>Ga0302230_10000971_pt1 | contig 20210 bp, 37 predicted proteins | sample II_Palsa_N2_1_FD_193523 | JGI IMG/M metagenome (GOLD analysis project Ga0302230, IMG submission 193523) | Peat permafrost microbial communities from Stordalen Mire near Abisko, Sweden - II_Palsa_N2_1 | ecosystem: Environmental > Terrestrial > Soil > Palsa > Peat permafrost | place: Sweden... | reverse complement strand
GTGTATTTTTTTTTTCAATTTTTTTTTTTTGCTCCGCTTCCATCCATCCATCCATCCATCCATCCATCGTCCTATGACCTATTTCTTGTTCGTGTAGGCGGTTAGCTCGCACGCCGCACGGATGACGCTGACCCATGTGGTCATCTCGACGTTGCTGGCGGCGCGCATCGAGTACTTGCGGCCAAAGACGTTGATGTAGAACTCGTACGTGTTGGTCTGGGGGTCGTTGGTGACCTCGTGCACGGCGTTGATCGCGGCAAGGTTGTACACGACCAGGAGCGGCTTGCTGTTGGCGTCGTTGCGCGTGTAGATGACGAGGAAGCGGTTCTCGGCGTCAAACTGAAGGTAGCGCTCCTGCCAGGTCTGCGACGTGGTCACGCCCAGGAGCTTGTTGGCCGAGAGGACCTTGACGTAGCCGTCCCGGAACTACACAAAACAAATAAAAATAAATAAAAAAAATAAATGGTTGCACAGGTCGTACCCGCTGCGACTCAGGCTTGCGGCGCAGGGACAGCTTGTAGTGGTACTTGTCTGTCTCGCCCCACGCGTTGATGATGGGAATGAGCGGCTCCTGGTCCCCGAGACGCCGTACCTCGCCCGTGTCCTTCTCCTCCCACAGCGCAAACTCGTTATCGCCCTTGGGCACCTGGTATTTCTTGAGCACGATCTGGATGACCTCCTCCACCACGGTCGACGATGTCACGAACGTGGTCTGCAGAGCAATAAATAAACAAAAAGAAATTAATTCTCTTTGGGGTACCTTGAAGAGCACATCGGAGCGGATCGACTCGCCCCAGATGCGCACCGACGTGGCCTGGTTTGTTTTGCTGTCGACCTCGATGTTGTCCTGCGACTGGCGGATCCTGGACGGGGACGAAAAGCCCTCGTTTAGCGTGCGCACGGTCGCCTTGAGCTCGTTAATGCTGCGAATGCCCTGGAAAGACGATGTGTGTTAAAGCAGCACGGCCGATTACAAACAGCTTACAGCGCCCTCGCGGACAGACTGGACCCACGGATGCTCCAGGAGATCGGCAGCAGAGGGGCGTGCGTCCACGTCCTTTTGGAAGCACTTTATCAACAGGTCCGCGAGCTTTTCCGAGACGTTTGGCGGGAGCGGTGGCCGTTCCTCTTGGGCGATGCGGACGATGGCGCCCATCGCGTTGAATTTGTGGTACGGCGGGTTGCCCGTGATGAGCTCGATGATCGTGGCGCCGAGGGACCAGATGTCGGCCTTGGTTGTGGGCTGGACCTCCATTTGGATGACCTCGGGCGACACTATGAATTTTTTTTTTTAAATTAATTTTTATTTTCTTTTGCGCAATAGACGAACTCCAATAGGGACTGCCCAGGCTGTTGCCCATCATGTCCATGTCGTTGTTGGACGAGTTTGCGGTGGTGGAGATGCCAAAGTCGGCGAGCTTGACCTGGCCCGTCTTGGTCAGGAGGATGTTGGCGCCCTTGATGTCGCGGTGGACGACAAACTGCGAGTGCAAGTAGTCTAGACCGCGCAAGACCTGCTTGATGTAGACGGCGCAGAGCTGCTCGTTGAGGTTGCCAAACTTTTTCACGATGTCGGACAGGGCGCCTCCATCGCAGTCTTTATAAAGTAAGTTTTTTTTGAATTAAAAAAAAAAGCAGTAATAGAGGACTTGAAAGTACGTACACTCGATGACAAGGTTGATGTGCTCCTGGCCGCGTATTACAGAGAAATACCGCACAATGTTTTCATGGTGCAGCTTTTCCAGCAGGGCAATCTCCGACTCGAACGCAACCACGGCCGACTCGTCCATCAGGCTGGACTTGAGCTGCTTGATCGCCACAAACTCGCCGTTCTCAGAGTTGACGCCGCGGTACACACGCCCAAACTGTCCGCTGCCGAGCGAGTCTCCCAAGAGCTGGTATTATTTTTTTTTTATTATATAAAATTAATAAACAATCACAGGGCATTTCAATACGTATTGCCCGACTGCTTCGCGCTTCTTCTTCTTCTTGGGCGCGACCACCTTTGGCTGTGAGGTCTTGACCTCCATCATGCTCGGCCTGGTGATGTTTTGTTTTTTAATAATTATTTTAATTATTGTACATAAAAAAACGAAACGTACTTGCGAGCGGCCGCAATGTTCCCTCCAACGATCGAGGGCCCACGGACGACTCCCCTCCCCGGCCGTGGCCCGCCCTGTGCCACCGCCCCTGCGGCCTTCTTGTCCAGCGTGTCCTGTCGTGTCAGGGCACGTCCACGTGCCTGCGACGGCGAGTTGGTCAACGACGACGGCGACGGCAGCAGCGGGGACAGCTGCGGCTGCTGCTGGTGCTGGTGCTGCTGGTGGGGATCTGCGGGCGAGCTGGTCCCTTTGGAGAAGCTGTCGCGGCCGGCACCATCGCCACCCTTTGTAGATTAAAGGACAAGGAAAGGGAAGGCACTGACGTGTTCAACAGCGCCAAAGCAGTGCTAATCATGGGTACCTCTTCCGCAATGCTCTCGACGGCTGGTTCGGTGCTCATGGCTTTGGCAGCAGAGAGGGACCCGTGAACGGCACGGCAGGCGTGTTGTTTCAAAGGAAATGCCTATTTTTAGCACCCACACTGGCCAGCCCAACTGCTGGCCACGGTATCACGTATTATGATGCTTCGGACACGGCTCGCCCCCCTGCTGCGCCACCACCAGGCTGCGGCGCCACGACGGATGCTCAGCAGCAATGCGGACGCAGACGCATTGACAAGGATGGTGGTGCAGGCAGCGGGCGCCGGCTCGGGCGAGGCGGCCAAGGTCGCGTTCTACTCGCGGATGGTGGCGTCGATGGAGAAGGAGCACGCCCAGGTGAGGCCCCATCCATTGGTGGGTGGGTGGGTGTAACAACCCCAGTTGTGTAGGCACTGGCGGCGGCCCTCATGCGAATGCCCCAGAACAACCTCGATGCCGCGTTCAAGGCGGCCGACAGCGACAGCGACGGCGTCCTGTCCAAGCACGAGTTCATCAAGTGGGTCGAGACGCATCGGCCCATCATGGCAGAGACGGTCGAGACACTGGCCAACGCGGCCACACCGGCGTTCAAGCAGCTCTTCTTTCTCGGCCTGGCAAGCGCGGTGCCCTTTGTCGGCTTTGGCTTTATGGACAACTTTGGCATGATCATCTTTGGCGAGTACATTGACAGCACACTCGGCGTCGCACTCGGCCTGTCGACGATGATGGCCGCCGGTCTGGGCAACGCCGTCGCTGACGTCGTCGGCATCAGCTTTGGACAGACCATCGAGGCCATCTCGGCAAAGCTGGGCCTGCCCGATCCCCAGGTGCGAGCAAGCTGACGTATTTTTAACATCTCTCTCTCTCTCTCTTGCAGCTGTCCGACGTTCAACGACGACTACCGTCAGCTCGATGGGCACGCGCGCTGGGCACGAGCATAGGGCTCGGGACAGGCTGCCTGCTGGGCCTCGTCCCGCTGTACTTTATGGAGAAGCACGAAAAGGCCGAAAAGGAGAAGAAGAGCCACGGCGGCGACGCCAAGAAGACCGCAGCATAGAATAGACTTTTCTTTCCAAACCATTCCACCGTGCATCTTTTACAATGAAGAAAAAATAAATGAATCAATCGTTGTCCTTGTCCTTGTCCTTGTCCTTGTCGCCGCCATCGCCGTCCTCGATGACCGCAAGCGGGTCGTTGAAGGCCTTCTTGGCGTCCTGGATGTTGTCGTACGCCAGCATCAGCTCCTCGCCACGCGCGTACTTTTTCGGGTCCTTGCGCACGGCGAACAACACGTCCTCGGCGTGCATCCTCCCCGTCGGATTGACCGCCGCCGCCGCCTTTGACTGGGACGTGGTTCAGTAGGCTCTCCAGTAAGCCAGTGCAGCTTACCGTGTCCTCGATAAACTTCATCACGAGCGACTCGAGCACAGCAATCGTCTCTGTGTCTGGGTTGGGCACGTCGCCGAGGGCGTACACGAGATTGGCCACTGTGTCGCTCCAGTTAGACACACACTGCACGCCAATCAAACACGCGTACGCTCAGGTCCCAGCCTCGTTCCCGGCGCATTCCGCCCGCCCTTGGCCCTTGGCGGCACGATCGCAGGCTCAGCACCGTCCATGATCTGGCAAACACAAACTACACGCCCTAGACAACAGATTCAAGAAAAGTTTTTTTTTTTTCACACCGGTTTCCAATCACCGTGACGGACATGCGCACGCGCCCGGGCCACGCGCCGCGTGTGTCTGCTGATCAGTGGCCCGGTGTGTGAGAACCGTGGGGGGTTGCGGGGGTTCCGGCACACCCCGGGCCGGGGCCCGCCCCCCCTAAAAATGTAAACACGGTGCGTCGTTTTTACTATGTGCACGTTTTTTCTGGGCAACAATGGACCGCTTTGTTTTTTTTTTTATGAGCTCTACGTTGCTGTGTTTTGACCCGCCGGCGGTGCTGTGGCTCGCTTGGACGCGAAGCCGCCTCCGAGGGCGACCTCGCCGCGTGTGCGGATATTACCTGAGACAAAGCTGAAACAGGCTTTCTCATGCGTCTATTTTTGGGAGCGTCGCTTATTAACCCCACTGCTCTGTCGTTCCTCCCTCCAGGCCCACTGCCGACGCGTACGTCAACAGCCGCAGTCCCGGTGAGTGCGAACCATGGCGGACACAGATGACGACAAGGTATGCCGACGAAATAAATGCAAAAGGACCCCCTTTTTGCTGACCCACGCCTGTTTTTTTTCCCGCTGTCGTCTGGTTCGGTTCAATTATGAATCCCCACCGTGTCCCGTCACCGCCTGGCGGCTTGCCCAGGTCATTGGCACGGTCGAGGCCCTGTTTGACTTTACCGCGTCCGACTCGGTCGGTCTCAGCTTCAGGTATGCGCGTTTTCACCCTCTCATTTCGGGCAAACTGACCGACCACCGTGCGCCGCGTCACAGCCGAGGCGACAAGATCAACGTGCACCAGCAGAACGAGACGGGCTGGTGGGAGGGCTCGCTGCCCGACGGCAAGCGTGGATGGTTCCCGTCCAACTTTACCACGACCATCGGCGAGGAGGGCGCGGCAGTGGTAAGCATTCCTTCCTTGCTAACCATGCTCACCACGACGCCAACGTAGACCAAAAAGTGGATCGAGCAGACCAGCGCCAACGGACACGTGTTCTACTACAACGTGACCACGGGCGAGTCGGTGTGGGAGATCCCAAAGCAGGAGGAGGGCTTTGTGGACGAGCGGCGCATGAGCCTGTTCCCGTACCAGATGAGCGGGCAACGCGACGACCTCGAGTCCAAGCTGCCCGACGGGTGGACCATCCACGAGACAAACGACGGCAAGTTCTTCTACTTCAATCAGCAGACCAAGCAGGTACGTGCAGGGCCCAAGGAAGCGTCTCCATTGAACACCCCCCCCGAATTATTAGGCTTCTTGGACACCTCCCACGGAGAACGGCGACGGTGCACCCTCCACGACGACGGCCACGACCACCAGCACCACCACCACCAGTAAACAGAACGCTGCGGCGACCACCACCACAACAGCAGCAGGCGACGATCTCCCTGCAAACTGGTTTGTGAAGAAGCTGCCCGATGGCCGGTTCTACTACTACAACTCTGTCAACAACGATACCGTGTGGAGCAAGGACGACATCAGCAAGACAACCGAGGACGTGTTCAAGGAGGTGGCCGAGCGGAACAGGCAGCTCGCAACAAAGACACAGACGGCCATCGAGGCGCTGGCAAAGTGGTCCACGGCCGAGGGCGCCTCCAAGCCCAATGCCGTATGGGGGACCCTGATCCAACGCTGCATTCAAGGTAGGCATCTGTATCATCTGAATAATTTTTAACCACCCCCCTCCCCTTTTTTGTAGCGTTTGAAAAATACAATGCAACCGCAAAGATCGGCGACAAGGCGATGTTTGTGGAAAACGTCAAGGTCGTGGTCAACTCGATCCGCGAGCTCATCGTCGGTATTTTGTTTTGCGCTGCGACTGGTAAAACCAAAAAGATAATAATTGTAAATTAGCGTCGGGCACGACCAACCTGCAATCGCCCGCGCTGGTCAAGAGCAAAGCACTCGCACAGCACCACCGCATCCTCACAGACAACCTCGCCAAGCTCGTGCTCAGCGCCAAGCTCGCGTCCGGCGTGTGGCCACCACCCGACGCGGTCTCCAAAATGCAGACGGTCGTGATCGAGATCCTCACGGCGCTCAAGCTCTTCGTCACCACGGCCGGCGAGCTCAACATCCAGGTCGACATGGAGGTCGTGGCCAAGTCAATGGTATTCTTTATTCTAAACAATGAGTAAAAAATTACTTATTTTTCGGGTGCAGACCGCAAAACAGGCACCCAAAATCATCCACCCCAAGCCAAAGAGCACGTCGCTGGTGGACTCTGCTGCCAAGAAGCCCATTGCAACGCCCACCGCACCCGCCATCGTCCAAAAGAACATCACGTCCAGCAAGATTGGCTCGCCGGTCGTGCCCCCCTCGAACAGGAAACCCGTCAGCTTGGCCCTTCCAACAATCGTATGTCTCCTTACCAAATATTTATTTGATATTCTGGTCGTGGTAGCTGCCCCCGAGCTCGTCACCACCGCTCAACGTCAAGGTCCGGACGTCTGCCACCGCTCCCCCGACACAAGCCCCGGCCCCGACGGTGGCTGCACCAGCACCAGTCCCTGCCCCGTCCGCCGCGTCGTCTGCAGCCCCCATCGTTACCTCTCCATTGGCCAAGTCGTCGTCGTCGTCCAACTCGACCGAAACCCTGCCCGAGAGCGAGCCCGACGAAATCGAAAAGGCCATTTTGCAGGAGGAGCAAGCCCTCGAGGTACCACGAGCATAGTTTACTTTTATTCTAATAATGTCGTAGGCTGCAGCTGAGGCCGCTGGCATTGCCGAGGAGTCGGACGAGTCCGAGGCCGCGAGCGTGGTCGTGTACGACTCGTCGGCCGACCAGCGTCGCATCGCCAAGATGGACGAGGCGTCGATCACGGTCAAGAGCTCGATCGAGGACATCCTCGAGTACATCAAAAAGAGCGGCTTTGTCAAGAACACCGGCGACACCAAGCTCGTGACCATGGCCTCAACCGTCGTCGCCAACGTCGGTGCCGTCCTCGAAGTCTCTGACGAGATCATTGTACGTTTCTGTTTCTGTTGCGATGCTATTGCTCATTTTTACCCCCAATAGGACCAGTTTGCGAACACATCGTTTGACGTGAGCGCGACCCACGTCTCCAAGGAAAACCTCGTGAGCGTTATTTCGGGTCTCGTGGGCACGGCCCAGCAGGCGATCGAGCCCCTCGCGCCCCAGGACGCCCTCAAGAACGTCATGGTGGCCGTCCAATCGACCGTCAACGCCGTCCACCAGCACGTCATTGCTTGCAAGCAGCTGATCGAGTTCAAGGAGGAGGCCGAGAACGACATGCTCCAACAGTCCCTCGGGTTCTCGTCCAGCGGCACGTTTGTGCCTCCGCCCGGCTACGTTCCCAAGCGGTCCATGTCCCTTGCCGTCATCACCCTGTAATTATCCTACTTTTACTTACGTAATCCTGACCATAAACCCCCAGGAAACCAGAGGGCACCGCACCGGCCGAAGCAGGCCCACAGGAGGCACCGCCACCGTCAAACCAATCGCTCGATGGCCTCAAATCCCCACGGCACAACTCGATGAGCGAGCTCCCCAACCCCTCCTCCTCCAAGCCGCACCTGGCCACGAGCCAGTCGACCCTCAACATTGCCAAGATCGCAGCCGGCGCTGTCGATCCCGACGACCTCGAGGGCACAGAGACGCTGCGCAGGAGGTCCAGCAAGATCTCGGCCTTCTTTGGCGAGGAGGTGGGCAGCAAGGGATCCAAGCTCAGCACGTTCTTCAGCACTTCTGCGCCCGCCGATTCGGACGACGCCCACTCGAGCCACAAGAAAAAGGTAAAATAAGCAAGCGTATGTCGAATAAGTCCTCATTGCATATTTTTTTTATAGTCGTTCTTGGGCGTCGACTACCAGTCGGACGAGCTCGTGCTGACGATGGAGGGCAAGGTCAAGGGTGGCACGCTGGCTGCCATGGTCGAACGTCTCACGCAGCACGACCAGGCCGAGACCGAGTTCATGCTCGCGTTCTTGCTCACCTACCGCTCGTTCATGTCTGCCAACGGGTTCCTGGACCTGCTGATCGCTCGCTACCATCTCAAGCCCAAGGAGGTACCTCTTTGGGTTGTTTTAGCAAGCGTTAAAAGAGAAAAAAAAACAAACAACAAAAAAAAAATACAGGAGCTGGATGGGAACGATCTCAAGCTGTTCAACATGAAAAAGCTCACGCCCGCGCGCCTGCGTGTGATCAACGTGATCAAGCTCTGGGTGGACAACTACTTTGACGACTTCAAGGACGATCTCCTGCTGCAGCGAGTGTACAAGTTTGTGCGCGAGGACATCCAGGAGACGCTCAAGAACCCGGCCGACCACCTGCTCAAGCTGCTGCAGAAGAAGACGCAGGGCACGATCAGCCGCAAGATGGTCTTCAGCGGCAAGGCGCCCATCCCCGTCATGGGCAGCAAGCTTAAGAGCGGCAAGTTCACCATCCTCGACCTGGAGCCCCTCGAAGTCGCGCGCCAGCTGTGCCTGCTCGAGTCCAGGCTGTTCAACGCGATCCAGGCCAGCGAGTGCCTCGGCAAGGCGTGGTCCGACCCCAAGATGCACAAGTACGCAGAGAACATCCGCGCCATGATCGAGCGGTCCAACCAGCTCACGGCCTGGGTCGCGTCCAGCATCATCCTCGAGGAGAACGTCAAGATCCGCGTAAAGCTCGTCCAGCACTTTTTGGTCATTGCCGATGTACGTTTTTTCTTTTTTTTTAAAAAAAAAATATTCTAATGACTTCTTTTTTTAGAAATTGCGCAGCCTCAACAACTTCAACTCGCTCATGGCCATCCTGGCTGCGTTCAACTCTGCCCCCGTGCATCGTCTGCAAAGGACGTGGAACGGCACGGCCAGCAAGGACAAGAAGCTGCTCGAGGGCCTCAAGCAGGTGATGGACTCGACCGGCAACTTTAGCAACTACCGCAAGACGCTGCACTCGATCCAGCCCCCTTGCGTCCCCTTCCTTGGTACCTACCTGACGGACCTCACGTTTATCGAGGACGGCAACAAGGACATGCTCAACGCCGACAAGCAGCTCATCAACTTTGACAAGCGCCTCAAGGTGGCCGTCGTCATCCGCGAGATCCAGCAGTACCAGTCGATGCAGTACTGTCTCCAGCCCGTCGACATCATCGAGCAGTACCTCGTCAGCAAGTTCAAGACGGTGCGCTCGATCGACGACCTCTACGATCTCTCGCTCAAGATCGAGCCACGTGAGAGCAACGACGACACCGTCCTCCGCCTGCTCCAAGAGTCTGGGTTTGTCTGATCCCGCCCCGCTCCCCCCCGAAAAATTATTATCCTAAAATGTGATAGGCTAACAGGGTCCCTTTCTATTCCCCCTCGTACCAATCTTCGTAATAATTCATAGTTTGATTGTAATTTTTTGGTTTCTTGCAACAAAAAGGAAAATATTTTTTTTTTTGGCACTGCTTCACCCTCTTTATTTTCTAACTTTTCTAAGTTTGCTATCTTACAAGGCGGCGGCATTTGCTTCACTGCTTTCTTTGGGGTCCTTGGGCGACCGGCGGGGCGCCTTGCCGGCCTTGGAAACGACAAAGTCTGCAAGAATGATTTAATACGCATGCGTTTAAGCTTGGAAGACGTACGATCGGTCATCACTCGCGGGTTGCTACCGGCACCTACACGCCTGGGCCGTTGCGGCGACGAGGGCGAAAAAAGGTCTAGTGGGTGGCCCTCGAAGAGATCCGAGTTGGGCACGTGGCCGGCCGACGGAGGGGGCATATCCACGCCGACCGAGTCCATGTCGCCCGTGACCATCTCGTTGTTGAACTCGCCAGCGCTCAGTTTGGAGCACATGAGCGGGTCAGAGTGCATCAAATAGGCGTTGCCAGTGGAGGCATCGGCGGCGTAGTTTGTGTCCTCACCGACTGGCTGGGAAGAGGGCTGGGTGTCGCCAAAGTTGTAGACCTCACTGAAGAAATCCTCCTCCTCGGCCTTCACCGATAGGCTAAGGCTGCTGGTGCTGCCGCCTGCGCTGCTGCTCAGGCTGATGACGCTGCTACGGCTGCTGCTGCTGCTCAGGCTGACACCGTCCATGTCAAGTCCGTCCGTCGTCGAGGTCCGCGAGAGAACAAGCGGGGACGCATCGGTGGCCACAGGGGAGCGGGTGGCCACGGGGGAGCGGGTGGCCACGGGGGAGCGGGCCGACGGCGTGAATAGGTCGTTGGTGTTTTTGCGCGCGAGCTGATTGCAAAAAAAAAAGTTAGAGTGAAAAAACACAGATATTTATTACCTGGCCATTCTTGATCGTGTCGACAAACCGCGGCCGGTAGATGAGCGCGCCAGACGGACTGCATCCGATGAAGACGTCGCCCCCTTGCTGCTGCTGCTGTGGCGGTTGTTCCGGTGCGTCCTCCCACCGGGCCGCGTCACTGACAGGCGAGGAAATGTTGGACGAGATAACAGTGTCGCCACTGGACGTGCGGATGCCCAGGCCCACCACCACAGGTGATGATGCTGCTGCCAGCGCTGCCGCCGCCGCCGCTGCTGCTGCTGCTGCCTGTGCCGCCTTGCCTCGACCACGGCCCCGACCACCACCGTTGGCCTTGCGGGCCGCCGCCTGCTGGGCCGCAAGTGCCTTTTTAGCCGCGGTCTTGGTCGTGCCGCGAGGCGAAGGGGCCAAGCCGATGGAGGACAGCGAGGGCGACACGGGCGGCGTGCTCAGCGATAGTTTCTAGCGTTGGCACGGGAGGGGGGTTAGGGCTAAAATAGGAGACGAGCAACACGTACCAGCTTGTCGATCGTGTCGTTGCTCTTGTCCTTTGACACGTTCTCCAACAGATGCATGTGGCGGCGGTCGAGTGCCCCGCTGGCAAAGATCCCGGGGCCCTCGCCGTCCTCCTCGCCCTGGTGGAACGCAAACACGAGCTCAAAGCTGCGTTTGCTTGCGCTGCTGGGGCTGGAGGTTGGCGTCGTCGATAAAGACGGCGAGGGTGACGGGAAGGACGAGGCGGCGGTGCTGAAGAGACGACGGGCAGAGCCAGAGCCGGGCTTCTTGCCGGGGCTCGTGTGCCCCGGCTTGCTGTTGCACTTGTCGTCGTTGCTGGGAGGGGGCGGGTCCATTTCACCCCACTCTCTTTTTTGTTTGGGGGAAGGAAAGAGGGTAAAAAGGTGAATGGAGAAAAGAGAGCTCTGTGATAAAAAAAAACAGCACAAGTGGCGCGCGAAAAGAGGGCAAATTGGGCGGGGGGCCTTTTTTCAGCTGGGTGGGACGAGTGGTCACACGGCCCAAACGGAACGGAGAAATGAGCACGACGGGGGGGAGGGGGGCGAGTGGAAAAAAAAAAGTCCTTGGTTGGACACATTGGTTCTTTGTCCAATCGAGCCAATCGGCGGAGGATTGCCCGAGCAAACCAAAACAGACCACCGCCACCCCCGCAAAAAAAGACACAGAAGGGGCGAACGAACACGCAGCAACCAAGGGAGAGACGAGCACGACAAGGCCAAACCCCAGTCGACGGGACCAGGCCAAGGAGGTGATTTCACGTCGAGGAAAACGTATCTCGCAGTCGCTATAAATAGATCCTGTCATCATTCTTTTCTGCATTCCTTACGAAGGAAAAGGAACAGATGCTGAGATGCTCGGAGATGGCGACAGGTGCAGTCAGGTGCGGGCCACAAGCAAAGGCGGGCAAGGGGTGCCGGCGGGTGTTGGTTATTTGTTGCCAAGACAACGCATGTCACGAAGGGACAGGTCGTTTTTCCATTGCGCACCCTTCGTTTTGTCGGGTCCGATGGCTACCGCAAAATAATACCGATAAATTACACGGGCGGGAGGATGGCCTCGAGGGCCTCGCGGATGATTTCGTGCGGGGTTGCGTCACCAGCCTGGTCGTGGTCGCGAAGGGAGGCCAGCCTGACGTCGCTCTTGACCCACACCCGGTGCGCGAGTATCCGCTCGACGACGTGGACGACGTGGTGCGGCGCGACGTACTTGCTCCCGAGACAGTAGGCGAGGGTCTTGGCGGCGACGTACAGGTCGGTTGCGGCGCCTGCGCTTGCCGAGCCGGCCAGGGCCAACGGGTGGAACCGCACGCCGGCGAGAATGTCGCGCACGTACTTGTCCACCTGCGGCGACAGGAACATCTGCGAAATGTTGGTAGTGTGCACCACCAGGTCTTCCCTGCCAAAGATGGGCGCGATCAGTCCCTCGGCGCCCCCCTCGGTCGATGCAACGGCCCCTAGCTGGTCGTCTGACAGGAAGCACTCGGCGACGTAAAACCTATCCATCTGAAGAACAACCAACAAAAAAGTTATTTAAATAAAAAACGGATTTGTTACGAGACGCGATTGCAGGTTGGGGAACGAGGCAAAGGACGCCCTGGGGTCGACGGCGATGGCAATAAAGACCAGCTTTGGTATGACCACGGGCTCGTCCTCGACGAGTACCTCGACGCCGTCCATGATCTCGATCAGCTCCTCCTGGAACTCGACCGAGGCCCACTGGATGCTGTCGAGCAGCACGACGAGCGGCATCGCGTGGCTCACGGGCACGCTGGGAATGGCGCCACGAGGGAGCAGCGGGTCCTGGTCCATCGCAGCCGTAAAGGCAGGTCCCCAGGGCGTCGTCCTCATTGGCTCGGTCGTGGTTGTTTTATTGGGCTAATAATGCAAAAATCAGTGGACGAATGATAGTAAAACGGTGGCGTACACTGAGAGGCAGTTGCGGTGATATGTCCAGCTCGATCGGCGAGTCAGCCGTCTCCTCCTCTGCTGGCAGGGCAGCGTCCAGCGTACGCTGGTGTTGCTGCCGCCTTACGATGGCACTTGCCACGAGGTCCTCCCCTGTCGACTCGCTCGCGACGACGTACTCAAAGTACTCGAGCCCCAGGGCGGCCAGCATCTTGGCCAGCACGGCGCGCAGCGTCCTGATGGCCTGTGGCGGCACGGTGATCAGCCCGTGCCTCGACCCGCCCAGCACGCACAGCAGCGGCACCACTAACAACCCAGTCAGCAACCACCCGCCCATTTGTTGTACGCTACGCCACAGGTCCAGCGACGCATCCACGCCCACATCGGCCCGCGCAGCCCGCCGCAACGCCTCGACCCATTTGGCGGCCGTGGGTGTCGTCATTATGATGAAATCACGCCATTTCAGCGGTGTGCGTGTCCCATGGGTCTTAAAGCAGAAACGAAAAAAAAGAGCGGACGTGTTCCTTTTGTGTGTGTGCTCTGCTCTCCCTCTCTTGCCCGTCGAGCTTTCTACGCTGAAGCCTCTTCTCTCAACCGCGCTCTTCTGTTTTTTATATTTACTCTCCTTTGTTTTTTTTGGGGGGGAAAGTCAGCATGTTGGTCAAGTTTGAGACCAAGTCCAACCGCGTCAAGGGCGTGGCGTTCCACCCCAAGCGGCCGTGGGTGCTGGCCAGTCTGCACAACGGCGTCGTCCAGCTGTGGGACTACCGCATGGGCACGATGATCGACCGCTACGAGGAGCACGACGGTACTCTCTCTCTTTTTCCTCTTTTTTTTTTCAGTGGTGATTTCAACAATCCCCAATCTGCCTGCACAACACAGGCCCCGTCCGCGGCATCCACTTTCACAGCTCACAGCCCCTGTTTGTCTCTGGTGGTGACGACTACAAGATCAAGGTACTTTTTCGCAGCGCCTTTTCCTTTGTGATTGATCCGCTTGTCCTTCTTTGTTTTTTAGGTGTGGAACTACAAGCAACGCAAGTGCATCTTCACGCTGCTGGGCCACCTGGACTACATCCGCACCGTGTTCTTCCACCACGAGTACCCGTGGATCATCTCGTCGTCGGACGACCAGACCGTGCGCATCTGGAACTGGCAGTCGCGCCAGTGCATCGCCATCCTCACCGGCCACAACCACTATGTCATGTGCGCCCAGTTCCACCCCAAGGAGGACCTGATTGTCTCGTGCTCGCTGGACCAGACCGTCCGCGTGTGGGACATCTCGGGCCTGCGCAAGAAGGCCGCCATGCCCGGGCCCTCGTCCTACGACGAGAACCCCAACAAGCAGGTCGATCTGTTTGGCAACACGGACGCAATCGTCAAGTACGTCCTCGAGGGCCACGACCGCGGCGTCAACTGGTGCACGTTCCACCCGTCGCTGCCCCTCATCGTCTCGGCAGGCGACGACCGCCAGGTCAAGCTCTGGCGCATGAACGAGTCCAAGGCATGGGAAGTCGACACGTGCCGCGGCCACTTCAACAACGTCTCGTGCGCCATCTTCCACCCCCGTCAGGAGCTCATCCTCTCCAACTCGGAGGACAAGTCCATCCGCGTCTGGGACATGTCCAAGCGCACCGGCGTCCAGACCTACCGTCGCGAGCACGATCGCTACTGGGTCATCAACGCGCACCCAGACCAAAACTTGTTTGCTGCCGGTAATGAGTCTTCAATTCTCGTGCATTGAATGAATAATAATAAAAAACAAAAAACGTAGGCCACGACTCGGGTCTCGTCGTGTTCAAGCTTGAGCGCGAGCGCCCCGCCTACACGACGCAAGGCGACACTGTCTTCTACGTCAAGGACAAGTTCCTCCGCTCGCTCGACATCGTCTCGGGCCGCGACGTCCCCCTCACCGGGATCCGTCGTAGCAGCGGTCCCAATGGCGGTCCTCGCACGCTCTCGTACAACCAGGCCGAGCATGCCTTCCTTGTCTGCTCGGTACCGCTTCTATTTGCATACTGTATCTCTTCTTAATACAACAAAACATCAGCGTGCCGACGGCGGAACCTACGAGCTCTACCAGCCGCCCAAGGACTCGCCCAAGGACATGAGCGACTACATTGCCGACGCCAAGCGCGGCGTGGGGCGAGCGGCCATTTTCATCGCCCGCAGCCGCTTCGCCGTGCTCGACAAGTCCAGCCAGGTCGAGATCAAGAACCTCAAGAACGAGCTCACAAAGTCGTTCAAGGTCGCGTCAAACGTCGACCAGATCTACTATGGCGGGACCGGCAACATCCTCCTCCGCGCCGAGGACAGCGTCTCGCTCTACGACATCAACCAGAAAAAGGTACCAGGCTGAAAAACGAGACATCATTGAAACCCCCCCCCCAAAAAAATCCAAGGTCATTGCCGAGGTCACTGTCCAGCACGTCAAGTACGTCATCTGGTCCAACGACCAAAACTACGTGGCCCTCCTGGCCAAGCACTGCATCACCATCTGCAACCGCAAGCTCGAGCAGCTCTGCGTCCTGCACGAGACTGTGCGCATCAAGAGCGGCGCGTGGGACGACCTCGGCATCTTCATCTACTCGACCCTCAACCACGTCAAGTACGCCCTTCTGAACGGCGACAACGGCGTCATCCGCACCCTCGACCAGCCGCTGTACATCGTCCGTGCCAAGGGCAACACGATCCACTCGCTCGACCGCGACGGCAAGGCGCGCGTCCTCAGCGTGGACCCCACCGAGTACCGCTTCAAGCTCGCCCTCATCAACCGCAAGTACGACGAGGTCCTGTCGATCATCCGCACGTCCAACCTCGTGGGCCAGTCCATCATTGCGTACCTCGAGAAGAAGGGCTACCCAGAGGTGCATTATTATTATTATTATGAAATAAAAAGAGTCCTAAATAATTTTTGCAGATTGCCCTCTTGTTTGTGCGCGATGAGCTCACCCGCTTCAACCTCGCCCTCGAGTGCGGCAACCTCCAGGTGGCGCAGGAGACGGCCATGTCGATGGACAAGGAGGAGATCTGGTCCCGTCTGGCCACCGAGGCCCTCCGCCTCGGCAACCCCCAGGTCGTCGAGACTGCCCTCCGAAGGATCAAGAACGTCGAGCGGCTCTCGTTCCTGTACGTCCTCCTGGGCGACACGGAAAAGCTGCGCAAGATGCTCAAGGTAGCAAAAAAGGCAGGGGGAATGATGTCTCGTTAATACTGCTTTGAACCAGATTGCCGAAATGCGCAATGACCCCATGTCACGGTTCAACAACGCCCTGTACCTCGGCGACGTCGACGAGCAACTGACCGTGCTCCGCGAGGTCGGCCAGACGCCTGTTGCCTACTTGCTCGCCAAGACCCACGGACTCGACCAGGAGGCGGAGAAGATCTGGGTCGGCGCCGGCAACGAGGCCGACAAGGCACCGCAGCCGCGCGAGGGAACCCTGCTGGTCCCGCCAGTGCCCATCCTGCGGCACCAGGAGCTGTCGTGGCCCACGCTCAACGTGGCCAAGTCGGCCTTCGACATGGGATCGTCGATCGCGGGCGCAACGAGCTCGGTCGCGGCGGCTACGGCCCAGGCGGCCGTCAGCGGACTGGCGGACGAGGACCTGGGCGAGGTCGGGGACGAATGGGGCGGCGACGAACTCGAGGGAATTGACGACGATGGCGAGCTCCGCAAACCGATGAAGGCGGTCGCGGAGGAGGCCGGCGACGGCGGCGGCTGGGACATTGACGACGTGGAGATCGAAGGCGGCGACGTCGGTGGTCCCAGCAAAGCAGCCGAGACCGAGACTTACTTTGTGCCGCCGACGCAGGGTATCACCGACAGCGAGATCTGGGTGCGCAACTCGAACCTCGCGGCCGACCACATTGCCGCGGGCGCGTTCGAGTCGGCCATGCAGCTGCTCAACCAGCAGGTCGGCATCGTCAACTTTGCCCCGCTCAAGCCCATCTTCTTCCAAATCTACTACGGCTCCCGAACTGCCTTCAGCGAAAACGCGTCTGTCACGTCACAACTGTACCCCGTGCACCGCAACTGGGAGGAGACCAAACCCCGCAGCGGGCTCCCCTACCAGGCCAACTCGCTGAGCAAGGTCGTCGAGAGTCTCCAGGTACACAAACAAACCAGCAAGTAATATGTGTTTAAAGTTTGAATTGCAGAGCGCCTATAAACTCGTCACTGCCGGCAAATTCCAGGAAGCAATCAACGCATTTGAGGACGTGCTCCACCACGCGATCCTGCTGGTTGTGTCGACCAAGCAGGAGCTGAACGAGCTGCAGCAAGTGATCACGATTGCGCGCGAGTACCTCCTCGGCATCAAGATGGAGATTGCGCGCAAGGACGTGTCGTCCAAGGAGGACAAGGAGTCGCAAGTGCGCAACGCCGAGCTGGCCGCCTACTTTACCCACGTGGGGCTGCAGCCGATCCACCTCATGCTCTCGCTCCGATCGGCCATGACCGTCCACTATAAGCTCAAGAACCTGCTCTCGGCCTCGTCCTTTGCCCGCCGCCTGCTCGAGCTCGGCCCCAAGCCCGAGATCGCAGCTTCGGCCCGCAAGCTCCAGGCTGCCTGCGACAAGGCGCCCCAGGACGACGTGCGCCTCAACTACAGCGAGCAAAATCCCTTTGTCATCTGCGGTAACGCACAAACAGTGTTTTGTGTTTTTCTTTTTTATTTATTGTCCCTCTCTTTGCCAGGTTCGAGCTTTACCCCTATTTATCGCGGCAGCAAATCGGTCAGCTGCCCTGTGTGCACGGCCCAGTTTGTCCCCGCGACCAAGGGCAAGCTGTGCACCGTGTGCAACCTGGCCACCGTCGGCGCAGAGGGCACAGGCCTCAAGAACGTTCTCGAGCGACGCTAAATAGAAAAAAAACGGGTTTTGTTTTGTCCTCTTTATGTTTTTTGTTTTTCAAAATGAGAGGGAACAAAGACACATCTGTTATTCGTCGTAATCCTCCTCTTCGTCCTCGGGCTGCTCGCTGTCGTCGATAATGTCGTTAATGTCCTCCTCGTCCTCCTCCTCGTGCAGTCGCCGCTTGCCCAGCGACGACGAGCCCAGCGAGCCCAGTGGCCGTGTGGCCGCCGATGAGGACGACGATGCACCACCACCTCCTCCACGCCCAGTGGAGGGCTGGCTGCCAGGCCGCCCGTGTGCCAGCTGCTCTCGTTGCCGCTGGTGGTCCTTGTACTTGGCTGTGAGGTCGTCGATCCACTCGCCGTAGACGTCCACCGCTCGGCTCAGGGCTGCACATTCGGCGAGTGTTTAGCTAGCGACAAAAGGGAAGGGCAACGAACCGGTGATCCTGTAGCTGTGGCTGCGGTTGCACTTGGTGCACGCCACCGTGCCCTGCTTGGCCTTCGAGTCCCTATTCGTGTACGCCCGCCGATTGGGGATTAGGTGGTCAGCAATGCAACAATTAAAAAAAAGGCGGACTCGAGAAACATACAGGGTGCACCGGACCGCCTTCTCCTCGTGGCAGATAGGGCACGTGAAGACCTGGTCCAGCGGCGCGGCCACCTTGCGCGTTGGCGCCTTTCGCTTGCTCTTTCGACGACCGCCCATGTTTATTGCAAGTGTGCGCCCTGTGTTTGCTCGATTTCTGTTCTTTTTCTTTTTGAGACGCAAAAAAAGCAGATAGTTTTTTGGGGTGGGGGTGGGGGTGGGGTGGGGAGTCGGTGGGGAGTCGGTGGGGAGTCGGTGGGGAGTCGGTGGGAAATAATCAACATCGGCGATTAAGTTGCTACCGAGAAGCCACATTTACAAAGTGCGCTCCATAGATGTCAACCGCTTTTGCGTCCCTCGCGAGCAACGTGGTGTGGTCGCTCCGGCAGGTACGGCAGTCAACGGGTGTGCACGGGGAGAAGGGGGGGAAGTGGGCCTAGCCCGCAGCGGTGCCCTGTTTCGGTTGGCTTTCTTGGCAGAGGAGGGGTCCTTTTTTTCCCCGGCGGCAAATTAATACGTGTAAACAAATAAAAAACACAGGTCGTCGCGGTAGTGTTCCTCACCGCCCTGCTCGGCCTCGCGTTTGCCCGCGAGCTCACGAGCCTGTTTGCGCCCCGTCCCAAGCACCTCGCCCGTACGCTTTTTAGTTGGCCGCTGTTTTTTCCCCCCTCAACACGTGCTGCTTTGTGTTTATTGCCGTTCCAGGTAACAGGTCGTCGTCGACGTCGCTGGAAGAGCAGCAGCAGGACAGCAGCACGTCCCTGGGTCCCTCTGCGTCCCTGTCGTCGTCCTCGTCCTCGTCCGGCTCCCTCAAGGCCAAGCAGCCGCTGAACGAGCGTGTTGTGCCGCACATCGACTACTACGTCCACCTCCACGGCCTGCACTACGAACGTCACCGGGCCGTGACCGCCGACGGCTTTGTGCTGTACCTGCACCGCATCCGGGCGCACGAGACGGTGGCCGCTGGTGCGGGTGCCCGCCCCGTGGTCATGCAGCACGGGCTGTTCATGGACCCCGGCATGTACGTCGTCAACGAGGAGGAGAGCATGGCCTTCTCGCTGGCCAACGAGGGCTACGACGTGTGGCTGGGCAGCAACCGCGGCGTCGTCCTCGAGCACGACAGCCTCCACCCCTCGCAGGACGCCTTCTGGGACTGGTCCGTCGATGACCTGGCCAAGTACGACGTCCGGTGCATCGTCGACTACGTGCTCGGGCAGACGGGCCAGAGCAAGGTGGCGTGGGTCGGCATGTCGCAGGGCAACGCGCAGGCGTTCATGGCCTTCTCCACAAACAAGGCTCTCGCGGAAAAGATCGCTCTCTTCGTCGCCATCGCTCCCGTTGCGCGTCTGGGCGACCTACCGTAAAAAATTTCCTATTCAGATAAATGTTTACTTTTTTTTGGAAACAGGACGTGGGGGCTCAAGCATGTTTCCTCGCTCACGCCCGAGAAGCGCGAGCTCGTGTTTGGCAAGGGCGAGTTTGTGCCGATGCTGTGCCTGCCGGGCCCGTATGTGCCGCCCAGCCTGTTTGTCTGGCTGGGCTACCCCGTGTTCAACTACCTCTTCACATGGTCCGACACCAACTGGGACGTACGTTGTCCCGCACCTGTTGTCCCGGCTCCGCGCCTAACCCGTCTCTGTATAGAAATCAAGGAAGCCAAAGTACTTTCAGTTCACGCCCAGGCCGCAGTCGGTCAAGTTGATCTCCCACTGGTGCGAGATGTCGCTCACCAAACGCTCGCAGCGCTACTCTGGCATCCACGGCGTCGCTGGCGAGGCGTACCCGATCGAGCAGATGGCGTGCCCGCTCGCAATCTTCCACGGCGGACAGGACTTCCTCGCCGACTGCCGCTCGCTCGTCTCCCATCTCGAGACACAGTAAATTATTGAAAATAAAAAATGTTTTTTTTTGAATGCAGTAATAATTTATTTTCCGGTTGCAGCAAATTCGACAGGCTACGGCACGTCGAGATCGTCGAGCACCACGAGCACCTCGACCTCGTCTGGGCCGTCGATGCCGAGGAGCGTGTG
>Ga0302230_10000965_pt1 | contig 20354 bp, 26 predicted proteins | sample II_Palsa_N2_1_FD_193523 | JGI IMG/M metagenome (GOLD analysis project Ga0302230, IMG submission 193523) | Peat permafrost microbial communities from Stordalen Mire near Abisko, Sweden - II_Palsa_N2_1 | ecosystem: Environmental > Terrestrial > Soil > Palsa > Peat permafrost | place: Sweden... | reverse complement strand
CACCAAGCGCCAAAGATGGAACTGGCGGAAAGGACGAGGCAGAGGAGGCATCAACCCCAGAGTCGCTGGCAGCATGGGTCAACTATTATGCCGACATGTGCGAAACGTGGCAGAAAGAGTGCGACGACCATGAGCTTGCGAGCACGGCCATGGCCGTAAGCGCATTGTGCGTCAGTGCCGCTGAAGAACTCCTCACCAATCCTTCGAGCCACATTGACCTGCCCGACCTGGCAGCCGCAAGCGTCCTGCCCCTCGCGTCTACGAAACCCGAGGCTCTCGCATCATGTCTCTACCAGATGCAGCTGGCCATTTTGACGGCCTGGTCGCTGGCTTCGTTCACCGAGGCGGACGTGTCGTCTGTTCCTCTCCCGGTCGCGATTCCCGGAGACGACGTGGACGACGACAAGGGGGAGCCGACAGGAGAACAGGGCAGCCAGCATATTTTTTTCGATTACGACGAGAACGACACGACGATCGTGCACACGGACAGCGTCGCCATCGGCACAGCAGGTGAAAAAAAACTTTTTTTTTTTCATTTAAAAAAAGAAATTAACAAAACCATAGAGTACACCTCCGAGAGGGATCCTGAAGTACCAAAATACCTGGCCAAGTATTGGCACCAGCGATACCTGCTTTTCAAACGGTTTGACGAGGGAATCCGCTTGGACGACGGTATTTTAATACTCGACGACAAAAGCGTTCTCTAAAAGGTTGCGTTGTTTTTTTTTTGGTCTAACAGAAAGTTGGTTCTCGGTCACACCCGAAGAAATTGCAGCACATATCGCGAGACGTTGCGCGTGTGGCGTAGTCGTGGATGCGTTCTGCGGGGCCGGCGGCAACTCTATTCAGTTTGCGATGACCTGCGAGCGAGTGATCGCGATCGACATCGACCCTGCCAAGCTCGAGCTCGCGCGCCACAACGCGACCATCTACGGCGTACAGGACCGGATCGAGTTCCTCCTGGGCGATTTCATGGAGCTTGCACCGACTCTCAAGGCCGATGTCCTCTTCCTGAGCCCTCCCTGGGGTGGGCCCGAGTACACCCGCCAGCCCTCGTTTGACCTGCACTACATGACCCCCGACGGCTTTGAGCTCTTCAAGGCCGCACGCGCCATCACGCCCAACATCGCCTACTTTGTCCCGCGCAACTCGGACGTCCAGCAGCTCATCTCGCTCGCAGACCCCGGTGGCGCCTGCGAAATCGAGCAGAACTTTCTTGTCGCGGCCCTCGACACGGACAAACCGATCCCCAAGACCATCACGGCCTACTACTCGAGCGGCTTGGTTGGGGGCCGTGGTGCCTCCTAGTTGTCTTTAGCCGGGTCAGCCAAAAAAAAAAAAAGAAGAAAAAGAAAAAGAAAAAGAAAAAGAAAAAAAAACGTCACTTTCAAGATGTCTGCCAACAAGGTCCCGCTGTCGTTCCGCTTGCAGAACGGGGCAAAGGTGGACGTGGAGGTGGAGCTGGACAGTCTGGTGGGCGACCTCAAGGTAAGGAAGGGCGGCGCAGTGGTTTGGGTTGGTGCACAACTAACACTGCGTGCACGTCTGTTATCCGCGACACCATGTAGAACGTCCTGGCGCCTCTGGTACGTCGGCCCTCGACCTCCCCCCAAAAGCAGCAGGAGAGGAACTGACGTGGTTTTTGTCTTTTTTTGCTTAGACGAGTATCGAGGCCGAGCGTCAGCGGCTCGTGTTTTCCGGGCATGTCCTCAAGGACACGAGCACTCTGCGGTCCTATGGTGCGTTTTTTTTTGTTTGTTTGTTGGTACTTACGTAGGCCACACCGGGTCTGAAAATCGAAAAACCAACACGCAGACGTCAAGGCCAACAACACCATCCATGTCGTCAAAGGCGCGGCCAACAACGCGCAGCAGCAGTCGGCCACTGGCAGCAACGTGCCCACACCCACGAGGATCGCGTCCCCCGCCACAGCGGCCAGTGTGACACCAGCACCGACTGCGGCACGACAGGCGAGTCCATTTGGCGGCCTGGGCGGCGGCCTGGGCGGGATGCAGCAGCAGATGATGCAGAACCCCGACATGATGCGCCAGATGCTTAACTCGCCCATGATGCAGGCCATGCTGGACAACCCCGAGTTCCTCCGCACGATGATGCTCTCCAACCCGGAAATGCAGGCCGTGGTCGAGCAGAACCCCGAGCTGCGCCAAATCTTCAACGACCCTGCGTTCCTGCGCCAGTCGCTCCAGATGGCGGCAAACCCAGAGCTCTTACGCGAGATGCAGCGCAACGCAGACCGTGCCATGCAAAACATCGAGATGATGCCCGGCGGCTTTGATGCCCTCCGACGCATGCACACCAACATCCAAGAGCCCCTGATGAACGCAGCAATGGCTGCCCGCGGGAACCAGACGCCCACACCGACCGTCCTTTCCGCACCGCGTACGTCTGCCTGGTTTTATAAATAAATAAAAAATGCTGAGGGCGACGTAATACAGAGTCTCAACCAAACAGCGCCCCGATGGCCAACCCGTGGGCTTCGCCGGCCGCATCAGCTTCTACGGCGGCGTCACCGTTCCAAATGCCAAATTTGTTTGGCGCCGGCGATGGAGGCTTCCCAGGCATGGGCGGCGCGGGCACGAATCTCGGCGGCGGCGCCTTCCCCGGAATGCCAAACCCCGAGGTTATGAACTCGATGATGCAAGACCCCAGCATGCAGGCCGTCATGAACTCGATGATGAGCAACCCCGACTTTATGGAGATGGTATTCCTGTTGTCTTTTTTTTTTATGCGTGTATTCAATGAACGCTTCCCATCACTCTGTGAAGGCCTTCAATATGAACCCGCAGACGCGGCACCTGCTCGACTCAAACCCAATGATGCGCCAGATGATCCGGAACCCGGCCTTCCTTCAGTCCATGAATTCCATGATGCCCCAACTACGTGGCGCTCTGCCCCCTGCTCCGAGCACAGCAGTGCCCGTGCCCGTCAACCCGTTTGGTGCCTTTGGCGGAGGTGGCGGCGCCGCAGGGTTCCCAGGGCTGTTCTCGATGTTTACCCCTCCGCCTGTGGCCGCTGCTGCTCCGGCTGCCTCTCAATCAACCGCGGCCACAACAGTTACCTTAACACAGGCAGAGTATGAGACCAGGTTTGCGCCAGAGCTCGAGGCGATGCGCGACATGGGCTTTGTAGACACGCCGGCCAACATAACGGCTCTGCTCGCAGCAGGAGGAAACGTCAACTCTGCTATCGACTACCTCTTGCGCCAATAAAAAGGATCATTGTGCATGGAAACCGACAAATTTATATTTACAAATTTATATTTACAACTGGGTACAACGGGCTTGAAAACTTTACGATTCCGCCGCATCGTCGGACGATGACCCACCGACAAGCCCGAGGGCGAGTTTCCTCACAACCTCGCCTTGCTGGGCCAGTTGCTCCTTGACCTGGGCGGCCTGATCGCCCTTCGCGCTGAGGCTCCTGATGACGAGCTGTTGCATGGACGTGAGGGCTTGCATTTGGTCGCTGGGGTATGCGTTCTTGGCGGCGAGTTGGGCCACAATGGCCGGCACGAGACGGCCAGGCGCGAGCAACATTCCTTTCGTCGCGTGCTGGAACAGGACGAGGACAGCGAGATGGAGGATGAGCGAGGGCTCCAGAGACGTTTTGAGTTGAGCGACAAGAGACTGCCGCTGCTTGAAAACGACCTGGCGATCATGCTTCTTGTCAGCTTTTTTCCAGTGCAGGCCTAGCTGCGGTGCCACGGAATCAAGGGAGCCGACGAATTCGTCGGCCGACTTGGCGTTGACAAGGGCTGTCGTGATGATGCGCATGGCCTTGCGGTCATTTGGAGGGAATTTCTGATCGATAAACTCGTCCCGTTTGGACGCCACCAATTCAAGCTCCTTGGCCGCATCCTCGTCAGTAGCCGACGCCACCGGAACGAGGTTGTGCTGCCTCGCCAGATCGAGCACGAGAACGTCAACCACGGTCGACCCAAGGGTTTTTATTAGGTGCTTATCGAGAAGGCTGGCGGTCTGTGGATCTAGTTTTTTTAATTCCTATTTAAGCAGAGAGAAAAAAAATTTTTTTTCCCCCTTATACCGTCAAAGTAGGAAATCGACTTTTTGAAGAGCAGGATGTTCAGGCGCAGCTCGTCCACCTGATCGCGAGTGGCTTCCTGCGCCTTCTTGCGTGTATTGGCGGAGACAGCAGCAGGGGCGCGGAATACTTGAATGTATTCGTCCAACTGCTGGACCAGTTTGGGTCGCAGGTGGCGGACGAGCTCGCCGACAAAGTCGTCGTCTGCATCGGCAATGTGACTGTGAACGGCCTCCTTGAGCTTTATCAAGGGCAGGTTGGATGAAGCCGGCCCCGAAGAGGACTTTGGTAACGCAGCCTTGGCGCCTTTTTTCCTCCCTTTGCGGTCCAAACTCCAATCGTCGTCATCGTCTGCACGACAGTTTTTTTTATCGCATTAGCTCCCACTTTAATTGGGAAAAAAATACCTTGAGAATCTGGTGGCGGCGCAGACTCGGCAGCAGTGCGAAGGACGGGTTGCAGCGCGGCAAGGCATGACTGCACGAGGTCGGTCGTGGCAAAGTAGTGGTTGGCGAACCGGACAACCTTGTCGTTGAGGGACGCGCACCTAGCGAGGATTTGATCGACGTCCTCGGTGGCCAGCGACGAAGGGACAAAGTCATCGGCATGGACCCAACCGACAGACGAGAGCGCCTCGTCAATGCCCGCGTCGGCCATCCCCACGATCGACGGAGAAATAAACGACTTGACCAGGGCAATGTGTCCTTCGCCGGGGAAAAGTTTGCGCATGATGGCCTTGGCGTCGTCGACCTCGAGCCTCTTGAGCGTGTCGAGCTCGATGTAGCCATTCTGCAGGAAAAAGGCTGACACCGATGCCGCCTGTGTCCGCTGAAATATGTCGGGCACAAACACGGCATGATCGCGCACGCCACTCAGTTTCCCGGCCACTTCGCCCTGGGCGATCAGTTCGTCCACGATTCCGGCCACGAGGCGTTCCTGAAGCGCATGTGTCTGCGCGAGCGTTTTAAACGATGTCGGCCGCGTGGCAGCATTAAGTGCGCCGCGCACGATGGCTTTCAGGCGACGCAGGTATGCATCCGTATAGACTGTTCCGGTCACTGGGTCTCGCTGGCCTCCGATGACGCCCCCGTCAACGGCCTTGTCAATCAGTTGGCTCAAGAACTCGGTCGACAAGCCGAATTGCTGGCATAGGTCCGCAACGTACAACTGGCCGGCCTCTTGAAGCGCCTCGTGGATCTCCTCGACGACGTCGGCAAAGTACTCACTACATTCCGACAAATCAGGCTATTTCTTTTTTCGTTAACACTTGTTACGGGCTCATGAGCTCGCCGTTGATCAGCGTGAGTGGCTCGGCATCGTTCCGGTGCTGCAGCGTGAGCCTGCTCGCGGATGCCTCGATGTAGGCATAGTCCATGTTGAGTGACCGCTGCAGCTCGAGCAGTTCGACACGCCCGCCTCTGGCCTTCATCTCCTGAGCCACCTCAATGTCCAGCTGCTGCGGCGTGACGTACTCCTGCACGCATTGGTCAGACATCTAGCTGCAATGCAGGCTTCACTGCTGGTTGCACCTTGCCATCGAGCGTGTACAGCACCACCAGCTTGCGCGCCTCTACCAATCGGCGCACAAGCTCCACACAGTTCTGCTCCGATAGACGGTACGTCACATCCGTCTGTTGCGCCTGCTGCAGCCGCTTGCGCAGTTGCGCGACAAACTCCGCCTAAGCCAGTCCGTCAGGATCACCCAGTACTCTGCCCAGACATACCGTGGCCATTTTTACAAGTGGCATGCCCGACTGAACCATCCTTTTGCGTTTTTTATTCTCGTTGCACCGTCTTTTTGGTTTTTTTTGCCGCGGTTTGTAAATCTCCTCGGTACGCGGTGTGTTGCTTGTGGGGGAGGTTTCTTGTATTTTAGGTTTTTTTTTTAATCGTGGGTCTGTGCCAAACTGTGTGTGTGTGTCACTGATTTACCCCTCACCGCTAGACCTCAGGCCCCCAACGAGCATGTCTAAGCAGGCGTGCCCGCTGTGCGATAGGCTGTACCTCGTGGGACGCGAGCTAGAGGAACACGCCTCTGGCTGTTCGGGCCTGCCCGAAATCAGCTCACCAGCCTCGTTGTCAGGTTCCAACAACAACGTGCGCTCGCCGTCATTCTCGACGCAGGACGCGGGCTCCATGGCATGTCCCATGTGCGGCAAGATGTATCCCGTTGTCGAGATCGAAGGTCATGTCAACTATTGCATGGTATCGCCTTGTTCATTTTCCGTGCACGTCTTTTTTTTTAACAAGGCCTGGCTTGAACGACAACCAAAGGAGCATCCCTCTGACGAGAAGAAGCCTCTCGACATACCGGTTGCCAAGCCAGTGGTGCCAGCCTCCAAGCCAACGGCTGCGACAGCTGCTATCGTTCCTCCTCCCGGCTACGCAAACTCTCTGCAGGCGCAACGTCCATCGTCACACAACTTTGAAGCCCCGCCACCGAGCTACACGGCGTCCTTTTTTCATCAGCCCCCACCGCCGCAGCAACAGCAACAACCACTGCAGCATCAGCAACAGCGCTACCCGCTCGCCCCTCAGGCACCACTGCAGCAGCAACAGCAGCAACAGCAACAGCACATGCCTGCTTATTTTCCCGCCATGTTGCAGCCCACACAGGCGAACATCATCAGCACCGCCCCGACAGCGGCGCCTGTGGCCGCCGCTCCTGTCGCTGCGCCCATCCCGGTTGCAAAGCCAGCGACGAACCCGTTTACGGACCCGTTCTCGTATGCGCCCTCTGGAAGTGCATACGCTAGCTTTTATGCGTCGAGCCCCAGCCAGCCGCAGGCAAATGCCTCTTCTGCGGCGACCATGCAGTTTCCTGCCCACATGCACGCCAACATCCCGCCCTACACCCCCTCGCAGCCGCAGCAGCCGCAGCCGCCGCAGCCGCAGCCGCCATCGGCGGCCCCGACAGCGCATTCGACTGCCCAATCGATCCCTGCCATGCCAGTCCAACAGCCACAGGGCACCAACGCGCCAGCGTCGTCGGGTCAACTGCCGGCACACATTTACGCCAACATTCCGCCGTACACGCCCTCGCAACCGCTGCAGCCGTCGGCGACCGCAGCCCTACCAGCGACTGGATCGGCCACGCCTGCCACATTGGCGGCCGTCGCTGCTCCTAACATCGGTGAGATTGTATCGAATCCTTACTTGGCTCGGCAAGCCTCGCAGAGCGCCGTTGAGACGTCTCAAAAGCCTATGATGTTCACCGAGCGAACTGGTCACCCTCCGCCAGTTCCACCGGTCAAATCGGTTGCAAGCGTGCCCTCACTCACACCGCCGCCCACACCTACGCCATCATCCTCGTCCGCATTTGCAGCCAAGCCAGTCGTGCCCCCCAAGCCGGAGACCGTCGTTCCCCTAACCAAGCCTGCTCCCCCGCCTGCAAAGCCGTATACGCCTGCTGGTTTCGTGTCTGTTTCCTCGACATCCGGCGTTCCCGTCCCGATAAACAGACCGACTGCTGCCGCTCCTGCCCCCGCACTCCCACAAACCATCGACGCGGAAAATCCTGCGCCAGCAAAAGCGGAGCCAGCGCCGCCGGCTCTGTCGAAGATCCATCAACTGATAGCCCGCGCGACTATCAGTCCAACGTTAAAGGACGCTGGTTTCAAGGTACCGACTATGTAAAAAAAGGATATCTCTAAAAAGGATCACCGTTTTTGCCAGAAAGTGTTGGTGGCCATGAAAGAGATGCTCGTGCAGGCTTCGCGTTACTATCTCAGCCAGGAGTATGACGAAAGTTTCATCCTCTATTACAAGTTCACGAGGTATACAAAAAAAATAATGTTTCTTCTCTTGATCATGCCTCGTCATAGTGTCATTTCCACGATCGTCCCCAAACTCGAGGGATTTCAAAAGGACGACACCCTTTATGTTGCTCTCAACCAGCTCGCCAAAGGAAGTGTCCTTCAGCGTCTGGAAAAACTCAAGGACCAAATCAAGGGCAAACCGTTTACCGCAGAGTCGTTTGCAACCTTTCAGAGAGGTTTGATATTCATCTTACTATTTTTTCAGTCGTTGAATGAATAAAACAGAGGGAGACGAACTGGAAGCCGCAAGCAAGCCTGCACCGCCGCCATCGAAGCCTGCTCCTCCCATTCAGCAGAAGCCGAAACCTGTCGTTGAGCCCAAGCCGGTGACGTCTGCCCCGAAACCAGCTGTTGCTGCCAAGCCCGTCGTGTCGGCGACTTCCGACCTCGTTCCCCCGAAACCGGCCATCACAGCCAAGCCAAAACTTGCGGACCCCCCATTACCACAAGTACAAGTCAGCAATGGTGGCAGCGAGGCTGCTCCTGCGTCGTCGGTCCCTGCCAAGCTGTCGATCAATACTGGAACACCTGCCGTCGCCGCATCATCCTCCAAATTGGCAGTGACCCCTGTAACTCCCTCGTGGCAAAGATCAGTCAGCCCCACCGGCCTCGTGAACGCGAAGCCCACTTCGTCGACAACGGCACCGACCAAGACGCCTTTGGTACCACCAAAAGCAGCAGATCCCGAACCAGAACCCGAGCCCGTTCCTGTCGAAACGAACAACGGATGGGACGAATGGGACAACTTTGATCAAACTTCAGATGCCCGACCAGCAAATGTCGAGGATGCCAATGTATTTTTTTTTTTATCGCATTTTTCCTGCTTTAACAGTTAAAAAAACTTGGAAAACAGACGGTCCTCTACAAGGCTAAATCGATTGGCGCGTACGATGCTCGAACAGACGGAGAACTCTCTCTTGCAGTCGACGATGTCGTGGAGGTTCTCGAGAGTGACAGCAACAACGACGACTGGCTGTACGCACGCTGCAATGGCGTCCTCGGCTTTGCGCCCGCAAACTACCTGGTGAAAATCGAATTGGAACAACCATTACCGTCAGAGTACAGTGTGCCGGCTACACCCATCTCTCCAAGTGTTGTGCCGCCAAAGGCAACTCAAACTCTCCCCGCAGGTGACCATGCACGCGTGCAGGTATGTGCGAAAAGTTTTTTATTTTTATTTTTCTGAATGGGTTTGCGCAGATCAAGTTCAAGACCAAAGCCATCCAGGACTTTACGACCACAGCTGCTGGCCATCTCTCGTTCAAGACGGGGGATGAGCTCGAGGTTTTGTCTGAACTCGGCGACAACTACTTGGCTCGGCTGGGTGCCAACAAGGGCATGGTTGAAAGCAGGATGACCGAAAAGGTTTTCGCATAAAAATAACAAAGCATTAAAAATACTATTCGATGCAGGGAGCAAGGAAGTTGGAAAAGAGAAAATCGATCTTTGGTATGTTTGGACGCGAGGCCTCGTCCAACCTTCTGGCTGCCCCTTCTGCCAAAGAGCTGCCACAACTTCCGCCCAGTGATGCCGACTCTGTCAAGTCTGCAGACTCGGATCAGTCGCCCATGGTGTCCCGCAAAGTCATCTTCAACTATGATGGCGAAAGTGACGGCGATCTCGCCATTACTGCTGGCGAAGTCCTGTATGTCGCCATTGCCGATGCCACCGTCACCGACAATCTCATTGTTGCGACAAACTCTGCTGGCAAGGTTGGAAAGGTCCCTGGAAACTATCTGGTACAACTTGTTTTTGATTTTTTTCGCTCATTTCAATTAAAAAAAAACTCTTTTTCTCTCCCCATATTCAATCAGGAGGAAGGCGAGGTCCCTGCCGCCCCCCTGCCTTCCCATGCCTCGCCGACTGTAGCGTCACCAAGCAACAACGCAGGCATGGGCAAGAAGCAGGCAGATGTGCCGGCAGCAACGTCACCAATCAACGGCGGCAAAAACTTGTTCAAGCAGACAATGTCCAAGATCGGAGGTCTCAAGTTGGTTGCGCCGTCCGTGCCGACTGCGACGGCGGCTCCTTCTGCCGCTGTGCGACCTCCACATTTGCGAGATGTGTACATTGCCAAGAACGAGTTCCTCGCGCTCAAGGCCGGTGATCTCACCGTGTCGGTGAACGACCAGGTTGACATGATCGAAAACGACGATGGCTTTGGTTGGTGCAAGGTCACACGCATCGCAGATGGTGCGACAGGTCAAGTTCCCTGCGACTGTCTCGAAAAGAGCGAGTCTACCCACGACGCAGGACCTCAAATGGTCGGTGGACCCAAACTTGATTCTTCGGCTGCTGATGCGCTCACGGTATTTTTTATTTTTATTTTTTTTATCTGTTTGGTGCTGATACACTTTTGTTAAGAAATTCATGGATAATTGGGAGCGACTGGCTGGTCCAACCGAGGTTCAGCGACGAGCGTCTGAAAAAAAGCGTCAAGTCAAGATCTATGAAATCCTCGACACCTGGTCAAACTTTGTGGAACAAATGAGGGAGCTTTGTGAAGTATGCATACGTATTTTCCTCTTATTTCTAATGATGATAACTTTTCTCATCAGGAAATCGTCGAACCCTTGAAAAACTCTGACATATTCTCACCGGTAACGACATTAAGCAAGAGTGTCTGCTTCGAAATTGACCCCTTCTTTTTTGATGTTGACAGGAAGAGCTCAAAGACGTCCAGACAAACGTGTTTGACGTCCGCAGAGTGACCGATGACTTTTATGGCAAGCTCTACCAGCGCATCGTTGACGAGAGCAACTACTCGGTCGATACAATCGGCGATGTTCTCGTGGCCGGACTCGAAGAGTTCAAAGTGTTTACGATTTATTGTTTGCATTTGTCTCGCGCCGTGGATGTTTTGTCCTCGAGGAGCAAGAACGACGAGGCCTTTACCGAGTTTGTCGAAGAGGTAGAAATTATCCGGTTCAAGAATGTGATTTAACCAACGTTTCTTATTCAATAGACTCTCAAGAAAAATTCAATGTCCCTGACCAGCCTCTTCACACAACCGTTCAATCGTTTGACCAAGCTGCGTTTGCAAATTTACGACCTCGCCAAAGTCACTCCGACCACCACGCGCGACTATGAAGACTGTTTGCTGGTATTTGTTTTCTTCCCTTTCAAAAAACAAAAACAAAAAACAACCAAGAAACAGCTGACGTTTTTTTGCGGATTTCAGGCACAAGCGCAGGTGCAAGATGTGTGCGACGATGTCAACACCTTGAAACATCTCCACGACGACGTCTTCACCAATGTACGATTTTTGTTGATGTACGACATGGAAAAACTAATTCTTTCTGCGCAGACTCCGTTCGACAAGAAGCTACACTTTGATCCCCTGTTCATGGCCCCATCCAGGCGAACGCTGCTCCATTACGACGGCCTGGACCAGTACGAGTGAAAAATGAAGGAGATGACAATAGTTACAATATTTTTCTTTACCAGGGGATCGCACCACTTCATGGGCCTCTTTTTCGATGATTGTGTCCTCTTTGTGAACGAGCGCAAAGAGGCCATAGCACGTGCAAAATCGATCGCTGGCGATAAGAAGAAGGGAAAGGAGGCTCGCTTCAAGATCAAACTCACTCCGCTGTTCCTCGACATGATCCACCTGAATGAGGTGCACTCGGGCCTTGACGTCGAGCTCATTGACAAGTTGAACAGTACGATACTTACTTACAAGGCGGTGAATGTACGTTTCCCTCCCCCCTTTCTTGAAAAAAACAAAAAACATACTCACCGCTATTATCAGGCCCGGAGGAGAACGCGCGTGTTCCTGACGATCCACGGAGCCAAGCATGCGTTTGAGAGCAAGAAGGTTCTGTCTGTCAAGAACATTTGCCATCCTCCACCAAAAACAAGTGCTACGTCAGACTGCATCGTCTGTGCCATGCCCGAAAAACCCGCCGACCGGATGTACATCCAGGGCACAGACCAGGGCCTGTACTTGCGGCGACTGAACGAGCCAGAGTGGCATCCTGTGCTCGGTGTACGCAGAAAGGTCGCCCAAGTGGAAGTATGCAGCACATTGCTCGTTGCGATCGCGTACGACTCCAAGGAGGGCGGCAATGCGATCGTCTCCCTTCCCATGAAAAGCCTGGGCTCTGACATGATTGCGAACGAAGTCAAGGCCACCGTCTGGGAGGGCAGCAAGAACGCCGTCATGTTCCAAAACTCGCTGACGACCGAGGCGCTCTACAAGTCGATCGCTCTCATCAACGGCTATATCTGGAGCTACAGCAACGTCGGCAACAGTGCTCCCACCACGGCGCCCTCGCGCATCGTCAGTGCACCCGGTGGCACTTATGTCAACATGGTAAATGATGAGGTGAGAAAAATATTTTTTTTGTTTAACGAATTGGTTGCATAGGCGGACAGCTCGTCGATCGTCGTCGCTCTCCAGGACAATTTTGCTGTCTTGAGCGGGACGGTCCTCAAGGCCATGGCTCCGAATGTTCTTTCAAACCTCCCGCCAAAGTCGACACCCATCACTACCCTCCGACTGGAGACAGACGTCCTGCTGTGCTGCTGCGAGAATTTTGCCTTCCTAAGCAGCTGTTCTGGACTCTCCTACACTGCCACCCCGGTCGTCTGGACTGCGCCTGCCTCGAGTTTCAGTACTTTAAAAATGGAATGTTGAGAGATCTTGATCTGATTGCTGTATGCTTCTTTTTTAGCCATCTTTGGCGACTATTTGCTTGTCGCCACTGCTCTGTACATCGAGGTTCGCCACCTCCGCGTGCTTCCTGTGATCGTCCAGCTCATCCCTGCGGCCAAGCCAATTCTTTTCCGCGGCCCCGACGGTCTCTTTGTGAGCGATATCCCCGACAGCTCCCGTGAACTGCGACAGTTCTGCCTCCTGTAAAAAATAGATTCTTGTCAGTCCTTGATTTGTACTCTGGGTAGTCCACTTTCGAAAAGATGGCGGACGGTGACGCGACGCGCGTGCGCACTCAAACGCCGCCTGCGCCAGCTCGAGTGGCTGCAGCGGCGGCTGATGGCAAGTTCCCCGCGGAGAAGAAAGCACGAGGAGCCGCGTCGTCGCTCGTCGACGCAGCCACGACCATGGCCCTCAAGACCACGAGGAAACTGCTGCATTTTCACGAGCTTGAGGAGTGGCGGCAGGACAACGAGTGGATTGTGACGGGGTACCGCGTCTCGGATGGGTCGTATGCGTCGTGCTTCCAGTCGTTGCTGTACATTCACAACGAGACGGGCAACATCTACTCGCATCTGCTGGGAGGAGTCATCTTTGTGGCAATCACCTTTTACACATACGCCTACATCCTGGGAGAGTCGTTTATGGACCGAGTACGTTTCTCTCCCCTTTTTTATTCTCACCCCCCCCCCATGCCCGGCTTGCTCTAAATGTGCCCTCGGCCATCAGCTCATCTTTGGCGTTTTCCTTGCCTGCGCGCTCATGTGCTTCTTCTCGAGCAGCCTGTTCCACACTGTCTGCTCGCACTCGCTCGATGTCAGCAAGATGTGGAACAAGTGCGATTATGTCGGCATCACCTTTATGATTGTCGGATCCAGCTACCCGACCATCTACTATGCCTTCCATTGCCACGCGAACGAGCAGCTGGTCTACCTCACGTTCATGACCATCTTTGGCTTGCTCAGCCTACCGCTCATCCTCCTCAATCGCTTCAGCCAACCCGAGTGGCGCACGGCACGCGCACTCCTCTACGTAGCCATGGGCGCATCGGGCATCCTGCCCATGTTCCACCTGCTCTACCTCCGTGGATGGATGTACGCCGTGACCTTTGCAGCTGTGGACTGGTGCATTACTGTACGATTGGGAATTTGTATGCTTTCTTTAAATACCTTTCGATAGATGGGGGCCTTTTACCTTGGAGGCGCCTTCCTGTACGGATCTCGCATCCCCGAGCGCCACTACCCCGGCAAATTTGACTTCTGGTTCCATTCGCACCAGATCTTCCACATTTGCGTCCTCGTCGCTGCTCTCTTGCACTATGTCGGTCTCGTGAACGCCTACAACTGGCATCAAGTGAATGAGTGCACGAGCACGGAGATCGCGCAACACGCTAATGATTCATTCTTCACATCATTGTTCCATTTGTACAATTAGAGCAGCATATTTTTTTATATTTATTGGATTTTGTTTAGCGCTTGCGACGATAGGGGTGTGTGCGGATGTTGCTGTTGTCGTGCTGACGGCTTTGCCCTTGCTCGTTCTGATAGGCCAAAAAGTTTTGCATCGGCAACGGCCGTTGCTGCTGCAGCCGAGGACGATGTCTGACCAGCCATGCCCCCTAAAAATAATAGTTTTTTTTTTGTTTCGCATTGGACTGACTCAGTGATATATGCATGCCGACTGCGACAATTGAAAGAGAAACGGGTAAAAGCTGAAAGTACGTGTATATGTAAATCTTCTGCGTTTGTGTTTTTTTTTTGTGTTGTTGAAAATTTTAGACGTCTTCGAGGGCGACGTAGGCGCCGTGGGCGAGGGGCTCGACGCTGCCAGTCTTGGGAACGCCGAGAAGCTGCTCGCTAAAGGTCTTGGTGCGGCGATTCGATGAGGGAACGCCATCGAACGTCGTCGGGTAGCGGGGGGACTCGGTGGTGTAGAAGGAGGACGTGGGCAGGGCAGTTGCACCAGTCGAGGCCGAGAGGATCGTGCGTGTACGTGGTTTGGCCAGCAACCTCGCATAGTCGGTCTCGTCGCGGATTTCTTCCCTTAGCAGTCTTTTTTGTTATTGTATTTTATTGTTTTGTTTTTTATTGAATAAAATAATGCAGCCATACGTCTCGATCACGTCCTCGAGGGTGATGATGCCGACGGCCTCCGGGATGTCGTTGTCAGCCTCGTCGTCACCGTGGGCGTTGGCACGGGGCGATGTCGTGCCAGAGTTGCCAGACGGCGGGCGGGTGAGCCACGACGGGGCCTTTTGGCCTTGCTTGCTCGGAGGGTAGACGACAGCGAGATGGCCAGCGCCAGTTTGGAAGATGTTGAGCAGATCGTACATTCCCATGTCCTGGGTAACACGCACGACACGGCCGAGGAGGAGGTCGTGGATGGGGCGGCTTTCATCGGCATTTTTCGACACCAAGCTCTTGATAAGCAGGATGCCGATGACGTTGCCGCGGTTCTGACGATAGACGGGCACACGGCTGTGCCCGTGGATCTCGAGCTCGGACAGGGTGGCCTTGTCCAGGTGTGCGTTGGCGTCGATCATAAAGACCTTTTCGAGGGGGATCATCTTGTTGCCGACGTTGAGCGTGGCGAGGTCGAGGGCACCCTAAATGAAGTAGACAAAGATGAATTAAAAAAAAAATAACCCCTTTGGATGGATGTCAATCAGTACCTTGATGATTGTGCCCTCGTCGACTTGCAGGGCGGATTCCTTGGAATGCAGGTCGACCAGCTGGCGGAACTCGTCGCGCTCGTAAAAAGTGCCGTGCTCAACACCGAGCAGGTAGTCGAGCAGGAGGCCGAGCGGGTAGTTGAGAGGCCAGAGGATAAAGATGAGGCCCCAGACGACATAGCGCAGTTTCGAACCCTAGATAGATGGACAGATTTTGGCATGTCTTGTTGTAAGAATCGTTGCGTACGATAGCGAGGCCAAAGCGGCTACACACTGCCTGTGGGATGATCTCTCCAAAGAACAGCACGGCCGTGACCGAGACGAGAATGGCGGTGATAGGGTCGCTAATCTTGTCCAGGCAGATGGGCAGTGCCTCCATGCACGCGGCGTTGGCCAGCAGCAGGGTCACGAGCAGCTGGTGGTGTCTGCTGACGATGGGCATGATGTCGCTGGCATACTGCTTCTTCTTGGGGTCAGAACCGCCCTGGATAATGGTCAGCGTCGTCTTTTAGGTGGGGCGGGGCGGGGGCGGGGCGCGTTGATAAGTGTGCCATAAATACATACTAGTTACCAGGTCGAGCGATAGCAAGCCGAGCGTGAGGCCAGACATGAGGCCGGCAAAGAGCACGAGGAAGATCGACACGGCCATGTACATCCAGAAGAGCCCGTCGGCAAACGAGAGTGTCTCCTCGGGGACCGTCCTGTTCAAATCACGGACGGTGAGAGAGTGCGTGGGTTCCATCTCACCCAGGCAACGTGCTCTTTTCCCCTCCTCCTCCTCCTCCTCCGCCTCCTCCAAAGGCGGCCTTCCAAGCTTACCATATCTCGCCTGTGCAGTTGAGCTTCTCCTCGATCTCGTTCTTCAAGCATATAACCTGCTCCCAGTCTCCCATGGTTGGCAGCCCTATCAGTCCCCCTGCTGGTCGTTGGTCGAAAGTTGCCCAGTACGCTGCCCGTACAGTCATGGCAGTTTTCGATGCATTACGTCACAGCAGCATTGGTCGTCGTTGCCGCCGTGCTGCTGGCGGCCAGCGCAGCCGGCAGCGAGGACTGCGCGCCACTGCGGGGCGAGCAGACAAGCCAGTACTGCCCGGACGACAGCATGCTGCCGGTCAACTCGACGACCGTGCTCGTGACCGACGGCGACTTGCGGATCGCGCAAGGGCTGGCCGAGCTGGCACGCGCCGCTATGCCCGCCGCCAACAACGACACGGACACGGAGGCGACGAGAGAGCGCTGCCAGGCGTTGGCCCTCAAGCTGCTGTGCCTGCAAGAGTTCCCTGCGTGCCCGACCGGCAGCGTGCCCGTGTGCGCCAGCCTGCGCGCGGAGCTGTTTGACGTGTGCCAGCGCCCAGGGATGGTCCTGTACGACGAGGACGTGCTGGAAGTCGTGTTTCCGCTCGAGGGCTACTCCAACCTGTGCCCGTGCACGCCGGAAGGAACCATCTGCGAGGTGCCCACGCAGCCGCCCAGCCTGGCGCCCACACAGCCGCAGCCACCGGCGCCGTCGGCTCCACCGCTCGTCTGTGAACGGGGTAAGCTCGCGTCGTCCGTGCAAGGATCCACGTACATGGTCAAGTGCATGTGCGAGCCGGGGTGGGTCGGCGTCGACTGCTCGTGCCGCGAGTGCCAGCAGGCCGACCTGGTCGTCGACATCTCTGCAGACGTGTGCGACTCATCCGGCGGCAGCCGCGTGACAATCAAGCCAGCACCGGGCACAATCGCCTTTTACGAGCCCATGGAGCAACCCACGATCGTCCCAGCTAATTGGACCTCGTACAACTCGTCTGTCGACCCAGCCGTCTGCTGCATTCGCACGGTCAACAGAACCGAGACCGACTCGACAATCCCCCTGTCCGGCTCCTGTGCGTTTCCCGACCGTAACGAAGCGCGCGAAAACCATTTTACCTAGTGACCAACTTTTTCCTTTTTTTTTTAACACAGAATGCAGCTCGCAGTGGACGACGGTGGACGAGATCGACGCTGCCTGCGGTGCGGCAGGCTCAAAATGGTCACTTCAAAATACCATACGGCTCAGTTCGTGCTATCCGGCCGACGTGAGCGCCGCAGCGCCGAGTACACAAACAACCTGCGGGGAGAGCGGGGGCGACCTCTTTACGGAGCAACCGCTGATGTCGCTGTTTGTCCAGGGTGCGATCGGGCTAGCAAACGATGTGAGGCCGTGCCTGTGGAACGAGCGGCCTGAAATGAAGGATGGGCCAGAGTTGGCGTACAAGCCCTGCTGGGCGTCGAATGTTTGCGAAAGGTACAACAACAAACTTCAGACGAAATGGATTAATAAATGTGTCTCAGTGGGATTGAAGTCGACGACAACGGGAGGATCTCTGTGGACGGCATCAGCCCCGAGTGCAGCTCGTCAGTCGTGTTCAAGCTCGACATTTTCAACAGTTCGTCCGCGGCCGCTGTACTCGTCATGGCCGTGGACGGTATTCCGTTTTACGAAGGTGTCGTGGTCACTCTCGATGGCGAGCCCGTGCATCCCGCATCAATGGTACCTTCGTTTTTTTTTTTTTGGAAAAAAGAAAAGTAATATAAAAATTAGATTTCGCAAACCGGGGACGACGGCCTCCCGCGCTCGTTCTTCCTCGGCCTGCCAAGTCAGCAAGGGTTAGTGACGCTGTCGATCTCGTTCCTTGCCGATGCCCAAAACGACCAGTCTGACACATCGGCGCCACCGATGTTTGAGGTGCACGCTCTCTTGCTCCGAGGTGCATCCGTCTATGTGCAGCCGACCCCCACGGCCTCTGCGACTGCAAGCGCAACGGCATCGCTGACAGAAACCCTGAGCGCAACTGTGACTGCGTCGGCATCATGGACGGCGTCGGCAACGGCGTCGGCAACGGCTTCCCTGACTGCGTCGCCTACCGCGTCCGCAACCTTGTTAACAGCTTCTGCAACAGCCTCTGGGACTGCATCCGCGACAGCGACGGCGACAGCGACAGCGACGGCAACAGCCACAGCGACGGCAACAGCCACAGCGACGGCAACAGCCACAGCGACGGCCACTCCAACAGCGAAGGCCACTCCAACAGCAACGGCAGCCCCCACCGCCTTCAATGCCGCCAAGTGGGCCGTGATCGGCTCAATCACTTCGATCGCCATCTTTGTCGCTGTGGCCGTCACCTTGTGGTACAGGTGGCGAGCTCATGCCCCTCGGTCTGATGCTGCGTACGCTGCCCTCGCCAACGATGAGACCGAGCTACTGGTACGACATGGAGGAATGCACTTGGTTTAATTTTTCTCTCTCCCTCAGGTCTTGGACGACGACGAGGACGAGTTTGACAAGGACGACCTAGACAACATCGATCTGCTAGATGCGGATGGCATCTAGCCACGTTTTTAATAATTATTGCTTTTGGAGGGTTTTGCGACAAAAATTAAATATCGACAAACATTGCGCTGGTTTTTCCACGCTTCCTTATGCTGCGACCGAGTTGCTGCGGCTGTCTGTGCGGCGGATGTACTTTTCGCGGTACCCATCGTCGGCCCATGCGTTTGCGGTGAACGACGACGAGGCCTTGCTCAAGATGTCCTCGAGGTCGCTGATGAAGACCTGACTGTCTTGGATCTCCTCGTCAGACGCCTCTGTCGCCGCGGGCTCGTGTTCGTCCTCGTCGTCTGCCTCTGCCATGTTGTCGTCAGCATCCGGGGCACCGTTGTGGCGGATCGACCCCTCCTTTGCCGTAGCAAACTTGTCCAGTGCCAGGCGCAGCATCTGGACGAGGAGGCTGCGGTCGCCGCCGACAAAGTAGTCTTTCCTGGCGGTGTGGAGGGACTCGATGGGCCAGATCCTGAGCAGCTCCTCGGGCGGGACGAGCGAGTCGTGGCCGGTGCGGTCCATCGCGACAGTGCGGACCCAGTGCATCTTGCTGACGTACGCGGCCAGCATGCGCAAGACCACGGCCACCTCGTCGACGTCGGTCTGCTTGAGCTCGCCCGATGCGTAGGCCTCGTCCGTGGTGAGACGCGCGCGGTTGCGCAGCTTCCACACGGCGTTGTGTGTCGACTGCAGGATCGAGATGACGTTGAGCAGCGACAGGAACAGCACGATGCGGCGCAGGTCACGACGCTCGACGCGCGTGCGCAGCATCCGGTACGTGTCCAGCTTGCTCTTGAGCTGCTGAAGCACGAGCATGCGCAGGGGGTCCAGGTTGGACAGGTCAGGAGCGCGCTTGCCGTCGGCCCCATCGAGTGCGCTCACGAGGCCGCTGGTCAAGTGCCGCAGGACCATGATCGCAGAACGGGCAAGCTGGCGCTCGTTGGTGGCCGGCGCAGCAGCGGCAGTGGTGACGGCGACCGGGTTCATTTCTTCTTGGGGTGGACGAAAGTGTGCACACACACTTTGGCGGCAGAGGGCGAGGGAGGGAGGGAGTGTCTCTGTCGACCAGAGGCCCCCTTTCACTCTCGGTGGTTGCACAGGCTCGGAAGGAGACCTCCTTTTTCTATCGCCAAGTGGCGGTCCTCCTTGCCTTGGGGCTTGGCAACACGCACTTGCGGCCTTGGGCTTGCTCTTGTGTCCATGGGAACCCAATTGGGTGGCGCCCCTAAACAAAAAAAAAACCGGGCGTGCGTCAACAGGCCCGTTCCATTGGCACGCACGCAAAAAGAAAAGTGACGCGATCAGGCCGTTTTCTCGCGCCAAAACATTCATATTTTGTTCGGTGGCCGGCCGTTTTTTAATTTTTTGGGGGAAGGGGGGGGGGGCGAGGTGATAGCGCGGGACCCCCCTTTGCTCCTTTCGATTACTCTGTCTTTCCATTGAGCTAGCACCCGCTCCTTCGACGCTGTATAAAAAGACTCAAACGCTCTGACCTAAAGTATTTTTGTTTCTAATCAGTCCGCTGACGTAGGGTCGTGTGAAAGCAGGAAAAAAACACGGCAGCACAGCCTATACACACACAACAAGAACGACCATGGGACGTGCAGGCTCGCCTACCTACTCCAAAGCGTGCGTCATGTTTGACAACGGCTACTGTGTACGCACTTCATTTGATGTTTGTTCTGGTGCCCTAAACATACCCTTTTCTCTTGGTTGGCAGGTCGAGTTCGAGCCGCGCAACAGGTACAGCGGGTTCCCACCGGAAGAGCTCGTCAAGTTGTACGTCGTGATACCTTTTTTTTT
>Ga0302230_10000964_pt1 | contig 20385 bp, 28 predicted proteins | sample II_Palsa_N2_1_FD_193523 | JGI IMG/M metagenome (GOLD analysis project Ga0302230, IMG submission 193523) | Peat permafrost microbial communities from Stordalen Mire near Abisko, Sweden - II_Palsa_N2_1 | ecosystem: Environmental > Terrestrial > Soil > Palsa > Peat permafrost | place: Sweden... | reverse complement strand
TGCTGCTGCCGCCCCCGCTGCTGCCGCAAAGCCTCCGGTGGCCCTCAAGTCGGACAACCCTTCGACGGACGACCTCCTGCAGAGCCGCCGCAAGCCTGTCATTCCCCGTCAGGAACGAGCCGCCGCAGTCGCCCCCGCCGCTCCTGCTCCTGCGCCAGTCAACCTTGCCGATGTGCCCAAGGCCGCCAAGTTTACGATCGACCGACCGCTCTTTGCGATGGAGATTGACACGCCCAGCGGCCGAGTCGAGATGATCACCGTGCGTTTGCATCCTCAAGGAAAGAATAATTGAAATTTATTTTCTTTAGGTCTACCGCAATGACGACCCCGCCAAGCTCGCTGCCGATTTCTGCGCTCGTTTCAACATGGTCCAGTTTGTGTCCAAGCTCACTGCCCACATCCAGGCTAATCTCCAGGAGCACCTCGCTGCTGCGACTGGATCCCACTAAAATAAAAGAAAACATTCTCTTTTTACCCTAGTTCTGTATGAAAGCCAGCGAACAGAGCAGCCCTTTTCCGTCGATCAAAAAAAAGCTACTGAAATTATTTTTTTGCAAAGGCGACGATGGTTCCGTGGCTGCGCCATGTGCTGCTGCTGCTGCTCGGTGCGGCCATCGCCACGCCAGTCGTGCTGCTCCTGCACGCCAACCAGGGCAGCGGCCACGGCGATGCCGTCAAGCACGTCCCCGTGGCATCCCTTGCGCCTCTGAACGAGCACGACCACGTGCTGCTGAGCGAGGCCCACGGCAACGATTCCGTCGTGCTGCTCGCGTGGACGCCCATCTTTGGCCAGACACACACATGGCAGAACGGCGGGCCGATCGCGCCGCCGTCGTGTCCGCAGCGGTGCACGATGGTGGTGGACCGCAAGTACCTGCCGCATGCCAAGATGGTCCTGTTCCACGCGCGCGACATCAAGTGGGACGAGCTGCCGCCGCGGGACGTCAACGGGATCCAGCCGTGGACGCTGGTGACGATGGAGACGCCCGTGAACGACGTGTGGCCGGTCGAGCACCCCGATCGCGTGCGCCTGTTTGACTATGTCGCCTCGTACCGGCACGACTCGGACTTCCCCATGACCTACGAGTACCTGTCGCAGGAGAGGGACGTGCGCAGTCCTCCGTACGTGCCGATCGACAGGAGGGTCGTGGACGCGCCCGTCGTGTGGGTCGCGAGCAACTGCGAGGCCAACAACAAGCGGCACGCCTACATCCAGCGGCTCATGGGCTCGGTCAGCGTGCACTCGTACGGCAACTGCCTACGCAACCGCGACTGGCCTCAGCACGAGGCCGACCTCGACCCGTCCAAGCCGCCGCTCGACGACAGAAACAAGCGGAAGCCGGGGATCATCGAGCTAATGAGGCACTACAAGTTTTACCTCGCCGTCGAAAACAGCAACTGCCTGGACTATGTCTCTGAAAAGCTCTTCAACACATTCTCGGCCGGCATCGTGCCCATCGTCAACGGGCCGCGGGAGATGTACGCGCCCTATCTGCCCTTCCCAGACTCGGCCCTTTTCCTGGACGAGTACGACTCGCCCGAGGACCTGGCTCGGCACATCCGCTACCTCGACGGAAACGACACGGCCTATGCCGAGCTCACCCGGTACAAGACCACGCCCGACCTCGAGCTCTCTCCGCTCTTTCTCAATCGAACCCGAGAGCTCAAGAACCGCCGCTCGACCTACTGCCTCATGTGTATGCAGGCCCACGCCGACATCGACGCAGAGAACGCGTTCAACAGCCGCGGCCGCGTCGTCCCGCCCATCGACGGCGACCCCAGCCAACTGCGCAGCAAACTGTTCTCCCCGATCCACGGCCACGTCGCCCGGCCAGACAACTCGTGCGAGGAGAACGTCTATGCCAAGTACTACGTCCCCTCGACAGCAGAGTCGTGGCAAAGTGTCTGGAGGGTTGCCCTTGTCTCCTTCATCGCCCTGATCGTTCTGGTCGGCGTGGCCGTCTTTTGGCGGCGCATCCGCATTTTCCTCAAGTTTTAGGCATACTCACGGGATAGGACCCTGCAACGTAAAAAAAAAAAATTTTATCTGTACATTCTTCTTGAAACGGAGGTTGATGGAAAAAGTATTCTGACACCTAGGTAGGGCCTTGTGCCCTTTTTAATATAATTTTGACAGCGCCCGCTCCTAAATAAAATTTGTTCTTGTTAGAGTTATCCTTCTCTCCAATGTACGTACCCGCATGTCGCTGTAGTCTGTGCAGAATCCTTGTTGCATGCGATGGGCGGTCGCGACGGTATAGTCAAAAGGGAAGCCGAAAAAGATGGACGGCAAGCACGTGAGCGCGGCTGCGTTCTCGCCAAAGCCGCTGCGCGAGATGACGAGGTTGTCTGTTGCCATGAGCATGAACCAATCGGCCCACGTGCGCAGGTTGCGCTCGATCGTCCCGACGTTGCCGGAACGGTCAATGTGGGTGATCGGCCCGGCGAGGCCCTCGAGGGTGACGACGTCGACCTTTTTGTCCTTGCCGTACGCGGTGAGCTCGGTGATGGCCTTGTTGGAGTCGGTGGAGATGAAGATGACCGGCTTGAGCGGGCCCAGAGTCTGCGACCTGGGGATGGCGAGGGTGTTGTTGCTGCCTCCGTCGGCCGGGTGGGCGATATCCAGCGCGGCGTCGAAAAACGTGGGCACCTTTTCGCGCGGCACACGTCCGGGGTCCCACCAGTCGCCGTCACCGCCCGTCCTGATCTGGAGGCCGATAAAGTGCAGCTTGTGGAGCTCGTGTCCCTGGTCCATCATGGCGACGGCGAGGTGCTCGAGCACGCCCTCGATGAGCGACGTCGGGCGCATGATGGCGCGCAACGCAAAGGCCTGGAGGAGCCCGCGGTCGTTGAGCTCCTTGAGGCGGTACTTTTCCACGTTTGCCTTGAAGTAGGGGTTGTCGAGGAAGATGTCTGCCCAGGGCATGTTGCTGTTGATCGTGACGAGGCTAAAGTCGCGCAGGCCGGTGATGACGTCCTCGCTCGAGAAGAACTGCTGCACGTCCCTGAAATGGTCCATAGCAAAGAACTCTTTGAGCGACAGCTTGTCCACCTTCTCCTCGGGCACGCGCCAGTCAAAGTAGGCCGGGCGCACAAAGTGGGTCCACGGGCAGCCGCGCGTCCAGCGGATGAGGAAGGCGCGGTCGGTCAGCAGCGCCAGGTAAAAGCTCGTGACGATCCCGTTGAGGCGGTCGCCCAGGCCGCCGCAGCCCATGTTGTTGTCGCAGCGGTACATGATGAACCGCGCGCCAGACGTGTCGGGCTGGGCGCTGTGCACCAGCGCGTCGCGGTGCATCTTCTGCACGGCAAAGTACTCTTTGAACGCCTTGCTGCCCGAGGCCGTCAAGGCCATGTTGCGTTCCAGCTTGCGCACGAGGTACTTTGCGGGCTCGGCGCTGGCCAGCTTTGCGTTCTCCTCCTCGTGCTTGCTGATCACGCTGCCCTTGCCGGCGCCCTTGCCGTCGTCGTCGCCGCCGCCGCCGTTCGCGTGGTGGTGCGGCACCTGCATGGGCGAGTCAGGCTCGGCGTCCTCCGAGTCCTCCTCGTCGCTATCGTCGTACGGGACAAGCATCACTTCAGCGTGCCCGTTCCCGTGATGCTTGCCGCCTCTGCCGCCGCCACCCTCGCCGTCCGAGATCCCCAGCCGAAGCCACAGGTCCTTGGACGTCTGCGCACCCGACGGCGTCGTGGCAAGCCACCCCGACAGCACCAGCACGAGCGCTGCCACGAGTACCAGCACAACGAACGAGTTACGTGAGGATGATGTCAGCATGTTGCAACTGTGGTTTTTTTTTTTGGCAGGTTTGACTTGATCTCCTCACTGTTTACAAGACTTTTCGCTTTACACATTGACTTGATTTCTCATCAACTGGCACCATGGTTTATTGCCAAAAAAAAAAAAACTAAATACGACGCTTCTTGGTTGGTGCAGTCGAGCCAGTGCCTTTGGACGGCTTGTCGCCACCGCCACCGCCACCGCCGCCACCGCCACCGCCGCCACCGCCACCACCCTTTTTCTTGTCGAGGTCAGTTCGGTTGTACTTGTCTCGGAGCATCTACGCAGTTTTCCCCTTAGTTTTATTGTTGAAGCACTCAATGTTGCTTACGTTGGCGATCTGGTCATAGTCCTTGTCGGCCTTTTGCTTGCCAGTGAGCTCCTTGGTTTTCTTGCGCCCATCCCCGATCTTGACGCCGTATTGGAAGGCGGCGCGCGGCACAGCCTCCTGGCTGTCCTTGTACCGCGCAAACTCCTCCTCGTCGTCAAAGTCGAATCGGGTGAGCTGCGTGCGCTTGATATTACCGCCCTGGTCCATCTTGCTGAAGTCGGCCTCATCGTCCTCGTCCGAGTCGTACAACGTCGTGCTGTAATCAGCCGCGTCCCTGAACGAAAAAAAAAAATTTTTTTTTTCTTCATCAGGTGTCCAATCAGCTTTTTTCCGGGGTATACGGATCATCGACGTCGTTGCCCAGCTTGCGTCGCAGGGATTCCAGCGATCGCTTGCCAAAACCACTCGCAGTCGAGTCCATGGACGAAGAGTCCGATCCCTCCATCGACGGCGCAGAGAGCATTGCGCCCTGGACAATCGCGTTCAATCGGTCTCTGTGCCAAAGTAAAAATAAAAAATTCAACTTGTTTTAATATATTTTATTTTCACGCACGACGTCGAAGGAGCTGCTGGTGCTGAGGAGGAGGCAACAGAGGGTTTCTTGAACGAGAGCTCCTCGTCCTCAGAGTCTGAGTCGTCCGCAGAGGCAGCGGCAGGGGCGACACCGGTCTCGATCGAAACGACTCCGTCCATCATGAAACGACCGGCCATCGCGGCCGACATCACCGCCGCCTCGTTGCCGTCGGTTTCGCCATAGTCGGCATTCGAGAACCACCTGGTCGTGGTCGTGGGCGGTGGCCTTGGCGGTCCCATTTCGACGTCCATCAAATCGGCATCAACAGCGACCGGAGCCGACCTTGCCTTGGCCGCCTCGACCTCGGCAGCGTGCTTGGCCATTGCGGCTGCTGCATCGTAGACACCGGCATCGGCAAAAATATCGTCGTCCAGGTTGACCACAGGCTTGGGCTTGGGTGAGGGGGACGGTGCAGCAGACGGCTTAATGAACGGCGACTTTTCCGGCTGCTTTTCTTGTTGCTCTTTTTTCTTCAGCCTGGCCTTGAGCGCCTCGCCGCTCCTGATAAATGCAATCATTTTGATGACTTTTTCTATAACGACATCGTGGTTTGACGGGCCCGTTGGTGTCTTTGTCTAAAATTTTCAAAGTAAAAAACAAAAAAATAATTCTATTATTCTTGTCAACAATACCTTGGCAACCGCACCGTCTGCCTTGGAGCGGATCACCGACACGGGCAACTCAAAGTGCTCCTTGTTGTCAAGGTTGAAACTGTACGACATGCGCCCGGGCGTAAACAGTTCTGTTTTCTCTTTCCTGAAAGGAGATTATCAATGAGCTCTCTCCCCAAGCTTATACCGCTTCTGACGAGTGGCGAGGCCATAGACCTTTTGCGCAAAATCCGACTTGATTAGGACCGCGTTTGCTTGCGACGTCGACTCGCGTGCGATGCTAGTTGAGGAAAAACAAAATTGGAAAAAAAACGCGGATGCCAGTTTCTTCTATTACGCATCAGGATCATTCCGCCCAATGTCTGTGCGAACTTTCTCCAACAGGGTGTAATCGAGACCCTTGACCAAGTGCGTGTGCTCGATATCACCACCGAGGTACTTGGACTGGTCCTCGGACAAGCTCTTGAACGAGTCCATCTGCGGGTCCGCCTCCACGTTTGGATCCACGAGCAGCATTGTCGCTGTCGCATCCCCCGCCGCCGCTCCTCTTATCGTCGACGGCGGTGGCGGCGGCATCGGCCCCTCGGCCGCATTGGAGCTCGTGAGCGCACTCAGAATCCGCTCTGTCTCGGCGTACTCTGTGTCGACACCCTCGCGGCGCTCTTTTGCACGATCGCGGTACCCCGGCGGCATCGATGCATACGCCTTGTTGTTTTGCGCCGTCTTGGGCTTGCCTCCAGCCCCGCCCCTGGGTGTCTGCGGAGGCCTGCAAAAAAAAAAAAATTAGTACCTTTGCGGGCAAAAAAGTACTTGCTTGGTCAGTGGTGGCGCGGCATTGCTGCTGCCGCCTCCGCCGCGTGGCGTCATCAACAGCTTGCGAAAGTCATCTTGGCGCATCCCCGCACCGCCACTGCTGGCACAAAAACCAATCGCTTAACGCTAGGCACAACTGGCCACACAAGGGAGACAAACAAACCTCGGCGTTTGCGGGACCGCAAGGTTGGGGGGCGCACTTGGGTTGGACATGAAACTGATGGTTGAAGGTTTTTTTTTCGACTAAGCTTTATGCTGCGGGTTGTTTGGGGTCCTAAGTTAGGGCCGCCTCGCTCTGTTTGCAGTCGACTAAGATTTGGCGAGGTTACTCACCGACGCTCTCCTAGTCATGACCGACCGCGTCGTGCAGTACAGCCCGCACAACCGCAGCACGTGCCCTCGATGCAACCGCGTCAACTCCAAGGGCTACCTGCGCGTAGATCTCAAGACGCGGTCGTATTTTCACGACGGCTTCGACGTCAAGTGTACGTCAGAACGACGATTTGTTTCAGTCGTGTGTTTGAGCGAAAACAACAGACTACCACTGGAAGTGCCAGCCTTGCATCTCGTTCTCGAGCCTGATTGGCTGGCAGACGCTTCGTTTCGACGACATCAACCTGCTGCTTGTTGCCACGGGCCAGCCCGTGCTCGACGACAAGTTTAAGCAGGCCGACGACGAGCTGTGGGAGTTTGTGGACCAGCTCGATGCCAAAATCAAGGCCAAGGAGCTGACCGACCTGATGGAGGCCAACGGCATCGAGCCGGCCAAGCTGGACTACTACGAGCAGCTGTACTTTGTGGGCGCGGGCATGTGGCACGGCATCCTCCCTGCCTGCACGAGCTGCAAGAACAAGCTCATGGTCAAGGTCGGCGACCAGGTCTACTGCCGCGGGTGGATCGACGGTGTCGTCCTGTGCAAGAACGCCGCCAAGGCAGCCGACTTCACCGCCCGGACCAAGTTTGTCCTGCCGGCTGAGGCCATCGCCAAGTCGGCATTCCTCAAGAACTGGGTGCACCCCAAGCCCGAGCTGCTCAAGGGCGTCTCCGGGGGCGACGATGAGGAGGAAGAAGAGGAGGAGGAGGAGGATGAAGAAGCTGCTGCATCGGCCGCCCCCGTTGCAAAGGGCCCACCAGCAAAGGGCAAGGAGCTCGAAAGTCTCGTTTTCTTTGCCTCGGGCACGCTCTCGCTGACCCGTGCCGTCCTGACCAAGCTCGTCGCAAAGCACGGCGGCGCCATGACCACCAAGATCGAAGAGGCCACCCACGTCATCGTCCCCCCTGCCACCGCCAAGAAGGGCGTCCCCAACAAGGTAAATTTTTTTTTTTTTTCCCTTCTTGAATTCTAGTTGTTTTAATAAAATTGCATGATGCAGGTCATCGATGACGCCAAGAGCAACAACGTCCCCATGGTCACGATTGAGTTTATCGAGGGCCTGACTGACAAGGATGCTCCCAAGCTGGACCTGCTGACGTCTGCGGGGCTCACTGCCTCGGGATTTCTGCACCCCTCGTCGGTTGCGCCCTCGTCGGACCACATGGTGACGACGACCGTGTCTGCTGCAGCACCTGCCGCTCCCGCTGCCAAAGGTACGGGCAAGAAGCGCTCTACGGCCGATGCCGAGGAGGCTGCCGAGGAGGCTGCCCAGGCGGAGACAAAAGCCAAGGGCAAGAAGGCCAAGGTCGAAGCGCCCGTCGACGAGCCGTTCAAGCTGCCCCGGCCCCAGCCTGGCTCGACGGTGCTCCAAGTGAACGCGAGCTTTGGTCGCCCCGGCGCGCAGATCGTCATCGACGAGGGGGACAACCTGGCCTACAACATGACGTTCACCTCGGTGGACCTCGAGTCTGGCCAGAACCGCTTCTACATCATGCAGATCATCAGCTTTGGCAAGCAGTTTTACCTCTTCAAGAAGTGGGGTCGCACGGGCGGCTACGGCCAGTTCAACGGCGACAAGTCAGAGTCGTACAAGACCGTGGCCGGCGCACTCAAAGAGTTTGGCAAGAAATTCAAAGAGCTCACGGGCAACGACTGGTCGCAGCGCCACAACATTGTCCAAAAGCCGGGCAGGTACATCCGCGTGCATCTTGATGACGGCAACGTCGCCAAGGCGGAGGAGACGAGCGCGTCGTCGTCGTCGTCGTCGTCGTCGTCTGCGGCGTCTTCTTCGGTTTCGTCTGCCTCGGCAACGTCCGCCAAGGCCGCTGACGACAAGGGTACTGCCTCGGTGCCGCTCGACGGCCGCTTGGAAAAGCTCATCGCGACTATCTTTGACGCCAAGGCGATGAATGCGGAGCTGGCCCGTCTCGAGATCGACGCCAAGAAGATGCCGCTGGGCAAGCTCTCGCAGGCGACGATCATGAGCGGCTACGGCATCCTCAAGGAGATCGAGACGGTCATCAAGGCCGGCCTGAACGAGGCGTCCAACCAGCGCCTCAAGGCTCTGACCACGCGCTTCTACATGCTCATCCCGCACTCGTTTAGCGAGTACTCGACGCCCCCCGTCATCAACAACGAGGCCATCCTGCAGGCCAAGATCTCGGCCTTGGAGTCGCTCATGGACATGGCCATCGCCAGCGAGCTCATGGCCAAGACCGAGAAGTCGTCGGCCGCCAACAGCGGACGCGCCCAGTACGAGAGCCTTCACGCCAAGCTCGATCCGCTCGACAAGGACAGCAAGATCTTCAAGCAGCTCAGCCAGTACCTGCAGACGACGCACGCGAGCACGCACAACCAGTACTCGCTCGATATCCTCGACATCTTTGACCTCGAGCGCGAGGGCGAGGACACCCGCTTCACGCCCTTTGCCAACTTCGACAACCGCCAGCTCCTCTGGCACGGCTCGCGTCTCACCAACTGGGTCGGCATCCTCTCGCAGGGTCTGCGTATCGCTCCCCCGGAAGCTCCCTCGACTGGCTATGTACGTGAAAAGATTCGAGGAAAAAAAAATTATTTAATAAAAAAAAAAATTTTTTTTTTCTTTTTCGCAGATGTTTGGCAAGGGTGTTTACTTTGCCAACATGGTCTCCAAGTCGGCCAACTACTGCTTCACGTCCAAGGCGAGCCCGACGGGCATTTTGATGCTGAGCGAGGTTGCGCTGGGCAAGATGTACGAGGTCGGCCACTCCGAGTACATGGACGAGCCGCGCAAGGGCTTCCAATCGACCAAGGGCTTTGGCCGCACGCACCCTGACCCCAAGGCAAGCGAGTTCCTGCCCAACGGCTGCGAGATCCCCCTGGGCAAGCCCGAGACCCTCTCGACCCTCGCCACCTCTCTCCTGTACGACGAGTTCATCGTCTACAACGTCGCGCAGATCAAGACGCGCTACCTCTTTTTGGTCAACTTTAACTACAAGTATTAATCGGCTGCCGTCGCGTGGAGTGGTGGAGGAGGTCAAGCTGCCACGCCAATAATTTTTGGTCGATATAAGGATGACGTTGTCTTTGAGTCAATCATCAGCCCATGTTGGTTTTCTTTTTTCGGAAAATCAGCTCACTTTGTTGGGTTTTTTTCGGACAACGGGGGAATACCCCCCCCCCTTTTGGGGGGGCCGCGGTTGCTCTCGACGTTCGCGTCATTCTCGCATGATAAGAGGTCAGCAAGGTCTTTGTGCCCTCGCGCCTTCTTGCTTGCTTATATAAAACTTTGTATGACAACTTTTTTGTGCTGACAAACAGTTTTTGTTTCACAGTTCGACCTTCGACCTTTCTTCTGCCAGGAGTGAGAATGGCTGCTGGGCTGCTGCTTCAGGCGCTGGGCGTGGTCGTGGGCGTCGTGGTGACGCTGGCCGTGTGGGAGCAGTTTGAAATGGCACGCAAGCGCAAGCACCTCAAGGGCTCGTCGTTTGTCTACCCGTTTGTGGGCAACATTGTGGAGATGGTCATGAACCCTTTCCCGTTCTACGACAAGCTGGCCAAGTCGGGCTCGGTCGCGTGGACTGGCATCATTGGCAAGTAACGTGCACTCTCTCTCTCTCTCTCTCTCTTTCGTGTCCCTCTTTTCGCTAAATAACGTTGTACGTAGGTTTATGCTGCACATCACCGACCCCGAGCTCATCCGCAACGTCATGCACGCCGACGAGTTTCGGATGTACGTCCACCCCAACGCCACCACGTTGCTTGGACCGCAGAACATGGCCTTCATGCACGGGCCCGAGCACGCGGCACTGCGCAAGGCGCTCGTGCCCCTCTTCACACGACGCGCCCTTGCCTTTTACCTGCCCCGACAGGACAAGCTGATTCGCGAGTCGATCGCATCCTGGTACACACGCTAGACTTGCCGTCCAATTGAAAGACGACTAATTGCCCGATCATTTCTTCAAAACGTAGGCTCGAAAAGGGCGTCACGAACGAGCCCATCCGATTCTACATCCGCGACATGAACATTGCCACATCGTCGCAGACTTTTGTCGGCACCTACCTCACCGAGGAGTCACGCTCGACGTACTGAAGCACCATCTCCTTCTTATTTATTTACTTATTTTTATTTTCAAACGCCGGCAATCATCTCTATACATATTAGGTTTGACTACCACTACCTCACGATGACCGCCGGATTCCTCGCAATGCCGATCAACCTCCCTGGCACGGCCCTCAACAAGGCGGCCCGATCCCGCGACAAGATTGTCGACTACCTGACCGACTTTGCCAAGAAAAGCAAGACGAGCATGCGAGCCAAGCACCAGCCCAATTGTCTGCTTGATTTCTGGGTACCCGATTATAAAATTATTTTCAAGATTTGTTTATAAAATGATTATTCGTAGATGGAGGATTATGTGGTCCGTATCGACGAGGCAGCGGCCAAGGGCGAAGAGCCCCCGACGCACAGCGACGACCACGAGGTCGCCGAGGTCACGATGGACTTCCTCTTTGCTTCGCAGGACGCATCGACTGCGTCGCTGATGTGGTCCATGGCTCTCCTCGCCGACCACCCCGAGGTCCTCGCCAAGGTTCGTGCTGAGCAGGCACGCGTCCGTCCCAACAACGAGCCCATCACCTTTGAGAACCTTGAGAAGTTGACGTACACGCGCCAGGTCATCAAGGAGGTCCTCCGCTTCCGCCCGCCCGCACCCTACGTGCCCCAGATGGGTATGTGCTCATTACCGTTGTTGCTGTTTGTGGCTTATCCTGTGTGGTTGCCCAAGCCATCGAGGACTACAAACTGCAGGACGACTACACCATCCCCAAGGGCACGATCGTCTTCCCGTCGCTCTGGCACGCGACCATCGCCGGCTTCCCCAAGAACGACAAGTTTGACCCCGATCGGTTCTCACCCGAGCGAAACGAGGACGTCACGTAACATCGCACAACGATCGCCTTTGTTTCTGTCTTATTCGTTTCATATGAAACAGGCACGCAAAGAACTTTCTCACGTTTGGCACGGGCGCACACTACTGCATGGGCCGCGAGTACGCCATGAACCATTTGACGGTGTTTGTCTCGCTCGTCTCGACCATGCTCGACTGGGACCACCACATCACCAAGGACAGCAACACCATGATCTTTAGCCCGACAGTCATCCCCGAGGACGGCGTCATCGTCACCCTCCGTCCCCGTGTGGCCGTTGCAAGCAAATGATTACTGGTTAAAAAAAAAATTTAAAAAAAACATTTGTTTTCGGTTGCAAAATTAGGTCAAAGCCTTGAAAAATACAAAATTTTGCTTCTAGCTTTTTATTAAAACACAAACATCTTGTAAGCCTTGAGCTTGTCGGCATCGATCTTCTCATCGTCGGCACAGTAAGTCACCTTGGCTTGGGTTGAGTTGACGTTGTTCGGCGGGGCCTGGATCTTGGAGGGCGACGAAAACGGCGTGGTGGTGGTGCTGCTCAAGGGGGTCTCGGGGGCGGCAATGTTCGCAAAGACTGTGGTCGCGGGTGCCGGGTTGGATGCCAGAGTCGAAATAGTGGGCCTGACAGACTTTGCAGTGGCCGGCATCTGGGCCGGCATCTGGGCCGGCTTGGTGCGGACGATCGGGGGCGCACTCTGCGTGCCGACATTATTGTCGCCTCCCTGCACACCACCGCTCACAAACTTGAGCGGCGAGGTAAGTTGGAACGGGGGAATTGACGGTTTCCTGGAAAGAGAAGCGGCGAACGGTTCCTTCTGCTCCTGCTGCTGTTGCTGCTGCTGCAGGAACGTCTTGGTCATGTAGCCACTGCTACTTTGAAACACTAGGTTGGCGGCTGGCTTTGAAGCCACAGGGTGCGACGAGGTAGACGACGACGTGTACGAGTCATGCTTGACGGGCGTGGAGACGGAGCTCGTCGTGGGCGTGGTCGGGGCAGATCGCTCATTTGCGGCACTCTTCAGAGTCTCGCTGACATTAATAGTAGACTTGGAGTGCTGTGCCATATTCTGCCACGACGGACCACCGCCACTGCTGCGGCCACCGCCACCGTAGCCCCCACTGCTGCGGCCACCTCCACCATAACCACCACCACCACCACCACTGTGACGCGGAGGAGGAGCAGAGGACATGTGGCCTCGAGAGGGCGGGCCACGGGACGACGCCGATGAGGGAAACTTGCCGACACCAGTCGACGACCTAGGAAAAAAAAATATTTTTTTTTTTTTTTTGAGAAATAAATTCAACTTGGTGCATTAATAAGACGGGTGCTTTGTACGTACTTGCCGTGGGAGACGTGGCTGAGCAGGCCGTGGTCGACCATGCTCTGGAACTTCCTTGCGTCGAAAGATTCGTTTGCTAGGACGTTCTTCATTTGTTTCTGCAAGGGCAAAGAGGCACGAAAACAAGTGAGGAACACCACCACCAAAAAAGAGGTGCACGGATAAGGAAAAAACATACGGCTGCCTGGTTCATGGCGCCCTCGCGCGTGAACATGAGGTGAGCCACGGACTGGTCCTTTGCGTCCACCCTGCCCGCCTGCACCTTCTGCTCGCTGCCGGGCGCGTGCTTGCTTTCCATGTGCATCCCCAGCAACGCCTCCGTTATGAACGTCTTGGGGCAGTGCGGGCACTGGAGGTCGTTTCCCCTTGGAGCCATGGTCCTGTCTTTTCGTTGCGGTGACCCGATTTGCAGTAAGTGCGTCCACCATTTTATGAGGGTCGTACCCTAGACTGGCGACCATTTTCTCCCAGTTCGTTCCCCGGATGGTTGTGTACACTTGCCAGTGCTTGAACGTCAAGGTGCACAGCAGCACTGCGACCGAGGTGGCCGACCCCAACGGCTTCACGCGCGTGCTGGCGCTGGGCCTGGCTGGTGTCCATCTGGTACTGCACCAAGCAAGAGGGGAGTGTGGGGGGATTTAACGTCGTCAAAATCAGGAGTACGCCAAACTGGCGCGCGCTCGGTACCTGCCCAGTGCCAACGGCGACGGCAGGACGGGGCAGGTGGTGCTACGGTGTGCCAACTGCGAGAACGACGTGTTGGCGACTGGCGTTGACGGCAGCAGCGATCTCGCAGAGGTAAGCAAGCACAAACCACACATGCCCTCAATACGAAGAGAAAAACATGTTATGCTGTGCAGGCGGATGAGAACGCAAGGCTGCAGTACGTCGTGGCGACCAAGGGAAAGCTGTTTCTGCACTCGTCTGCGATCGTACACACGACAAAAAGCACCAAGTTTATGTTGATTTTTTTGTTTTTGTTTTTGTTTTCGGTGCAGACGAGTAGCGAGGCAGACGAGGTCCGTCTCACAACCGCGTACTCTGAGCTGTTCCGCATCGTGCTGAACGACAAGCACGCCCAGGATCGAGACAACTACCGAGGTATCTAATGGGGAGAATGTTTTTGTAACCTTAATTGGTGTGTAAAAAGACTTGGCAATCGATGGAGAGTTTGACGCCGTCCTGCGCTCGCTGGACAACACGGTCAAGAGCGTCTTTGCTCAAAAGGAGCAGCAAATGCAGGATCGTGTCCGGTATGGCTGTCGTCCCAGTGTAAAAAAATGTAACTGTTAATTGTCTTTTCTTTTTATTAGCAAATTCATGCAACAGCAGCAAGAGGCGTTTGACGAGGAGCTTGAGCGGGCTCAGCAGGAACGCCACAAGCTGTGGGACACGATCTGTGTTGTCAACAGCGATAGGTTACTCAACCAAAAGCTCAAGCCCGTCGCTCCCGTGGGCTCCTCTGACGCGGATGTTGCAGCCGCTGCCGCCGCCGCTATTGCTAAGCCTGCCGTCGTTGTGTCCACGGTGGAAGCCGACGTGCACGATGCAATGGAGTCCTTCGTGTCGGAAATTGCAAAGCAGCGATCGCGCGCCTCGTCGGGCGCACAGGGCGCAGAGCCCATCGCCCCCATCTCCACAGCTGCCCCAGCCGTAACAACTGCAGAGGTCCCGTCGATTGTCGCAGACAAGCCGGTGAGCCTTCTCAAAGTTAGGGACGCTGCTCCCACGAGGAGGCGAGCGACCAGTGAATCGGACGCGCCAGGTAAACAGAAAGTATAAATTCTTGTTTTTGTTTTTGATTTTTCTTTGCAGCACTATTTCATTTGGAAGAGGAGGACGACACCACCACCACCAAGGACTCGGACGCCTCCGACGAGGAGGAAGAAGGGGAGGAGGAGGAGGAGGAGGAAGAGGAGGAGGAATCGGATGCCGGCTCGTTTGTGAATGCGCCCCCGCCGTCAATGGCCAATGCCTCGATCCTCGGCACCTCTGTCGCTATCGATATTATGCGGCCAAACAAGGTCCAAACCGCCAACAGCAATAGCAAGAACCTTCTAAGTCAGAGCGTCGTCAATCGCGCCTTCCAGTCGCTCGTGAACGACCCCAACATCTTTGTCGACAGCATCGCCGCCAGCCTCAAGCCGGGCTCGACGGTCTCTGCTGCTGCCCTCGCCGAGGAGATCGCCGCTGCGGCCCTCACTGAGGAAGGCTCCATCACCCCCATCGACGACGACGACGACGACGAGGACGACGTTGATGGCTCCACAAAAGGCGACAAGGCCAGCAAGCCGTTTGTCGAGCCCCACGTCCTGGCAGCACGCACCTTTGTCGACGAGACCAGCGTCCTCTTTGGCGAGCGCCCTCGTCCGCCCATCTTCAATGCCACCGACTAGAGAAAAAGAGGCGCATGAGTTCTGTTGTACGATGACTGATGATGGTGGACACACTCATATTAAACATGTCAGCCGAGTCCAACAAGCGAACGTTTTTTGACGAGGGATCTTCTGCGAAACGGGCCAGGACAGACGGCGGTCCCGTACGGCCACCACCTGCTGCGTCCACAGTGCCGGCTGCCGCTAATGCAAGTCCCCCCGCCTCCCCCCGTATTTGTACTGACCAACTTTTTTAGGAGGCCATGCTCAAGGCTGCTTTGGCAAAGGTCCAGGAGCGTGTTGCGGCTGCCACTGCTGCCAGAGCGGGAGGGGCGGGCGCTGTGGGGATACCGCTGAATGGACACAGCGGACAGGGGGCCACTGCTGCTCCTGTTAGGCCACAGTTGCCGACGCTGCCGACGCAGACGACTGCTGCTACGGGTACAAACAGCGTCGTCATGATGGCGATGGAGAGGGCGCGTCTGGCTGCTGCTCAGGGCATTGCAAAGGTATGTGCTACCGGTACTGCTAGTGCCGGGTTGTTAATCATGTGGTTCTCTTGCGCATTGATTTTTAGGAGTCGGTCAACCTGCAACAGCAACCCTTGCAGCCTGGCCCCTCCTCCAAACCAGCGGCCCTGCGGTTTGACAAGTCGGGCAAGCTGCTGGATGAAAAGGGCAACGTGATCGAGCTGGCCGCGCGCGAGAGCACAACACTCAAGATCAACCAAAGGAAGCAGGCTGAGAAGGAAGAAAAGAAGAAGGCCAAGGAGGAGAAGCATACGGAAAAGGTCGTGCCTGAAGAGGATAAGAGCATAGTCGAGCTGGACCCAACCAAGAATCCGTACGAACTTGCTCTTTTTTGCCTTTGAGAAAGCTGACTTTCTCTCTATATTTTTTTTTTCAAGGTACTTTGACAAGAACCTCAAGGCTGAGATCGTCTCTGCGCCCCGTGCGCGCAAGGGTGCTCTTCATTTCCATGAGCAGGGCCACTTTCAGAAGGAGGCCGAGTCAATCCGCCAAAAGGTAAGAGCAGCACGAACCGGGGAAAAAAAAAAAAGAGAGAGGCTGATCCTGTTTGTTTTTTCGTAGCAACACATCGAGAAATTGAAAAAGGAGATTGACGAGCGAGCACGCCGGGCGGGTATGGATCAGCTCGTGGATGCCTCTGTGCAAGAAGCTGCGTCCAAGATCGACAGCGTGCCCGATATTGAGTGGTGGGATGAAATTTACCTCAAAGGCAGCACGTACAACGGCGTGGACCGACCCGACCTGGTCGAGAACTCACCGACAGACCCAATCCGCCGTGAGCTGGCGACCATCTACGTCCAGCATCCTGTCCCGTGCCGTCTGCCGGTCGACGGTGAGATCCAGCCCAAGGAGCTCTACCTCACCAAGGAGGAGCAGAAGAAGATTCGCCGACTCAAGCGCGCCGAAGCCCAACGAGACGAGCAAGAGAAGATCCGACTGGGTCTCATGGAGGCACCGCAGGCCAAGGCCAAAATGTCCAATTTCATGCGCATCCTCGGCAACGACGCCATCCAGGCACCCACGAGCATCGAAGACTTGGTGCGGAACCAAGTCCAGTCGCGTCTCGACAAGCATCTCAATGCCAATGAGGGTAACAGAAACGTTGTTTCTTATTACTACTAACAGGATAATACTTGTTTGAATGCAGAGCGAAAACTCACCCCACAGCAGAGAAAAGAGAAATTTTGGGACAAATTGCAAGGCGATCGCAAGAAGCAGCTCTCTGTGGCCGTGTTCAAGTACGTGTTATTATTTTTTTTATTTCTAAAAATTTAATTCTTGCTAATGTTCTGCAGGGTCACAAACCTCTCGCACAAGTTGCACAAGATCAAGGTGGTGATGAACGCAGAGCAGCTGCTGATGACGGGGTGCTGCATCATCTCGAGCATTGGCAACATGGTTGTTGTCGAGGGTGGCCCTAAGAGCATTAAAAAATACAAGCGGCTGATGCTCCACCGCATCAAGTGGAACGATATTGACGACGACGGCAACAACGGGGACGATGGAGGCGACGACGGCGAGGAACACGACGATGACGACGACGACGACGACGACGACGACGAGGAGCGCAAGATGGACGTCCAGCCGGCAGCAGCAGCAGAAGAGCCAGAACCAGCAGCCGACCCATCAGCTGCCTCTGCAGCATCTGCCCTCTCAGCCCCGTCGCAGCCGGCCGCTCCCAAGGGCCCCAACGAGTGCGTCATCGTGTGGGAAGGTGTGCTCAAGCAGCAGCACTTCAAGCGCTTCACCCAGCACGAGTTTGCCACCGACACCCTCATCCGCGAGTTTGTGCGCAAGTTCCGCATCGAGCCATACTGGGAGGCCTGCAAGAACTATGTGTCGGGCTCGTTCTAGACTGAAAAGAAACAACTGAAAAGAAAACTCGGAAAAAAAAAAAGTACGGTTTGAATTTTCTCGTGGCGCCAAAATGAGCCTGATCCCGAGCTCGAGCAGCGTCAACAGCGGCGGCACTGGCACTGGCACCGGCACCGGCACCGGCTCTGGTGAGCTGCGCCACTCCAAGCGTCTGGAGAAGGTGCCGCCGGTCAACTACCACGTGCCGACTGCGCCGGTGCCCAAGGGGCCCAAAAGTAGCAAGCGCAAGTCGACCAAGGGAAGGAAGAGCACGGCTTCGGCCAGCAAGGCAACGTCGTCGTCGTCGTCGTCGACGGCGGCAGCAGCGGCGGCGGCGACACGAGCGGCCACCACGGCCGACGAGGATGGCGAGGTAACGTCGGGGACCGAGAAAAAAAAAAATAACGGTCCCTCCCTTTCGGGCGGGGGATGATGAACGAATGCTCATTTGCCCGTTTGCCTTCCCTCACAGGACTTCTCCGGGGACGACTACGAGGACGACATGTCGTCTGCTGCACCCTCGTCCACCACGTCGCTGCAGTCGCTGCCTCCGTTTGTGCAGGATCAGCACGACAACGTCAGCGACACCGACCTGGGTGAGGAGGACGACGAGGGCGACGACCGTGCCACGCCCAGGGCCACGCCCATCGCCAGCCGTGTCGTGTCTGCGCTGTCCAGCATGGGCAATTGGAGCATGCCGTCGTTCCTGTCACCGCGCTCGAGCAGCAAGCAAGCGCCCCAGCAGACTCTGCAGGACAACAACGATGACGACGACGACGACGACGACGACGATACAGTATCGGCGTGCAAGTTCTCGGTGACTAATTATTCAACGGTAGGAGGACAATGCCCTGTCGCTCTCGATGCTCTCTGGGCCATCGACGCCTGCGACTGGTCTCGTGAACGGCAACGCAGCCGCGGCATCGGCCGACGACACCGACGAGCAGGAGCTGCAGCAAAATACTCGCCCACAGCCGCCGATGCTCATGCTGAGCCAGCTTGCCTCGGCGGCCAAGACGGCCCTCTCTTCCGCGCTCGGCGGAGGTGGATCGCCTTCCTCGCCGGTTTCGCCCCTGTTGAGTGCGTCCATCTCCAGTACACCCTCGGCGTCGTCGCCCGTACGGGGACGCGAGGAAGAAGCATTCCCGCCTCCGCTGATCCTGCCCGAGAAGGAGGTTGTCGAGACGGTGTCCGGTGCCGCGGCTGTTGCCACTTTGGCGGTCCACGTGGAGCCCAGCACGCTCAGGAGACGGCGTCAGATCAATCTGGTAAATAATCAGGCCCACTTCCATTTTGTCTGCTAACCGTTGCTGTTCTCGTCAGAACGAGGTCGATGAAGATGACGAGGACGACGGGGAAGACGCCAAGGACCATGGGGAAAACGCCAGGGACGACGAGGAAGCGGAAGAGGATGAAGCACATCCCCGCACCCCAATTCTGCAAAACATAGTGGCTGGTTTTGCCTCTGCCTGGTCCACTACCCAGGCCGTTGCGCTCACAGTGGCTAGCCTCCCGATTGTAAGGCTGTTTACTTCACTAACAGTGAGCTAAAACGATTATCGTAGACGATTGGCAAGCTGTTTATCAGCTACCTTTGGAATCTTCTCGTTTTGATCGCCCACGGCGTCTTTTTTGTCCTCAACGTCCCCATCACATACATCCTGATCCCTGCGTACAAGTTTGCCCGAATGATCGTCGTGGTAGGTATTGTTTATTTTGTGTTGTTTTTAACCTTTCCCGGCGGCAGAACCTCTACTCTGCCTTGTGGACTTTTATCGAACTCCTTGTCATGGTCCTTAAAAGCAAGACGTTTTGGACGGGCATTGTCATGGTTGCCTTTTGTCTTGGACTTTTTTTGGCGCTGGAACCTCGCTTGTCTGGTACCGACAAGTTGATCTAATTCTCTTTGCCGACTCTGCCTTGCTTTTGCAGGATCCCGCGCCTCGATCTCGAATTCTACTTCTTTAGCGGACAACTCAGGGCTCCAGAACCTTGCGGTAAGTGGAGATGCAGTTGTTTTCCCATTGACTTTTTGCCTACGCAGGACCGACTGAAAAAGCTAGAGGATGCTACAACGGTGACGGGCATGGAAAAAAAAGTAAGAGTGACACAGGATCGTTTGAAAGCTAAATTGCATACAAATAAAAAGGAAATCGAGGACATGTTGAACGCGAGCAAGCACGCCTTAGTTGGAAGCCTAAATGCTACCATCGAGGTAAATTCCAGTTGATTGGGCCGCTAATCTTTTTTATATTTTTATTTTTGTCCAGCAACTGCAAACAGTTGTGGATAACGTCAAGGTAACAGTACATAAAAAATCTTGCAACTGAAGCCTTGCTTGCTTGTGTAGGAGACCAACTCTGAGCACGAAAAAGCGATTGTCGCCCTCCAAAGCAGCCTTTCAAAGGTCCAGGGCGACGTAACATCCCAAGGCAAGAAGATCTCCAGCCTGGAGACGACGATCGTGACCAAGGTGACCATGGATGAGCTCGTCGAGCTTGTCAAAAATAGTCTCAACAACCTCGAAGCCAAGCTCAACAAGACCTTCTCGGACGATATGGTCGAGGCAGACTCCTTGATTCAAGTACGTATTTTTTTAATTTATTTACGATATGAGCAAGCAATAAAATTTATTCAAAACAGACACAAATCGACCGTTTGTCTGAGCAGATCGGCCTTCTCAAAGCCAGCGTCCCAACGACTGTCACCGCTACGACTACTACGACGGTATCAGCGATCGCACAGCCGACCCCGGCTCCTAGCCCCGCTGAGCAGGTCGTTGACCTCAAGAAGGAGTTTGAAGACGTGCTGAGCAAGTTTGTCACACAGAATGAACTGGTAAGGAGCCTTTTTATTTTTGCTCATAATAATAAAATAAAATAAAATAAAATTTTTTTT
>Ga0302230_10000960_pt1 | contig 20423 bp, 19 predicted proteins | sample II_Palsa_N2_1_FD_193523 | JGI IMG/M metagenome (GOLD analysis project Ga0302230, IMG submission 193523) | Peat permafrost microbial communities from Stordalen Mire near Abisko, Sweden - II_Palsa_N2_1 | ecosystem: Environmental > Terrestrial > Soil > Palsa > Peat permafrost | place: Sweden... | reverse complement strand
CCGTTGCTGGCGCCGCTGCAACCACGCTCTCCGCGTGTGTCACTGGCACAACCGGTAAGCGATAACGCAGCCGGGTATTCCACTGGAACTCGCGCCCCTCTGAAGCATCTCGGGCCCGACGCGCTGGAAACCGCGCGTCACCTGCTACGCGCCCGTGCCGCAGTTGCTGGATCACCTCAAGCGCCGCGGCAAACCCGGCGGTTGGCAGGTGCATTAAGCGGGCGCCCGCTTAATCTTGCGGCGGTCTTGCCCGGCACCGGCCGCACCATCAACCGGCCGTTGCGGCCGGACGTCCCGGCGCGCGCCGAATCCGATACGCCAGGCGCGTCCGACCCGATGCTGAAGGAAGCCTACGAACTGACGAACATCGCCCAATCGATGTCGGCCAGCCTGCAACGGGCGGAGATCTCACTGTGGCAACGGCCCGCGCCGTCCACCGCGCGACGCTGGGCCACCCAGGCGATACCGTGGCTGAAACCGGTGCCGCTGCATGAAATAGCCAGCCTTGCCGATAAGCCCGGCAAGTCGCCGAAACCGCGCAAAGAAGTGCCTGTCACCAGCGCTGGCCGGGAGGAAATCGCCCAGGGCGCCGAGGCCATGCTGACTCGGGTCGAACAACGCCGTCAATGGCTTGATGAGGCGGTGGTCGAATTGACCCATGCGCGTACTCAGCGCGACCGAGCATTAAGCGCGGTGGAGACGATCAGCTCGCAGCCGCCTGTGCCGGTCGGAGCCGCCGCCTACACACCGTTGCAACTGGCACAGGCACAACTGAGGCAGGCGCAGACGCGGGTGCAACGGGCTCGCGGTTTAATGCATGCCGCAAAAAATTCCTTGCATCAGGTGATTCACAGCACCGACCTGTTGGCATTGATCAGCTTGAGTGAGATGTCGGATCAGGCCGATCACCGTCAGGCATTTTCGCGGCAACGGCTGGCGGATCTCAAAGCGCGGACAGAAACGCTGCTGACCCAAGCCGGCGACCGGCGCGCGGCCATCGAACTCGAATTGGCCGCGCACGCCGAAACCAAGCAGACCTTGCTCTCGCTCGATCATGATCTGCTGCAGGCCGAGCAGACCGCGACCCAGGCCGAAGCGCGCTTGACCAAGTTGAGCGCCGAGCTTGCCGCCTTGCCCCAAACCAATCGCGGCTCGTCGGCCGCCTCGCGTAAAGCGGCCGTGCTGCTGGATGAGATCAAACTGACCCAGGGCACCTTTGAGTGCGCCGCCCAAGTGCAACAGCGTTGCCAGGAACGCTTGCGGCAGGTCGACGCCGAGTTCGCCGAACTCAGTCAAAACATCGACCTGTTAATGGCACAACGGTCCCGGGAAGACCGCCGTTGGCATGCCGCCGACGGCAGTCTGACGGCGCTGCGCGAGGTCTCGTCACACCTGACGGGGCCGGACGAAGCGGCGCCCAAGACCACCGGGACGGCCGCCGTCGAGGCTCGCCGTGACCGGGACGCCATCGAAGCGGTGCGGCAACGTTTCGTCGCCCACCAGACCGAGGCCGCTCATGCATTCGGCCCCTTGGCCGGAACACTGCTGGAAGATGCGCTGAAATCCCTGGCGCTGCTGGTGTCGTCTCCCGCTTCACCAACTCCGCTGTCGGCACACATGGTGCTGGAAATTGTGACACGCGCGCTGGCCGACATTAACCCGGACGCGGACCAGGCTGCGCGCATCCTGAGCACGCTGAGCCGGCAGCCCGTGACACACTGGGTCGAGCTTGCGGCGCAACAGGCCAATCCGGCAAGCCCGAATGCCGCCGCGACAGACCAGGTATCGCGCGACAGCATCGCCTTCTGCCGCAAGCTGGCGACGCTGCCGCGCGGCACCGACCTGCTGCATCTGCTGTCGAGCGACGCCGCGTCGCCGCCGGACGCGTCCCGCTCGCGGGCGCTGCGCGTGTTCTGGAACGCCGATCAAGCGCAGTGCGGCGAAACCCATGCCGAGGTCAGGGCATGGCTGCAGCAGGCGAAACAGGTAGCCCGGGCCAATGTGAAGGCAGACACGACCACCGTGTTCGACGACGTCGACCATGCGGCCTATAACGCCGTGCGCAACGGCTATTTGAGCTACCTGCCCGGCACCGCCTACGACCAGCACAACCAACGCCTGCAAAAGGCGCTGGTGGAATGGGTGATCCGCGCGGCGGCATCGGCCGCGCCGGGAAGCGAGGCCGCTCGCTGGCGCCGCCTGGTGCCGAATCTGAACAAGACGCCGTTCGCCAAGCGGACGTTGAACCGCGCCTACGCTGTCGGTGAAAGCATGGGTCAGGAGTCGCCGCGCAAACAAGTGGATCGCGCAGTCACGCGGCGCATCGCCGCACTTGAACGTGTGATCGCGGCAGCGCTGGAACACCATGGGACGCCGGAATCCAAAGCGGCGGCCGTCGCGGCGCAAGGTGTGGTCGACCACCTGAAGCAGCTCGAACAACGGGGCTCGCATTTATCGCAGGTCAAATTGCGGGAGGCCGACGTACAGCATCTTCGCCGGCGTCTGGCGAACGAGGCGCACCAGCGGCACCTGACACGCCTGTCGAGCGCGGCGACTGCGGCGGCCGAGGCCGGAACAGCGCAAGCGCCAGGGGTACTGCGCAAGCCCGCACCGGTCGAACTGCCGACGTTCTTTACCGACGTCTGCAAAAACGGGCTGACGGCTTACGAGGCGCTCAATCGAATCGAAGAGCATTTACGGGACGTCCTGCCTGCATCGTTATTGCCGGCGGAACCCGCCGACAATAACGATGCAGGCTCGCTCGATGAGGACTTGACCGCCGCGATCCGCTTGTTGAAAGAGCAACACCTGGGCGACCGCAACGACATCATCACCTTCTTCAAGCCTTTTATTTTAGGCAGCCGCTTGCGCGACCGTGTGCGACTCGGCGGCGGCGGCACTCTGGGTTTAAATTTGCCGAACCTGCCTTACGGCACCGCCTCGCCCATCGCCTCACCGATTTTCACGGCCGAAGTGTCGCGCGGCGACGAAGCGTTCGTGCAATTGTTCATGCCCATCCTCGGCATGGAAATGTCGTTCGGCCGGGCGCGCACCGATGCGCAAGAGGCCACCGTCGGTGTTGCGGTCGGACCGCAAATCGTGCCGGGAGTATCCTTGCAGGGCACCTTCACCGCCCGCGTTGCGAACCAGCATACGCGCACCGAATCGACCTTGATACGCTTTCTGCGAAGCCGTCACAAGGACGACGAGATGCGCGGCAATATGCTGCACGCGTTGGTCAGCATGGTGCAATGGGATCTCCATGAGCCGCAACAAGGCAGACCCTACCGCGGCCCGCTCGAAGCCATCTTCGGCCGCAACCCGGCGGTGGTGATCAGCCAGGTCCAAGGCGTCACGGACACCACCACCCTGACGGCGCGGGTCTCCGCCCGGCTGCCGTTTACCCGCTTCAACGACGCGCACGGCGTGGCACAAACCATCAACATCGAGCCCTCGCTCCTGGTCGAAGCCGAACGCACGCGTGACCGACGTGCCGAGGAAGGCGGCCACGTCAGGATAAATGGCAGCAAGAGCGACAACGCGCAACAAAGAGCCGCCGTCACCTTCAACGCGAACCTGGCGCCGATCACGATGCAACCGGTGCCGCTGGACGTCGACGCAAACGGCAATGCACATGCCGGCGAGATCCAACGCGAATCGCTGCCGCTGCAACTGGGCCTCACCCGCGATCTGGCTTTGGCGATAGAGCGACACGAGATTTCACGGTTCCTGATCGACGACAAACAGGATGCCGACCTGGATCGCCATTATTTCACGCCCGTGGATATGCTGGCGGAGATATCCGGCAACCGCGAAGACTGGCTGATGCGCTGTATCGAAACACTCGAACCGGATGGCCAGGGCGAGAAAGACAACCCGGACAACCGAACCCGCGCGGCGATCCTGCTGGATCAGTTCGAGCACGAGATCGAAAGACTCGGCAAAACCACCCACTATTGCCAATACAACGTCAACTATTCAATGAAAGGAGCCGCCGGCGCGAACATCGACGGCTATCGTGCATTGGGCGAACTGGCACGCCAGCGCGGCGATGCTGACGGGATGCGCAATGCACAGCAAGCCATCGACGAGATCCTGTTGCTGCGCAGCACTTGGCGCCCCCTGATGCTGATCGTGCGCGAACGCGCGCGCGACTCAACCACCTACGGCTGGCGCAGCCTGGTGCGCTGGCAGCGCATCTTCAACGTCGACGGGCAGCGCACCGCGGCGCAATTTCCGCCGCCGTGAAACGGGCCTGATTATCCCTTGTTCGGCCGACTCGGTTACGCGGCGAAAGTTTTACGGCGACGACGGAATATTGTCGCGCTTGCGGATTCTGGCCAGCGTGCCGTCCCGGCTCATGTCGGCCAGCGCCGCATTAAATTTGGGTAGATCGTGGAATAGCGGCGAGTGCTTGCCGATGAACAACAAGTACTGAAACTGTGTCAACGGTGCTCCGACCGGCACGATCTGGTCTTCAAGCGCATTCTCTTTCAGCGTCACATTCATCGAAGCATCGTCATCGAGCGTCAGGTCATATTGCCCCTCGGCGACCAGCCTGGCGCTTTCGGCAAGCGAGGGTTTCCAATCGACCTTATGCTCGGTCAGGTTCGATTTGACCCAGCCATTGCCGTTGAAACTGACGATGCTGTAATCCTTGAGATCGTTAATGCCGCGTACGGCCAAAAGCTTGACCAGATTGGGATTCTTGCGCGCAGCGAAGGCGTGGAATTCTATGGTTGCCAGCACGGTCTGCGCCGGCAAGGCATAACTCAGGCGCTCGGGCGTCGCCAGCGTGATCATGCCGTCCGCCATGCCTTCGCGCACCAGCGCCTGGGCGCGCGCCCACGAGTAGACGGTGTGCTGTACCGTTACGCCGGTGCGTCGGCCGAGTTCATCCGCGATGTCGATCCAGGCGCCCCGTGCCACCGCGTTTTCCTGATACGAAAACGGGGCGTAGTCGAAATACACCATCTTGAGCACTTCGTCCGCCCGGCATGGCGCGGCAATACTCGCGGCCCACAGTAGCGCCAGCGTATAGATAAAACGAAAATAGGACCTGTTCGCCATTCGCCTTCCCGGGATATTCCAGTTCAATTAAGCCCACCTGCCAAGTACACGGAACCCGCGCCAACCACCCGGGCAATCCGCTCGATCGGGTAACGGCGTTCAAGAATACTGCATGCGTCGGCGCGGTGTTGCGTTTGGCTATCGGATAAACGGGCAAGTCCCCAGCGCCGTCTTGATGACCCCCGACATCAAATCCCGTTGGGTCGAAAGGGAATAGATGTCTTCGGCAAATTCCTTGCCCTGACTCTTATCGAACACCAGCGGCGCCAGGATCCGATCGCCGACGATGCGGCCCACCAGCGCGCGGGCAAGTTCCAGGGTGGTGGCCGCCTCGGACACGATCATGTTGGTGTCCCGCAAAGCGGGTTTCATGAAGGCCTTGACCAATTGTTCATGCGCGCTTTCCTGCGTCAGCGGCCAGATCACGGAGACCACCACGTAGAGTTGGTCCCACTGGGCTTCGGTGAACATTGCCTTCCAGCCGACCAGGATTTTACTGAACACCTCCACTTGGTTCTGGGCCGCCGCCGTTTGCAGCACGGAGATGTGGGAATTGATCGTCGCCGTATAGGCCTTGAACGACGCCAATCCCGTGAAATCCGTCTGGCCGCCGATCAGTGCTTCGATATATTTCATCGAATTGACAATGATGTTTCTGGCCGCGACACCGAACGCGGGATTGGTGACGGGTATCTCGTTGATGGTCTGGGCCACCGCCAGCACCTTGTCGCGGTAGGCAACCAGGCCCGGCAGCCATTGTTTGTCCTTGCTGTATTGAGCATAACCGGAGATGATCGAATAGATGCCGAGCGGAATATGGCAAAGCGCTTTGGCATAGTCGTAAATCGGGTCGGCGCTTTCCTTGATGAAAGTGGTGCGCTCGTCGACCAGCAGCGTGTAGCGGCCGCCGTCGTAGGTGGCTTCCGTGTAGAGGAACGGGTAGATGGCATGCCCGTACTTGACGATATTGGCGGCATAATTTTCCCGCATCGTCGCATCCATGTCGCGGATAAATTCACTGGCTTGCGCCACATTATCATGGGCCCAGGTTGCGGCCGTAGACGGGTTGGGGGGCGGATAACCGTTGCTGGAATCGATAGACATTGAGGTCATGCTCCTGGTGTGGGTCGAAGAAGAAGAAATCGAACTGAACACTAAAACACATGCTCGGCCAGCGGCAGGCTGAAGCAAAACGCGCTGCCGGCACCCGGCGTGGAAACCACCTCCACCGTGCCGCCGACATGTTCCAGCTCCCGCAGACAGGCACCCAGGCCGATACCGCGCCCCGACACTTCGGTGACTTGCTCGCGGGTCGACAGCCGGTCGGTAAAGATCAGCCGCAGAACTTCCGCCTCGCTCAAGCGAGTCGCGGTCTCGGCGGTGATCAGCCCCCGCTCGACCGCCTTGACGCGGATCTGTTCGGGGTCGATGCCCCGCCCATCGTCGCTGATGCTCAAGTGCAAACGCGCGCCGCTGCGTTCGATGCGGCAGTGGATCCGGCCGGATTCGTGCTTGCCCGCGGCCAGCCGGCTGTCGGCATCTTCGATACCATGATCGATACAATTGCGGAACACGTGCACCAGCGACTTGCAAAACGGCCCCAGGATGCGCGGATCGACAGGCACATCGTCGCCCTCATAACGGATCGGTTCGATCTTGCGGTCCAGCCGGGCCGCCAGTAGTTCCGCGGGACTGAAATGCGGCACCAATAGATCGTGCAGCGACCGGTAACGCAAACGGCGAATCGCGTCCAGCAGCACCTGTGTTTTCTGTTCGCTCAAAGGCAGCAGGGCCGTGGCGCGCGCTTCCAGTTGGTCGATGCGCTCGACCGCTACGCTGACGGTTTTGCCTTCGGCAAAGTAGTCCTCGCCCAGCGTTTCCCGCAACAACACCAGGTCGGATGCCAGCGGTTGGGCCAGATCGACTTGCGCCAGTACGCGCCGAATGTCCTCTGCAACGAAGCCGTCGGCGCCATCGCGCAAAGCGGCCAAACGGCTTTCCAGCTCATGCAGCCGACGCGGTATGGAGGGCAAGCCGTCCTGCGCAAACAGCCCCTTGTAGGTATGAATCTGCCGATAGATCTCGGCCAGGGCAGCCGATGACGCCATCTCATGCGCCGCCTTGCCCGCTGCGGCTGCGGCGTCGGCTTCATCCAGCAGCGCCGGCAAGGCAAGCGTCTGGAACTGCTGCCACGCATCCAGCGTATCGAGCAAGTCGTTGCGGTTTTCCATCGCGTTGACGATGAATTCGAGCCGCTGCCGTTCCTGCCGCACCTTTTCCTGCAAGGCTTTTTCGTCGCTGATGTCGGTGAGGATCAACATCATCCTGCCCGCACCAAGATATTTATACTCGGCGCCATAATAGCGACCGCCCCACTCATACTCGGTCGGCAGCAGTTCCAGGTAGATGCTGCGGCGCAATTCGTCGCTGCCGCAGGCAAACACGCGCTGGAAGTTTTTTTCGATGTAGGCCTGTTGCGCGGCGTCATCCGGAAACAGCAGCACATGCAACGCGGCGCCCGCGATAGGCCGGCCGAAGATGCGCTCGCATTCATGGCTGTAGTCGGGGCGTACGCGCAGATCGTCGTTGAATGCCAAAAAACCCTGCCCGGAGTTATTCAACAGAACGGCGGTACCCGCCAGCGCCGCAGTCGTTTCCTGTTGGGCCAGGCGCAATGCCTTGGTACGCTCGTCCACGCGTGCTTCCAATTGGCTGGTATGGGCGCGCAGCGCCTCCTGCATTTGCTGCAAAGCCAGCAGCAATTGCGCCGGCTCGTTGCGTTCGCTGCCGCCATTGACGTTGCCGGTCAAGTCGCCGCCCGCGATCCGCTTGGCCACCACGATGGAGGCATTGATCGGTTTGAGAATACTGCGCGTCAGCAGGCGCGCCAGCGCGACTGCAACCAGCAAGGCGCAGCCGAGGCTGATGCCGACCAGGTAACGGGCTTGGACGCCTGCATCGGTGGCACGGTCGGCGGCCAGCTTGTTTTCCTTGGCGTTAAAAGCGATCAGCGACTCGATAGCCGGGTCGAGAGCATCCGCCGCGGTACTAACGGAATCGAACATCTTGGCAAAGGCGTCGTCGAGCTTGCCTTGGCTGACCAGTTGCAATGCGTCATCTTCGGCGGCGAGCCAGCTATCGACGCGCTGCGTCAGCGTGGCATATTGCTTGGCCTCGTACGGCGTCTCGACGTAATCCCGATACTTGCTCACCCACTCTTTGAGCTTGCCTACACGTTCGAGGCGACCCGCCAGCACCTGTTCCCGTGCGGCGCGTTCGGAAGTCGCGCCGGCGAGGTCGGTGGCGGCTCCGATCTGAGTAATATTGTCGCGAATATTTTGTATCAGCGCGCTGCTCTGCATCCGGCTGTTGACCTCAAGCGAGGCCTGGTTCAACTGTCCCACCGAATGCAAGGCTGCGCCGCCCAGCACCACCATCAGCAGCAGCATGATGCCGAAGCCGATGATCAAGCGCGTGGAGATGCGTAGGTCGTGGAAGAATTTCATTTCGATCAGTCAGCTACGCCATCCGCCTCAACGCGATTGCGTCCGCCGCGCTTGGCGCGGTAAAGCGCGGCATCGGCCCGTTCCAGCAGTTCGGCTACCGAGCCTGCGCTTTGCCTTGCAGCCACGCCAAACGAACAGGTTTCGCGCCGGTCGCCGGACAATACAGCGCGCTCGACAGTGAGTCGCAGATGCTCGGCCAGGCTGAGCGCACCGTCCATGTCGGTATGCGGGCAGACGATCAGGAACTCCTCGCCGCCCCAGCGGCTCACCCAGTCCGGCTTGCGCACATTGCCGGCCAGAATTGCCGCCACGGCCTGCAGCACCCGGTCGCCAAGCAAGTGACCGCAGCTATCGTTGACCGCCTTGAAATGATCGATGTCAACCAGAATCACCGACAAAGGCTGCGCGTAGCGCTGCGCACTGTCGCATTCCCGCGCCAGGATTTCGTCGATCCGGCGGCGATTTAATAGGCCGGTCAAATTGTCGGTCGCCGCCGCTCGCTCCAGTTCGCGGCTTTTCAGCGACAGCTCGGCATGCGCTTCCGCCAAAGCGTTCTGCGCCGCCTTGAGCTGCGAGACGTCGACCGCGACGGACGACTTCACCATGCGGCCGTCATGCCAGGGGATCAAGGCCTCCTGTAATTGGTACCAGCGGTTATTGGCTTCGTTGAAATGTTCGAAAATCAGCGGCACTCCGGTCGGTCGGCCGGCCTGTGCCAACTCTTTTCGCTTGCAGAAGATACAGGGCGAGTCCTGCTGATAGATCGCCTGATGGCAGACTTGCCCCACCGCCGCCCCCGTCATGTGCCGCATCGCGCGGTTGACGGTGAGCAATTTAAGCGTGTCGATATCGACCACATACGTAGGGAAAGGAACCACATCCAAGGCGGAATCCCAGGCAAAGATGGGGTCCAGCGCATCCGGGCCGACCGGCGTAGTCATCACCGACTCACGCCTTGAGTTTGATTGCGCGTTCGAAGGCTTCCTTCAGCTTGTCACGCTGGATGGGCTTGATGATGTAACCGATCGCACCGGCATCCAGCGCGTCGAGCACCATGCTCTTCTGGGCATGCGAAGTCGCCATGATGATCCTGGCATCGGGAAAGGACGCGAGGATGGCCCGCGTCGCATCAATGCCGTTCATATCCGGCATGGTGATGTCCATCGTCACGACATCGGGCACGTGCTGGCCATACTTCGATATCGCCTGCTCGCCGGTCTCGGCGGTGGCGACAACCCGGTGGCCCAGTTCCTCGATCATGACCATGAGCTTTTTCTGGCCCATCAGCGAATCGTCCACCACCAGGACATTTAAGGCGAACGTCATGATTCTTTTCCTTTCGATACGTTAATTGGTTCGTCAAACAATTCGCGAGATCCGACAAAATCAATTTCTACCGCGCCGACATCCGTAGTCAACGAAATGCGGGCAAACATTGCATTATCGGGGCGGTGAATATTGTGAGGTTCGTGAATCACTACCGGCGGCGACAAGGAGGTGGTCATGCCATATTCCTCGAGATCGGCAAGGCAATGCCCGAGGATGATGTTGGCAAATTCGACCGCAGTTTCCCTGATATATATTTCCTGTTCGTCCTGCTTAATGATCATATCCGCCGTATCGACGCTAAATAGACGGAACAATAATGTTAGCTCAAAACTCATTACCACCAAAATGTTGAGCGTGCCGCCCAGGGCCACAATCACCGTGACCTCGCGCAGCGCCAATACGGCGTAATTGCCTAATGCCGTTTCAACGCCGACGCAGGTAACGTCATATTCCGCCTGCAGGTGCGCCTCCGTCCGCCGCAGCACCGAGCGCATGACTTTAGAGAGGTTATCGCCCATATCCGCAATCTCACTCGTTTGATTGTATGGCTGTGCCTTTCGCTACCGGGGCAGTCGCATTCCTTATGCAATTCCAACACCGCAGGTCCGTGCACATCATTACCCGCGGGTGGCATATCGAAAGGCCTAACCGAGACTATGCGGTAAATTGGAATGGCGCAAATGCTACTGGTTCGCCACGTTATGCTCCATATTTATACCCGCCCCGCTCTCCGACAGCCAAGGCCGATAAGCATGTTCCACGGTACAGATTACATAGTGATAGCGATACGAGGCTAAAAGGATAGCGAAGCCAATATTTATTGACGGATAATATTTCCAATTATTACGCCATACTGAATTTGACATTATTTAACAATTCGGTGTGCAATCGGAAGCAGTCCCGCGCTCACTGAATCGGCCAAAACGAAAGGACCTGGCCGCTAAAGCCAAGTTCTTTTTTAATGTGCCGCCTAGATTAATCTTGCGCGCGTCGAGCAGATCCTGGCGGACATCGACGACGCGGACCACCAGGCCCGGGACACGGACGAACTGCGCGGCCACCTCAAGATCGGTGCGTCGTCGAGCTTTGCAACCCGGGAACTTGTGCCCCGGCTATCTCGTTTCATGACACGGCATCCCGAACTGAATGTTGATATATGTATCGATGACCAACGGCAAGATCTCGTTACCGAGGGTATCGATCTGGCATTGCGTGTGGGTACTCTGTCCGATTCGGGCACAGTGGCGCGCCGCATTGGTTGCTGGCCCCTCGCTTTGGCTGCCTCGCCAAGCTACCTTCAAGCTATGGGTACGCCACAGGTACCGGGCGATTTACTGAGCCATCGGCTTATCAGCAACACGGTCAGCGGCACCAAGCTCTGCAGCTTTCGGCGAGGTGGACACGTCGAGTCGATCCGGCTGACCAGCCGCCTGACCATTTCCATCAACGAAGTCTGCATCGCCGCAGCGGTGGCCGGATCCGGCATCGTCTATACCGGCATCCTGGCCTTGCGCCGGGAGCTCGATGACGGAAGTCTGGTTCAGGTACTGCCGGATTGAGATGTCGGCGCATTCGAGGTCCATGCCGTGTTTCCAAGCCGGCGGGCAATCAAAGCGTCCGCGAGAGCATTCGCCGATTTTCTGGTGAGCGAACTGTCGGACCCGGAAAAATTGAGTCGCGATGCCGGCGCATGATTGCGACGTCCGTCGCGATGCCGGCTCGGTTACACAGGAAGTACACAAATGGAAAAGGCCCCACAGGTATAAAACCCGTGGGGCCTTGTCTTTACTGGTGGGCCCGGTCGGACTTGAACCGACGACCAAAGGATTATGAGTCCTAGAATAACCAGGTTTATTTAGATTGATCAATGATGACAAATCTAAATAATTTATTAAAAATCATATACTTAAATAAATTTCAACGCACATTGCATTGACTGAGATTGATCTATATACTTCAAAAAAGGTTACATATGGGTTACATGAAGTTGGATCAACAGCTAATTTTCGATGGCAAAAGTAAAATTTACGAGTGGTCGAGTAGACAGCTTCCGATGCGAATCGGGCAAAGGACAATCGTTTTTATGGGACGCAAACTCGCCGTTAGGCCTCCGTGCTACTTCCACTGGATCCAAGTCCTATATCTATCAGGCAAAGATTCGCGGCAAAACGTTGCGCCTAACTATTGGCAATATAGATAGTTGGTCAATCGATGCTGCAACAAAAGAAGCACGTCGCCTGCAGCGCTTGGTCGATGAGGGTAAAGACCCGCGCCAAGTAAAGATCGATATTCTGGCCGCAGAGAAGAATGCTCGAGCCGCCAAGCAAGCTGAGATGGATGCATGGCAAACTCAGCAATTACGTGAGTCTTTAACGCTTTGGGACGCATGGCAGGACTACGTGAAGGCGCGAACACCTAAGTGGTCCGCCCTGCACCTTCGGGACCACATTCGTGTCATTCAGGCCGGCGGAGAAAAGAGAACACGGAGTCCAAAATTAACTGGACCAGGTCCATTAGCGCAGCTCCGGTCGACAAAGCTATCTCAGTTGAGCAGCGACCGCGTCACTACGTGGCTGGAATCACAAGCCATAGACCGCCCCACCATCACGGCTTTATCCTATCGGCTGCTGCGCGCATTTATACGGTGGGCGGATGACAGTCATCAATATCGTGACATCATTCCTCCCGACGCCTATAAGGCTCGAAGTGTGAAGGATGCAATCCCTAAGGCGAACGTGAAGGACGGTGACTGCTTGCAGCGCGAGCAGTTACCCGCTTGGTTCGAAGAGGTGCGCAAAATTGGTAATCCGGTAATCAGCACCTACTTGCAAGCTTTACTGCTAACTGGCGCACGACGCGAGGAATTGGCCGTCCTGAAATGGACCGATGTGGATTTTCAATGGCGCAGCCTATCGCTTTCAGACAAAGTGGAAGACTCGGGGCGGGTTATTCCGCTTACCCCGTACCTTGCGTCGCTACTCGCGGCATTGCCACGCCGTAACGAATGGGTTTTCAGTAGTCGCACAGCGAAAAAAGGGAACATAACGGAGCCACGCCTCGCGCATAATCAGGCGCTAGCCGCTGCCAGACTTCCTAATCTAACCTTGCACGGATTGCGCCGCTCATTTGGTACATTGTCTGAATGGTGCGAGGTTCCGGTGGGCGTAGTGGCGCAGATTATGGGCCACAAGCCGTCTGCGATTGCAGAAAAACATTACCGTCGCAGGCCATTAGACCTATTGCGCTCTTGGCACGACAAGATCGAGGTCTGGATACTGGCGCAGGCCGGAATAGAATTTCAGCCTCCGCAACAATAAGGTTTGTGACTTAGGCCGCCACCTGACGGACTGTTAATCCGCAGGTCCCTGGTTCGAGTCCAGGTCGGGGAGCCAAAAGATGCAAGGGGTTCACGGCTCCACGATGATGGACGATGACGTGGAGCGTGAACGTGGAACGCTTCGGCGGACGGCGGTGAGCGAGGGGATCGGGGAAGCGGAGGTACGCACCACGCTGGCGAAACTGAAAAGGAAGACGACGGGCAAGACGTTGCCGGCAGACGAGCGTGAGGCTTGGGCGGAGTGTGCGTTTGATTCGAGGGCCACGCTATCGAGCCTGGCCGGGTTCCGGGCGTATTCCGCGGGCGCGCTTGGGATGTCGCTGTTCCTCGAAGAACTCGAGCGGATCGGGTTTTTAGTCGTGCTTTTTTGCCGGCGAGCCGAGGGAGTGAGTTAGCCTGGCCGGAGGAGGATGAGCGATTTTCGCATGCGAAACTTTGCCATCTAGAATCTCGTTGCCCGTGTCCATGGTCACCCGATGTTGTTCGACGTGGAGTTTTTGTGTGAAGGAAAGCATCGCTCAGCATGAACCCAGCGTCAAAAAGCGTGGGGGTTGATGCTTTTATTGAGTCGTTCCGGGCTTACTTCGCGCGAGCCAAGCCATTGTGCGCGGGAGGGTCTGGATCGTTGGGCGAGGTGACAGCCGACCCGGCGCTTTGCGTGCAACTCACCAGTGCAGTGTCCGCGTACGATGATATCGTTTCAAAAGCGGAAACGGCCGTGAGCAACGCCGAAAAAACCAAGGGCGATGCGGATCAGACGCTGCTAACGATCCGCAAGCAAGCGGGCATCGATGGATAGAGACGGGCACCCAACTCAAGCGGCGTGCGTTCGGAATGCTTTGGCTGCGCGCGTCAGCAGCGTGACGCATTCCCGATGGCTGGATAGCGCCGCCACATCGACCGGTAGAAATCCGTTGAGATTTTCGATGGTCGGATCGGCGCCGGCCTCGAGCAAAATCTGAACACGCTCGACGTTTGGAATGGCGTGATGCAACGCGGTATCGCCCGCCTCGCTTTGCGCGTTCACATCGGCGTCCGTGTGCTTTAAAAGCCAAGCCAAAATTTCGGTGAGGCGTTGTTGCACGTCTTCGCCGTCACCGGATCTCGGCTCTGCGTTCGCCGCCAGGTGCAACGCACGGGCGCCGCCGAGTCCTGGAACGTTCACGTCCACATCCGCCCCACCCAACAAAAGATGAACCAAGCCCGTGTTGGTCGCATCGATTGCAATCTGCAACGCCGTCCATCCGCGCGGCAGCGGTTCGCTGACCGGTGCCCCAACGCCAGCCAGAAACAAAACCATGTCGATGTGCCCGGCGGTCACGACCGCGTCCAGCAACAACGGATCTTGGAAACAACTTTGATCGGCTCCGCGCTCGATCAGAGGCGTCAAGGTACGCACGTCACCGGACAACGCTGCCGTTCGAAGGGCATGGTCGAGCACGGTATGACCGGCGGGTGGTGGCCGGCGAAGCGGTTGAACGTTGGTCGAGGGGGTGGCGCGCGGCATGGGTCGGGGATTGGGATTTGAGCCGTACTGTACCAAAGACAAAACTTTGCCATCGCTGCCGCTTTAAGTCGTCGGACCGCCGCCGACCGTTGTGAGGGAGTCCACCTTGCGCGTGTATATGTACGCCTCCACTCCGGCATCACGCGGTGGGCGATTGAGGGGTACAGCTCTAGGTCTATGCCCCGTGAACGGCTCCCATTGCAGCGGTTGAAGATCAGGACCCAGTAAGGCGACAAATCCCTGCTCCCACTCGTGGTCGAGCGAGTCTCGGTACACAAAGAAGCCGTAAACCCATAGTCGCGTTTCGTGCACCTCGATCTGCTGACGATTTTCTGGAGTGAACGCCATAACTTTTGAAATCGTGATGCTTTTCTGCTGCTCGAGAACCGACCCGAAATTAAGATGGTCCGCGCGAAGCAAATCGTTGAACGAGTGCCGAGGTATGGGATCGAGCATCGGTTTTACGACGACTTGGAACGTGTATTGCAAGATTTCTGCATCGGATCGCCCAAAGTTTTTCAGGGATACCTCGACCCACCAGTTGATGTTGTCGGCCGTCTTGTTGAAATATGTTCCAATCACTGACTTGATCATAAGCCTTGGGCGTTCGCCCGCCAAGGAGACTTCGGCGGCCAAACGAGTTGCTTCTGCGCTTTGTTTTGCCACCTCGACCGCTTGCTTCGTCGTTTCTCCCGCGTTCGCCGTTTCTCGCCAGAGTTTTCTCGTGACAAACCAAAGTCCTAGGGTCGCGAAAGTCAGAACAACCGTCGCAAGCGCAGACACGCCAGCGCTGATAGCAACGATGCTGTCGGTGAACGTCATGGGGTGCCCAAACAACGTTATCATTGACTCGTCTGGGTCCTGTGCCGCTTTGCCTTGTGGTGTCGGCACGCTTCCCTGGATCACCTCGTTTTTCCGCGTGGGTTTTGCTTCCGCTGCCGTTGGTTTTGACGTTGGGGCGGCGGATGCCAACATGACTTTGACTGCAACGCTCCCCGATGTCGCGGTTGCCGACGCTCCGCCGGCCAGCGGCGCTGCGCTCGTCGTAACGGAAACGAGGACGAGCATTGCAAAAAGTAAGCGGGTCATGTCAGTCGCCGGTCGAGGAAACAATCTGGGTAGATTAGCATTGTTCTGTCCCGTTTTATCGTAGCATAGCGTGACATACGCTACGCCAGAGACCCCGATGAACCGCCTGACCATCTTTCTGACCTTCGTTTTGCTCGCCTTCACGCTGAACGCTTGGCCGGCCGTCCACGCGCCACACGCGAATCAAGCCAGCGCTCCGCTCGTCGCATCCGCGCCCACACCGATCCCTATAAACGTCTCGGTCACCATGGGGGATCGCGGGTCCGCCTCGTCGCCCTTCGTCGTAAAGCCGGCGGTCGAAGAAAGCAGGTTGGATCGCCTCTTAACTTACATCAACGACGTTTTGACGCCGCTTTTCACTCTCGCGCTTGTAGGCGTGACGTGGCTTTTGTACCGTGCCACAAGCATCCTGGCGGACGAAACGAAGCAACTTCGCGCGTTCGCGAAACAGCAGAGCGAAGACATGGCGACGACGATCGCGTTGAGCAAACAAACCGCCGCAGACAGTCTAGCGACCGAAGATCCACGGCTCAATATTGGGACGATTGAATTCGACGAAAGCGGCCTGCAGTGTGTGTTCAAAGTCACCAACCATGGACGAACTCCTTCTGCGGTGGAGCGCTACGCGCTGGTGTTCACGACCGACGCACTTCCCACGGATCGCTCCTTCGTCGATGGCTTGGAGACGATGGCGCCCCCGACCGACAACCGCGTGCTCGCAATCGAGGGAAGCGTGAAGTTGAACCATTCCGTTCAACTGACATCTCGGCAAAAACTAGACGTGCGCGACAGGAACGCGATCCTGCATGTCCATGGGTTCTTCGACTACCTCGACGCGGCCCGAAAGGTCCGACGCCATGGCATTTGCCGATGCTTCATATACCGCGACACCAGCGTACGCTACGGCATGTTCGGCACATCGCCAGCCAGCAGGAAGTTGACCGGAGACTGGACGGACGTACCGGGGGTTTTGAACTATGACGAACCGTTGCTAGAGCGAGACGCGTAAGCACGTCTTACGGCTTCGCCCCGCACGTCGCCGCGTCCGCATGGTATTTCAGTCCCCCCGGCACCATCAACGGCTGATCCTGGTCGGGGGGTTCGATCTCAAGGTTGGCGAACGTCTCAACCCAACGAACCGCCGGTGCTAAACGCCCATCGGTGATCGGACGCCCTACTTTGTCTAAAAACACAACGTTGGTATTGACCGTCAAAACAACCTTGACCGGACCGTTCGGCCCTCGAAGATTGGCCCACATCGAAAACGGTCCCATCACGGCCCCGGCTAAATGGGGCATCGCCACGCCGCCCACCCGCGTCCCCATCGGATCGCTCACGATTTCAACGTGGCACAGCACGTATTGCTTAAGCGCCGGTTGAGCGTCGAGCAGGGGGATGATCGCTTGCTTGAAATCGACCGAACCGGTGCCGGGGAGCGCGCTCGCTTGGGCGCACCAGAGGGCGAGCAAGCACAGAGTTTTCTTCATTCAATAGCCTAAAAACGTGACGGTGGACGGCCCTTTACTTCCCGTCTCCCGGCATGGGGTTGATTTCGACCGCGTAGAAATCCTCTTTCACGCTGACCGCTTGCTGGAGGTCGTCCAATTCAACGCCCTTCGCATCTAAATAATGCAAATAAGTGTCGATGACCACGGCGGTGGTGTAAGGCCCCGCCGTTCCCTTCTTTTTTGCAAAAACGGTGTACGGGCCAATGCGCAGACCGGCCAACGTCGGGTTCACGGCACGGCCCACCGTTACCGCTTGCGCCGATTTATCGAAGTCGAACGTGTCCAACAAAAACTTCGCAAAATAGGGGCGCTGCATCAAAATCGGCTGGACCTCCTGCGCAAAATCAAGGGTTCCATCCGCGAAAGCCGGGCCGACCCCACTTTGCAAAACGAGGCCGATCGCCACTGAAATCAGATATTTTTTCATTCATTGCCCCAGATATTTGATCTTGTGTTGTGTGCCGTTGATTGGCCCATGGACCCAGGCGGTGACCACCGCCGCCCCCGCTCCTAAAAAGTTATCGACGTGATATCCAAGGACCCGGCTACCACGATCATCTGCGTGACGATCGCCCACGGCATCCACGTTAACCCGTGCCCGCGGCGGAATGACGGTTGGATCGACGGCGATCGAGTGGTTGACCGTGACCGGGCCAAAAGACCCCGTAACAGCATCGGTGTACGCGAAAACTGCGGTGTTCGGGTTGTTCAAATGATCCGGGTTCCCCGCTTGGTCGTGATGCCAACCGCCGCTCATGCTGACGTACCGCACCATCTGGCCGTTTAAAGCTTGTCCCGTCCCCTGCATCACGACCCCACGTGCGCCGTACAAAAAATCCTGGCGGTGCTGATCTCCCAAGCCGTTCGCCGTGACGAGTTGCCCCGAGAAATCTGCTTCGTCGCACACGTTGTAGCCGGTGATCAAAAACGTGCTTTCATACCACGCTTCACCGAGCGAAACTGGGAATGTGCAGGTCGAGTCGGTGATGTCAGGGCTACCGGTCACGGTCAGCGTGAGATCCCCTTTATCGCGCGTTTCGAGCGTCACTAGGATCGAGCCGGTCGCATCGGTGATGGGCGACGCCAAGGCGATGGTGTCATGCGCCCGGTTCGACTTGATCGATAGAGGGTGACCCGCGACGAGTTCCCCCGTGCTGAACCGATGCAGGGTGACTTTGACCGTCAAGTGATACAAAATTTTGCCGTGGTCCACGCGTGACGCGGTCGGGATGATCGGCAACTTGTCGTGAAACGCGTTGTCTTGAATTTCCCACGCCAGTAGTAAATCCGTGACGTTGACGATGACCACCGACCCAGGGGTGGTGTTCGTCGTGCCGGTGGCGACTTGCACGGCAGTACTCATGAAGTACTCCCGGGCATCAAATGAAAGGTCAACGATTGCGGATCGTCCGTTTGAACGCGTTCCGTTCGCCCGTTCGAATCGGTGGTTCCGTTGATGAGGTTGCCCCCACCGGTCCTGATTTGGTACGGAGCGTTCACAAGGGGTTCACCACTCGTCGGGTCCCTCACCAGAAACTGCTCGTCTTTGGGGAGATGCGGCGAGTCGGTGTCAGGTGTCGCGCCTCCGCTGGTCGAGGGACCGGGCGAGCCCACCGTGTCCATCGAGAGCACGATTTGACTTGAGACCAAGCGAGGCGCGGGGCTGCATTTGCAGAGGCATAGATCATTGTGCAAAGCCGCTTGCCGACCGTCCACGCCCGTCATGGGCCACCGGGGGCCATCGCACACGATCTGCCCCGTGGATTTGCATCGGGGACATTGAACCTTGTCACCTTCGTACGCCATGCCTTGACTGTAGGATGCCGTGACGCCGGAGCCTTGAATCACGGTGCCGCCGACGTTCGTTTTATCGCCGTAGTGAATGTAATAGCGTGTGACCATGAAAAAGGGGGCTCGTCGATACAGGGTTGTCCAGTGTATCGAAGTGACCTTGCAAAAAGATTACGGCGCAGTTGAGACGTATTCCGGTTGTCCACAGCCGGGCGGTCGCCGCCCGTTCGTCCTTGCGCTCGTTATGAAGCGCTGGGGACGATATGCTCGTGCGTCAACGGGGATACGTCGATCACTTCAAAGTCTTTTGCGCGCCGGAGGCGCGCTGGGAAGATCAACAACCTCCCCGGCCTCGGTCCCCTCAAGCGCCGCTATTTCTAAAATCCATCGGTCGACCATCGCGGCGATTTCCTCAAACCCTTCCCCACGCGCAACGTCCGCCGGCGCCTGGCCCATCTCCGTAGGTCGTTCGGCATCCGCCCCGGCTTCGAGCAATCGACGCACCGCCTTTTCGTTGCCTTGCCAGCACGCCAGGGTCAGCGCCGTGTCGCCGTGTTCATCCCAAGCATCAAGGTCCGCGCCGCTCCGAATCATCTCGTCAAGCGTCGAGGGCGAACGGATGGCTTTCATATAATCAGCGTACGACATCGCACCACCCCTTCTTTTGTTAGAGCCGCGCCCGCGCGGGCGGGGTCACGTTCACGCTTTCCACAACGCTCCGTAGGGCATCTTTCGCGCTTTCCAGCAACGCCGGCAAAAGCGCTTCGCCCACGGCATACGACCGCAACGCCTCAACGCTGAAACGTGCCCCGGCCTTTTCTAGCAAGCCTTGCACAATGGCCGGCGTCAGCCGGGGATCGCTTCGCTCCAACGTCACCACCGCCATCCACGCCTCCGCAAACCCGTAGCACGGCCGGTTTAAATCGTCCGGGGTCACGTCGGACAACAAGGCAACGAACGTGGCATAGCGTTGCGCTGCGCGGAGGAGACGCCTCGGCCCCGCGCCTCTGACGCGATATAGATGCTTACTTCCGCTACACCACGATATACATACCGAGAGGAATATGGACTGAGCACGGCCCATCCGTGCACCCGGCCCTCGTCTTCAACTACGAGTCGACACTGAGTAAGATGTCCACGATCCCATGCTTCATAGTCTGGGACCACGGTCTGGAAAGTGGCGATGCCCGTGGCAATTCCCTCTAAGTAGATTTTTTGAACGGCTGGCCAATCATTAGGTGACATTAAGCGGATAGACATCTTCATGGTTCTCACAGTACGTGGCT
>Ga0302230_10000955_pt1 | contig 20542 bp, 22 predicted proteins | sample II_Palsa_N2_1_FD_193523 | JGI IMG/M metagenome (GOLD analysis project Ga0302230, IMG submission 193523) | Peat permafrost microbial communities from Stordalen Mire near Abisko, Sweden - II_Palsa_N2_1 | ecosystem: Environmental > Terrestrial > Soil > Palsa > Peat permafrost | place: Sweden... | reverse complement strand
CTTTTAGTGGACGACCATGGACGCGTATGCGGCGACACGAGACGCGAGCGTCTGTGCGCGCTTCGGCCTAAGGGCGTCTTTGATATACTATGGTCTGATTCCGGACCCAGGGCCCAAAACCTTCTTTCTCCCCACTCGCTGTTCCTCTGCCCAACAGCGTACAAAAGTGTCTGCTCAGTTGAATACGTAGTAAATAAAAAACGAGCCAGATGGATTTCTATTTTTGTCAAATCGTACGGCAAGACCTTTGCCCGCGATCCCAACAGCGCAGAGTGCCTGGCGGTCTCTGGCCTGGCCATCCTCGTCAACGGTATCTGTCCGATCCGTTCTGGATTGCGGATCTGACTCGTATTATACTGGACAGGCACATCTCTGCCCGCCTTCCGCTCCCTAAAAGTCCACCGTGACACGTGGCAAAAAATATTGCGTCAACAACTTCGAGACCAATCTCATCAAGACTTATCTGCCACCTCCCTGGGAGCGACGGCGGACGGCGCCTCGAGCGCCCAAAGCAGCTCAAACCTGCACGAAAATTAATTTGGGATTTTTTAATTAACCCCGTCGGTGTCCCATAACATTTCAAATCACGCCCACGTGGCCTCCGCGTCTGATGGATACAGGGTTTAGCCGCCTGGTGGTGCTCAAGGTGCGCGTCGTGAGCGTCGACTTCCGGATGGTCGTGCCCGATGCGTCGTCCGACGCGACGCACCTGCCCAGCACGAGTGCGGGCACGGCGGCCGAGATCGAGCACGTACCGGTCATCCGCGTGTTTGGCGCCACGCCAATGGGCCAAAATGTGTGCCTCTACGTCCACCAGGTATCAAACTATCCCTTGAACGCACGTTGTTCATGCTGCTCTCTTACAGGTCTTTCCGTATTTTTTCGTGCCGTACGTGGGGCCCACCGATCCGGACCAGTGTATGAAGGCCGATCGGACAATGTGCAAAGTTAAACGAGTGTTTTTGGTTCAAAAAGGCTACCGATATCGCGAGCGACTGCACGCTAGTTTGAATCAGGCACTGGACATGGCACTGAGGAATTCGGGAGGTCCGCCTTCATCGTCATCAGCAGCTGGAGCTGGAGCGTCAAAGACTACGGACGGGCAGAAACAAAACCTGCCGTCTGGACTGGATAACCCGCTCGATCGAAAGCTACAGCACGTCCTCCAGGTCGAGCTTGTTCGTGGCAACCCGATCTATGGCTACACGCACTCGGACCGTCTCTTCCTAAAAATCTACATGTAAGAACTTTACTCTTGAAAAAAAAATCCTAATTTCTTCTCGTCCATGTCAGGGTAAATCCTTCGAGATTAAAACGAGCGGCAACACTGTTGCAAAATGGGGCGGTCATGAACACTCCGTTGCAGCCGCACGAATCGCACATCCCGTACCTGCTGCAATTTTTCATCGACTACAATATATATGGGATGGATTACATTGAACTATCGCACGCAATTTTCAAGCGACCGCTGCCACCGGGTAATTTTTTTTTTTTTGAACTTTGCAAAACTTTGGACCTAAAATATAAAAATAAAATAAAAAAGATATTGCAACCACTGCCGTTATTGCACCAGGGGATGTATTTAACGCGCTGTCCTCGCCCCTGTCCTCGCACAAGCTCCCGCGATCTCTGTTGGGGATGGGGAAGGAAAACGTCACACACTACAATATCCACACTGTGCCGCAATCAGCTGTGTGGCCAGCTGATCATGTGCTCGCATCACGGGAAAGCTATTGCGAACTCGAGGCCGACACCGTAGCCTCTGGTATGGTTTTAAATCGGAGCAGTCGAGAAGAAATAAAGAAAATAATGATTATTGTTTTCATTCATAGCCATATTGAACCGCTCAAAAGTACGGATCGGCGACAGGCCAGCCCACGGGCCTCCCATCGGCGAGACTAAACCAACGGAAGAAAAGCTAGTGCGATCGCTTTCGGACATCTGGGAGGTAATTGCATTCGAGTGCTTTTGCCGTCCACTCACTTGTTACTTGAAGGACGAGAAGAAACGAAGAGTGAAACAGCGTAGATCCGACGTGTTCACGGCCGAGCTGTCTCAAGATCGCAAAGAAGCAACGGGGGTGTTTGGCAGCCGATATGACCACGTGTATCAGGAGCTATTACAGGGCGACAGGGCGGAAGGAGCAACCTCGTTCACTCCGCCAGTGTCGTCTCCACAGACGCCGTTGAGACCGTCTGCATCGACAGCGCAGACCCACCACCCCTCTGCACTGCAGCAGGCTATGACCGTGGAAGATCTGATGGCATGGGAGGCCGAGGAGAACGACTTTGAGAGCGAGTACATTAGCGACGATCTGGCCACTGTACGAGCGTGGCAGCGTCTCAAGGCAGCCCAGCATCAACATAACAAGGAGCTAACCCAAGCATCCTCTGCGCCCAAAGAAACAGTGATCACGGAAGGACAGGCGGCCGCTCAACCCGTTAAATCGGCACCGGCTGTGTCCGCGTCAAGCTTCGCGTCTGTGCGGTTGGCGCAGGAGCCGCTGTGGTCGCCGCAACTGCAGAGCCTGTCTCAAACGCCCTCATCAAAGACAGGGGGCCAGTCCAGCTGGATCTCTGCCTGGCCGCAGGTGAAGCACACGCCCCTGAGGTTCTCGTCTTCGCCCTCTGTGTCAAAGTCCGCTTCCAGCCAAATGCGACTGGGCAACGATGTCGATGTTGGCATCGTCCTGGCTACACAAGGACGGTCTCTAGATGGAGAGGACAGCGACGAAGAAAGAGCCATGGAACGCGAGGTCGAGAAGATGCTTGCGGAACTCTACGAAGATCGTATCCACAACACGCCCCTGGCCCAGTCAACGCCTCTCGTGCGCCCACCAACACAGGCGTCCTCTGCCAGCAACAGCCGTGTGCGCCTGCCCTCGCAGATGAGCGACGAGTCGTCCTCCCTGGCCGCTTCTTCTGCTTCGAATCTGGTCCGTCTGCCGAGCCAGTTCAGCGACGAGTCGGTGTCTCTATCTGCTACTTCTACACCCGATCAGCTCCAGGAGGTGTCGCCCAGCGACCCGTTCGAGCTCTCCGACTCGATCCTGCGCGGGATCCGCTCGAGTGGGCCGTCGTCGACGCCGTCAAGAAAGCATCCACTGCCCTCGGTTGAATCCACGGAAACAGATGCGGACCAAGACGTGGACAGCGACGACCACGACCTAGCAGAGCTGGCCGAGGAACTCGAGCAGGCAAACGCGTTGGCCGAAGAATTGTAGGAAGCAAAAATATATATATGTTCATTTTATTTAAATTTTTTTATTTTCATTCAGGGACCAAGACTTGGACGAGTTCTTGTATGAGGGAACCCAGGCATCGGCGAGGGCAACGTTCATATCGCCCACTCCTCGGTCGTCCCAACGAGGAGGAGGAGGAGGGGGGCGTGTCTCCAACCCTTTGGAGCATTCGTTTCTGCGTCCCCTTTCGGTTCGTCTGGACCAAACCGAATCGTTTCAAGAGTCGCCCAGCAGCCCGTCGCAAATTTACCCTTCACTAGTGGACAGCAGCACGCAGCCCAGGCGAAAAAAATCCCGCATAGTCCTCCTCCCATCGCAGTTTGACGGTGCTGGCGATGACGAGCCGCACACGATTCTGCCGAGCCAGGAAGTGCTCGAGTCTGACGGCGACGGCGACGGCGACGACAATGACGATGACGGTCAAGGAAACAGACAGCATTTCCCACGTCGAGTGCTCAAGTACAAGCAAGCACCTCCTAGAGCCGGCGATGTTCGTGTCTCTGCTGGCGAGCGGTATGAAATATTTTTTTTGTGTGTGTGTGTGTGTGTGTGTGTGTGTGTGTGTGTGTGTGTGTTTGTCTCGGTCTCTTCAATTTGCTTTAATTTTTTTAGCCACATCGCCCAATTTACCCTGTACCAAGAGCCCTACTTTTCACGTTCCAGCGATATTCCCTCCCGGCCACGTGTTTTTGCCGATCGTGAGTATGTCTTTCGTCCGCAGTCGATTGCTTTGCTGCCCTCGTTCCACACCGTTGCTGGCGGCACCCCTGTTACCAACGGTGGCATGGATCTTCCTCGGCACGATCGCGTCCTGCGATACCTTAAACAGCCCCCGCTTGGACGGTTGCTCGTCAAGTCCGCGCCACGGCTTCGTCATGACCAGGGTGACGATCGCGCAATGGAGATGGCCCTGGACCAGGTCAAAGACTCGTCCATTGCAGGAGGCGAAGATGCTGCACCTTCGTCGCCCACTGGTCCATCGTTTGCGATTAACCTGCCCATGGTCACATCGACCCCTGCCCGCCCCATCACCTCTGTTGCCGCTTCTGTGACTTCTCCTCCTCCTCCTCCTCCTCCTAAGACCCCCTTTGTGCCACCTCCACTGGCAGCCGCAGCAGGCCGATTGGCATCGCAACTGGAAGGCCCCACCCCTCGCAACCCGTTTGGCTTCAAGGTGACCCCGGTGAGCTCGTCCGCGGCCGAACAGGCCACAGACATGCTCTTCCAAAAGCAGCATCTGCGTGTGCTCTCGCTCGAAGTCATGGCCCGGACGCGTGGCCACCTGCTGTCAGACCCCAAGCAGGACGATGTCATCGCCGTGTTCTTCTGCCTGCACGACGACCGCCTCGCCGTGCACTCACCGCACCTTGCCTCCCACGCGGCCTACCAAGCGGGCTTCTACCCGGGCGCGATTGTGGTCGATCCGTCCTTGTCGGACAATGTACCAGCTGCCCAGTTCACGGGCACGAGCGGGTACCAGCTCCAGCACGTGGCCTCGGAGCCGGCCCTGTTTGATGCCCTCGTTGAGCTTGTGCACAAGATGGACCCGGACGTGCTCGTGGGCTACGAGATCCAGCGAACCTCATGGGGCTACCTCGTGGATCGTGCGCCTGTGCTGGGGCGGGAGACGTTTGCGACCGATCTCTCGCGGGTGCACGCGCCGTTTGCGGGCGGCAACGACGGCTTTGAGTCGGACGACGGCTACAACTACCGTCAGAATGCGGGTCTGGCCGTGACGGGGCGGATCGTGCTCAACCTGTGGCGGATCCTGCGCTCGGACCTGCCGCTCAACATCTACACGTTTGAAAACGTCGTCTTCCACGTCCTGCACCAGCGGATCCCGTATGTCCCGCCCGAGCACGTCATCGCGTGGTGGACGCAGGGCCGCAGCGTGCGCTGGCGTGCGATCGAGTACTTTATGGACCGCGTGCAAAAGAATCTGCAGCTGGTGGAGGAGCTGGACATTGTCGGGCGCACCAGCGAGTTTGCGCGTGTGTTTGGGATCGATTTCGCCTCGGTCATCAGCCGTGGCTCACAGTACCGCGTCGAGTCGATGATGCTGCGCCTGGCCAAGCAGGAGAACTTTATCGCCGTGTCGCCCAGCAAGCGGCAGGTGGAGAACCAGCGCGCCCCCGAGAGCATCCCGCTCGTGATGGAGCCACAGTCGCGCTTCTACTCGTCGCCCGTGGTCGTGCTGGACTTCCAGTCGCTGTACCCGTCCATCATGATCGCCTACAACTACTGCTTCAGCACTTGCCTCGGACGCGTCGCCGCCACGATCGGACCACAGGGCAAGAAGCTGGGCGCGAGCACACTGGCCGTGCCGCCGGGCCTCCTCAGCTCGCTCAAGGAGCACATCCGCGTCTCGCCCAACGGCGTCATGTTTGTCACGACCCACGTCCGCAAAGGTGTCCTGCCGCGTATGCTCACAGAGATCCTCGACACGCGCGTCATGGTCAAGAAATCGCTCAAGCACAACAAGGCCAACAAGGCAGGCAGTGCGACAACTATTTCCATACTAATGTCTCAAATTTTTTTTATTTTATTTAAAAAAAAGGTACTCGCACGAATGCTTGACGCTCGCCAGCTCGGCCTCAAGCTCATCGCCAACGTCACGTACGGCTACACGTCGGCGTCGTTCTCGGGTCGGATGCCGTGCGCCGAGGTGGCCGATGCGATTGTCCAGACGGCCCGCGAGACCCTCGAGCGGTCCATCCGCGTGATTGAGGACGAGTTCAAGGGCAGCAAGGTCGTGTACGGCGACACCGACAGCCTGTTTGTGCACCTGCCCGGGGCCACGCGCGAGGAGGCGTTCAAGATCGGCCACGCCATCTCGGAGCGGATCACCGCCCTCAACCCGAAGCCCATGAAGCTCAAGTTTGAAAAGGTGTACCACCCGTGCATGCTCCTGACCAAGAAACGCTACGTCGGCTTCATGTACGAGAAGCCCGAGGACAAGGAGCCGGTGTTTGACGCCAAGGGCATCGAAACCGTCCGACGGGACACGTGCCCGGCTGTCTCCAAGACGCTCGAGCGAACAATCAAGTAACGTAGTTGTTTATTTATTTTTTTTTTTTTTTCACGCAAATTGAATAACTTTTTTTGATTTATTTATCAAGGATGCTGTTTCGGACGCAAGACCTCTCCGAGATCAAGGTGTACCTGCAGCGCCAGTGGTCCAAGATCCTCACGGGCCGTGTGTCGTTGCAAGACTTTATCTTTGCCAAGGAGGTCCGTCTGGGCACGTACAGCACCAACAGCAAAAGCACCATGCCGCCTTCGGCCCTCGTGGCCACGCACCGCATGAGCACTGACCACCGCGCCCAGCCGCGGTTTGGCGAGCGCGTGCGCTACGTCGTCGTGTACGGAGGGCCACAGGCGCGTCTGATGGACCTCGTCGTGCCGCCCGAGCAGCTCGTGAACGACAAGTCCCTGCGTCTCCACGGCACTTACTACATCACCAAGCAGATCATCCCTGCGGTCGGTCGTGTGCTCCATCTCGTCGGCGCCGACCTGATGGCCTGGTTCTCGGAGCTGCCGCGTGTGTACCGTGCGGGGTATCTTCGTGGCCCTGGTTTGTCCTTGATCGCCCCGCCTTCGCCCAACAACAGCACCAAGGAAGATGGCCCCAAACCAGGCGGCAACGTGCGTGGCGTGCGCACCATCGACGCCTTCTACCAGCCGACGCACTGCTTCCTGTGCCATGCGATCGCGCCCCAGGAGGACATCCTCTGCACCGACTGCAAGACCAACCCGCAGCAGACCGTCCTCACGGGCATGACCGTCCTGCGCGAGGCTGAGCGTGCGTACGCGCAGATCGTGCAGATCTGCCACAACTGCATCGGTGGCGGCGTCATGGAGGACCCGGTGGCATGCGTGTCACTCGACTGCAACATCTACTTTGAGCGGATCAAGGCCCTGCAGGCCCTCGAGCGGCTGGACCCGCTTCGACAGGCCCTGTACCTTTTTGCGCAGTAAATTATTAGAAAAAATGTATATTTTTTTTTTTTCATGGTTGTCACTTTCACTGAGCAGATCAAGCTGATCGCGGACGGTGCGGGGTCGTGCCACAGCTGGTACAAACACCTGACGGCCGAGCCGCGAGGGAGTACTTTGTCAGCTGCAACCTGCACAGGCTGGCGCTCTTGAGAAACGGGAAAAACTAGAAAACGGTGATGTCACCGTGCTCATCCATGATTGGCTGGCATCAGAATGTGACTGTGAGCGAACGTGTCACATTTCGCATGCTGATGATCACCCCCAGGTTCGCCCTCGTGGGCGTTTTGCTGCTCGTCTGCGTCCTCTTCTTCCGTCTGTATGGTCAGCTGACGCACAGCCAGCAGCCTGTCCTGCAGCCAGCCAACTGCCCAGGAAAGGGCAAGGAGCGCGTGACGGGAGATATCCACCGATTTGATGTGGTAAACGCGTCAGCATGGGCGCAAGTCGAGTCCAAGTCGGTCGACTCGGCGGAGGACACGCTCGTGTGTGCCCAGTGGAAAGTGGACAAGCGCTTCGTCAACGAAACGAGCGTGGTGTATGCATACGTGGTGGGGGAGGGGGTGTTTGGTGCGGTTCACGTGTGGTGGCTGAATAATCGCGCTTGCATCTTGCGCTCGGCTGTGTTGGGCGAGCCGGAGGACACTCTCCACGTGCTATTTGTGCTGGCGTACGACAATGGTCAGCAGTCGCTCGAGATTGGCACAACAAACAAAACCATTGATCTGTCCAAGGAGATCACGCATGCCCGCGAGAGGGCCGTCTACAATGTGGTGATGGTTCGTGGTGGTGGCAGGAGTATGGCAACCGGCGGCAGCAGCAACAGGAACTTCCCGTGGGGCGCCTGGAGGCCGATGCAACCAAAGCCCCCGGTGAGCGTCCTGGACTCGCAGTGCATCATGAATGCCGCATGCAATGGCACACGCTTTGGCTTTTTCACGTCCGGCGTCCTTGGTAACCTGCCTCTGCCTGGTTACGATTGGATCTGGTATTACACAACTTTTGATGAAATAATTATTTGTGCTGACATGAAAGCATGAAATATCCAGGCAACCCTCAAAGGAACCCGTTCGGCAAAAGGTTTTGAACGAAACATGTCTTCAACACCACTCGCTGCACCTAATTGGCGACTCGCTCTATAATCAGCTCTCAAGCACGATGTACAACTACCGAACCTACCCCGTCTATTCAAGGCCCGAGGAGGGTCGCTGTTCTGCCCGCGTGTTCCCGCCGTCGTCGTCCGTATCCCGGTCCTCGTATCACCGCTTTGAAAGTCTCCAAACGACCCGGGAACTGAGCCAGTTCATCCAAACCTCCAAGGAGCTCCTCGCCAACTCGACCAAGACTGCGCCGCAAGGTACCAGAAACGTCCTGCTCTTCAACACTGGCCTGCACAACCTGCTCGGCGTGAACTCGGTCCCTAAGCTCGAGGAGTATTTGCACAAGCTCTTGTCCTATCTCCAAAACAACCAGACTGGCTACGACCGCATCATTCTCACAACAACAACTCAGCTGCACGTCTTCCAAAAGATCCTCGGCATACCCCAGAAGACTCGCCTTACGTCCACGCGAACCAAGGCCATCAATCAGCTGTTTGAGCGTGTCCTGGCCACGGGCCTCTACCCTCATGTAACGTCGTCCTTTTTTCTTTCTTTCTTTCTTTCGTATTTACCAATTCGTGAATTACATCTTGTGCAGGTGGAGCTGCTTGACCTGTCGCAGCCAACGATTACGGCTCCCTGGGCAGTCCGCGACAATGACTCTGTGCATTACTGCAGGCCAGTTACTCAAGAGATACTCACGCTTGTTTGGGAACATCTTTGCTCCCATTAAACACAAGAGCTACAGTTTGCTGGACGTGATGGCGTGAAGATAGGCATCCGGGCCTGCGATCTTGGTGACGGCCGATGGGGAGACCGCTTCAAAAACGTCCTTGTCCTGCTGGTGTATTGACTTGAAGAAGGCCGTGGTGACGGCGTTGATGATGCGATGCGACTGCTCTTGTGGCAGGAGCGCTCCGTAGTCCAGGGGTGCAGACCAGGTGTCGGTTCGGCCCAGCAGTGTCTGGTGCACAGTTGGGACGTCGTCGCAAAAGTGCCTGTAGGTACGTTCGTGTTATACTTGACGATGAATAGCTTGGAGGGGTTGTACATGTGATCGGCTCGTGGCATGACGACGAGGCGCGATTTCTCCGGGCCCAGCTTGTGCGCGAGCGGCAGGATGTGCTTGTCAAAGTCCACGAGGACATCGAGCTTGGCTGCAATCGTGAGCACGGGCACCTTGGGCGGGTACATGCCCACACAGGCCTTCTTCCCGACAAACCACTCGTCTGCAGGGGCGAGGGCGACGGCAGACTTGACGGGCAGGATCGATGCGGCCTTGAGCGAGGTCCAGCCCCCAAACGAGTGTCCCAGGAAGCCCAGTGCGGGCACAGCGACCTTGGGCAACGGCACGACGGCGTCCTGGCTGTCCTTTTGCTTCTTGGTGCCCGCGAGCACGTCCAGCACAGCCCGCAAGTCCTCAGGCCTGTTGTGGATGGCCTCGCGGTGCATGGCCCGCAGCGCGTCCTTCTCCGTCACCTCAAACGTCTCTGCGATCGTGTTGCCGACGTGATCGGGCGCAGCCACCGCAAAGCCCCACGAGGCCAGGTGCGTCGTGACAAAGGTCGATTGCTGCGCGAGCCCGCCGTTGCCGTGCGAGAACAGGACCAGCGGCAGCACCTCCTCCACCGGTGTGGCATTCTCGTGCGCGTCGTAAGGCACATGCGACCCAAACAGGTGGCCTGCGCGCTGGTTGGATGGACGAACCGTGGGGTACCACACCCACACGGGCAGATCGCGACCACCCTCGCCTGCAACCACGATCTCTTGCACGCCCACAGCGAACGGGCCCTTCTGCGAGTACTTTGACATGCTGGGTCTGTCACTTCAGTGCCTCCAAAACTCAACATCAACATCCCTGATTTGCAATTTACATTGCAGACATGAAACTATGTACTAGGACGACGAGGTGGTGCACTTGTACGGATCCCGACGCGCAGTTTCGCAGACCTGGCGCGCGGATTCTGGTCGATTTCGTCCCGCTGAGGCGTGAGGACGCTCTTGAACAGGGACTGGAATCGGGGCAGTCCGTCCTCCTCCGCGGGCTGGTTAATAAACTGCTTTACAAGTCGGTCCTCCAAGGAGTGATAGCTCAGCACTAACGAGAAAAAAAAAATGTTTTTTTTTTTATATTTGATTTTATTTTTCTGTCGTGCTTTGTACCGCATAGGACGCCCCCTGGTTCCATGAGGGCCTCGATGTCGTGCAGCCCCTGCTTCAGTTCGTTCATTTCATCGTTGACAGCGATGCGTAGTGCTTGAAACGTGCGCGTGGCCGGGTGCTTGTCTGTGTCCTTGTACTGACCAAACGGCATGACAGCTCTGACCACATCAGCGAGCTGCTTGGTCGTGGCGAAGGGCTTCTTGGAGACGATCGCAGAGGCAATACGCCCTGCATAGCGCTCCTCACCGTACTTTCGAATGGTGTCTTCGAGGTCTTTCTCGCGCATCGAGTTGACCAGATCGGCCGCAGTGGGCGTGGACGCGTCGTTCTGGTCCATGCGCATATCCAGCGGACCCTCTGACTGGAACGAGAACCCTCTCCCGTCCGTGTCGATCTGCATCGACGACACGCCCAGGTCCATCAGCGCGCCCCACAGCCGTGTTGGCGTGCCCGCATCGCCGACCTGCACCGCCCTCATCCTCCTCCCGATCTCGCTGAACCTCATATGAACCGGCACAATGCGCTCCCTCACGCCCACCGGCTCGATCGTCCTGATTCGCTCCAGCGCCGTCACGTCGCGGTCGGCCGCCACAACCACAGCATCCGGCAGTCCATGCAGAATGAGCCTTGTATGCCCCCCAGCCCCAAACGTCGCGTCCAGAAACACTAGCTTGCTCGCTGGCCCTGCCAGGGGGGACGACCTCGCTGCGATCAGGGGCCGCTGCTTGACCAGCAGCTCGACAATCTCGCGCGCCAACACGGGTACGTGCGCCAGTGGAACAGGGGCCGTCATACTTGCAAAATGGCGTTGCTCGTCCGGCCACGTGGGCTCCCTCGTGGTTCGGTGGCTGCTGGTTTGCGTCTGCTCGCAACACGGCCCACAGCAGCTGCGCGGCAACAGCAGCAGCAGCAGCAGCATGGCAACACCGCCAACTCCATGAGCGAAGAGGCGTTTATTGCGCGTCGCCATGCCGATCTGGCCCAGCTGCGCGCTGCCCAGGGCGCGCAGGCCGTGTACCCGACCTACGTGAGTCCCGTGGGGGCGATGCGTGTGGCCGACGTGCGCGGACGGTACGAGGCGCTCGTGCCCAACAAGGACGACAAGCTCCGCGATGTCAGGCTGACGGTGCAGGGCCGTCTCGTCAAGAAGCGCGAAGCCGGGTCAAAGCTCGTGTTTTACGGGGTGCGCGACGGCACGGGCGAGCTGCAGGTGCTCGTGTCGGCGTCCAACCTGGAGGCGGGGCAGGAGAAGACAGCGGCGGAGAGGGAGATGGAGGTGGCACGCAGGTTGTTCCATCGCGGGGACATAGCCGAGGTCGAGGGGTTCCCAGGCAGAACGGCGACAGGAGAGTTGTCGGTGTTTGCGACAAGGATGCGTATGCTCGCGCCCTGCATCCACCCACTCCCTCTGGACGAGAGCCTCAAGGACCCCGTAAAGACTTGATTTACCTTTTTTTTTTTTTTTCCTTTTATTTATTCTGACTGCATTCTCGTCATTTAGGAGCGACGCAGTCGTGAACGCCACCTCGACATGATCGTCAACGCATCGTCTCGTGAAGTCTTCAAGCTGCGCAGCCAGGTCGTGAGCGAGGTGCGCCGCTTCCTCGAGAGCCACGATTTCTTGGAGGTAGAGACGCCGATCATGTCCACGACGGTGGGCGGGGCTGCTGCCAAGCCCTTTGAGACCAAGGCCAACGCGCTCGGGCTGGACATGCGTCTGCGCATCTCGCCCGAGCTCTATCTCAAGCGCCTGGTCATTGGTGGCTTTGACCGCGTCTTTGAGATTGGCAAGCAGTTCCGCAACGAGGGCATCGATGCCACCCACAACCCCGAGTTCACCACGTGCGAGTTTTACCAGGCCTACGCCAACTACCAGGACCTGATGAAAATGACAGAGGATATGTTGAATGGTATACAAGACGATAGTGATCGAGACTGACCGTCTCTCTCCCTCTCTCTTAGGGATCGCACAAAAGGTCAAGGGAACGAGCATCGTGGCCGTGCAAAACAAGCAAGGCCAGATGGTCGAGGTCAACTTTGCAGGCCCGTACCAAGTGATCGACATTGTCTCCCGGCTGAAGGAGAGGCTGCACCTCTCCAGCGCGCTGCCCGACTTTAACGACCCCAACAGCGTCCCCAGACTGCTCGAGATCTGCAAGGAACGCGACATCTTTGTGCCCACGCCCCACACACCCTCGCGAATCCTCGACCACCTCGTGGGCCTCTACATCGAACCAATGTGCCAGCAGCCCACGTTCCTGTGCAACCACCCGCTGGCGATCTCGCCGCTGGCCAAGGAGCACCCGACCGAGCCAGGGCTGACTTCGCGCTTCGAGCTCATTGTTGCAGGCCGCGAGCTCGTCAATGCGTATTCAGAGCTCAACGACCCCACCGAGCAGCGCGCGCGCTTTGCCCAGCAGGCCAAGGACCGCACCCATGGCGACGACGAGGCACACGAGACCGATGCCGACTTTTGCGAGGCCCTCGAGTACGGCCTCCCGCCCACCGGTGGCTGGGGTCTCGGCGTCGACCGTCTCGTCATGATGCTCTCTGGGTCCACACACATCCGCGATGTCCTCCTCTTCCCCGTCCTCCGTCCCAGGACATGATAAAAATAAAAATAAAATTAGAGGCAATTGTATCAAAAGAAACGCATTCATCGCATGTGACAACTATTACTCCTACGATTCCAACTTTGCAGCAACTAGCCCGAGGATCTGCACAGTGTTCTTGCCCGCGTTTTCTACATCCTTGCTGACCGTGGGCCAGACGAGCCCATGGTGCGGATCAGCAGCCTTGCACCGCTCGATGATGGCCTTCTGTGCGGGCTCGTCGCCCTGCTGGATTTCAAATTTGAGGTAGTAGGCCCACGCGTCGCCATTGTCCTTGTCGAGTGAGATGGCCTTTTCAAACCTGTTTGGAAAAATAGTAAGCACAACAAACGCACACATTCTTAACGCACCAGTTGCGTGCTTTCTTGACGTGGCGCTCGGCCCAGAACAGACGAGCAACCGCCAAGAGAACGTAGATATCGTTCTCGCATTTCTTGAGTGCGTCTACCGACTTGCTGCGGCGGCCCTTGACAGGCTCCATAAAGATGGCATGCGACCACAGCAGGCCCGAGTTGGGCACCTCCTGCAGGGCGATCGACATCAGCGTCTTCGCCATCTGCTCGTTCTTGATGCGCAGCTCCAAGTTGACCGCCTCGAGCCACAGCAGGTCCGTTTTGGGGTTGTGCATACGAGCCTTTTCGATGGTAGAGCGCGCCTTGACTTCGAGACCAGTCTTTTCCAGCAGTCGAGTCGCAAGAATCCACAGAGGGATCGATTTCTAAGTGCAACAGTGTCTTAAATATAAAAAAGGGGTCGATTATTTTTTTTTTTCCCAAACATACGGGACATAGTGTGTAGCCTTGAGTGTACATCTCGCGCGCCTTATCAAACTCCTTTGCCGACTCTTCGATCTGCCCGCTCATCATCCAGAGCTTGTCAAAATTGGGGAACTTTTGCCGTGCTTCTGCGAGCAGATTCCGTGCCTGCGAGCAACGTTTAAATCTTTTTTCTTTCCCCGTGATACTCCATAAAAAAAAAATACCGCGTCCAAGTGGCCTTCTTGCCACTCCAATGCCGCTGATTTCATCCACACGCGCTGGGTACCAGCACGCTCGCGCGCACGATTCAAAAGTTTCCTCGCGCGTTCATACTCTTTGTTTTCACTCTCGAGCTTGACGGCGGCCAGCCAGATCTGGTCCGAGTCTCCGATCACCTTGAACGCCTCTGCGAGAATACCGCGCGCGCCCTCGATGTCGCCCTAGGTTTTAGACACTTTCTTTTAAGGAAAAAAAAAACTCCCCCCCGTTTCTTTCAGCAGCGTACCGCGAGCCATTTCTCCTTGGCTCCCATGAGCCATAGGGTCTCCTCCTTGGGACACCTTTCGACGGCCTTTTTAAGGAGCGACTCGAGCGAGCTCGGGGTTCCGTGGTCGCGTTCCAGGAACGCAGCCTCCAGCCAAAGTGACTTTTTCGTTGGGAAGACGCTGAGTGCGTGCGCAAAGATGGCGCGGGCCGTCTCAAAGTGCCTCGATTGGATGGCGCTGTTTGCATCGTCGACCCAGGTCTTTTTGCGATCGTCGTCCTCGACGCCGAGCGCAATCGTGTTTCGCACAATCGCCTGGCACGTGGTCACGTACTTGTTGTCCTCGGCGTCCATTGCCTCCTTGATCCACTGCTCGCGCTTGATGTTGACGTCTGCGGCCACAAGCACCTCCACCGCACGCTTGACAATCGTATTGACCAGAGTGTGGTCGTTGTTGGCCTCCTCGAGCTGGGCAGCAGCAATCCAAATCTCGTGCGAACCAGGACAGTTTTTGCGCGCCTTGTTGAACACCTTGCGCGCCTCCTCGTGAGTCTCCAGCCGAGCCAGTGCCAACCAGAGCTCGATATTGTCGGGGATACCTGAGTGACAATGATTTTTATTGTTTTATTTCTCAATAAAGATAACATTTAAATACATTCCACGGCAAGACCCAGCATGACGCGTGCGTCCTCTTGGCGCTCTTCCAGGGCAACGGCTGCCTTCCACAGCTTGACAGAGTTGGGGATCTCCTCCAGGGCCTTTCGGAGCACCTTTTTCTTCATATGATCCTCCTTCTCGAGGTCGGCAGCCATGAGCCATATCTTGACCGACTTGGGGATCTTTTGGACAGCACTTGCGAGGATGATTTTTGCGTTTTGCGGGGTCTATTTAAATTGTACACATTACCATCACGTTAAAAAACGAAAGATGGCAACGCACGTTTAGGCGCGACGACTCGATCCAGATATCCTCCGAGGTAGGGCACTCGATGCACCCCTGCGCGATCAGCTCGCGAGCGGCGGCCATCTTGCCAGCGACCTCTTCGATACGAGCGGCAGAGATCCATCCGGGCGCGTGCTTGGGGTTGGTCGTGATGACCGACTTGAGTAGCATGCGGGCCTTTTTTATGTCGCTGCGTTTGATCAAATGTTAATAGAGCCAGAGGAAAAAAAAAGGTCGTACCCTATCTCGGCCTCGGTCTTGAGCACCATTGACGACAAGTCGGTAAGGTAGCCCTTGGGATCAACCACGGTCTGCCCACTGACCGAGTCGGCCATCTGATCGAGCTTGACCCCCAGCATGGCACCACGAGCCTCGCCGATCTGTTTCAAGTCGGCCAGCTGGGGAGCCGCAGGCGTCGTCAATCCACCCAGCTCCTGCTGCCTGGCATCAAGCGACGTGACCATATCGTTGTCGGACCGTATCTTGGCGAGGATCGAGTCGGGCACAGGCGTGTACCTGGGAAGGGTTGGAGGAGAAGGCGAGGATCAAAAAACTCGTTCTCTGGATCGCCGGGTTACCTCTCCTCGCGCTTCTGGCGCTTGATGCTGCGGTCTCCGATCTCAGGGATGGCTGCCCACTCGCTATCGCTAATGTTGACAAGCTCCTTCTTGAGGTCGGCAAACTGCTGCTGGATCTTTGGCCGTTCAGCGCGCGCCTTCAGCAGCTCCTCTGCCTCGCGGGCCTCCCTGCGCTTCTTGCGTCGCTCGTCCATCTTGGCGTCGACGGCGGCGTAAATGGCATCGGCCTCCTGGTCGTCCTTGTCGTACGTGCCGCCAGACAGCAGACCGGCCTCGTCCTGTTGTTGCCGTGACCCGCTTTCAGCAAACACACACCGCAAAAAAAGCAGCAGCACAAACCTCATTGTCGGAGCCAGTCTTCTCCTCGTTGTCGCCGTCCTTGCCCTTCTCACCGCCCGCCGCAGCCGCACTGCCCGCAGGCACGCCGTCGGGGATCGACGCAGGGCCGATATCGGACCGTGTGGTAAACCCCGTCGCACTGCACCAAGGAAAAAGAGGGTCAGCGGGTCGTGGCAAAACGAACAGAAGTGCACGTACCCTCGACCAACACCAGGGACGTAGCCTGGGGGCCCCTCCTTGCCCACTAAACACACACACACACAAAAAAAAACATACACCAGGTCAGTCAAGCGCTGGAGGGAGGGGGGAGGCTAGCGGCTAGCGGGGAACGTACTAAACTCGCGCTGTTTCGGCGTCAAGTACATCGCTGAATTTTGAAGTCCATTTTTATCCTATTCACACCCCCGTGTGTCCAACGGCTGGTATGAGCGCAAGGAAGACGCCCGCCAGCGCCAGAGCCAACCACAGGGGCAGCAGCATCGTCGTCGGCGGTGGTGGCGGCGCTGGTGGCAACAATCGACGGCCTGGGGGGGTGGCAACACCGCGCACGCTCGTAATGGGCGAATTATTTGTTGTATGTGGCTCACTGACCGTTACGTTCCAAGATTCGCAATTTCCTGCATGCTGCACCGACGCCGCCATCGGCCAGTGGGGTCACGAGGACGGCATCAGCGGCGACAGCAGTGGCAGCATCGTCTGGATTGACATCGGCGAGCAAGGCGTCGTCCAGGGCAGGGAAAGCGGCCACGGTCCTCTCTGCGTCAAAGCGTAACAACACGCCACGGTCCCTCATCCGCGGCTTCCTTGCCGGTATCGTTCCGCATGCTCACTGTGGTCCGCCTCTAACGAAAAACAAAAACATCCAGCTGCCGAGACGCCTGTTCACACACCGCGCGAGCTCAAGGGTGCCGCAAGGACACCTGTTGCAAAGACGCCTGTTTCAAACGCAGCGGCAGCCAAGACGCCTTCGCCCCGTGCCGTTACTCCGCCGCAGTACAATACGCCTGATTACGATTCTGCGCCCAGTCCGATGTCGGGTGGAGTGACTCCGATGTCTGCGCCCAAGAGCGCCAGTTCTCTGAGGAATGTCGTCTCTGCCGACGATTCCGTCGACCTAGACGCATCGGTTGAAACTCCATCGCCCGTCGTCGTCCCCACGAGACGATCCAAGCAGGGCCCGACCTTTCAGGTAGATTTCACGCCCGACGGCAGACCGCCAATCGTGCCCACTCGCGGTGCAGCCACTCGTGCCTCAACGGTGGCGGCGGCCGCCGCAGCAGGAAAGAAAACACGGACCCGATCGACAGCAAATGCCGGACCAGGGTTTGTGAACGCAACAATCATGATGGGTCTCTTTGAGCACTTCTCTCCCGCGCGCGTTTCAAAGGACTCTGTGAGCGTCCTCTCACAAATGTGTGCAGTTTGACTTGTACCTTTTTTTAAAAATAAATTAAAAATAAATTAGATCGTCCAAGTTCCTTGACCAAGCCGTAACCGATATCGAAGCGTTCGCCAAACGCTCTCGCCGTTCGACTATCGATCCGGTCGATGTCGAGAGTCTATTGAAAAAGTACCGTTGTTGTTGTTTTAGCAAAATATTGCAATGTTTTGTCGTCTGATTGGTTTGTTGGCAGACAAAGGTTCGTGACAGACCAGCAGTCTGTCCAAGATCTCGTTCGCCAGCACATGCCCATGGAGCTACAGGAAGAGCTTATCCCGATCGCCCGTGCGTTTAACAATGTCTCCTAGAGATGGAATTCGTTGTGAATATTTTTTGTCAGTTAGTACAAAAAAGGGAGGACTTCATGTGATCTGTATATATAGAGAGAGGGAGGACGAGGGAAGGGTAAATGTTGATTTTTTCACACTGATAACGTCGGAAATTATGCGTATTCAAAAGACTATTTCCATTCTTCTTTTTTTTTTGTTGTTGTTGTTGTTGTTGTCCGCTGTCCCCTCAGGCTTCGGTGGTGGTCTTCTTCATGAATTTGGTCTTGACGCATCGGTCAGGATCGACCTCTCCAATGACCGTGCCCTTTTTCAACAGCTCGCACAACTCCTCCTCGACCTTGTCGTGCTGTGCCTGCTCGTTCTTGGTGAAGATCTTGCGCGGGAATCCAGACGCGGGCAGCTGAGTGTAAAACTTGGCATCCTCGCGCGTTCGCTTGTGTGCGTGCTCCTCCGTGTCCACGGTGACGGCAGCGGCCGCGAGGGCACCCGTCGTAAAGTCGGACGGCGTGAAGCCGGGGGTCTCTGGCATTGACGGTACCAAAGCAGGTGGTGACAACGACGAAAACAGTAGCCCAGACTGCAGGAGAGAAACATTAGTATTTCTACTTCTTTTTTTAAAAAACTTTAGAAAACAGCATACGTCGTCGTCGAGGATTGAAGTCGGGCCCAGCATGTCATTGCTCGAGGTACGGAAGTTGAGTGGAGAAAAGGCAGAGCTGGTGACAGATGGAACAGAGGGTGTCGTCGTGGCACTGATTGCAGCAAGAGAGGCAAAGGATGTCGCCTCGAAGCCCGCCGCCGGGGTTCCCCATGACGTGAGGTCTATTTTTTTTTTTTTCTTTTATCTCAAGGAATAATTTTTCAATAATCGGTATCGTACGGAAGTCAGACACTGGCTTGTGTTTGAGAGGTTTGATCAAGTCGATCTGTCCATCCTCGGTCACGTACTGAAATGACCAGTGTGTTAGGATTCGGTATGACTTGGTTTATTACCTGGCCAAGGAGGTCCGTCGAAACACCAAGCTGGTGAGCTTCTGATTTGAGTCGTTCGATATTGTACGGCTCGGGGGATGGCGGCGATGGCTCGTAGCCGTTCTGATAAATTGCCTGAGCAACGCTCTCATCGTCGACCGAACCACCGTTGGACACATCATCATAATAGTAATCGTCACCATTGTCATTGTCTAAGAGAGGAAGGGGGGGTCAAGCAATTAGATGTATGTTGACAGATGCGCAAAGCCTACCATAGTCGTCCCCTTCGCCGTCCCGATAGTTGAGAATCTCCTGCTCGTTGACGGGGACGCCGGAAGACTCATCCGAACTGGACGTGTTGGAGGAGCTTCGTCGATCGGGCACGCGGGGGGCGTGGTGATTGTAGTCGTTCTTTGGCGATGGTGTGGTGCCAGTGGTCACCGAGGCCTGCAGGCGCTGGTTCTCGCGGTTGAGCTCTTCGATCAGACGCTGCATCTCGCTGTTCTGTCGTCGCAGCATGTCCGCCTCCTTGAGACGGTTCGACGCCGCCTCCAGTTGCTCCTCCAGGGTCTTGACGTATTGAATACGGCGCTCTCGGAATGCCCGCTGTGCCGCGCGATTCTGTTCCGCTCTGATTGCAAAAGAAAAAAAAATTGGATCGTTTGCAAAATAAAAATAAGAACAGATAAAGGGATAAAGGGTACCGCTTGGAGGTGATTTTGCCCTTCTTGTCCTCCTCCTTCTCGGCCTCGGTGCGCTTGTTCGACCCTTTGTCAGTCAGGGCTTGCTTGGTTCGCGAGTTTGCGCGGGCTCGGCCATCTGTTTAACCGATGGCACGTTCGAGTTGTAATTTAAAAAAAATTACACCTCTGATGAACGAAAACATACTGGTCGCGGCATAGCTCTGGTTGCCATTGGGGCGGCCATTGTTCATTTCCTGTTTGACGAGCCAGGCACGCTGTCAGGACAGGGGGACCGAAAGAATAACATACCTCGTAGAAGAGGGCACTCTCGGGGCTCAGTGAGTCCTCGCGTGACATGTCGTCCAGGTACAAAGCGTTCTCGGCGGAGACAAAGGTATCCATCTATCGAGCAAGTGGTGGGGGGGAGGGCAATTAATACTAGAGCGAAAAAATGCACGAGTTTGTCGGCACAGTTGGTGACAAACACAGCCACACACGTAGTCATCACGAAAAGGAAGAACGCGGCTCCAGTGAGCCAAACGACACGCGAATGTCATGCTTTCCCGGGGTAGACAGCACCTGCGTGCGACGTACGTCATCCCGGTCGACTCTCACGAACAACCAGACCGACGGACGGAGGGAAAAAAGGCCCGAGGGGCCATCACGAGGGGGCCCACGCCGTACAGCTGGAGCAAACACATCAGGCCCACCGTGCCTGGGCTTGCGGTCGCCATATCTCCAGGGACGCAGAGGCCTAGGCAGCCACGAGCGTGAACAGAGCCATGACGACACTTTAGCGTCGAAAGTCGAAACCAGAATAAATTCCGTGCTTAGGTAAGCACAAACGTCTCGAAACAAACTCTTGCGCGACCACCGCGACTCTTCCACCCATCCAACCAAAGGAACCGTGCAGTCTTGCGCGCACACGCCCCCCCCCCTCCCT
>Ga0302230_10000951_pt1 | contig 20577 bp, 34 predicted proteins | sample II_Palsa_N2_1_FD_193523 | JGI IMG/M metagenome (GOLD analysis project Ga0302230, IMG submission 193523) | Peat permafrost microbial communities from Stordalen Mire near Abisko, Sweden - II_Palsa_N2_1 | ecosystem: Environmental > Terrestrial > Soil > Palsa > Peat permafrost | place: Sweden... | reverse complement strand
TGGAGTGCGGCCTTGATGTCATCTGTTGCGTGGGGCGGCGGCCAAACGCCACCAGCGACAGTTGCTAATGTATACGTTCAGTGCACGCTTGGTTCGTGTGCATTACCAGCCTTCCAGAGTTTGGAAACATTATCGTGGAGGTTGACAAAGTTTGTGTTGAGCTCGATTTTGAGGGGGCTGAGAGCATCGCCAGAGTCGAGGACCCCCGCCTAGTTTGGTCGAAAAAAAAAAAGAAAAGTCAAAATTCAGGAAAGCAAATAAATGGTCTGCGAAAAACGTACAATCGTCAGACGCTTATTGGATCCACCCGTACTCTTCAGACTCGACCCGGTCGAGACGGTGCGAGAATTCAGGCGAACAGTGCCGACATCGGCCGCTTTGACGTCAAAGGACGACGGGGCCTGAGCAGCAGTCTCAAAGGGCGAAGTGATCTTTGGTTTCGCCGGAGGAGGGGCGAAAGGCGAAACGGGCGCAGCAAACGGCGACTGGGGCCCCGACGAAACAGGTGGCGTGACGGCAATACCAGCATCAATCGCGTTGATTTCGATCACCGCCTGGTTGCTCGTGGTGATGAGCTGCTTGCCCACGGTCAGGATGGAGGCGCACACCGAGCGCAGATCGGCCAGGGCAGCCTCTTGGGTCGGCGGTTCGCGGGCCACCTTTTGGAACCGCTTGGACGTGGAGGTAATGGTGTTGATCCACTTGAGAATGACACTGCGCGTCGCACTCTTGCTGTCAAGCAGGTCGGCGACCGACTTGCTGATGTCGGAAATCTTGCGGAAAGCGTCCATGGCCTTTTCGATGGCTGAAAAGAGAATCCAAATGAATGCTCAATTTTTGCAATGGAGAAAGGAAATCAGGAAAAAAAAAAAAACGTACGGATGCGACGCTCCGAGACAGAGAGGAAGGACCCGTCCGGCTTGGGGAGGATGGCGCTCATGTGGGCCGCGACTTCCTTAAGCGATGCGGCCATGGTGGCCACAGGGTCGTCCAGCAGCTCGAGGATCTCCTTTTGGCTGATCAAGTCGGTGCTATCAAACGTGATCTCCTCATACCTGGTACTGCATTAGTACCGCAATAGAAAGGAACCAAAAAAAAAAAAAGGTGGCGCAATACTTTTTGATGCCGCCAGAGACACCCAGCGAAGTGAGCTCAAAGACCACCTTGTTGCAGACCTTGGACGCGGAGAGCTTGACTTCCTCTGCCAGACCGAGATACAGGGTCTTGTGATCCTTTGAGAGGGCGCCGATAAAGCTCGAGATGGAACCGACAATCTCCTTTGTCAGGTCCTGGACCGTCTCGTTGTCGGCGTGCTGGTCGGCCGAGTCGGGCACGGATACCTCGGTGGCGTTCTGAGTCATGGAGAGGATCGTGACCATGCTGTTGACAGTGTTGTCGAGGGAAATGCTCAGCTTGGACATGGGCACCTTGAGGTCGCGCAGGGAGCCGCGGAGGATCGCGCCCTTGTCATCTCGGCTCTTCTCAAAGAAGGCAAAAAACTCTTTGGTCGAAGCGGTGAGTCCGCTGATGAGGTCCTTCAGGCCCTTGTTGCTTTGCGCGGCTTGGATCTAGATAATAATATAAAAAAATAAGAAAATGAATAAATGAAAAAAAAACCTTTATCATCATACAGACTGGTTCGCCTGTGTGGCCGCCTCGATAATCTGCAGTGACGCGACAAACACGAGCACAGCCGAGCGGAACACGAAAAAGTGATCGTCCAAATCGTTGAGACTCGTGCGGAAAGTCTCGGTGGACTTTAGGAAGAAATCGTGCGATTGCTTGAGGGTCTTGCGGGGCTGCAGCGATGTCAGGCGCTTGGTCTGTTGCTCCATCAGACTGCCGATGTTTGCCTACATGACTTGTCAAGGAAGAAGAAGACACTACGAAGGACTCACGTCGTCTGTCATCTGCATCAGCGAGTGGATCACCGGGGTGGCAGCAAACGAGAGCTCCTTGGTTGCTCGGAGCACGTCCGTGTCCAGGCTGAGGGTCTGCAGGACAACCGACGCGTTCAGGTAGTTGGGGTTGTTCTGGCGCAGCTTGACGTCGCTCTCGGTGTAGGCCTTGAGGATAAAGTCGGTGAGAGCCTTGACTTGATGGGTCGCCTGGGTCGAGCAGTGTTGGAGCCATCGGATGTCTTTCTGATTGGACACACGCGAGGCGATCGAGTCTGCCACGCCGACCGTCTGATTTAAAAAAGGTGAGCGCGAGCAAACCATTACAGTACGCGTGAGTGATTTTACCTGGCTCACAGAGAGCACCGAGCCCACAAGACCCTCGAGGATCCAGCTCGCCACGGGCGGGGACGAGTACGAGATAATGTGGCTGGAGGAGCGCACGATCGATCCAAAGAGCTGAGGAAGGAAACCCAACGCGGACGAGACCTTGACCCGGTTCTGCTTCCACTTGTACAGCAGTTCGAGACCTTCATCGTCGCCAACGATCGTGACCGCCGCTGCGGGGAACGCGCCGACTTGGCCGTTGAAATTGCCCTTCCACACGGTGGCCGAGGTCTTTTCGTCGACAATGACAATGTCGTCCACGTTGAGTTTGAGGGCGTCCAGCTTGTGATCGCCCGGCACGACCGCCTGGGTCACGCGAGCGTACACGGGCTTGGAAGTCGCCCAGTTTGCCAGGATGTTGGACGGGCTGAGTTCGGCCTGGTTCTGCCTGTTGATGCGCGTCAGGTAGAGCAGCGTGTGGTCGTGCACAATCTTGTCAAGTGCGGCCGTTTCCTCTGCGTGTGTAGTTTTTTTTCTTTTTGAGCATCTTTCATCGTTTTTTTTCCTTGTACCACTCGATTGGTTTGGATTCTCCTGGAAAAAGCTGAGCACTTCACACACGGCCATCTTGCGCACAAGCTTGTCACTCAAATAGACCCCGTCTGAAAAGATAAATCAGACTTTGCCATATCGCGGCTTTTCAAAGCAAACGGTACGCAATCGCTTGATCATTCGCAGATACACGTCGGATCCCTTGAAGCGCTTCCAGGGCTCCCTGAGCAGGGCAAAACAGGCCTTTTGCGACTCGTCAAAGACCGTCCTGAGCACCTCGTCGCCGCCGTCCCAGTCGGGCTTGAACACGTCTAGTTCCGAGAGAAGAAAAAACGAAAAGGTTACTCTAGTCCCCTTGGGAAAACTACCATCGACTGCATTCCGCACGGCCGAGATGATGTTGATCTGCATCGGCGCATCGGACGACACGTATGACTCGTACAGCTGTCTTGTGGATTAAAAAAATACTCCAACAGCACGGGGGTCGGTTCTTTACCATTCGCCCGTACTCCCACCACTTGGCCGTCTCCTGCTTGCCGATGATATCACGCTTGAAGTGGTCAATGTCGAGGCAAAACAGCTGGAGGGCAATGACGAGGTTAGTCCCCCTCCCCCTCCCCCTCCCCCTGGCACCACCAGCACGTCAGTCGTACCAGGTTTTCGGTCGACATCTCGTTCAAGTTGAAGCGTAAAAAGTAACAAGTTGGCACACTGTTCCTCAGCACGCTGCCCAGCCCTCGCTCTTCAATGGCGCTCACGGCGTCCACCTCGACCAGCACGCCGTCCAGCTCGGTCACCTTCTCGTTCACCTAGACAGCAGCAGTCAGCCATCAACAACAAAAAAAACAATAGCCGAGGAAATCCGCGCGCGAAAGGACGTGCGATCTGTTTTTGGCACCTTATCCTCGCGTGTCGCCCTGTCCTCTCTCCCTCCTCTCCCCGCAACACAGCTGGGTCCCAGTCAGTTACCTTGGCGGCTGCATTCGGGTCAAACTGGCCGAGGCTGTCCTCGCCCGCCTGGCCAGCAGCAATGAACGCGTTTGCGAGCACCTCCATAGCGAAATGGGGGTGCACTCGGTAGCCATTTTAGTGTGTCAATGATCGCCGCGAGTGTTTTTTTCAACTGATGATTTCTCGAACAAATGAAAGGATACGTGCAGACTAAGCAATGTAGGAGATGACCACGAGCGAGAGCGTACCGACAGCATCGCCCAGTGCGGTGAGGTACGGGACGACGTGGTTGTCGGGATCGAGGCCCTGTTGCCAGGCGCGATCGGCGAGGACCTGAGCGAGGACGAGGAGGGTGCCGACTTGGATGAGGGCGGCGGTCAGGTAGGACGAGACAAAGAGGGTGGTGAAGATGCGCTCGCGCGAAACGAGGAGGCTCATCGCAAACAAGAAGAAGGCGTGCGTCGGGACGGTCAGCAGCAGCAGCGTCCACTCCGTGTTGCGGCTCACGTCCTTGACCTCTCGCTTGTGCAGGGAAGATGCAGTTCGGCTTGCGAATATTCCCGCAATGTTGCCGCCCACGCCATTGATCAGGGGCAGGAGCACGGTGACTCCGCCGTCTAGCCTCTCGACGCTCGCGCCCAAGAGCAGGCCAGCCGTGCTGCTTATCCCGAGGCCAGTCAGCAGTGGCTGCCATCCGTCCACCAGGATTTGCAGCGTCGCATTGTCCAAACCGGCGAGCTCGAGCGCATACATTGAGACGGCTCCTCTGAAGTCAATCAACGCATTAGTGCTAGTTAACATCATTGGGAAATACGCAAAGACGACGACGACGACGAGGACGGCTATGGGCGAGTCGACATAATCGACAACGACGGCCACGACGGCCATGACGACGATGGCCACAAGGTCGCCGAGCGACGCCACGAGCGGGCCGGAAATGTTGTCTGGATTGAGCGACCTTTGCGCCGAGACGTACATGATGCCAGCAGTGAACACGGCCAGCACGACTGCCGCGAGCCACGCTGTGAGGAAGGCTGTTGCGAGCACGACGATCCTGTGCATCTCGTGTCAATTTCTTTTTTCAGATGGCAATCTGTACCCATCGGCAAACTGCAGGGGATCGCCCTCGACGAACCCGAAGAAAGCCGTGATCGCTGTGGCAATGACCGACACCACGAGCGCCTGGATTTGCACCACGCCCAAGTTGGCGTACATGATCCGGTTTGACTTTGAGAAAAAGTTGCCCTTGAAGTAGCCCAAGTGGTACGCCGTTGAGAGCCGACTGTGTGTTCCATCATCCGAGGTCAGTCTACCGGACCCCTTACTTACCCATTGTAATAGATAATCACCTCGCCAGTGTCATCTCCAGGTTGCCTGCAGCCATCGACCAGCAGTTAGTAACTGTTGTTTATTATTCCTCACAATTACACTTGAGGCCCAACAACATTGGCAAGAGCACGAGCAGATGCGGCCGCCGCGCAAACACGCTCCACTGCTCCACATACTCGAGTGCAAATCCAGCCAGCACGAGGCCCGTCCCACCGGCAAGCAGCACCGGCAACGATTGCTTGAACAGCGGCACGAGGACCCGTGGTGGACCCATTTGGTCTTGATCTTTCTAGAAGAAACAAATGCCTGGGTGGTGCATCGTCGGCCATTTTAGACCGACGGTCGACGTGGTGTCGTGGTCCTCTCAGCCTTCTCTTGTTCTTTGGGGGGTGCCGGAGCCGCGACCTGTGAAGACATATGGAGCAAGCATTCCTGCCGAAAGAGTATTTCTACGCGTTTGACGTGGACGTGCAAGTCCGTGTCAAAGTGTACGCTCCTCCCAATCCCCTTCCGCACTGACTCGTTTGAGAACAGGGTGCTCGTGGAAGGGACACGGCCGAGGGAGAAGCTGCAGGTGCTGCTGGACGACCCGTTTCGCACGTCGACGACGCTGGCAACAGTGCTTCCGCCGCAGCAGCAGCAGCCGCAGCTGCCGTCGTCGTCGTCGTCCACTGCGCTCAGCACAATCGCCAATGGCGTGTCAACAGGCAACGGCATGGCGAGGGGCGTGGCTGACGTGAGTGCGAGGTGCGCTTGTGCAACGACGGAATGCCGCTTGGGCTAAAACATGCACTACCAACAAAACAGCGACAAATCAGAGCTGTTTGTTGTCGCACAGATCTTTGCCAACAACAAGCCGCTGACCCCGCCCATCCGCACCGGCGAGCGCTCGATGGACCAGAACGGGCGCTGGGAAGAGTGGCTCAACTTCCCGATCAAGATCGCCGACCTGCCGCAGACGGCGCAGCTGTGCATGACCGTGTGGGACTTGTACGGCCCGCAAAAGTACGTGGCCGTCGGTGGCACGTCCTTTCGCCTGTTCACCAAGCAAACGTAAGGGAGAACCAAAGCCGCGGCGCACGTACTGACTTATTTTTCGGCACAGCGAGTTCAACATGAGCATGCTCAAGGAGGGCAAGCACAAGCTGTTTCTGTGGCCAAACCGTGAGGCCGACGGTGCGATGGAGCCACAGACGCCCTCGGAGGCGCCCGGGTCCGAAGACGTCTCGCAGATCCACAAGATTATGAAAAAGTTTGACGACGGCGAGATGCCCCGCGTGGAGTGGCTCGACAAGCTCATCACCGAGGTGCACATGGGCCAGCTCAAGGCCTCGGCCAAATCCGACCAGTTGTATTTGCACGTTCAGCTTGTCAAGTTTGATCTGCCCGTGCTGTGGGAGGAGAGATTGTACGACGTGCCCAATCGGTTTCCAAGCAACATTGCGCCCGTCAAAGACCCAGAGGCCCTGTTCGACTCGCCCGTCGACGCAAAGCACATTCGCCTGTCCCGTGCCCACCGCTCGTCGCCCGCCGACCGCGATCTCAGGCCCAACATCTCTGTCCGCAACCAACTTGCCGTGCGTTTATTTTATTTATTCATTTACATTCCGCTTTTTTTTTTAATCTTTTGATTTGGCGTTTTACAGAAGGTCATTTCGTATCCGCCTACGGTAGACTTATCAGAGCACGACCGCGACTTGGTGTGGCAGTTCCGCTTTTACCTCTCACGCGAGAAGAACGCCCTGGTCAAGTTCCTCAAGAGTGTGTACTGGGAGGAGAAGGAGGAGGAGAAGCAGGCCCTCGATTTGATGGAGAAATGGGCGCCGATGGACCCCGACCGCGCTCTCGAGCTCCTCTCGCCCACATTCACCAACAAGTCTGTGCGCGCCTACGCCGTCTCCCGTCTCAGGCTCGTGGACGATGAGGTTTTGGTTTTTATTAAGACAAAGTAAATATTCATAATTTTTTTTTTATTTTTTTTTTTTTGCAGGAGCTGCAATTATTCTTCCTACAGCTCGTGCAGGCGCTCAAGTACGAGAATCTCCTGCAGCAAAACATTGAGGATTCTGCGCTGGCGTCGTTCCTGATTGAGCGCGCCATCCAAAGCCCGATCCTCGACAACTTTCTGTACTGGTACCTCAAAGTCGAGACTGAGGATCCAGCTTGGCACGAAGTGTACAAAAAGATGGTCACGGCCTTTATGGAGCGACTCCTCTCGGTACGCTTTCTTGTTGGAAAGGCTATTTAAATAATTTACACACACACACACAAAAAAGAATTCGGGCAAACGCCGCTATGATGTCCTGGAGGACCAGATCAAGCTGCTCAACAAGATTGACGCCTTTCAGCTGGAGATTTCGTAAGTTTTCGTGTTGCTGCTTTGGAATTTCTTTGTAATTACTAAAAATTTTAAAAAAAAAGCTCCACAAAGCTGGAGAGAACGAAAAAGATCGAAAGGCTCAAGGCTCTGCTTGCCGACCCCAAGCTCCTCGACATTAAAAACCCCATCTCGCTTCCTTTGGACCCGACCGTCAAAGTGGTGGGCATCCGGTCTGACAATGCGCACATCTACAAAAGCGCCAAGTTGCCGCTCTTCCTCACGTTTTTGACGGACGACAACAAAGAGTACTCGATCGTGTACAAGTATGGCGATGACCTGCGGCAGGACCAGCTTGTCATCCAGATCATCCAGCTGATGGACCGCCTGCTGCGCAAGGAAAAGCTGGACCTCCAGCTCACGCCCTACAAGGTGCTCGCGACCGCGGGCAGCAAGGGCATGATCCAGTATGTCAACGCCGAGCCGCTCAGCAAGATCCTCGACGAGTACAACAATGACATCCAGGCCTTCTTCCGCAAGCACAACTATGACGCAAACGCCCCGTACCAGATCGCGCCTCAAGTCATGGACACGTACATCAAGAGCTGCGGTACGGGCCCACGTTTACGATCAGGCTGAAAATTATTTTTCCCTCCTTTAGCCGGCTACTGTGTGATCACCTTCCTCTTGGGTGTCGGCGATCGCCACTTGGAAAACCTGTTGTTGGCGACATCTGGTCATCTGTTCCACATTGATTTCGGTTTTATCCTCGGCAAGGACCCCAAGATCTTCCCTCCCCCGATGAAGCTGAGTTACGAGATGGTGCAGTGCATGGGCGGCGTGGACTCGCCAGAGGCAACACGCTTCCGGTCGTACTGCTACCTTGCATTCAACGCCCTGCGCAAGTCGGCCAACCTGATCATCAACCTGTTCTCGCTCATGGTCGACTCAAACGTGCACGACATCCGCGACGACCGCGACAAGGCCGTGTACAAGGTCCTCGAAAACTTCCAACTCAACAAGTCGGACGAGGAGGCGATCGCCTACTTCCGCGACCTCATCAACACCTCGCTCAACTCGATGATGCCGCAAATGATGGAGAACATGCACAAGGTGGCCCAATACTTTAGGCGGTAGCAGGTGGGCCGGAGGGGAAGAAAAGACATGATTATTGTGAGATACTTTTTTGTTTCATATTCACTGCCGGATTCGAAGAACAAAAGGATTATTTGAAGAAGAAGGAGAATGCACATGCAAAGATATCATCAGTCCACGAGGCGGCCGCCGGCTCCTCTTTTTGCCTTGACTCGGTGATTGCGTTGTTTTTGTGAAGGCACCTTGAGGTTTTCTGACCATCCCTCGTTGTTTGACCCTTTGCTTCTGTTTATTTTTAAATGTGATTTTTAATGAGCGATAAATGAAGAAGAAGGGGGAAAAAAAAAACTTTTGCACATACTGGGAGCTCTCGTGGTCGCTTCCGGCTATCCGGTCATACATAGTATTTTTAAGATGATCATCCTGTACAGCATCGGGATTGGCGGGATTGTCACCAGGGTCTCCCTCACCCCCCTGTGCCTTTTCGGGAGGGGGACCTGGGGTAAAGTCCCACTGGAATTCCATAACCTTGATGGCGTGACGACTACTGTTACAGGCTGTTTAGTAATAGTGAAGCGCTGTTTTCAACAAGAGTTGCCTTTCGAGCTCCTCGTCCGAGTCGTTGTCATCCGAGTCGCTGTCGTCATCGCCGCCCTTTTGCCTCCACTTGTTGAACTTTTCGATGCGTTCAGAGAGAAAGTTTTTGGGCTTTTTGGCGCTCTTGACAAATCGGTGCTTGAGGAGCTCCTCCGTGTTTGGTCGCTGCGCAGGGTCCTTTGTTAAACACAGCGTCACGAAATCTTTATAGTTTTTGGAGAAGCTCGCTGCGTGGATTTCAGTACGACATTTGGTACCACGGGATTTTGCGTACGAGGAAGGACACTGATGGGCGGCTGGTTCATCTGGGTCATGTACATGGCGCGTTGGGCGGGCACGTCACCGTTTGGGGGATCGCCCTTGGCGAGTTCGATCAGAGTGATACCCAGCGACCAGATGTCGACCTTTTCCGCGTAGGGCTGCTTCAGGATGATCTCTGGCGCGATCCAGTGTGGTGTCCCCACAAAGGCACTCACTTGTTTTTTGTACATTGAAACTTGGCCACTCACGCCAAAGTCGGCGAGTTTGACGGCCCCCGTTTGCGAGATGAGGATGTTTGCCGCCTATCATGCGAGCTTGTTTTACCAAAAAAAAAAAAAAAAAAAAAAAAAAAGCCGACAGAACCCTCCAAACGATACCTTGATGTCACGGTGGATCTTGCCGTCTTTGTGCAGGTACTGCAGGCCCTGAAGGACCTCGTTTGCGATGATCGCAATGCTCGGCTCGTCGTACGAACCCAGCCCTTTTGGCTTCATCTGCTCACCACAGCACATTTTTTTTATATCAGTAAAATGTTCAACTCAAGGGTAGGTGCTTTACCAGGTCGCCGGCAGAGCCACACAGCAGCTCCATAACCATCCACAGCTTCATGCCACGGACGTACGAGCGGTAGTAGCCCGTGATAAACTCGTTGCGGCACTGGCCCAGCATGAAAATCTCCTGCTGGATCTCCTCGATGTCGTCCCGTGCCTTTTCCAGGTCAATGACCTTGATTGCCAGCTGCTGCTTGCTCGCGTCACGACTGACGCTGGAGTTGAGATGCAAAAAGGTAAACATTAACACGGATCGGTGATAATAAAGAACAACAAAAGAAAAAAAAACGTGCATACCCTCGGTGGACCTCGCCAAACGCGCCCTTGCCAATCTTCTCGATCAGCGCATACTGGTCCTCAGGGTCAAAGCTCTTCTGCAAGACCACACCGTAGGCAGAAACCCGTTTAGAGAGGGCAGCAACACAGAAGGCTCGGTTACCCTGCGTTTGGCGGCGTGGTCAACAACGGTGAGCGTGTCGGTCGACATCTCTCGCTTCTGTTTCACGATGCCTTGCGAGATCGAGAGCTCAGCCCTGTTGGTCTCTGGTCGTGGCGCAGGTGGCAGGTACTCGTCCAAGCGACGGCAAAACGCTGGGCAGAACGAGTAACGCTTTTTTAGATTGCGTGTTTGATTGCGCTTTTGTTTGGCCCCGCTGCTTGGCTTAAACACACAACAACCACGAGCACACAAGCACACGCTCACGCTCACGCTCACGCTCACGCACACGCTCAACCCCCCGCCTTTCCCCAGAGCGAGAACGCCAATAGCGAAGAAAAAAGCACGCGCACGCCGATAGGATCCACGTCACAGCCAATCAGGATGCGGCTTCTATCGTGCGCTTCTTTTTCGGGTTGGTTTGGTTTGCTGTCGAATGGCAGACCACGGCATGCTGTCCCCAGGCGGGGCCGCCGCGGGCGACATGCCCCCGTCGCTGTCGACGTCGCCGTCGCCTGAGCCAGCACGCCGTGCGACGCGCACCTTCCAGCAGCAGCAGCAACAATCACCGAACACCACATCCACCGCAGAATCTGATTTGCTCGCCCAGGCGTCCCTCGACGACCTGCGGCGGGAGGCCACCGTCAAGAACCGGCGGTCGATCTACGTGGACATGGAGCGTCGTTCCCAGCAGCAACAGACATCGGCGCCGTCCAAAAAGCCTCTTCTGTCCGGCGGCTCTGGCAGTCGCAACGGCAGCTCCGAGGCCCTCTTCGCGCCGCCGCCGCCGCAGCAGCAGCAGCAACAGCCGCAGCAACAACAACAGCCGCAGCAGCCCACAACACCGGGTGTGGCCAAGCCGCCCGCTGCAACCCAGCCTGTTATTCTGAGCAAGTCGGTGTCGTTGTCGGTGAGGTCACGCTTTGAGGCCCTCGAGCGGGCTGCGCGGTACGTCCCGCGGTCCCAGAAGGGCGACGGTGAAGGCGAGAGGAACGAGGACGGGGAGGAACAAGGGTCAACAGCAGCACCCGTGCCGATCGCCGTCAAGACCGCCGTCAAGGGCCCGTCGGTGCAGGCCACCGCGTCCGTCCTCGCGCAGACGATCACGCAGGCACAGGCCAAGGGCGTCGCGAGCGACCTGCACCGAACGCAGACACTGCCAGCCAAGCCCACCGCCGCCGGGGGAAAAGACAAGGACACCAAGTCAACCGTCCTCGAAAAGGAGAAGTCCAAGATCGCCACGGCCAACCAAGCAGCAGCCGTCGCCGCAGCAGCTGCCGGCAAGGGCAAATCGGCAACGCTGACTTTGGATTCTCATGTGGCCTCGTCAGCGTCAGCAGTCCCAGTTAGTGCGCCCCTGAAAACGACCTTTAAGAACGAGGAGGGCGCAGGTAATCGTTTACGTTTTATCGGCTCTGACGTAGAAGGATAGACATAGAAATCAAGACGCTTGCAGACCTCCAAAGAGCAAACTCGGTCCAGGACCTAAAAGGAAAGGCCCCCGTCAAAGAATCGCCGCAAGCTGTGAAGAAGGAAAAGGTCGACGAGAAAAAGGAAATGGTCGACGGCAAGAAGGAAACGGTCGACGGCAAGAAGGAAAAGGTCGACGGCAAGAAGGAAAAGGTCGACGAGAAGCAGCAGCAGCAGCAACAAGAGCCGCCGAAGAGTACTTTTTTTTGCGATTTTTCTTTCCAAATGCTAATTTCGTTTCGGACCGTAGAATCGCCCACGCTCATGCTCGAGCAAACGGACGGCCATGACAGCGACAGCGACTTTGAGCCTTTGCCCGACCACAAGCGCAAAGGTACCCTCCCCCGAGGCGGCTTCCCTCGGTACGAAAAGAACTTTCTTTGCCTGGATTTTTTATTTTATTTCTGATGTCTTTTTTTTTTTTTGAAGACTTGCAAAGATGTACTCGTCGTCTGTCAAACTCATGCCAGTCTCGCCCATGCTTGACGACGCACCGCCGATCATGCCCACGCCAATGATCGTGCCCACCATCGAAGTGGACTTGGCTATGGTCTCGGACGACGCCCTCTCCGCCAAGGCAAACCAAGCCGGCAAGGCCCTGTACTCTTTCCAAGGTCGCAAGGAGGACAACGAAGTTTCCGTGGTTGCCGACGACGAGCTCGTCATCGTCGAGGTAATTTTCTGTGCTCAAGCGTTACTTTCTGACTTTCTTGGGTGGGGGGGGTGGTTTGTTAGAACAAAGTCGAGGAGCAGGGTGCATACATTGTCAAGGTCTTGCGTACCGGACAAGTGGGTGTGATTCCGTACGACTTTGTCGTCCTGGTACGTTGGCGGTTGTGTCGAAATATGGCCTAAACGGTTGTCGAATTTAGCGCAAACTTCCTGTCGACGAGGAGAGTCCCGTGAGCAACGACCTCAACTCCCCGCGACCCATATCGCCCGCTATTATTCCCGACGATGGTGCCCAGCTGTCTGCCAACGATTCCGAAAACAAGGGCCCCTTGTCTGTGCGGTACGCCAATGCAGCACTCACTCTTTGCCTGAAAAAATATAAATGAAATAATAGAACGTATGCCCTCAACGAATTCATCGACACCGAGCAAGACTTTTCCGACGACATGTCCAAGGTGATCGAGGTCTACCTCAAGCCCATGCGTGAAAAGAGGGACATTGTCGACGACGAGTCGTTCAAGTCGATCTTTTCCAACCTCGAGGAGATTGGCAACCTCTCGGTACATATAGTAAAGCGCGGATTGTTACTAATGCACACGTGGCAGTCTGGTTTCGCGGCACTGTTGCGCGACTGGCAGAACAACAACAACAGCGACACTGGCTCGATCGGCCAGCTCCTCATCGACAACATGCCTTCCTTCAGGCTTTTCGCGCCCTTTTGTGGCAACCTGGCCAAGGCCACGAGCGTGCTCAACCAAAAGCGCTCGGAGAAGAAGCCGTTTGCGGATCTGCTGGACAAATGCGCCAAGGGACAGGATGTCCACGATCTCAGCTGGGAAATGCTCAAACCCATGCAGCGTGTCACCAAGTATCCGTTGCTCGTGCGTGCGATCCTCAAGGCCACTTCGCCTGGTAACGAACGCCTTTTTTTTTTCTTATCGAGGTCTAGTTGTATTTACCGTCTACCCTTCTTCCATCCAGACCACCCCGATTTCCCAAGTCTGACAACGGCCGTTGAAGTCATCAGCGTCGTTGTGGCAGAGATCAATGCCGAGTGCGACAACTTTCAAAAGCGTCTGCAAATGGAGGCCCGCCAGCTCCAGCTCCAAGCCGACCTTGCAGACGACTTTGGAAAGGAGTTTTTGGACCCGTCTGCACGCACGCTCCTCTTTGAGATGCCCCTTCGCTCGCCGAGCACGCCCAATATCAAACTCTATGTAACTGTCTTTCTCTTTGTTTTTTTGTTTTCAATATGATTTCTTTTTTTTTTTTGGTGCTGCAGGGCTTCCTCTTTACCGACTGCTTCGTTGTGGCTCGAGAGTACCGTGAGCGCAAGGTCACACGAGTCCGCAATCAGTTGCCCCTGATCCTGCTCTGGTTCCTCACCGTCAAGGACCTCTCGATGACGAGCAAACAGAAGGAGGAGAGGAAGCGCAGTCGCTTTGTCGAGGCCATGCTATCGATCACCACAGGCGAAGGCGACCAGTCCAAGAACCTGCCACAGATTGGCCTGTACGACGAGTCGTGTGATTTGATTTCGGCGGTGGCTACTCTGTCCATGGCTGCCCACACAGTAAGATTGGGTTCTCTTTCTCTTTTACTCTAAATGTTTTTTTTTTTCGTTTTGTCAACAGGAACTCATCGGGGCAATTGAAAAGGCAAAGAAGGCCCTGTTGGCGACCCCCGGTGCCAGGTCGTTCTCGATAAAGACGTGCGGAAATATCCACGCCGGCATCGACCCTCCGCTAGGAGTCACTTGCTGCTCGTGGTGGCCCTCGCGTAACGTCCTGCATTTGTTTCTTTCAGATAGCATAGCTAACTGGTATTTCCTGACGCAGAACGCAAGCTCGTGATCGGAACCGAGGAGGGCCTGCAGATGTACACCTCCAACTCGGTCAACCAGAACGAAATCGTGCCGCTGGACGCGTTCAAGAAGCCCGTGAGTCAGGTGGCCGTCATCGAGGAGTTTGGTCTGATCATCATCCACGAGGGCAAGAGTGGCGTCCTCCGCACGTACCCGCTCATGGTCCTGCAGAACGCAGGGGTCGGACCGGGCAAGATCCGACAGGCCAAGAACGTGCTCCTCTTCCACACCAAACTCGTCGACAACTCTGTTCACTTGCTCACCGTCACGATGCAGCGCATCCAGCTTCTAGTGCTCAGCCTGAAAAGTCTGAAGAGCCACAAGCGCGAGTTCTCGTCCGATTGGGTATACAGAACCAACTTTTAATTCATTTTTATTTTTTTTTTTTAAATTATTTTTTTAAAAAAATAGGAGGTAGCCCTGCCGCCCGCTGGCGTGCCCTCGCAGATTGTGCCTTTTGGTAGCCAGTTCATGGTCATCATTATGGGTCAGCGCTTTTACTACATTGACATCACAAAAAGGAAGCCAAACCACCCGCCCCTCTACCAGATTGGTATCTTCGGATTCACTCAAAGAGCAATTGTTTTTACTTATTGGCTGCCGCAGACTTCTCTTTGGCAGGAGCAGCACCTCAGGGCCAGGCCATTGGCATTGTCGACCTGGGCAACAATAAAGTTGTTTTGGGCTTCTCCGATATGGGTGTCATCATTGGTATGAGGATATATACAATGTTCGTTGCAATTTATTCCCATAATGAAAAGACTTTTCGTCAACACGACCTGTTCCAACCAATCCTGCTCCGGAGGGCAGGATCATCCGGTGGGCAGCACAGGCCACGGGCGTGACTTCGTGGATGGGCAAGCTGCTGGTGTGGACCGAGAACCACGTCGAAGTGTGGGACCCTGCATCGAGCAAACTGATCCAGGCCATCCCGTCGAGGGCCGCAGCCCTGATCTCCCACATCGACGACTACCACCGCGTCGTGTGCACCAGCGTCAAGTCGTCAATCTTCACATACCTAAGCTTTATCGAAGCGCAAGATGACGCCCTTCAGGTATAAAAGTAGAGGGGGGGGACTACAGTACTACTGCTTCTGTCTCCGTTGTTTGTTTGTTTTTATTTACAATGCTATCCTTTGCTTCCACTGTTGTTTGTACAAAGGCTGCCCATCGACGCACTGCGAGTTTCTCAGAAAAATTTCCATTGCTTTTTTTATTTTCGTACAAGTCTTCTCTCTAGCGCATGGTGGGCATGTTGACGTGGGCGACGCTCGACTCTGCGTCGGCCGACCGCCAGAGGGACGTGACGGTCTTGAGCTGGGTGTAGAACTGGACACCGGCCTTGCCGTAAAAGTTGAGGTCGCCGCGGATGGAGCCGCGCGAGCCCGTGAAGGAGAACATGGGCAGGGGCACGGGGATGGGCACGTTGACTCCGATCTGACCAACGTCGACGTCGTTCTGGAACTTGCGAGCGGCTGCGCCAGAGTTGGTGAAGATGGCGGTGCCGTTGCCGTAGGGGTTGCTGTTGATGAGCTGGATGGCGTCCTCGAGTGTGTCGACAAAGAGGGCCGTGAGGACGGGCGCAAAGATCTCCTCGGTGTAGCAGGACGACGATGTCTTGGCGTTGGAGAGGATGGTGGGGCCGAGGAAGTTGCCGTGGGGGTACTTGGGCACCTTGACGCCGCGGCCGTCGAGGAGGAGCTCGACGCCCTGTTCGACGCTTTGCTGTTTTGTTCCAATTTTGTACGAGTCAGTTTAAATTAGTTTCTATAGCACATGTCACCTTGATGATGCTCTCGGCACGGGTCTTGGCAGCCGGCGAGATCAGGGGTCCGAGGTCGGCATCGGCCTCCATTCCGCCGTTGACCTTGAGCTTCTTGGTCAGCTCGACGAGCTCTGGCATCCACTCCTTGGACGACCCGACAAAGACGGCGACCGAGAGGGCCATGCAGCGTTGTCCGGCGGCACCAAACGCGGCGCCGACGAGCTGGTTGAGCGTCTGGACCTTGTTGGCGTCGGGCAAGATGACGGCGTGGTTCTTGGCGGCCGTGTTCGCCTGGACGCGCTTGCCGGTGGCGGTTGCGCGAGCAAAGATGTGACGGCCGGCCTTGTCGCCGCCGACAAACGAGATGGCCTTGACGTGGGCGTCGTCGCAGAGGAAGTTGACCGTGTCCTGTTGTGTGGGGTTGAGGCAGGGTGTGTAAAGAAGGGGGGAAAAAAAAAAAAACGTACGTGGGCACCGTGGATGACGTTGAGGACGCCCTTGGGGAAGCCGACGTCGACGGCCAGCTTGGCGAGCATCATGGCGGCAGTGGGATCGCGCTCGGACGGCTTGAGGACCATCGTGTTGCCGGCTGCCGTAGCGAGCGGGAACATCTACGACAGGTGCATAAATAAAATAAAAAAATAAATAAAATAAATAAAATAAATAAATAAATAAATAAATAAATTATACCCAGAGAGGAATCATCGCGGGAAAGTTGAAGGGGCAGATGCCGGCGGTGACGCCGAGCGGCACACGGTACGAGTACATGTCCATCTCTGTTGCGACGTTGCCCAGCGTCTCGCCCTGCAGCAACGTGGGGATCGAGCAGGCGTGCTCGACGACCTGGAGGCCGCGGAGGACGTCGCCTCGCGCGTCGGCCAGCACCTTGCCCTGCTCCTCGACAATGCTCACGGCCAGCTTCTCCTGGTTGTCGCGCACGGCAGCCTGCAGGTCCAGCACCTTCCGCTGGCGAGTCAGCGGCGTCGTGTTCTTCCACTCCTTGAAGGCGGCCTGGGAGGACTTGGTCGCCTCGGCCATTTCGGCGGCCGTGGCCTCGGGCACCTTGCGCAGCACCTCGTTGGTAGCCTGTTGTGGTGTGTGTGTGTCATACAAAAAAGCCCCCCAATCCCTTTTGCGTGCTGCTGCTTACAGGGTTGTGCACGTCAATCCACTTTGTCGTCTGCGAGTCGATGAACTCGCCGTTGATCAGCAGCTTGACCTTCTCCACAGGCTAGTAGTGCACAGAAAGAAAGAAGGGGAAAAAAAAAGGCGAGCGTTAGTAGGGGGAGGGGAGACGGAAACGGGTGTGGTGGGCGTGCCTTGGCCTGCGAGCTGAACGTGGCCTGAGGGGGATTGTTTGGCGAGTTTTTAGTTTTCGATCACCAGCCAGCACTACAGAAGGAAAGAAAACAAATACCGTGGCTCCGGCGTTGCGAAGCAGCAGCGACGACGCCGTCTTGTTGGCAGCGGCGACTGAGGCGGTGGCACGGAGGTGCAGCATGGTGGTTGACTGAGGCTGTGAGAAAACTCCAAGACCACGTGTAAAATGCATTTTTTGTTCCCGGCTCGACCCTGCCAGATTATTTTTGCACTGATTTTTTTCGCATTGGTTTACGAGCAATCGATTCATCAAAAGAAAAAAAAAACAGGGCAACAAAAGAGAGGTGGGAATCAAAAAGAGTTTTTATGCTCGCACAAGACAAACAGGATGGGGGAGGCCGACCGTGCGACTGTCCTCTCAAAGGAAGTAGAGCTTGTCGCAGATCTGCAGGTGGGGGTCGCGGTGGACCGACTGGCCGATGAGGAAGGCCAGCTTGTGGGCGTACTGGCAGGGCGCGGGGACACGGACGGTGCCGGGCCAGTTGTAGTACAGATGCGTGAGCTTGAACGTGAGCACCTGCAGGATGATGGCGGGGAACTGGATCGTGTCGTACAGGACCGTGTAGTTGGTCGGGGTGACGGTGCCCTGGCGCACGGCCTGGGCGACGAGGAAGTAGTTGTACTTGTCCTTGTCGGTGACGCCCTGGGTGATGATGGTGCCCGGGGGCGGGTTCTGGACGCCGCGGCCGGTGTCCTGCATCACGCGCGTGCCGATGCGCTTCTGGACGACGATAAAGGCAAACTTGGGGTTGTAGTCGGCGCCAAAGGCGGTGAACGAGTCGAGGAACTGCGGGATCTCGTGGTTGGACACGGCGAGCATCTGGCCTTCACCGACACCGTCACGGAAGACGAAAATGCGCTCGGGCAGCGACTTGTTGATCTCAAAGTACTTGGCGAGGGCGTCGGTGAAGCACGGGCGCAGGCCGTCCGCGAGCTCCTGGCCGCTGCGCTGGAAGATGACGCGCGAGTAGTACTTGGTCATGGTGTCGTTGGTGGAGGCGACAAAGCCGCAGACCGACGTGCCCTTCTGGACCGTGTCGTGGTACACGTCGAGGCCGATGGCCATGGCCTTCTTCATGGGGATGTCGACACCCCAGAGCTGGCCGCCGAGCTTGACGTTGATCTGGAGGACAATCTTGGTCACGGCCGACGACATGATCTTGTCGTTCTCAATCGTCTTCTGGAGCAGGCACTGCGAGATGATGCCGTTCTCAGAGACGCAAAACTTCTTGATGGCGTCGTAGCGGTCCTTGCGGCTGTCGGGCAGGAGCGCTACGACGAGCTGCGTCACGCCGGGGCGGTACGCCGACTTGATGGCATCGATAAAGTCCTGGGGGCGGTCGCTCTTGAGGCCGAGGACGACGGGGTCGCTCACGGCAATGCCGAGGGGGCGGCCGTTCTGCGTCAGGGTCTGGCAGAAGCGCTGCGCCGACTGGCCCGAGCGCTCCGAGAAGACGATGAGCCAGTTCTGGAGGGGGATGGGCTCGATGATCTCGATCGACTTGAGGTCGCGCGACCACTCGGCCGAGCTGGGGTCGTACTGGGTCTTCTTGGAGCGGTAGATGATCGGCTCGGGGTTGAGCACGCGGCCGCGCGTCGTGAGCATCTTCTTGTCAAACTCGATGGACCAGCGGTTGAGTTCCTCCTTGATCTCCTCGTTCTTGTACATGTCGGCGATAAAGTTCTCGAGCGAGCCCTTGCGCGACGCGGGAGGGATGATCGTGTGCTCCGCAATGTCCTTCATGATGCGGAAGTTGGCGCGCACCTCGTCGGTGAAGCCCGTCATCGAGCACAGCTCGGGGATGAGGTAGATGATCTCCTCTTCGCCCTCGCCACCGCGCTGGCCACCCTTGAACTTCTTCTTCTTGGCCTTGTTGAGGAGGAGGGGCTGCAATGATGGTAATTTTTTTTTTTTATTTAAAATTAAAAGGATTTTTTCTTTTTCCTTCCCCCCTACTCGGTACCTGCTTCAAGTCGTTGATCTTGAGGTTGTAGTTCTTCTGGTAGTAGGCCTGGTACGAGATGTCCTCGCCCGACGACAGCTTGAAGGTCGAGGTCGGGTTGATGTTCCACGCGAGGTCGTCAATGTGGTAGGTCTTGTTGTTGTAGCTACATGGACATTAAGGTTAGTAAAATGATGTTGTTGTTGTTGTTGTTGTTGTTGTTCTTTCTTTTTACAAGCGTACCGAGTGAGAACGACCTGGCCGACAAGGTAGGCACCGGCGGCGTCCTTGAGCTCAGCCTCGTGGCGGAACTTCTTCCTGAGGTTGTTGATGTGGTCGAGGACCGAGTCCGTGCGCAGGACCTTGTGGGCGAGATCGATGTTGAGCATCGCGCCGGCCTCGTACTCGTGGATGGCCGTGGTGAAACCGGGCCAGAGCTGCATCGAGTGCTGGGGGATCTCAGTCGGCTTGCTCGGGTTAAAGTAGTGGCGGCCGATCTGCTTGAGCTTCATCACACGCATGACCTGCAGAGCGAGAGAATTGAGAATTCAATTCAATATGTTTAATTTTTACCTTGCGGAAAATGATGTTGTAGAGCTGGAAGCACTGGTTGGGCTGCAGCTCGGTGGCCAGCTGGATGGCGATCTCAAACTCTTGGTTGTCTGTCTGGCGAACAGACTTGACGTAGGTCACCTTGTCCTCGAGCTTCTTGGTCAAGAAGAGCTGCATGCCGTCAAACGCAAAGGTCTCACCGATGACAGCCTTGTGCGAGGCGAGCATCGCATAGCGCATCGTGCGCGAGTCGAGCGGGGGGTCAAACGACACGGCGTACTGGCAGATGGTCGCGTTCTTGGTCGTGATCTTAAAGTAGTTGGACGTGATGTCGATCTGGCGCGAGGCCATCTTGTCCTCGTTGCCTATTTGTTTTGTTTTTTGAAGGGGGAAAAAAAAAAAGGAAAAATAGTCAGGATAAAAAAATGCCCCCAAAAAAATAATAAATGCTGGTAAGCATACCCGACAGCGGGGGCTGCTTGGGCAGGTTCTTGACAAAGTTATCGTAGACCTCCTTTGACGTAACAGGGCGACCCTCGGCCGATGCGTCGCCACCCTGGCGCTATTACATGTTACATGGTACTTTTTTAATAAAAAATAAAAATAATAAAAAAGCAG
>Ga0302230_10000948_pt1 | contig 20601 bp, 31 predicted proteins | sample II_Palsa_N2_1_FD_193523 | JGI IMG/M metagenome (GOLD analysis project Ga0302230, IMG submission 193523) | Peat permafrost microbial communities from Stordalen Mire near Abisko, Sweden - II_Palsa_N2_1 | ecosystem: Environmental > Terrestrial > Soil > Palsa > Peat permafrost | place: Sweden... | reverse complement strand
GACGAGCAACACCGGTGTCGATGCGGCTCTCGTAATGGCTTCGTTTGAGCGCCATCTCTCGTCCAAGGACAATGAGCGAAAGCGCGAGGTAACGCCCAAGCAATGATTTTTTTTTTCCCTTTTTTTAAAAAAGAAAACGCTTTTTTCCAGATTGTCGACAAAGTAAAAGCAGTATGGCGAGATGAATTTGAGCCTGCGATGGGAAAGGAGCTGGACGAGGTCGGCCCTGAAGGCTCGCGTACGACCAAAAAATTTTTTCATTTTTTTTTTTTAGAAAAAAAAAAAATAGAACGAGAAGCAAGAGACGCAATCGTGGCCAAGTACGCAAACAAGGCTGATCAGCTCGAACGGTCGATCCTTGCGGAGGAACGTCAAAAGGTACCTTTCTTGGTGCCATTTTTTTAGGAAAATATTAAAACACGAGTGTTCAGGCCTTTGTGCAACTTTCTCGCTGTGCAAGATGTAAGTGTGTCGGGTACTGCTGCAAGGCGTGCCAACAAGAAGATTGGCCTCGACATAAACTCGTTTGCCAGCAAGCATGAACAATATCATTGTTGTCCTTACATAATGTTAGAGTTTCGCAAGCCATCGCTCGATCGGGGCAATCAGTCGTCCCTCGCTGGACCAGAAAAAGTGATCGCTTCCCTCTACCCACGCGATCTCCTTGTTTTCAAATGAGTCGATGTAGCTTTCAAACGAGCTCTTGGACGTAAAGTTGTCTCGGTCGCCCTGTTAGCACATGCTCAGACAGCCAGCACAAACCAACGGAAGGCGTATTACACACCTGGATAAACAGCTTGGGTTTGCAGGTCTTTGCTTTGGCGAGGACGGACGACTGATGCAAGCAAGTCAAAAACCTGAAAGTTCGAGCTGAGCCGCCCGTTTGTTTCCTTTGATCTTACCACAAAACCGAGAACGGATACGCGATTGCGACAAAGCCGATCACCTGCGGGATGTCGTCCACCACCAGTCCAGCCACAACCGACCCGTATGAGTAGCCGCACATAACGATCCTGCTGATAGCCGCGTGTTGCCCCGGCTCGGCAGGGAGGCTCAGGATGAACTCGACGACCTTGCGCGTGTCCTCTGCCTCTGGCGAGGCCGTGTATGACGTCGATCCGGTCGACTTCCCCGACCCGCGAAAGTCAAACGCAACGACGTTGTACCCTTGGCGTCCAAAGTGTTGGAAGAGCGCCTGCACCACGTTGTTGTCGGCGTTTCCACCCATCGGCCCGTACGGATGCGTAAACACGAGCGCCGTGGTCCCGTGCGGGCTCTGAAGTGGGGCGCGCGCATAGCGAACACTCACTTTCACACCAGACGCACAATCGACAAGGCTTGTCGGCATCCCGCACAGCGATTCAGTCTGGGGACGTCAGTACACGAAAATATGGCCGTGTCTTTAAGTTTGCGCCTGCTTCGTCCAAGTTCCCGTGTCGTAAATGGACCTGAATATCGACGACGAGCTCGACGACATCCTCAACAGGTTCTTTTAGCGCGTCTCCCCTCTTTTCGTCGTCGTTAATCATGTTGTTTGCTGGGACACAGTGCCAAGAAACTGACACGGAAGCGTCCGCGCAAGCCGTCCAAGACTTCGGACGACGACGACGACGACGACTATGGAGCAAAGTATGGACAAGAGCAGCAGTGCTGCTGTTCGCTGTTCACTCACCTGTTTTGCATTTCGGTCCAGGTCAAAGAGGAAGACAAAGGGACGCAGGCGAGGTAGAGGACGGACGCATCACCCGGCAAAACCACGTTTTCTGTTGCTGACCTCCCGACTTTTTCCTGGACAGACTCGAATGGGACGTCGTCAGAGGACAACTCGGACTCGGACTCGGACGATTCGGACGCCGAAAGCTCGGACGAGGATGAGGATGACGGCTACGGCGCCGACCTGATGGGCGACGAGCAGGATCGCGCAATGCTCATGGCAATGACTGAAATCCAACGAGAAAAGATTCTGAGTGAACGCAGCGAGCAACGAGAAGTCCGTCGTGCACGGTACCTAGGTAACTCCTTGGATGCAAGACTGACGTGGGGGCGGGGGTGGGAAAAAAATAGACTTGCGCTCAAACGCCGTGCCAAGGAGGTCATGCAACGTGAAAAGCATGAACACTCGCAAAAGTCGAGCAGCAAAAAAGCCAAGCAACAAGCAAAGGAAGCGGAACGCCGGGCAGCAAAAGAGGCTCGCGAGAACGTATGCTTTATTAAAAATATTGTTTATTCGTCTGATGACCCGTGTGGCGACGGTAGGAAAACAAGCGACTCACGAGGCGATCCACCTTTTCAAATGTTGACGAGGAGTCGTCGCAGTCAACTGAGCACATACCCTGTACGTGTGCCCATTTTTTTTTTTAACCAAAAAAAAAAAAAAAAAAAGAAAGAAAGAATGAATTTTGACACCTTTTCATTTAAAGCGTCTCTGCAACTTGTTGATTTTCGCAAGGCCCAAGTAAGCCGGCTCAACCTCACCGATTGGCAGTGGCTGCCCAATTTCGGAGACATTGTGCGCAACTGCTACGTTCGGTAGAATCAGAATCCTTTTTTGTGTGCCACGCACTAAACTCGCTACTGCCTTTTAGCATCCTCATTGGCGAAAGCACCGCAAAGCAGAGGGTGTACCGTGTCGCTCAAATCAGCAACGTGACCAAGTACCACCGCACGTACAAGTTTGAGAAGAAGCCTACTGATGTATGAAGCCCATTTGCCTCGTTCCGCATCTCAATTCATCGAAATTTTTATCTTTTCCTAAGCGCGCTCTCGAGTTGAAGATTGGCTCATCCAAGCGCATTTTCCAGATGTCATTTGTGTCCAACAGTGCCATCCCGCAGATCGAGATGGACATTTACCTGAAAGAACTCCAAACGGCCAACATTCGTGTCCCCACCGCACGATCTCTGGAGCCGATGGTGGAGGCGATTGAGGCCGCTCGCAAACATACAGTGACAACAGAGGAACGAAACTACATGATCAACGAGAAGACCAAGATTCGCAACACTCCACGCAATCACGTCGTCGAGCGCGCCGAGATCGAGCGTCAAATATACGTCGCTAGGCAAGAGGATCAGATCGAAGAAGTCAAGCGTCTCCAGGACGAGCTTGAAGAGCTCGAGGAATTTGCCAACGAGCTTATCAAGAAGCAAAACGCCACCCTGGATCGTATGCTACGTTTACAAAAGAATAAATTTTTTAAATAGCAATAAAACAGTCACAAAGGAAATCAATCGGAAACACCAAAAGAAACAGATGGAAGACGAAATCTCCTGGGCCGACTACCAGGCCTCCAAATCAAACAACGAGGACATGTCGCTCAATCCTTTTGCACGCCGTCGGTATCAGAGCTCGCTCGTCCGGGTGCCCTCTGTAAAAAATGCATCAAAAAAAAAATTTTTTTTTAGAAGGTACTGATCGATCAAATCAAAAAGCCTCAAACACAGCCTCAGCCGCCACCAGAGAATGTCGCCCAGCCGCCGCCAAAATCGCCAACCAAGTCGCCTCTGGCTGCTGTCAAGCCCGTGAACGCGTACGAGTTGGTCGATGACTTTGACCTGGACGCGACAGCTCCGGCTCCTGATCTGGCCATCCCTGTCGCGTCTGCATTTAACACGGCCAAGGCTGCGCCCCTTCGACCTGTTGCCAGCACGGGCGGTCGCTCCTACAATCTCACAAGTTACAACGCCAAACGTGGCATTTTGTGACAGAATCTTTTTTTTTTTTTGGTCATTCAGTTGTTTTTTTTTCCCCCTTTTTACAACGATTGAAGAACACTCGTGGGAGGCTCAAGCATACGCAGTTGGTTGTCTGCGCCGCCAGAGAGTAGAGCCTTCTCGGTCCAAGCAACGCACAGAACCTTGGATGAGTGCGCGGAAATCGTGTGCAGCGGCGTAGTGCTTCGAATGTCCCAAAGCTTGAGCGACTGGTCGTACGAGCCGCTGACAAGGTAGAACGACGAGTTGGGCGCCCATGCGACAGACGACACCCACGACGCGTGTGACTGCAAGCGCATCTTGATGACGACTCCGTCTGTATTTTTTATTATTTTTTCAAGCAACGAAAACGGAATTTTTTGGTACCTTGCGTGCGGGGGTCCCACAGTCGTACCGTGCGATCCTCGTGCGCCGAAGCGAGCAACTGGGCTTGCTGAGAAAAAGCCAGTCCAGAGACGACACGTCCTGCACCCATTGTAATCTTTGCAAGGCCACTCGTGGCATCCCATTGGCGAATTGTGTGGTCCCAACTGCCGGAGAATATCTGAGTTTCCGATGGCCATGCAAGTGACGTGACTGGTCCCGTGTGACCCTCAAACAGGGCGATCGAGTGCTGTATTACGGTTTATTTTAAAAATAAAAATAAAAGGTAAAAAAAACCACTCGTCTACTTGGCTTGGGACGACGGCCTTGGCGGGTGCAGTCACACGGGAACGCTTGCCGCTGCTAGTCTTTACATGCGCATGGCTGGCATCATGCTTGCCCGCCAAGTTGGGCATGGTTGGCCATAACCGGACGGTGTTGTCCCATCCGCCAGTGACAAACTGGTCTGCCTTTGGGCTGACTGCCAGTGCATGGACACCTGCCGTGTGGCCGACAAAGTTGCACTCGATGTGGGCGTCTCCCCCGTCGCTAGCGTCCCCAACCTGCAGGAGAATGCTCTCTTTCAGTACCCGTATTGTCCACAAGCAGCAGCCCGTACCCGCCAGAGCTTGACACTCTCGTCGTCGCCCGCACTGAGGACACCGCCCTTGATCAATTGGACGGCGCGCACAGGGCGCGTGTGGCCCTGCAGCACCGCTCGACAGTTGGCAGCGTAGTCCCAGATGCGCACGTTTCCGTCGTAGGAGCCAGAGGCGACGACGCTGTCGTTGGCGTGCACCGCGGCGACCCAGTCGTCGTGCGGCAGGTCGGGTTTGGGCTGTGGCGGCGGCACCGACTGGATGTACTCGACCGTCGTGACCTTTTCCGTGCTCAGGCCATGCTCCTCAATGAACTTGCCAAGGGTCGTGCGCACGAGCTCGCCGTTGACCAGAAAGTCGAACGGCACAGGCTTCTCTGTGAAGGGAGGCCATGTGGCGTCAGTTTTCGACTCTGCGTCATTGCGACGCGCCTCACCTGTGCGTCCCAGCAGGTGGTTGATGATCTCACTCAGGCCATAGCGACGTAGCTGAGCAGGCACCGCAATCGGGGCGTCCGTTACACGGTACTGCTCCTGCTTGGTCACAAACGAGATGCGCACCGAAACGTCCGCCATGAGCCACGTGGCGTTTTTCGAAAATAAAAAATTTCAATTACTGTTGCTAACGCTGTTGCTATTGCTGTTGCTTCCACTGGACTGTTGCAGTTGTTGTTTCTTGTTGGGCATTGTAAGCACAAAAGTAAATAATAATAAAAAAATTTTATTTTTTGGATTGAGTACCTCTTCTTGGGATTTCCTCGCCTTGTGTGTTTCGATCAGGTACGTGACCGCGGGATGGATGCACACGATCTACACAGAAATTCAACACAATAATCTGCCTTTCTTTCTTTTTTTTTTTTTTTTTTTTGGCTGTCAAGTACCTGCGTAACAATAAAGATCCCAGTTCGCCATAACGATCCCGTCCCCTCGTTAATCATTCTTGCACAGTCCGCAGCTGTGGCGCGATAACATGAGCGAAAGAAAAGAAAAGAAAAAGGCTTGCGCCTTTACCTGAATACTGGGCCAAAGGCATCAGCACAGTCCTCGAGCACTCTTTCCTTAAAATTTCCATCTCGTTCGCCTTGACCATAAAGTAGAGCGACGAAAGCAGGGCCGTCGTCATCGTAACGACAATGAACTTTGGGTCAAAAAGTTAAAAAAAAGAGTCAACAAACGAGTTAAAAAAAAAAAAAAAGGCACGTACCGTCACCATCACGCGTACCCTCCAAACATCCTTCTCCGGCAGCGCTACACAAAGCAGCACGGCAATCGCGAGTGGCATCATCAGGCTGTAGTACACGACCGAATCCACAATGTAGAACTTGCGTCCGAGAAACAAGCAAAACAAGACGAGGAGGAAGCACACATTCTGTCGGATACAGGGATTGGAGGTAAGAACATTGGCGAGGTAACAGCAATCCTCCACTACCAATTGCACAAACGCGACTGTCCGCATTGTCCATGCAGGGGACAGCGTTGCCAGCCTCTCCAGCACCTCCGTCGCGTTCTTGATCAGTTTCGCTCCCTTTCCCAGCGCTTCCCGTGGTGACAACGCCGACACCGATTGCTGCTCTGGCTCCTGCTGCTCCGGCTCACCGACCGCAAGCTGCGACAACGAAGACGCTGAAGACGACGCTTTTTTTGTCGGAGCCATTTTGTAAATGTACGCAACCCGTTCCGTCGCACACTTTGTCACGAGCGAGCGCTGGTCGGATGTGGCCACGCAGGGCCTCTCGGCGCTCGTGCCCCCCTTTGACAAGGTAGTGGATGGATATCTGGACGTGTGGGCGGTGTTCTTTAACGAGATTCTGCGTCTTAGATTGCTAGTGCAATCCACGACCAGCCAAACGTCGTCAGCGAGCACGAAGAGTCGTTCTTCTATGCGCTCTGCGATGGGACGATTGTGCTTTCTGTAGTTGTGATACTCAGTACGCTCCATTTCGCGCACGTCTTTCGCTAAAGGAAAACAACCCCTAGTTCTCGCATTCGTCACAGCACCGTATGGTCGTCACACCGGATTGAGCTTTCTATTTGGCCCAAGCATCCCCGGACGTCTTGCATGGATGTATCTTTGTCATTTTTACTTTGGAACGTTTGCGTAAACTTGTTTTTTTTACCAAAAACAAAGGCTGCAGGAGCTGCCATCGTTCCTCATCCCGATCATTATCGTGGCAACTGCGGCAGACTACCACTACCTGTCCTACACGGGCAATCAAATCCTCCTGGGAATGTTTTTGCTGCACTATTTCAATCGGTTTGTCCCCCTCCCCAAGCCAAATAGAAGTAAATATCTGTTTTTAGATCCATTATCTACCCCCTTCAGATCCGCGATCCAAAGCCTACACCGATCGGTGTTTGGTTCCTTGCCTTTCTTTGGTGCTCGGTGAATGGCTACACTCAGGGTATCCATCATATTGCTTCTTTTAAAATAATTTAAAATATGTAAAGGACGATGGTTCTCTAATTTCCGCATCTACAACGACAACTGGGTCACCAACCCTCAGTTTATTGTCGGCGTGGCACTGTACCTGTTTGGCTTTTTAAGCAACATTCAGTCTGATAGCAGTACGACCGAAAAAGCAACTTTTCTTTTTTTTTAACCATTAAAATAGTCCTGCGAAACTTGCGAAAGGAGCATACGACGGGATACTTCATTCCAAAGGGTGGTCTGTTTGAATACGTGTCGGCTGCCAACTACCTTGCCGAGACGATCGAGTGGCTCGGTTTTATGATTGCAGCGGACTTTGCATACCCAGCGGTACTAACTCTCCTGTTGCGAAGAATCTTGCTGACTTTCTTTCTTTGGCAACAGGTGTCGTTCTTCATTTTCGTCGTCGCAAATCTTGCCCCGCGTGCAGTTTCCAACCATCGCTGGTACCAGGAAAAGTTTAAGGGGGAGTACCCTGCCAATAGAAAGGCGTTTATTCCTTTTATTTTCTAAAATTCACTCGCACTCAGTACAGCATCGTTAATCTGGCAGTTTTTTATATATAAATGCAAACTATAAGACTTGGGAGACCAGCGGACGTAACCGCGAAACCCACTCGTTCCGATCGACTTCGCTTTGAGCTTGGAAAAAGTACTGGCGCTTGCTGACGTCGAGCTCAAACGAGAACGGCTTCTTGGTCTTATTGATGGGCTCAACTACCAGTACGCATGCACATAGCGGAATACTGCCCAGCATACCTTCCGTCTGTAGAGAAAAGAGCTGCTCATGAGGGGAAAAAAGGAATGCAAACCACCTTACATCAGGAAGTTTTTTGTAGAAGAGCGTCGTGCCGTTGAGAATGCAGTAGCGTCGTCGCCAGTCGGCAATAACGTTGTTCCCTTGCTTCATAAGGAAGCCCTCGAACGCTGTGGCTTTCGAGCCTGCATTCACCGATGGGATGACAATGGCCGACGACGATCGGGTCTTTCCATTGTGGTCGTCATTGTCGTGGTCGTCCTCGCCCTCATCGTCTCCGTCACCTCCGCCGACAATAGCATCGTCGGCCTCATCGTCATCATCTCCCAGAGTGGATGCAGCGAGCGAGGAGAGAGCACGAAGCGTAACCGGAATGCCCGAGACAAATTCAAAAGCCTTGGACCTAAAACCATATCGTTGTTCAACTTTTTTTTTTTTTTCCTGTTTCTTTCCTTTCCTTCGTACCAATCATCAAACTGGTGCTGATCCGAGGCCTTCAAGAAGAACGACCTGTGAGTTGCCACAATCTTGAATGTGTGCATTCGCCTTGATCCCGAGCCGCTTCCATACGAGAAGATTTGCGTGCCTTCGAGGTTGATATATCCTTTTGCCTTCTTCCCCTGCAATATCACACCGTTCAAAAAAACAGCCCATCCTGAAACGCACCTTGTAGTATTGCAACACTTTGTCCTTTAAGACAAACCAGCGGCCTTTCCAGATGTTTGTACTGCGACCCCGTTTGAGAAGGTAGCCCGCCTTGTCACCGCCAGGCAATCCAGCCAACGATGCCGCCGCAGGCTCAAAGATCTTGGATGAAAACTCCTCATCATCGGTGCCATCAGATAGCAGCATGTCTTGCAGCTCGGCCTGCAATTGGCGCAAGATGCGGAGCCAATGTGCCAAATCCTGATCAAAGCGGGGTTTAATCATAAACAAAATAAACAAAAAAAAATAAAAAAGGAGGAGGAGGAGGAAACCTACAGCAGCGTTGGACGCACATAGCTGATAGGTGCGATGGGGTTTGGTCAAGTGAAAACCGTAGTGAGCCATCGATCGCTTGACGTCGTCGCTAGAAATTGGTCTATTACATAATATTGAAAGACTGAAAAAAAATAAAGAAAGAAATCGACGCACATGGACACAGAAGGGGTTGTGCCAAACTCAAAGGAAGTCCCGAGGTCGATCTGACCCTGTGGCTCCTCATAGAGGTTTTCCTGAATGGCAGCATTAGTTCTTTCTTTTTCTTTTCCATTAGATTTTATAGGCGTACTGGCTGTTTTTTGTAGTAGTACAGCGTGTGATTGACCAGGAGGAAGAACCTCGACTGCCACTGTGCTGACGCGTGTGGCGATTTCTTAAGCAACCATCCCTCGGCGTAGTGGTTCTTGGAGCAAACAACGACGCTCGGGTCTTCCGAAGCGTTCTTTCGTTTGATCGATTGGACTGCCTGCTGGTGCAGTCTGATGTTGCCTTCGGCGTGCAAACGATTGAGCAGCTGCAACTCGTCCCCATCTGACACAGAGAACAGGTCGTTACCGCGTGATGCATCCACCCACTGGCTCTGCGAAAACGTGTCAATAGCCGAGCGACACGGAAGACTGAGAAGAAGAGGACAGACATACAGTTTGAGGGTTGTACAGGCCGTACTGCTCGCTTGGTGCGAGATCATAGTCCCTATCTGGACAGCTCATGCGCTGGACACAGAGCGCGATGGCCTCCTGCACGAGCATGTTGCTGTGCACTCTGAAACGACGCCGGTAGTCCTTGGCCAAGTAGTGCACTTGTAAATCCCGCTCTTTCTAGTGAACGGGGGGGGGAGGACTGAGTTTCAACTTGCGAAGCAAGGGCCAGCCTCCTCCTCCTTACCACCACAAACGACAGATCTCTCTTCAGGACGTCCGCAAGAGGTGGTGACGTCATCGTTTCGAACTGTTGGACATGTGTTACGTTGAGTTCACCTGCTGCCCGGTACGGACCGTGATTGAGAAGAGACTGACCGACAGGTACCAATGCTAATAGCTTTGCCGGTTGCTGTGCTGCTCGTCGTATTCGGTGAAGCTTCCGGACCAGACGTACGAGGTGCGGTCGACTGTTGTTGACAGGCAGAAGTCAAACTCACCGAAACACAACAGGTTAATGTCCTCCAGCCCGTGGAACTCGTGTTCAACCAGGTGACAGAGACGTGCCTCGTATCCAAGCTTATTGCACCCGGCTCGTCCACGTTTATCCTCAACAGCGGCGCGCCAAAGGAGGTACGGTCGCAATTTGGTGTCTATAACGGGATCGTCGACTAGTCTGGGGCCCTCTACGGCGTTGTGGTCACGCACGACGGCAAGCGGCACACATACGAAGTGTTCCTCGACCAGGCACATGAAAAGAGCAAGCTCGTGTACACTATCCGTTTGCTGTCGGGTACAGTTCCATTAATACGGTTGGTTGTCGTTTACTGACCGCATGGTCAAACAGAGGAGCGCAAGCGCAAGGCCACGCTCACACTGGAGTTCTCGCCAACGGGCGGAGGACTTGCGACCAAGCTTCTCGTGACACAGACCTCAGCCACTCAGGATATCCCCCAGGGCTTTTGCATGCGAAGGTCCACGTTTCAGGACGAGGCCGAGGGTGTCTTCAAGACGATTGGTACGTGGACCAAACGCGCAATCGGTACCTATGCTAATGATCTGGCACTCTAGTGCCAGAGGCGATGAAGGCCTTCCAGGACCAGATCAAGAAGATTGCCGCCCAACCAACGGCACAAGCAATTCCATGATTAATCCCATAGATTTTCTTTGGATTTTTTTCTTTCTTTTAAGCAGAGCTTATTCTCATTGCCAAAATACTGAGCACATTCAAGAGGAGGAGGGCGATGAGAGGACTTGCAAAATCTTTTTGGCGCGTAGCTTGCGCTTTTTTGCTGTTTTCTCGTCCACCGGAACATCAGAGGGCGGTGCGTTTGCGCCGTCATCGTCCGCGACAGCAGAGGTGGAAGAGGATGTTTCTTGGCTTGTCGCCGTCGCCTCCTTTCCTTCAATGATATCCTGTGCTTGCTTGATTGTCAACTGCGCCAAAAAAATTATTATTACTTATTATTTTTCAAGGTTGGACAACGGCACCTCACGCGAAGCGCCCTGCATTCCCTCGATGTACTCGAGCAGATCGTCAAACGCATTCTTTGTCACCTGTAAGTTTCCACGGCCAGTTGGCGACAAAAGTGCATTGTTGCAACGAAATCCTTACGACATGGCTGTCAAAAGCATGCTTGAGCAGATACGTTTGGTCTTTCTTGTTGAACTTCCACGCATCGCGATTGTTCTTCCACAATGTTAGGTACGCAAGCGACGGGTGCGGTCCCTTGCGCATGTCGTTTGAGGCAGCTTTTGTTTCAAGTAAAAAAAAAAAAATTTAAGGCCGCATGGCTCTCGTCGATTGTTCCCACCACCGCGTTGTTGCCCCGCATCGGTTTCGCCGTTGCTTGCATCCACGTCAGCTCCGTCGGTGCTGGCTCCTGCAGCGCGCGCAGCAAGTCTCAGGCGTTGCTTCTTCGAGGGCCGTCCCTTTTTCTTTCCAGCCCGTGCCATTCCAGTCGAGTTCGCAAGCAAAAGAAAAAAACTGAAAACGAGGCCTCATCAAATGTTCACAAGGAGGGTACATATACTTTCAAGATTAGCAGTTGTTGGGTCTTGCTGAGGAGAAAGGGATGCACAGACAAAATTAAACAGAGGATAAGACGACTCTTGTTGGAAAATAGTCGCGACATAGAGAGCGTAAGCGAGCGCCCATCGTCTTTGGGCCTGAAATGACGCCGTGCGAACAGGATCCGACAGTAGCAGTTGCAAGAGAGCAGCCTCTTTCTCTATTGGACAAATCAGCACGAGAAAAAAAACGACAAAACTAGTTTTTTTTTCAATACCCAGGCAAAAGGGTACGTGTAACTGTTTAGAGAAGTGCGCGAGAAACCTGCGATGAGCCCATTGAGTTTCATGCCCCGGATAGTCGGTAATAATCTTGAGATTCACAAAAGAAGCATTTAAAAAGAAATACGTGAAGAACAATGTTGTTTCTACCTCGGTTGAAAAGACCCACTCCTCAGCCCAAAGGTTTTCGTTATGGTGCAGGTTATGAAGAGCCATCACAACCTGCTTGTTTTGTTAATCATCATCCTCTTTTTCCAAGTAGACCTCCTTGTACCTTTTCACGATAATGAACCGCAGCATGGTCTGACAGGTGGCCGAGGATCCACTTTCTCGTAAAGTCGAGCTCTTTGACAATGTGCTAAAAAACAAAATACACTAAATGTTAAATTTTTTTTTTTTCCTTCTTTTATACCCTTATAAGGTTGAATTTGACGAGAAACTGCAAGACGACTTGGCGATGGGTCCATGCCATGTAGTTCTTGGGATACACATCGCAAACACGGCTGCATATCCTGAACTCGTGCTGCAGCTCAAAATGTCAAATTGGGAATCACAAAGTGCTTTACTTCCACACCGTGCTCAGGACTCTCCCCCGAATTATCCATCAGCTGTTGCACGACAAATTTTCTGACAACAGACCGTTACAAAAACAGTAATTAAAGATAAAGAGTTACCGATGATACCAGGCCTCTTGCATCTTGGGGTGCTTTGTAAACAGTAAATCAAGGAACGACCGCTCCCGGACCCATACTAAAGTCCTCTCCGATGGGGATGAACCTGCGAGGGCACGGTCGTGGCGCAACAATATCTCCTTTCGCACGTTCCACGCGACCAACAAGTCGGCATTGATGAGCAGCGCACTCTTAGACAGGCGCATCACCTCGTCCTCATCATCGATCGATAAAATGGGTCTGGCCTTCACCTGTCTCAGCAGCTCCGAAAGCACGTACGAGTACAGGGAAGGAATGATGTCTATTTTGCCATTGATCTAGTCTTCCAATAATTTAAAAGACACTGTACCGAAAGGGATTCCCAGCTTGCTGTTTTCGCGCACCACAAACGGGGCGTACGGATCGTCATCGCCAGCTGGGACCATCGACAGGCCCATCTCGTTTATGTCCAGGGCTGGGTCTTGGAAAAGGTCGCACAGTATTCTGTGTGTGTCCATGGGAGTCGCACTTTGTATAATAATGGCCTCCAAAACCGTTACAGACCGATTTTTGAAAATTTGGCGCACGCTTGGAGAGAGTTCCGTGCGATAACCAACGGGGGTTGCCTTTTCACCTGCCCGGAGCATGGCCCGCCCGCTCTCTGTCGCACTCTCTGTCGCGCAGTCTCTTTCGTGAATGTTTTTCTTTATTCCTATGCGCGCAATTCGTCGTGCAGTAAACAATTCGAGCATACAGCAAACGTCTGTTGCAGCGGCAGTGGCTTCAGCTCGCTTATCCCTGCGTGCCTTCTCGCCTTTTCGTGTTTCTATATTCTAGACAAGACAGGGAAATTTTTGTCTCCAAACATTTTCTTTTTTGGCTCGAGGGCTTTTCTCCCTCCACCCTTTTTGCAACAAATCGCACTGGCGTCGCCAGTGTTGTTGCTGCCTTGCAACCTTATGCTCGTCATTTTGGTTAGCTGGCGCGCGCTAGCTATGGCTGTCCCTACGCTTGCCTACCTTGCTCCTGTTTTCAAAAAAATAAAAAATAAAAAGAATTTGCGCGCGCTGATTTTTTGGGGGTGGTGGGTCAAGTTTTCAAACGAAGCAAGGATGGCCCAGGCTGCAGCAGTTGACCCTCTCGACACCTACGACCGAATTGGCAAGATCGGCGAAGGCACGTACGGCGTTGTGTTCAAGGCCAAGGACAAACGAACGAACCGTCTGGTTGCTCTCAAGCAGGTCTTTCTTTTCTATTTTTTTTTTTTTTTTGGCTGACTCTATAGGCAATAACAGATCCGCCTCGAGAACGAGGACGAAGGTGTCCCCAGCACGGCTATCCGTGAGATCTCTGTCCTCCGCGAGCTGCAGCACGAGAACATTGTCGAGTATGTTTTCTTCTCTTGCTCCAAAACAACTAAACCTGGTGTCATAGATTGCTCGATGTCGTGCACAACGAGAACCGACTGTCACTCGTCTTTGAGTTTCTAGACCGCGACCTCAAAAAGTACCTTGACATGACACAGCCCAATCTTCTCCCTCCTGACCTTGTCAAGGTGCCCCCACCCCGTTTTAAATATTTTTTTCAAAAGAGGTTTTTTTAATGCTTTTTGAAAATCAGAGCTACCTCCACCAGCTGCTCATGGGCATCGACTTTTGCCACGGCCGACGAATCCTCCACCGTGACCTCAAGCCGCACAATCTGCTCATCGACAGCCAAGGTCGCCTCAAGCTTGCTGATTTCGGCCTTGCTCGCGCCTTTGGTATCCCCGTGCGTTCGTACACCCATGAGGTACCCCCCTTTCTTTCTTTTTTTTTAAAAATTTAACTTTTATTTATGTTATCCTTTTTTTCTTTTTGTGAATTTTAGGTGATTACTCTCTGGTACCGTGCTCCCGAGATCTTGCTCAACTCCAAACACTACTCGACGCCCGTCGACATCTGGTCGATTGGCTGCATCTTTGCAGAACTCGCAACGCGACGACCGTTGTTCACTGGTACTTGGGGGGCATTCCTTTTTTTTTTTGTTTTTTTTGTTCGTTCTAATTTTTTGAGGGTGTGAAAAAAGGCGATTCGGAGATTGATCAGATTTATCGCATCTTCCGGGTCCTCGGAACACCAAATGAGCAGATCTGGCCGGGCTTCACGCAGCTGCCGTCGTACAACCCACAGTTCCCACGCTACACTGCTCAACGATTGGCGGATGTCGTGACCCAGCTCGATGCTGACGGCCTCGATCTCCTGCAGCAGATGCTCACTTACGACCCCGCCAGGCGCATCTCTGCTGTTCGCGCCCTCCAGCACCCTTACTTTCGCGTATGTGGCGCAAACATCAATCTTCTCTCTTTAATGAACGGCAATTTATTCCAGGACTACCAGCAACAGCAACAGCAGCAGCAGCAGCAACTATAACTGATGAAGGAAAAAAAAAAAAAAACTTTCTTTTGGCAGACAGCTACTTTTTTAAATGGAGTTTACTCTACTGTTACATGTTTTGCCATCCCCTCCCTCCTGCGAATAAGAATCTACCCGCAGTCAACCTTGGATCAAACAAAGCTGGAGGCAAAAAAAAATCTCTGTTCGCAGTTTCAAAAAAAAAAAAAAGGAGGTCATGGCGCACATTATTGACGACGACGACGTGGAGGACCAGAACCTCGAGGGCTTCTGGGGTAAGCAGGGTGGACACGCTGGCACTCTTAACTAAGTATGTGTGCAGGTCTCGTTGTCCAGCCGGGCCAGTCGTTCCAGCAGACCGTCGAGAGCTCGTTCTGCATTACCAACGTAAAATAGCGTTGACCACATGGCGCTTTTTGGGCTGACCGTACCTTTTCCTCCACTCTCTCAACAGGCGACCTTTGGTCCCAATGGCAACTTCAAGGGCGAGAACCGTACGGCTGTCGTGGTCACGATCGAGAAGTCCGAGTTTGTCCTGGCCACGTACGAAGAAAAAAAAAAAAAAAATCCCTTCCCCCGAGTTTTTTAAGCCCTCCGTTTACAATGCAGTCTGATCACAAACAAGATCGAGAACGTGCCGGTCAAGGTTCACTTCACCGAAGGTCAGTCGGTTGTGTTCAGCGTCACTGGCAACAACGCTGTCCACCTCACTGGCTACTACCTCCCCCCGCCACATGGCCTTCCTTATTACGACGAGGAGGACGACGACGACATGGAGGGCTACTACGACGACGAGGATGATGAGGACGAGGACGACGATGAAGACGACGAGGACGAAGATGGTACGAGAGAAGAAGAAAAAAAATTTTTTTTCGTTCTTCTTTTTAAAAAAAAAAATAGCCGTCGCTCTTAAGCTCGCCCAGATCGCCAAGGGCAGCAAGTCTGTTGGCAAGCTCACTCCCATCGAGGAGGACGAAGACGACGAGGACGACGATGAGTTTGAAGACATTGACGATGAGGAGGAGGAGGACGAGGACGAGGACGAACAGGACGAGATCGTCAATGGTGAGTCCATTGTCCAGTGGAAAGGTTGTCTAACTTTTATAAAAAAAAAAAAAATAGAGGGTCTCAACGCCCTCAAGCGCAAGCTGGCCGAGAAGGACATTGGCAAGAAGGCTCAACAGCAGCAGCAGCAGCAGCCCAACAAGAAGCAGGCTGTTCCCGACAACACTGGCAAGCCCGTCAAGCAGCAGCAGCAGCAGCAGCAAAAGACCGAGAGCAAGCCCAACACTCCTGCCAAGCCTGCTAAGCAAGATTCCAAGCCCGCCACACCCGCGACTACGCCTGGCAAGGAGAGCAAGCCTGCCACCCCTGCCGCGGGTGCCAAGACCCCCAATGCCACGACGCCTACGACGACCAAGGTTTTGGTCTTCTGTGTGTTGGGGGGGGAATGATATCTAAATCAGTGTCGCAATTCCAGACGCTTCCCGGCGGCCTCATCGTCAAGGAGAGTAAGTCGGGTGAGGGCAAGCCTGCATCCAAGGGCAAGAAGGTGTCCCTGCGCTACGTCGGCAAGCTCGACAACGGCAAGGTCTTTGACTCGAACACGTCTGGCAAGCCTTTCTCGTTCAAGGTTGGCGGAGGTCAGGTCATCAAGGGCATGGACTCTGGCATTGAGGGTATCAGCCGATTTCTACTATTGTCTGTTTTTTGTGTCGACCAACTGAAAAAAAAAAAAACTTCTTGTTGCTTGTTAGGCATGAAGGTTGGTGGCGAGCGCACCCTCATCATTCCGGCTGCCCTGGGCTATGGAGCCAGCGGTGCTCCTCCGGACATCCCCAAGAACGCGCGCTTGACCTTTGATATCAAGCTTCTCTCGGTGGATTAGAAAAAGTGAAGCCCTCAGGCTGATGGTTCATTTGGCAAACGGAAAATCAAAATAGCGCATTGGATAAATTTACAAGATCGGGTAGACTGGCTGAAGAGGCGAGTGCACAGCTTGCGTCTCCGATGGTTGAGGGATCGAGGGCTCCGTCGAGGTTTGCTGTCGCGGCTGGCGGCGTGAGGTCGACGGAGAGACTATTTTGACATTTGGTGCGGGAAGTCGCATCTTGAGCATGATATGGCTTGGCGGATGTATATTCTTGGCCTCGCACGCCTCGCACAGGTCAAAATCTGGGCAGACAACGCACTACTTGCGAGCGACGCTTTAGCCAAATCATACGCGCCCAAAACAAAAAAAAAAAAGCACAAACCTTGAATCGACTGCCCGCGATGGGCTTCAGACCACACCCATCGCACATGACTTGCACGTGCAGGACTTGACCTTGCTGGTTGTAGGTAAACGTGTCGGCTTGGTGGTGATGCGGCGATGACGAAGCACTTGTGTTGACGTTTGCAATGGCCTCGTCACTTGCTAGCAGTTGGACGACTTCGTTGCTTGGCACGACAGTGAGCTTTAGCACACGACCACCCTGCTGACACTGAAGAGCCTCGTGCAAGTCGTCGTCATTGGCAACACGGATTTGGTCTTGCTCGTCGTCGGTGTAAAAGAGCTTGAAGTCCTGATTTGTCGGTGAGCCTACCAAACTCGTTTGCCACTCACTGGAAACGTTTACCTGCACTTGCGGGAACATGCGGCTGATGTTTGAGGCGACGTGCGCCAGTTTATCGCCGCCGGACGGCAGGTTGAGACGGCGCATTTCTGTGCCCAAAACAACCTTGACACCGACAACTCCCAGGTTTGGTGACGACGACATTCTCCTTTGGTTTCGGCGAGTCTGTGCAGCAGCGAGTCAGTGGAAACTACACAAACGTGCAGCTACAGACTTCTCCCACCACCGGGAGATAGTAGAAGCACGCACACACGCAAGCAAGAAAGCAAGAAAGAAAAAAGGAGGGAGTTTCCCGGTGCACAAGCCTTGATCAGTCTATAAAAATGTTTGCAAAGTGGGTCGAGCTGAGCTTCTTGACCTCCTCGTGGATATCGATGAGCGTGGCGTCCTTCTTGGAGATGATGACGTAAAACTCGCGCTGCTCCGATCGCCGACCGACAATCCAATAGTCAGTCGCAGTCTTGATGCAGATTTCGTTGAGCAACTCTGGCGAACTGCACCTCGTGTCACTAATTTTCAAAAAGAAAAAGAAAAGAAAACACAGACCTCTCAAACTCTTCGTGAATGTCGGACAGGAGATGCATGGCCTCGCGCGACAGAGGGGTCGGCCGAGCGTCATGAAAGGTTGACTTGAGCGCAAGGTTCATGTGATTAAAGTAGATATAGCGATAGGTAGAGTCCGTTCTGTTTACGGTTTTTCTTTGGTTTTCAGCAAGGCGACAGGGACAAACAAGTGCACGTTACGGTGGCTTGCGGAGTTGTTGCTTCGCGATTTGCGCATTCAAGTCCTCAAGTTGACCGAGCAGAAACTTGTGCAGGCCCTCGTAAAACCGGAGGTCCATCACTCGTTCCATGGCCGTATTTGTGCATGCGAGAAGGAAGACGACCGTGACATCGAGGATCTATTGCAACGCGTTGAGCTGTATAACTTCCCCCCCTCCTTCACTTTTGGCACTTGCCTGATAAATGAGAACAAAGTGTTCTGTGTTCTCAGGCCCAACGTAAATTCGCATCGAATTGATCGGTGTCTGGGGATCGGACAAGTCGGCTGGCCCAGTGAGGAAGCCGGGCTTGTTATTGTCCACCGATTCTTGCATTTTCCTTGGTTTGGGTGGGCTCTGCATTTGCACAATAAAAATCAAGAATTTTTTTTTTTGGGGGGGGGGGGCCACGAGAATACCTCATCCACCGGGCGCGCGCCGTTGGAGGGTAGATTCAACAAGAGTCCGCTCTTGAGACACCGGTAGAGGACACGGATGTCGTCCTGCTCCAATCCAGACCACACGAGATGATCAGAGTGTAAGAAGCAACTATACGTAATGTCGGGAAACATGTTCTCCGTCATGTTGATAAAGGACTGCACCCCCAGATAGAGTGTCTTGTCTAGCGGGAGGAACTGCAAGCCTGTAGCGGGCGACGGGCGTTAGTCCAAAAACGCGAAATGGCGAGAGGTACCGTCCATAGTTGTCAGCAAATCCGAATCGTTCATATCCATCCGCGCCAGCAGCGGTGGGAAAAAGTCAAGCATCTTGGCGCGCAAATGAGGGATCGAATACTGTTGCTCGTTGAACGAAAACGAGCTGTGGAAGAGCTGCGTCGAAACGTGTGAAGACCAAACCAAAAAGAAAACCGATATAGGCGTACCTTGAACATGCGATACGCTTGGCGTAGGCCCGCCTCCAAGACCGAGTCATGCAGGTCGCTGTCCAGATACTCCTCGACAAACTGTCCGTCCTTGTTTGCCTTGCGGACCTTGGGCAGGTCAACGTGCTAGTGGAGACGCCGTTGAGACGGAAACCAACAGAAGCGAACAAACCATTATCATCCAGTAGTTGCCCTCAGGGTTGAGGAAGACCATTCGGCGCTTGAGCGTGTGCACGAGCTCGCACGGCTTGGTTGTCTGGAAGGATCTATACGGCCAGGTCAGGCCTCGCTCTCAAAAAGCCGCAATCTTTACTTTGTAAAGTTGACCATTGCCTCGCTCAGGCCGACGTGACGCAGCTTGTGGTCAATGGGGGCGTCCGAAGGGTAGTAGAACAGCAGCTTTTCTTGCTCTGTCTCGTCGGTGGGCCCAAAGTTTGGGTTGTACACGAAGAACGTCGACAGCATTGCAGGCGTTCCAATACCCTCGCCTCCTCCTCCGCTCTGGCTCATTTTTTTTTTTTTGCAACTCTTTTTTTTTCACGCACCACAAAATAAGGCAACGAAACACATCTCTCTCTCTCTCTCTCCGCCTACATATCCGGCTTGCAGACCGTACTGGCACGAAACGATTCATGTCAGTTTTTATTTCGAGAGAAAAAAAAACACTCACTTTTTGACTACTTCCTGGTGGGCTCGGCTCCGTCCTCTTGGCCTGTTGCCTCATCGCCCGCTCCTCCATTGGCAACCTTTGCCTTTTGGCGTGCTTGAATCTGGGCTTCGATCTTGGCGCTGCGTACAGTCATGTTGGTTTTATTGTGACCGTTTTTGGCATGATACCTGTTCAGACCAGTCTTTGACAGGTTTTCGCGACGGTGGTTTTCGTAGTGGACGTCATGTGTGAGTTCGCGCAAGACGTGGACCTGTGATCTGTTTTTTGTTGTAGGACAGGATTATTACATGGGCAAGACAAGGCGCATACTGGAACAGGACATCTTGAAGCTGCACAAAGTCACAGTGCTCTGGATTCTCAACTTGTACGATACCCCAGGGGTACTTGCGGCCGTGGACCTTTTTTCCATCAATGTCGTAGACACTGTCGCTGCCGATGGCAGCAAAGGGCAAGAGCGCCTAGATTTGATGATTTCAGTTTTCATAGGAAAATAATCGTTTGTTTTTTTATTTTTTCCGCTCTCTCTTTGCGACGATACACGAAGGGCAGTGTTCTCCTTGAGCACCTCCTCGTCCTCGTCCGAATGGTCGGGGAAAGAGTACACGGGGATCTCGTGGTGCGCGATGTCTTCCATGATGCGGCGCTTAAAGTTGGCGAGTTCCTTCTCACCGAGCGTGTCTGCCTTTGCAATGATGGGGATAATGTTGACGAGTTGGCCCAGCTTTTTCATGAACGAGATGTCGAGCTCCTTGAGACTAATTTGTTATATTTCAGGAAAAAAAAAAATCAGGAGAAAAAAAAAAACATACGCATGGCCCGACGGCTGGATCATATACAAGACAGCGTGGACGCGGGTGTCCAGG
>Ga0302230_10000945_pt1 | contig 20680 bp, 31 predicted proteins | sample II_Palsa_N2_1_FD_193523 | JGI IMG/M metagenome (GOLD analysis project Ga0302230, IMG submission 193523) | Peat permafrost microbial communities from Stordalen Mire near Abisko, Sweden - II_Palsa_N2_1 | ecosystem: Environmental > Terrestrial > Soil > Palsa > Peat permafrost | place: Sweden... | reverse complement strand
TGCACATGTCAGCAAGGCAAAAAGGGAAAGAAAAAAAAACGGGCCAGTGGCCACTGATACCTTGGATAATGACGGGATTGACGCGTAAGAGGAACACGGGCAGCAGGCACACGAGCGTCGTCGCAAAGGGAATCGGGAACTTGTGCCACGCCATTAGTAAAAACACGCGATACGATAATAATAAGGCGCACACTACCAGACCGCCAGAGACTCCAAACGCCAGCGCCGACGCCAACCCAGAGGGCGTTATCCCTGACGCGAGGACGTTCTTGACGGGCAGGACAATGCGCCTGTGCAGCCACTCGAGCACGGCCTGGCACGAGCACGAGAACCGCATTTTCAGGAACAGGTTCGCGTGCTATGGGTCCAGAAGTGACTAAAATGGCCAGCATGCAGTTTTATGATTGGTGAATGGACGCGCTGACGCAGCTGCCTATGCTCGCGGCAGGGCTCAAGAAGGTGCGTGGACCCGCCCCTTTGCGCCTTTCCATTTTAAGTGCTCAACGTATTGCGCTGGCAGACGGAGGAGGCAAACTGGGGAACGCTGCGCGACTACATCCGCACGACGTACAACGAGGACCCGGACAAGTACACGGACGAGATCAAGACGCTGTACCGACTGCGACAGGCAAGGGGCTCATGCGTAGTCCTGGCCACTTTGGACGACTAAACGCGGTGTGCTTTGCAGGACATGCGCGCTGTGGGCAAGGACATGAACGGACGGGACCTGTTGTTCCGCTACTTTGGTCAGCTGGAGCTGCTGGACCTGCGATTCCCCGTGAATGACCAGGTTTGTCCCCGCCACGCACACACGCGCGCGCACTAACACATGAAAATGCCCGGTGCATCAGAACGTCAAGGTGACGTTTACGTGGCTGGATGTGTTTAGTGGCAAGCCTACGTCGCAGTTCTCGATCGCATTCGAGAAGGCGTGCGTCATCTTCAACCTCGCGAGCATCCAGAGCCAGATCTCGCAGCTGCAGAACCGCAGTGAAACAGAGGGCATGAAGCGCGCCTGCGCCTTTTTCCAGAACGCCGCGGGCACGTACAACTACATCAACGAGAACTTTATGCATGCGCCCTCGACCGATCTCTCGCGCGAGAGCATCATCGTCCTCTCCACCGTCATGCTTGCGCAAGCTCAAGAGTGCTTTGTGGAGAAGACCATAGCCGACGGGAAAAAGTCATCCATTGTCGCCAAACTGGCCGCAGAGACGGCCTACCTCTACCACACGGCATTTGACACCCTTGTTGCAAACAAGCTTAGGGATCACTTTGACGGGGTGTGGTCGCAGGTTGCCCAGGTATATCTGTGTGTGAGTTGGCCTCCCGCGTCTAAACTGCAGTGTTCCAAGGTCAAGGAGCAGTACTTTCAAGCGTTGGCGCACTATTTCAGCTCCATGGCTTGTGAAGAGAACTCCAAGTGGGGCGAGGCAGTTGCGCGTCTTACCAAAGCCAGTGAAATGCTTCGTGATCTCGTCAAACTGGCCGAGAAGATGCCAGATCTACCAGGCCCATTGTACTGAAAGATCTACCGAAAAATCCACCTTCTCAAAAACGCGTTTTTTTTTTCTTTCTCTTTTTTAGGCTCGAAGCAGTCAAGCTCCGCCGCAAGCTTGTCGAGGAGCAGGCCGCAAGAGTGACCCGCGAAAATACCTTGATTTACCACGACGCCATCCCCAACAAGGACACTTTGCCTCTTGACAAACTCAGCATGGTCAAGGCGACCCCAATGGCCGAGACAATCTCGACCGACCACGGCGCAATTATCGGCCGTGACATCTTTTACCGTCTCGTTCCCATCTCTGTCCACGAGGCCTCGTCCGTCTACTCGGAGAAGAAGGCCCAGTTGGTATGGCCTCAAAAAAAAGAACTAAAACTAAAAACACGTTTTAAAAAAAAAAAAATAATAATAATAATAATCATAAATAACAGGCCAGACATGTCTGCGAGATCTGCGATCGCATGGACGCGTCGTTCCAATCGGTTGTCGACGGTGGTGGTGTGCGTGCTCTCCTTTCTCAGATTCGCTCGAACCGCTCGTCGGGCCCGCCTTTGAGTATTCTCGAGAAAGGTAACATTTTGCTCTCTTACCTTTTCTTTTCTGACCGTTTCTTTTTCCCAGCGCGGATTTTCGCAAGTGAAGAGGGTACATCGTCTGTCGACGACATTGTCTCCACCATGAAGGCTGTACGGTCCAAGTGCCACGAGGGCCTGTCGCAGTTGGCGCCGATTGCCGCCGCAGACGATGCCGCTCACAAAGAACTCAGCCAAAAGTACGGAAAGGACTTTACGCAATCCGCGGGCGCCTTTGACATGGCGCTGAAGCAGGTATTGTCATTCGAATACACACAACTTGAACTGACTTCTTGGACCAAGATGGCCGATCATGCAGCCAATTTCAGAAAGGCTGAGAACAACGACATTGCCGTCCTGTCTCGGCTGGAGCAAGTGCGTCCTGACGTGGCTGTGCTCCTGGGCCCCCCGTCGGCCCTAGCCGAAAAGTTCCCGTCGTCGTCCCTCATGGATTCGCCGTACGACGACAGCGACCTCATCAAGATCGACGAGCTCATTTCCGAGTTTGGGCGTGCCAAGGTCAGCCGCGAAAAGCTCTGTTCCCGCCTCAAGCAGCAACTGAACGACGACAACATCAACGAGCTGCTCGTCCTCAACAAGGGCAACGAGACGGCCGTGTTCTCCGAGGAAATCCGAAAGCACAAGCCCCTTTCGGTCGAGATCGATGTCGTGTGCCAGCAACAGAATACAATCACTCAAGAGCTCCAAGGTCGCGTGGAGGCCCTGCGCAGCGTGAAAGCGTCAGATTCGATCGCCGAAAAGCGGGAGCAGCAGGTGGCAATCTTCACCAAGGCCATCATGATCTTTGGCGAGGTGAAGACGGCCGTGCTCAATGCCGTCCAATTTTATTCTGGTAAAAACCATTTTTTTATTTTCTATTTTGTAGTAACGTTGCAATGCGTAGAATTGAGCGACCGAATCGATCAACTGCTCTCTCATGCAAACAAAGTTGCCCAAGATCGTGCCAACGAGCGCTCGTCGCTAATCGGCCGCCTCGAGTCGACTCGCAGTGAGCGCAGCGAAACCTTGCTGATGGAGCAGCTGCGCATGTACGACCGCCCGGCTGCCCCTCTTCCGCCTGCCAAGCCCGCATCGACGTCATACGCCCATGCCCCCGCGGCACCAGGTTATGCGTCTGCTCCCGCGGCATCGGCTTATCAAACGGTGTCTTTGCCGAGCGCTGCACCAGCCTATGCCCCGTCTCCGCCGCAGTCGTCGTATGCCCCCTCGGTTCCTTACGCGGCCACTGCTTCGTACGCCCCGTCTGCCCCGCCGCCAACATCGCCCCCATCTTCGGCAGTTTCGTACCAGAGCACTGCTGGTACGACGGCGTCGTCTTATTTCCCGCCGCCGCAGGCTCAGCCTTCCTACTCGGCTGCGCCTGCCTCGACTGCTTACCCCTCGACGGCCTACAGCGCGACTGCACCCACAACGTACAATGCTCAAACGCCTACGTCATCGTCGTCATCGTCGTCGTATCAAACGCAGGTCCCCGCTGCCTCGACGGCGTACGCTCAGTCTCAGGCGTCGTACAATGCTCAGCCCTCTTCTCCCGCAGCGTACAGCACAACCTCTCAGACCGCATACAACGCTCAACCTTCTTCACAACCGTACGCTCAACAGGCAAAGCCGGTGCAGTACGCTCCTCAGTCATCGCAGCCATCGCAATACCCCCAGCAGTCACAGTACGCCCAGCAGTCACAGTACGCCCAGTCGACTCCGAACACTCCGCCGGCTCAGGCCTATGCTCAACCAACACACGTATACTCGACGACCCAGCAGCCAACCTCGCAGCAGTATTCCTCCTATCCTGCGACTGCATCATCGACGACGGCTCCTCAGTACTCGTCAACGACGGCTCCTCAGTACTCGTCAACGACGGCTCCTCAGTACTCGTCAACGACGGCTCCTCAGTACTCGTCAACGACGGCTCCTCAGTACTCGTCAACGACGGCTCCTCAGTATTCCACTGCGCCGTCATCCACGCCTCAGTACTCGACATCATCAACATCCCAGTACTCGTCGGCAACGTCGCAATACTCGGTGCCAGCTTCCACTCCTCAATACGCTTCAACGGCAACAGCGCCCCAGTACACGTCAACACCATCGACACCTCAGTACTCTGCTCAGTATTCGACGACAACAGCCCAGCAGTATCCTATGGCAACATCCTCCTACCCGCAGTCGGCGGCTCAACAGCCCCATCCATCGCAGTATTCCGGAACACCGCAGTACTCGACGCCTGCAGTAGCCTCGGCACAATACCCCACGACGACGCCATCATCGACACAATATGTCGCGCCTGCGACAGCAACGCAATATCCTCAAACGACGGCTACATATGGCGCGCCCATGACGACGACGACGACGACGACGACAGGGACACAATATCCTGCGACGTACCAACAGGCACAGCTGCAGCAGCAGCAGTATCCCCCGGGTTCACAATATCCCAAGCCTCAGCAGCCATCGCAACAGTACCCGTCTCAAACTGAACAACAGCCGTATTCTCAGCAGCAATGGCAGCAATACACTCAATCCAGCAGCACCCCTACTGCTGCGCAGCCCCAGTCTCCGTACCAACAGTACCCACAGCAGCAACAGCCGCCGCCGCAGTATTATCAGCAGCAGCCACAACCGTACGGCTATCAGCAAGGTAACAATACTGTATTTTTATTTTATTTTTCAAAATACTAACCATTATAAATTTTTAAAATAAGCTGGGGGTTACTCGATGCAGCCTCAGCGTCCAAACGGCCAGGGCCAAAACCTAATGGATTGATCAATGAAATTATTTTTTTGTATTTTTTTTCCTTTGCTGCTTTTCTACTGATGTCAAAACAAAACTCTATTTCGTTCGATTTTAAAACCCAATTTTAAAAACTGGGTTCATTGGGTCATCCGCAGTGAGTTCGCGCCAGTCCACCTGCGTTCACTTTGCATGACTTCCGATTGAGCGTAAAAGCTGAAATTATTTTTTTCAACTTATTTTTTTTTTAAAAAAGTTTTTTTTAAGTTTAGCCCTAGAACAAACAGAAGAAGAGATGAACGAGAGGTTGGATCGGCCCTCATCTACGTTTATGCCTTGTAGACGCTGAGTAGGAAAAAAAAAAAAAAAGACATGCATTAGTATTGAGCAACCCAAACCCAGACGCGTACTTTTGCCACCAGACACCGACAAAGGGCAGGGAGAAGCCGACGACGACAAAGGTGGTGAACTTGGCGCCAAAGACAAACTTGTTGCCGACCTTGAAAGGCATGTTCTGCACAGCCACAGATTGTCAGTCAGTACACAACCCGAAATCCTTGAATGACGGTACGGTTCCAGGCTTGTTCTCAAACTCCATGAATCGCTTGGTGACGATTTGCTGAGCGTTGCGGGTGTTCAGCACGCGCAGCGTGCGGAGCGTGTTCTGGGCGTACATTCTCTCACCTGTGTGATCGGGGGGCGCAGTTTTGCTCATTTAAAAAGGACCCGTGAAATAAAAAAGACGCCCATAAGTATGTCAAATGAAAGGACGAGAGAGAGCGGGCACGAGAGGGAGAGAGTGTGTGTGTGTGCGTGCGTGCTAGAGAGCGTATGCCAGCCCGACGCCTCAGCGGGTGACAACTAGCCGAGAACAATCTCGAAAACATCGAGACCACGTGGCAGCGATCTATTTCCGAAAAACCTCGCGTGCCATGAGCGAGAGCACGCCTGCCGCCGCGCCTGCCGCCGCGCCTGCCGCCGCCGCCGCGCCCAGCCACGGCGTGTTTCTTCCGACGAGTGGGTTTGTCAACAATCTGACCGAGGAGCAGAAGGGGCAGCTGGCCAAGGTAACGTCAACAGAAAAGTGAAACTCCCCACACTATATTGTCGTCGTTGCACGTTGCTAGTTTCGCTCGTCGATCGCGAGCATAGCCGTGCCCGAGTCCAAGTATGACGACATGTATATTCTGCGTTTCCTGCGCGCACGCCAGTTCAACGTGGAGAAGGCAGAGGCGCAGTTCAAGGGCATGCTCGAGTACCGGAAGAAGTACGAGGTTGACACGATCCTTGAAACGTTCAGGGTCAACCCGGTAAGGATTTGCAAGTGTGTTCAGGCAGCTGGTGCTAAACATTTGTTGCCTAGACCGTCCAAAAGTACTTCCCCTGGAGCGTGCTTCCGCAAAAGGCTGTGACGGGCCACCGCGTGCTCGTGTTCAACATCGGCACCATTGACAGCCACGGCCTGTTCCGCGTGGCCTCGTACAAGGAGCTGCTCATGACGCGCATCTACTACTCTGGTACGAGTTCTTGTTTATTACCGACCTGATAACAAAAGGGAAAAAACAACAAACAGAGAAGCTCGACGTTGAGTACGTCCGCGACACACTCAACGGCCAGTTCATTACCATTGTCGACCTCGAGGGCCTCAGTACGGCGCACTTGTTCAAGCCCTTGCTCGACCTCTTCAACGAGACCGAGGGCATCGACATGAGCCACTATCCAGAGAACCTCGGTGCAGTGTACATTGTCAACGCACCGCGCATCTTCAACTTGATCTGGAGTCTTGTCAAAGTATCGTCGGGAGAAATATCCTTTTTTTTTTTTTAATTGACCCTGTTGTACGTTTGACAGCACGTCTTTGATGCCCACACGCGCGAAAAGTTTGTCGTCGTCCAGGGCAACCCCGACAGCACGCTCCAAAAGTTTGTTGCCAAGGAGGCCCTGCCGTTCAAGTACGGCGGCGATCTGTCCAAGGAGGAGTGCGACAAACTGTTCATGTTTGGCGGCAAGATCCCTGTCGAGGCCTACCGCGGCATGGACGAGTCGTACGCCAGCGTGAGCATCGGCGCAGGCAAGACGTTCGAGGTCAAGATCGAGGTCACAAAGGACAACACCGAGGTCGTGTACGACTTTGTCACGGAGGAGCACGACTTAGGCATGGCTGTCTTCTACCAGGCCGACCCCGCAGACGACAAGAAGCGCGAGGTCATTCAGCCCATGAAGCGCTATGCCTCGAGGTATCATTATGAAAAAATAATAATAATAATAATAATAATTGTTGGACCATCCAGCTCGGAAAACATCAACGGCGGCGTCGATGCTGGAAAGCTCGGCACATATGTGGTCGTGTTTGACAACTCGTACTCGTGGTTCAAGGGCAAGGACCTTCGCTACAAGGTCGAGAAGTTTGAGAAGATGGCATCCGATTCGGCCGACAACTTGGCCACGCTCTGAATGGGGAGAGAAAGAAAAAAAAAGAATTTTTTTTTTCCTTCATCATGTATGTCCTACCAAAAAGTCAAAATTTCGTCGTGTCACATGGAATTGAACAGAAAAAAAATACAGAAGAATACAACGAAATCAGTAGATGCACAGCAAATTGTTTACATATGTTGGACGCCTTCATTCGGCCATGGAATAGTACAGGGCGCTAGCCACGGTTGTTGTTGACGTGGTGACATGCGTTGATTTGGCGGTGGCGGGGAGGGTGACCGCGGGCGTGACGTTTTCCAGCACATCAGACGAGGACATTTTGTTTGTCGGGGACCCGGATGGCGCCGTTGCCGTAGACCCGGATGCAGGATCGGAGACACTGGTGCGACGGCGACGGGCGCCCTCTGCGAGCTCGTCCCATCGGTCCTTGTACTTTTTTAGGCGAGCCGACAATGACTTGTTCTCCGCATGCAAATTTGTGTTTTCCGCCTCCAATAACCGAAGGCGTTCCTTGAGCGCACTCACCTCGTGTTGTTGCTGTTGCTGCATGGGATTTGGCGTGCTGCTCCCACTGCTCACTGTCGTTGACGATTTGTGCACGTTGGGCATGCTCGATTGCAGATTTGACTGCAGCTGAGAGGTGGCGGCTCCAGACGGGTTGCGCGACATTGGCGTCGATGTGAGCATCATCGACTGCTCTTGGCGGTAGCGCCGTGCCTGGTCCTGGAACTCGTTGCGGAACTGGACAATGTTGCTTCGCAAGAGGTTGTTTTCCTTTGCAATCTGAGATTCTCGTTTTTAGTCGCACAGAGGGGAAGGATAGCGTTTTCCCTACATCTTCGAGAACGTTGCGATTCCGCTCGAACGCAGCAATGATCTCCCGGAGGGCGGCATTCTCTTGCATGAGACCGCTGGAAGTAACCGGTGGCTCCTCGCCAATGCCGTTCTCCTTGAGCCCGATCGGTTGGTTCAGGATGGACGTGAAGGTCGACCCAGCGAGCGAGGACTCGCCGTCCGTGCCATCGTTGTGCTGCCGAGATGGCCTTGACGGGGCGGCGGAGGGCACGACATAGTACGACTTGAGCATGGACGAGTTGAGCGCGTCCTCTGTTTGTTATAACAACAATAACTTTAATATTCTCTTTTTATAAAAATAAAAAAATAATTACGAGAGTCAACACTCGACGAGGCAGAGTACTCTTGAGTTTCCTGCTGCGGGTGTTGCCCGGGCAGGGTCCAGTTGGGAAGATTTGGCAAGTTGGCCAGGTTGGGCAGATTTGGCAGGTTGGGCAGATGGAGTGTTGGCGCGGCGATGTTGGGCAAGCGGGCAACCAGGGCCTCGACCGTGTCCCAGAACCGTGTCATGGGCACATCGCCTTGTTGTGGCGCCTTTGAGCCTGAGAGAGGAGGGGGAGCGCAAATTAAAAAAAAATTGTATATTAAGGGGCCCGAAAGAGGCCAATTCACATGGACAAGGAATGTACCACTGATTGGATTAGGAGGCGAGGAGGAAAGGGGCGGCGACAGGGAAACCCTGCTAGAAGGCGACGATGGAAGTGCTTGTGCAACAGCCGCCGACGCCGGTGCCACCCTGATGACTGATTGCGGGGCTCGTGCTGATGCTGATGGCACGACTATGGGCGCCGAGGTGATGGGTCGTGGTGCCGATGATGTCGTCACCACCACGACTGGGGAGGACGCAGTGAACGACGTCGACGTCGACGAGGACGACGACGCGGTTGAAGAGGTCGCAGGGGAGGCGAAGGACATTTGCGCAACGGGGGGTATTTGCTGCGGTTGCGACAGGGGGGGTAATGACGAGGCTTGTTGTTGCTGCTTGGCTCCACCAGCAGACTCGAGCAGCTGCGCGTTGCTGTTGTTGGTGGGTGCCAGCTCTGTGAGCGGGACCGCGGCTTGTGTGCCGTTGCGGGTTGGCTGGGTGATACGATGATAGCATACAGTTACTGAGAAGCACACACGTGGCACTACCTTGGAAGTGGTCACTGTTGCTGTTGTGGTACCGGCTCGCTTCTGCAGGTCCCGTGCCTTGTTGACGTTGGTGGTGTACAGCAGCTTGAGCGTCTGCTTATCCTGCGTGAACAGACGCAGTAGACCAGAATGGTTGGTGTTTTAATATTCAGGGCAAAGACAGAGAGAGAGAAAGACACAGAGTGTCGGGTACCTCTGCGTCGGCAGTCTCCTTCACCGCCAGCAGGTACTGTTCAGCAGCCAGGTAGTAGTTTTCAATGGCCCTCCGCCAGTTCTCCTGCTCGACAAAGTCCTCGGCCACACTCGCGTACTTGTTGGCCTGCACAAATCAACCGTGTTAGGGCGAACCCGCGCCGAAAAAAAACAGCCGCCCACCACAGAAACGTCAAACGAGGCAAAACCAAAACAAACGTCACCAAAGTTCACCACCCCCTTCCCGCCAACACTCTGCTTGCTATTGCTCCTCAGTACCAGGTTTGCTGGGCGCGCAAGGGCTGTTGCCATATCGGATGCGGCTGTTATTGCCGGAGCGGCAGAAGAAAAAATAAATGTGAAAAAACCGGAAAGGGGGCGCCAAAAAAAAAAAAAAGGGTCGGCGATTTTGAAACACGTCAACAGTTTTTTAGAAAAGACCGACCACACGGTTGTTCTCAAAGTCCAGGTCGACGTCGAAAAAGCACGGGCGCGTGGGGAGGCCGGGGATGGTCGGCATCGCGCCGAGCAGCGGGTAGAGGAAGCCGGCACCGACACTGGCGCGGATGTCGCGCACGGGGACGACAAAGTCTGTTGGGACGCCTTTGAGCTCGGGGTCGGCCGAGATCGAGTACTGCGTCTTGGCCATGCAGATGGGCAAGTGGGCGAATCCCTGATTCAGAAAGTAGTTTTTAATTTATTTTTTTAAAAGTATGAAAACGTACCTGCTTGGTGTAAAGCACGAGCTTGGCCTTGGCCTTGTCTTCAAACACGACATCCTTGGCGCCGTAGATATCCTTGGCGATCTTGCGGATCTTGTCCTCGATCGAAAGCTCGAGGGGGTAAAGGAATTTGAAGTCGCTCTTCAGCTCGCTCGCGGCCGTGACAGCCTTTGCGAGGTCGGCCGCACCGGCGCCACCGCGCGCCCAATGTTCGCAACGCACAGCAGCCTGGGCGCCTGCCTCGACGGCCTTCTTCTGGATAAGTTCGATTTCTGCGTCCGTGTCGGTGCTGAAAACGTTGATACCCACGACCACGGGAACGCCAAACTTGATTGCGTTGCGGATGTGGTGTTGCATGTTTGCGCATCCCTGTTTTTCGTGTAATTTTTTTAAAACAAAATGAGATTTTTCACAGGCAAATGGAAAAAGAAAGTACCTTTTCGACCAAGTCAAGGTTCTCCTTGGTGTACTCGTCTGACAGGGGCTGTCCAGCAACGACATCAGGGCCACCGCCGTGCATCTTGAGAGCACGCGCCGTTGCAACGAGCACGACGGCCTGGGGCTTGAGGCCCGAGTAGCGGCACTTGATGTTGAAGAACTTTTCCATACCAATGTCTGCGCCAAATCTGCAATTGAAAGAAAAATAAGTTGGTTCCACGGGCCCATAGCTATCTGTCCTACCCGGCCTCGGTGACGACAAAACCGTCCTTGCCGACGAGCTTGAGAGCAATCCTGTCTGCGATGATGGACGAGTTGCCGTGGGCAATGTTGGCAAAAGGACCCGCGTGCACAAACACAGGGGTGCCCTCGAGGGTCTGCATGAGGTTGGGGCGGACGGCATCCTTCATTAGCACGGTGAGCGCACCTACCCACACCCCCCCATAGTGTTTCTGCGTCAGCAAAAAAGAAAAAAAAATTTTGTTTTTTCGCTCGCATTAGTACCGGTGACACCGAGATCGTCGGCGGTGATGGGCACGCCGGCCTTGCTACTGGCGACGACCATCTTGCCAAAGCGTTCGCGCATGTCCTCGAGGTCCGTGGTCAGGGCGAGAACGGCCATGATCTCTGAGGCGACGGCAATATCAAAGCCTGTCTCGCGGGCAAAGCCTTCCTCCGTCTTGGCCTGGCCGATCGTGATCTTGCGCAGGAAGCGGTCGTTCGTGTCGAGGACGCGGTTCCACGTGATGGTCGACTTGTCAAAGTCCAGGCGAGCAAACTTGCCCTTCTCCTCGTCGGTGAGGTCGTCTGGGTTGGTCTTGGTGATGCCCAGGCGAACCAACCGGCGCACCTGGATGGGCGAGAATGTGCGCACACCCTTCTTGGCCGGGACAAGGCGGTTGAAAAGGGCAATGTCCTTTTGCGTGCCCTCGTGGAAGATGCGCGCGTCGATTGCGGCCGCAAGCAGGTTGTTGGCAGCAGTGACGGCGTGGATGTCGCCCGTCAAGTGCAAGTTGAAGTCTTCCATGGGAATCACCTGCGAGTAGCCTCCGCCGGCGGCACCACCCTTGATGCCAAACGTAGGGCCCTGCGAAGGCTGGCGTACGTTGGCAAAGGTGATCTTGCCCAGGTGGGCACACAGCGCCTGCGAAAGACCCACCGTCGTCGTCGACTTGCCCTCGCCGAGCGGGGTGGGTGTTATTCTGTTGTGCACAACTGTTAGTCTCTTCCCTCCATAAATAGTTTTTATCACGTACCCTGTGACGACAATGTACTTGCCGTCCTCGCGATGGCCTAGACGCTTGAGAACGTCCAGCGAAACCTTGGCCTTGGTCTTGCCAAAGAGATCGAGCTCGGAATCCAGCAGGCCGACCTCCTCGGCAAGCTTCTTCATCGACTTGGGCGTCTGAACCGACGAGATCTCGATGTCGCTGGGGACAGGGACCTTTTTTTTTTTGAAATTGTTAACTTTCTTCTGAGACAGTTGTTGTACCTTGAGGTCCAATGGGAGAAACTCCATCTTGGGCAGCGTAGCCGAAAGGGCCAGCTTGGCGCTCTCAAATGTGTTTTGCATGAGCATGGCAATAGTCATGGGGCCAACACCGCCGGGGACGGGCGTGATGGCACTGGCGACCTTTGAGACTTCCTCAAACTGGTTTAATTTTTTGAGTAGGATTAGCAAAAACACAGGCAATAATGAGGCAGCTTACGTGGCAGTCGCCAACAAAGGCCTGGCCCGACTTTTTGCTCGCATCTAGGGGAAAAAAATGAACCAACCTGCCCCGCGGAAATCAAGACTGTTTGTTTTACCAGGAATGGCATTGATGCCGACGTCAATGACAACAGCCCCGGGCTTGACCCAGTCGCCGCGAATGAGCTGCGCCTTTCCAATGGCAGCGACGATGATGTCGGCGCTCTTGACAATGTCTTTGAGGTTGGCCGTCTTGGAATGGCACACGGTGACGGTCGCGTTCTCGCGCTGCAGCAGCTGCGACACGGGCAGGCCGACCGTGTTGGAGCGACCGAGGACGACGGCGGTCTTGCCCTCGATATCCATGCCGGTCGACTTGATCAGCTCGAGCACACCCTTGGGCGTGCAGGGGACAAACGACGGAGTCGAGTCCTTCTTGGCGAGCTTGCCCACGTTGGCCGAGTGGAATCCGTCCACATCCTTGCGCACGTCCACAGCCTCGGTGACAGCGCCCTCGTCGATGTGGCTAGGCAGGGGCAGCTGCACGAGGATGCCGTGGATCTTGGGGTCCTCGTTGAACTTTTGCACGAGGTTGAGCAGGTGCATCTGGCGCACGTCCTCGGGCAGCTTTTCGAGCACAAAGTGCATGCCCACCTTTTCTCGTTGTCAACGTGAGAACGCAGACAGAAAACAAAACAAAACCTCTTTCGCGGCCTTCTCCTTCATGCGCACATACAGGCTCGAGTCCTCGCGGGATCCAACCTTGTCGGTGCGTGTTAAGACGTCACTCTTTGCATTCCAAGGCTACCTGGATGATGGCCAGTCCGGGCTTGATACCGTTGTACTGTGCCGCCACGTCGTTGATCTCCTTCTCGAGCTTCTCGCGCAGCTTCCTGTTTGGTGTCTGCGGTGAGAGGGGAAACAGGCGTGAGAGCAGCAGGAGACATACTGGGCGATCTCCTTTCCGTCAATGATCTTGGCCATGGTCGCAAAATGTCTGCAATATAGTGGAGTGTGTGTGTGTGTGTGTGTGTGTGAGGGGAACGTGTGCGTGGCGTTCAGCGTCAGTGTGTCAAAACGAGTGCGCGTGCTTGCCTTGTCAGAAGACGGAGCATGCACGACGAGGAAAGTGGGCCGACCCCAGATCTGCGCCATTTTAGCAGCCTGACGTCATGGATGCACCACCCAGCAATGCGGCTTCAACGTCGTCCTTTGCCGAGTTTGGGCTGAACGTGGGCCTGTGTGGTATGCACAGGCTGATTGTGTGTGGAATTGAGTGTTGATGTGCGCACAGCAACGGCGGGGGCGATCTATGGAGTGACGGGCGCGGTATGGCTGGAAAGACCACAGTTTCCGATGATGGTGAAGGGCGCCATGCGCTTTGGCGGGCTTGGCCTGGTCTACTTTGGTACGCGATTGTGCGCTCCAAATGGGTGGCTTGGTACTCAATTGGTGTAGGCACACGGGAGGCCTTTGTGCGGCTGGCGCCACAGGAGACAATCAGTGAGCAGCAGTACTACTTTTCGATGGGCGCGGGAGTCATCACGGGCTGGCTGGCGACCGGCTTCCAGAGTACTGTATTGCGATCCCTCTTCTTCTCTGATTGATCGCACGCAAACAGCGACCGACATGCGCAAGATCATCCGCGGCTCTGCCGTCTTTGGAGCAGGCGCTTTGGGCCTCCATTTCGCCAAGGACGCGCTCAACAACTGGCGGATCAACAGGATCGTGCACACGCAGTATCCCCAGGCCCCTTTGCCCGAGAAACCACACGCGGCATCCGCAAAGCAACCGGTGGCATCGGACGAGTCTTCCACGCCAACAAAGTCAAAGACATGGACAGAATGGTTTGTGGAGGGCCTGCCCATACAGAAAGTCGAGGACGTCGACTACCAACGCCTGCTCGATGCCAAGATCAAGGTCGCCGAGTACGAAGTGCGCCAGCAGGAGCGCCGCAACGCCCGCCTGCAGCAGCAGATCCAAATGGAACAACAAAAAGTACAACCCCAAGCGCAGGCACCATCCCCGCCCTCCAACAATGTATAGACATGGCAATAGAGCAGAGCACACACAGAAAAGAAACTCTCTCGACGCCGTCGGATTTTTCTCAAAATGTCCCTGGCAACTGGTGGTGGGTCGGGGAATTCGGACTGTTTCAAGTTTGGTTTCCATGCACGTCAACGACGGGAAACGGCCGTTTCGGAGGCCCGAATTCACCTTGCCACCGATGCCTTTTGACGGTAAGGATATAAGAAGGCGAGACCCCCCCCCCGCTCCACCCCCATGCTCACCCAAACCGGCTCTCTCCCTCCCTCCCTTCAATGTTTAGCAACAACGACAACTGGCTGAGCGAGGGTGCCCTGCACGTCAACTGGTTTGACACTGACTGGTTCTCCGAGTCGTCGTCGGATGCCGAGGACGCCGGCTGGTCCCCCTCTGCCTACTCGAGCACCACGTCCGACAGCGACTACGCACCCGGCAACGAGGCGTCATCGTTGTCCAGCAGCCCTGCCACCACCACCGACGACGACGACGAGGACTTCCATCTGCTCACGTTCATGCCCACGGCTCAACCTGTCGCGTCGTCGTCGTCGTCATCCTCCGCAGCTGCGCCCTCCAGCGTCACCCGCGACATTTACAGCGCCATTGCGCAGAACGACGAGAACAATGTCCAGAGCCTCAACGTCGATGGTACCTTCACAACCACGTCCAAGTTTCTCATCGATGCCGTCTCTGGGGCATTCCACTGGCGCAACGCGCTCGTGTCGATGCACAGCCTCACCACGGTCCAGGACATGATCTCGTGCGTCTCTTTCTTTTGTCGCTGCTCATTCTTACCAATCATCGGGCCGTAGTGAGTTTGACGCAATGAGCTTGTGGACACAAGACATCCTTTACAACTACATTGAGACGGCGCAGGTTTCCGCGGCGGCCGGGATGGGAATGATCGGCGGTGATGCGGCCATCAGCGACGCCGATCTGCGCCTGTCCGAGCTGCTCTTCAGCGGTGTCGTCCAGGGCTGTGTCATCCTTCGCAACTGCCGTCAATTCGAGGCCGACATCGATAACTGGAGCGTCGGCGCGGTCGACAGCCTGCGAAGGCTCTATAGCGACCAGTGCAGTGCGATCAGCCGCGGCAAGGACGAGCCGTCCTCCCCCGGCTCCCCCTTTGTCGAGATCCCCGTGTCGAGGAAGCGCACGCGCAAGGTCAGCACCAGCGGCAGCACCAGCGGCAGCACCAGCGGCGGCAGCAGCGGCAGCACCAACGACTCTGACCAGGATTCGGACGAGGACGAGGTCGATCCTGAGTACCGGCCCAGCGGGGGCAGTAACATGGTCAGCAAACGCCGCACCCGATCCATGTCGACTGTGCTCAAGCCCATCACGATGCAGCAGCACCAGCATCGGCACCAGCAGCACCAGCAGCCGATGCTGTCTCTCGGTCCCTCGTCTGCTGACGACTACCAGGCCGTTCTGCGCACCTGGATCACCAAGAACGCGGCGGCGCCCTATCCCACCATCGCCGAAAAGCAGATGCTCATGCGCCAGACCAGCCTCTCTCTCACCCAGCTCAACGATTGGTTCATCAACGCTCGGCGCCGCTTCCTTCCCAAAATCATCCGTGGTCGTCGCGGCCAAGCGCCTGGCTCGTTCCTGCTTCCCTCGTTTTAATATAAATTATTTTTCCAACATAAAATTATTTTTGATTTACACTGTTGTACAAGTCCTAACGCTTAAAATTTATTACATCCACCTGTTGTCCTTGGAGATCTTCCCCCGCTCGAGAATATACTTGCCTTCCTTGAACCTTTGCGAGTCTTCGTGGGCCCTCAACTATATATTTTGTCGTTGTTGTTCTCTTTAGGGGGGGGGAAAAAAAAAACAGATCATGGATGTTCAAGTACGTATTTCCAGCCGACGATCGAGCCGCAGGTCACGCAGGTCATATCAGCAACGACGTGCAAACCGGTGATCAGCAGTCTCTCTTGTGCCTCACCGACGTTGACATTGATCCTAGCATGCCTCATTTCAGTGATCGCAAACACTACACTGATCAATTGCTTACACTTTCCTCAGCAGATACGCACGCCCGTGCCGTCCTTGGAACGCCTATTTTTTTCCTTTCAGTGTAAACAAGTAGTTTGCGTGTCGTCATGCTACCTTGGAAACGACATCGCCGTGGGTCGCCAGCGGCGTCGTACACTCTGCGCACGAAAGCAGCGCCTCGTGCTCATCGGTCAGCACCAGGTTCTCGCACGGCACAGGCCGTGGGCCCGCGGCGGCAGCCGCGGCGGGCGGAGCCATTCCTACTGCGGCGGCCATGATACTGACGTCGGCAGTGTGATGCCCGTTCCAATTCCAATTCCAATTCCAATTTCAGCCCTCGGTGCTGACGTCTCGCTCCTGCATGAAGAGCTCTAGCACGACGGCGACCAAGACCCCACAGAAAGGCAGCAGCAACAACGGCAACCTTGGCAACAACGGCAACGGCGTCAAAGCGTCCACGTCGTCCACATCGCTGACATCATCATCCACCGCATCGGACTCTGCGGCCAGTGCTTCTGCTGTGAACGACCCCTTGCCCGTGTACCGCCTCGTGGTTACGATCGATTCGGCCGACCTCGTTGACGGGCAGCAGCAGCAGCAGCAGCAGCAGCAGCAAACGCAACAAGTCGACACGAGCATCTTTTCACCGGCCGCAAGGGACCTGCGCAACTACAAGTTCAAGCCCATCCCAGCACCGTTGCTGTCGTTTGCCGCAGCTGCAACCGCATCTCCGCCCAAAAAGGGGAAGAAGCACAGCAGCACCAAGGCGACTGCTCCAACGCCGCCACCATCAGTGCAGCAGCAGCCAAAGAAGGAGGCTCGCAAGGGCGACTACCGCGTTGGCGTGCTTGGCATCGAGTGGTTTGACCGCGTCGTCCAGGACAGCAACAGCATGGCGAGGCAACCACGAAAGGGCGCTGATGCGAGCGACGAGGTCGTCGATGACCTGTCTGAAGTGGCGTTCATCAACGGCAATACAGAACTGCAGAGCGGAGTGGTATAGTGCCCTCTCATCTCCTCCCGTTGCTAACAGCGGTCGTGTCCAGGTGCACCTGTTTAGAAACAAAGGGGCTGCAAACCTTGCCTCCGAGGCATGCGACACAGTCTGCGTCCTCGCCGTCCCAGCATACATGTCCACGGCCGACTTTCTGCAGCACGTTGGCTCGCACCAGTCCAACATTGTGCACATGCGCATGATCAGGAACTCGGTCAGTAAGCGCTTCATGGTCCTCATCAAGTTTCACTCGCCCGCTGAGACCGCCCTCTTTCACAAAGAGTTTAACAGGCAGCCCTTTAGCTCGATGGCCGTAGGACAACTTTAGCAAGGTTTGCATACAACTAACCTCTTCCATTTCTGTATCTGCAGCCGGAGGCCTGCCACGTGCTCCTCGTGGACAAGGTCGAGTTCAAGAGTGGGACGATCAAGCACGTGTTTCCGATCGAGGACGGCCTGGTTGAGCTCCCGACCTGCCCCGTCTGTCTCGAGCGAATGGACACGTCGGTCTCGGGTGTGTGCGCCCTCGTATGCAACCACAGCTTTCACTGCAAGTGCCTTGCAAAGTGGGGAGACAGCAGGTTTGCTCGTCGCGGATTTTCTCACCTAGTTGGTTTAAATATCGTTTCGCACTTGCAGTTGTCCTGTTTGCCGATACGGGAGCAAGGACGACTTGCAGGAGAACGAATGCAGCGTGTGCCACGCCGAGACGGATCTGTGGATGTGCCTCATCTGTGGGCATATCGGCTGCGGGCGCTATATTGGTGGTCACGCGGCATCGCATTACAACTCGCACGCACACCCGTATGCCATCGAACTGCAAACGCAACGCGTGTGGGACTACATTGGCGACGGGTACGTCCACCGCCTCATCACCAACAAAACCGATGGCAAGCTTGTCGAGCTGCCTGGAGAGAACGATCCTCGTGACTCCATCACGGCCGAGCAGCACGCGCGTTTCCTCGCCGAGAGCAAAGTAAGCGTTCCTGAGTTTAAACAGCTAATGCTGTTCCTGCAGAAACAAATGGAACAATGGGACCTCGAATGGAACGATACGCTGATGGCACAACTCGAGTCCCAGCGCATGTACTACCAAAACCTGCTCACGGAGACCGAAACGTCCCTGTCGAGCAAGCTCGAAGTCCTCGATCACAGCCTCAAGGTGAAAAGAAAGAAAAGTCGGTATTTTTACTAATTGTATTTTCATGTGAAGGGCCTCACGGAGAAAAACGAGACGATCCTGTCAGAGCTCGGGAAAACAAAGGAGGAATTGGAACAGACGATGCGCGAAAAGGCCAAGCAGGAGCGCAAATACATCGCGGTACGAGAAGAATATGTATTTTTTTTTTAATTAATTTTTTTTTTTTCCATGACGCAGGTGGCGGAGAAGTACCAAAAATTGCTGAAAGAGTCGAGTGAGGAGGGCGCCCTTCGATCATGTCTGTCCGAGAATTATGACTTGCTCAAGCAGCAAAATGTATCGTGCCCTTTTCTTTATTACTTTTACTTGTCCACTCAAAAAAAACATTGTGCAGGAGGAAAAGGCAAAGAAGATTGCCGACCTCGAGGAACAACTGCGCGACCTAATGTTTTACCTCGAGACCCAACAGCGTGTTGAGAATTCGCCCAACAAGGCCGAAATCCAGCAAGGGCAGGTTATCGTGCGTGAGAGCGAGGTCAAAAAGTCGCCCAGTCGACGAAACAAATGATAGATAGATACTTGGGTGAATTTTTCTATGCAAAGTATTCCAAAAAAACTATACAAAGGATGATTTAGGAACTTCCACAGGAAATAGCAAATTGCGAGTGTTTCGGTTGTGTGGGTGGATCACATAAGCATGATTACGTCTGTCTTGGCGTCGGTGGACGCGCGCGGGCTTTTGACAGTCTTTCCGAGATCCTTGATGATGTGCTCGTCACCGACTGGGCGCATGTGCAGAGGATGCATCGTGTGCATCTCATAGTTGTTCTGGTCTTGGCTCCGGCGGTACGGCGAACTGAAACTACCACCGTTGTACTCGTTGCCCTGGTAGTCGTCGTCGTCGTCGTCATCGTCGTCGTCGGCATCTTCCTCCCCGTCGTCGTCCTCTCCGTCGCCGGCATGGTAGTAGGACGAAGAGCCTGCGTTGCCAGAGGGACCGCTCGCGTCGTAAGCAAGCGAATCCTTGGGCGAGTTGGGGTCGCCATCGGAGGAGCTGTTGCGGAACATGGGGTTGTCAAACGTCTGGACCCAGATCTTCTGCTGGTCAAAGTTGCCCATGACCGAGTCGTCCCTGTCGTCGACGTTGAACAGTTGCGCTTGCAGGGGTACGGTCGTGCCTTCGAGCAGGTCCGCGTGGTTCCACTGGAACTTGAACTTGAACTTGGGCTGCTTGGGGCGGTTGCGACGGGCCTCGGCACGCTCCTTGAGCGTCTGGATGATTGTGAGGGCGGTGGGATAGCCGATCACAAACGTGCCCAGGATGAAACTAAAGATGATAAAGGTCAGAGCAGTGTCCAAGAAGACCGAGCTGTCGACCTGAGTAAGAGGGATAAAAAGAAAAGGTCATGAGCAAAAAAAAAATTCTTTTTTAATATTTCAGAACTTACGTTGGCCTGGATAAAGATGCGCACGATCACGGCAAAGAGCATGACGATACCGCCAATCAAGTTGATGATAAGGAGCTTGAAGGGGCGTCCAACCAACAGGAAGATGCCAAAGAGACCGTAGGTAATGCAGGCAACGACGGTAGCGCCAGGACCAACGCCCGTGAGCGAATAGGCGAGACCCTGGAGGAACAGGACTGCGAGCCAGACGACACCGGCATAGTATGTTGACGGGCGGAAGGCCTGGTACAGATCTGTGTGTGTTAACAGTTTTATTAGCACTATTATTTAAATTGCAAGAAAAGGAAACGTACAGCCATAGTCCATGGCGACTCTCCAGTCGGTCTGGAGGATATCGCGGTTGCGGTACAAGAGGTACATGAAAGCGATGGGGAGGGCCATGAGGTAACCAATCAGGACAAAGATGGAGATGACAAAGGCGCTGATGTGACCGCCAGTGAAGCACTGCTGCGTAGGCTGAGCGACCAGCACCGTTTCACCTAGAAAAAAGGGAAGCGTTATGAATGTAAAGTGAAGTGGATGCAAGCATACCAAAAGCGTCTTGGCAGATGAAGGCCTGGAAGACGACGTTTGCCGTGTTTGTGTACTCGAAGAGAAGCACGACCAGAATGGTGCGGATGAGACGTTGGCGCGTGTAGATCGACATGGCTTGCCAGATGCTCAAGCCGGCCTGATTTCATTTTATTTTTTTTAAAAAAAATGTATCTTAAAAAAAAAAAAAAGGATACCAGTTCATAGTCCTC
>Ga0302230_10000940_pt1 | contig 20714 bp, 19 predicted proteins | sample II_Palsa_N2_1_FD_193523 | JGI IMG/M metagenome (GOLD analysis project Ga0302230, IMG submission 193523) | Peat permafrost microbial communities from Stordalen Mire near Abisko, Sweden - II_Palsa_N2_1 | ecosystem: Environmental > Terrestrial > Soil > Palsa > Peat permafrost | place: Sweden... | reverse complement strand
CGTGATTGCACGGAGTCGGAACGATGTGAGCATCAGGAAAGTGAGAATAAAAAATTCGGAAGAAATTGCCTCGAAAACCTGGGTCACGGGATAAACGCTCATCAACCCCAACTGAGCGAACCAACAACTCAGTATGACTATACAAAGTAATCCGACGGCCCAGCGTTCGTCAAAGGCGCGTGGTCCCCACATCAACCATACCGGCACAGCCATACCCACGGCACCTGCAAGCCGCACATAGCCAACGTGGAGGAAGATGTTGGGATCAAGCGTGTTCAGCAGCAACCAATCACGGCCAACAAACACGATCCATATCAGTATGAGGCTGGCGCCAGCCAGCCTGCGTTGGCCCGCGTAGCGACGCGCATAGTCCATACGGAACGCACGCTCCTGAGCCGCCGATCTGAACTTGCGTTTTACGAAGCCTGACGATCTCATAAAGCTGCTTGATCAGGAAAGCTGCCGTGGGCGGATAGTGCGCGGCATCGAGAGGCTCTATTGGCGCACCACGGGTTGGCAAGTCCCCGCGGAACGTGGCTAACGGAGTAAGACGGAAAATCCCGGCGAAAGCGGCGGGGTGCTCACGGCTACACAACACCCTCATGCGTAGCCTCAGTGCGATAAAAACAGAGTAACAGGTCGCTATTCCTAGTATCACCCACAAATGTATCAGCAACGTTATGTGTCCTTGCCCGCAAGGAGCCGACCAACTGCAGTGAGCGTGCTTTCTGGCGCGGAAGACTTCCGCAACAGCACGAACGGCTCGGCGAAATCGCGAAGTGCGTGAGGAGACACCAGTTCGCCCGTGATGAACGCGACGGGAAGCACGCCTGCCCAGGCGAAATGCCGCCTGACTCGTTCGGCAACCTCGATGCCCGTTGGGCCGTCGCGCAGGCGAATATCGGTGACGATGACATCTGGCGCGCGACCGTCCTCGGCCAGAATGGCTTCAAATCCCGCCATCGACTCGGCGGTATCCACCAGCGCGCCAGCACTGAGGAACAACCGGCGCAGGCCCTCCAGAACGGTCGGTTCGTCGTCGCACAGCAGGACGTATTTGCCCTTAAGGGCGGACGTGGATGCGTCGCTCTTTTGATCGTCCGTGCCGATGACAGGTGTCATTGTCGAAATCGGCGTGTATAAGGAAAAGCGCGAGCCGCGCCCTTCGACGGACCAGAAGCTCATGCTGTGCTTCGGCAGAATCCCAATCACCCTGTGGACGATAGACAGCCCGAGCCCCAGGCCTTTCGAGCGATCGCGACCCGGGTTGTTGATCTGATAGTACTCGGCGAATATCGCCTCCCGATGCACGGGCGAAATACCGATGCCCGTGTCCCGTACGTCTATGCGAAGCTGTTCCCCGATCTCCACCCAACCGACGACAACACCCCCCACGAAGGTGTTCTTGATCGCATTGGATATGAAATTGGACAGTGCCCGCTTAAACAAGGCGCGGTCACTTTCAATAGGCGGCGGGGGCCGCCGACGCAAGCTGATTCTCAACTCGATGCCCCGTGATTGCGCGGGCTCAAGGTATTGCTCGAGGACTTCCGTCAGCACGGCTTGCGTGTCGACTGGCGACAGGTGCGGGACGTATGAGCCTAGTTCACTATAGTCCTGAATATCCTTGAACATGTCGAGGATGTCGCGTGCCGTTTCTTCGATGACGTCGAGGTCATGGCTTGCGGCGTGTTCACCTTCGAGTTTCATTCGCGCGCTACGGATAAAGAGGTTGATCGCGGCGAGTGGTTGCTGGATGTCGTGGTAGGCCGATGAAAAGAACCGCTCCTTCTCTCTGACGATTTCTCTCATACGGTCATTCTGCTGATTGACAGCCAGGGACGCCGCTTCAACGCGTGCCTTGGCTGCACGCAACGTCCGCCGGAACACGAATTCGCGCCGGGCAGCGCGTTCAAACTGGATGCACACGACAATGCCGGCGAGATACATGATAAACACCATGGCCCCAAGGGAAACCCAGCGAAGCACCACGGTGGAAACGTCGCTCCGTGACGAGATTTCAATGTTCAGTTCTAAAAGATGGAAGGTTACAACGCAGAGTCCGACTAACCACGCTGCCGTGATTGCACGAAGTCGGAACAATGTAAATACCAGAAAAAGGACAACAAAAAAGCCAGGGAAAATTTCCTGTCCGACCCCGGCCACCGGGTAAACATTCACCAGCTCCAACAGGGCGAACCAGCAGCTCATCGTCACTACAGAAAGTAATCCGACCGCCCAGCGTTCGTCAAAGGCGCGTGGTCCCCACATCAACCATACCGGCACAGCCATACCCACGGCACCTGCAAGCCGCACATAGCCAACGTGGACAAGGATGCTGGGGTCAAGCGTGTTCAGCAGTAACCAGTCACGGACAACAACCGCGAGCCATATCAATATGAGGCTGGCGCCAGCCAGCCTGCGTTGGCCCGTGTAGCGACGCGCATAGTCCATACGGAACGCACGCTCCTGAGCCGCCGATCTGAACTTGCGTACTACGAAGCCTGACGATCTCATAAGGCTGCTTGATCAGGAAAGCCGCCGTGGGCGGATAGTGCGCGACGTCGAGAGGTTCTATTGGTGCACCACGCGTTAGACAGGTTCCTACGGAACGTAGCTAACGGAGTAAGACGGCACATTTCAGCGAAAACGGCGCCGGTGGTCAGGGGTGCACAACACCCTCGTGCCTAGCCACAGTGAGATAAAGCAGAATAACAGGTCGCGATCCTTGCGATCAGCCACAAATGTATCGGCGGCGTGATGTGTCCTTGCCCGCAGCTGGGCGGTTTGGTAAGGATCCTCAGTCATGGAAGGCGACTACCTGATACGTCACCCGGATCGGCCAACCGGAGTGCTACATCTTTCACTTGCGTTACTTGTCCGTCCGCTACGCATGTGCGTTGCGACGGCGTGTCCTCCGGCCAAGAATAGCTACGACAGCAACGCTGCAAGGCATTCGTCAAGCGCCCGGATCTGGTTGGCCGTCGCCCGAGTCGAACCCGCCTTGGCTTGTGCAAGGACTGCTGCCGGTCGGCGAACGATGCACAGGCCGATCTCTTTAACTCTAAAGGAGAACGCTCATGAAACTTCATCAATCTATTGCCGTCTGTCTCACCCTGACGGCTGGAGTCGCAGCTAACGGATGCTTCGCCCAATCAGCGACCAATCAGAACGAGTCAGTAGCGGTTGGCGACGCCCCGCAGGATCCAGCGATCGCAGTTCCGGCTGTTACACAGCCCGCCATGTCCCTTGGAAGAACACGCGAGCAAGTGAGGCGCGAGCTGGAAGATTTCCAGAACAGTGACCAGGCAGCGCAGATGCGTGATCTTTACCGAGGTAACTAACAAGGCGTCGCGCCACGTCAAGCACTCCATGATCGGCGAATATGCAGTTGCGTCGAGCCCACCGACCAGCATGGCCAGTGCGATGAGGGTGTCGTCCTCAGGATATTCATCTGCCATTCTTTGCTATGCCTGTCGGGCACCAGATGCATGGCGGCGTTGCAGGCATCAAGCACATGGTTGCGGAGCATGACGTCACGACTATCGGCGAAGATGTCGAGTTGCATGGCGGAGGTTCAGAAAAGTTGGTGCTCAGATCTATTAATTTAGCCCATTTGACGGCGCTTCTGAACATCCGGCCGTGTTTGCATTTTCCGGGTTTGTTCACCATACGCGTCGAATAAGAATTGCGAGTAAGACATCAACGTCGGATACGGACCCGAGGCAATCAAGATTGTCGTGTTCGGGGCGATTTGCGCGTCGAGCCACTGCTCTTGCGCCCGTCCGCTGTGGGCTTCGCTGCGGGCGGCTTCTGCTTGGCAGCAGCATGCGATAGCGACAACGCCAGTTGGTCTCGTTGCTCACGCGCCTGCGTCGCTTCATCGATATAACGCGCGTTGGCGGCCCTCAGCGCATCCAGATTACCCTCCAGAACACCGACCTGCTGACGCAGATTACCGACTTGAACCTGCAGTTTCTGCACCTCCTCCCGATGCCGGCTGACGCCCTGCTCCGCTTTACGGGTAACCGTATCAAGGTCCTTCTGCAAGCGTGCGGCCACCTGCCGCTCGCGCTCGATTTCCAGCAGCGCCCGGGTCTCGGCGGCTCTCAGCCGCTCCTGCGCCAGCTTGCCGTCGGCACGCAGCTTTTCCAGGTCAGAAGCAAAATCATGCCGCGCGGTTTCGAGCGCCCGCTGCAACTGCTGCTCACCCTGTTGTGCAAGGTGTAGCTGGTCCTGCAACGTCGACGCCGCGGCCACAGAGATAGCCAACGCCTGGTCCAGTTCGGTGATGCGGGTCTGCGCGCCGTCCAGCGCGACCGCACTGCCTGTCAGTTCCTGACGCACCTGGTCGCGTTCGGCCTCTGCCTGAGCCTGCCGGGCTTGCGCGTCCGCGACCGATCGTTGCGTCTCGAGCTGCGCGGCGGCCAGCTGGTCTTGGGCCATATCGACCGCCCGCATCCACAACGCCGCTGCCAGCTCTCCGGTCGCGGACTGCAGCTCCGCGGGCAGGTCGGGATGCTCGATACGCACTCGGCTCTTTTCCCGTAAGGTGGCCCAAAAGCGCGTCAACGCCTCCGCGGGCGCATTCATGCTGCCCTTCTTCACCAACTGATACAGGCGGTTCGCCGTGGGCGCGATGCCATGCCTAAAAAACAGCAGCACGCAGACCTCGCGATACAGGTCCTGCGTGCGCGGAAACTGCGCGCGCAGCTGGTTGATTTCCTGCGCGATATCCGCGTGCAGGTGCGGCTCCAGGGCGAGTGAGGCATCCATAGCAAGCGTCTCCGAGAGTTGATATATTAGTAATATATCGTATAACGTAAATTTCCTTGAATAGAAGACAATAATTTAGACATTATGACTATAATGTCTAGTAAAATGACGTGTTGTATGGAATGAGCACGTCTCTTCCAACCATGCCGCTTCCTGAGCCCCTCCAAGTGTCCGACGGTACTCTCGTGCCCCTCGAGCAGTTGTCTCTGCCGCCCGATCTCGACGGTGGCCACGGCACGAACCGCGCGCTCGGCGCCCGGTCCCAGATCGCCGCGCAAACCGATGTTGATGCCATTCGGGCGTGGCTTGCGCGCTTTATCGACACTAAGGCGACTTTCGATACATACTGCAAGGAGTCCGAACGCCTGCTGCTGTGGTCGACCACCGAACTGCGCAAGCCGCTCTCCTCACTCACGCACGAAGACCTGCTTCTCTACCGGCAGTTTCTGGCGGACCCACAGCCAGCGCAACGCTGGATCATGACCGGTCGCAAAGTCGCCCGCGCAGATCCGCACTGGCGGCCGTTCGCGGGACCGCTCTCCCCCGCGAGCGAACGACAAGCGTTTGTGATACTGAATACGCTGTTCGCGTGGCTGGTCAACGCGGGCTACCTGGCCGGCAATCCGCTGTCCCTGTCGCGTCAGCGGGCGCGCAAGGCCAAGCCCCGCGTAACGCGATACCTGGAGGACGATCTCTGGCAGGCCATCAAAACCTCGATCGACGCGATGCCTTGTGACACCGCACGCGAGCAGGAGCACTACGCACGCGTGCGCTGGCTGATCTCGCTCTTGTATTTGATGGGTCTGCGCATATCGGAAGTCGTGAGCAATCCCATGGGCGGCTTTTTTAGACGGCGCGATCGCGACGGCCAGGACCGCTGGTGGCTGGCGATCACCGGCAAGGGCGACAAGGAGCGCTTGCTGCCTGCGACGACAGAACTGATGGCGGAGCTGGCCCGCTATCGCCAACACTACGGTCTGGCTGCCCTCCCCTATGGCGGTGAAACAACGCCGTTGCTGTTGCCGATCGGTGGCACACCCCGGACGATGACACGTGGTGCTGTGCACCTCATCATCAAACAGGTGTTCGACAATGCGATCGGGCACTTGGAGTCGACGGGCGAGGCGCACGAGCGCGCAGCAGAACGGCTGCGCCAGGCGTCTGCCCATTGGCTGCGGCACACGACAGGCTCTCGCATGATGGATGGTCAAGTCGACCTGCGATACGTCCGGGACAACTTGGGGCATGTATCGATCTCAACCACAAGTCAATACCTGCATGCGGACGACGATGACCGGCATCGCGCCACTGAAGCTAGACTAAAACTAAATTGGTAGTGAGAGGATGACCGATCCGAGGTTTTCATAGGGAGAGTTTGACTTTGCCGTTGATACGGCAAGCCCGTTCGTAGGCCAACATATGCAAAATTAGTAGCGACGCCCGACAACACAATGCTGACTGTTCGTTTGCACAGTTGAATTCACAAGCAACGTGCATGGGCCAGCGTGGCAGCGCGCCCGTGTTGGCAACATCAGGCGTCCGCAAGATTGATCAGTGACGCCGGGACATAATTCGCCAAAACGGAAACACGAAATCTGGTGTGTCTTGCATTTTTATCGGCCTATCAAGTAATCATCGCAGGTTTTCAGACTAAGCTCCAACCGACAGCATCTCCCTGATCTTCGCTGCCAACTTGTCCATGGTGAAAGGTTTGGCGATGAGTTCCATGTCCTTCTCCAAAAATTGCCCGTCTGCCGCTACTTCGGCGTAACCGGTCATAAAGAGCACCTTCAGTGACGACCGTATTTCGCGCGCAGCATCGACCACTTGCCGGCCGTTGATTTCGGGCAAGCCGATATCAGTCACAAACAAATCGATCTTTTGCGCTGACTGTAATATCCGCAAGGCCGCGCGTCCGTCCGCCGCCTCAAGCACACGGTAACCAAGATCATTCAATACTTCCACAACCAGGAGACGCACGACTTCTTCGTCTTCGGCCACCAGCACCACTTCATTATTGCCCGTGCCATCCTCGGCAGCGGAGGGAGGCTCGCTGAAAACGACAGATGTGTTGCCATCAAACCGCGGAAGGCTGAGCTCGATGGTCGTCCCGTTGCCCACTTCGCTTTTGATCCGCACCGCCCCCTCGGCTTGACGGGCAAAGCCATAGATCATGGAAAGCCCGAGTCCGGTTCCCTTACCAAGCGGTTTGGTTGTGAAGAACGGATCGAAGGCGCGAGCCTGAACATCTGGAGGCATTCCGACACCGGTATCATGAATGCGAAGGACGACGTAGTCACCTGCCTGCAGATCTCGCATCAGCGCCTGCGCTGCGTCGAACGACGCATTCACAGTGGAAATCGTCAAGGTGCCCCCATCCGGCATCGCATCACGCGCATTGATCGCGAGATTGAGGATGGCATTTTCGAGTTGATTCGCGTCGCAGCGAGTCAGCCATAGGTCGTCGGCACCCGAAATGACCATCTTGACGCCCTCGCCCAGAGATCGGCGCACAAGTTCTTCGATGCTTCCAACCAGCGCGTTGACATCGATAGGTCTGGGGTCGATCGGCTGGCGACGCGAAAATGCGAGAAGACGGTGCGTCAGTGTCGAAGCGCGCTGGGCAGATGAAACTGCCCCGTGCAAAAACCGTTCGACTTCGCTGATGCGCCCTTCAGTCATTCGCTTTTGCACCATGTTGAGGGCGCCCACGATGCCCTGCAAAAGATTGTTGAAGTCATGCGCGATTCCACCGGTCAGCTGGCCGATAGCCTCCATCTTCTGGCTTTGACGGAGTGCGTCTTCGGCCTCCAGTAGTTGGTTCGTGCGCTCAATGACCCGCTGTTCCAGCGTCGCATTGAGTTCCGCCAGCGCCTTCGCCGAGGCGCGAAAGCGCTCTTCGCTAGCTCGTAATTCCATCTCTGCGGTTCGGCGTTCGCCAGCATCGCGCAGGATAGCGGTGACATGAACGTGGTTGTCGTTCTTCCAGCGCGAAGCCGATAGTTCGACGTATCCGTGAGAACCGTCTTTACGCATGGCGGTCAATTCCACCGGGTGTGGGACCTGTGCTTGTTCGAGAATGCAGCGCCACGCCGCCTCCCAAAGCTCCTTCGTTTCAAAGAGGGATGCCGCGGGCTGGCCAATCAGCTCACCGTGGTCGTATCCGAATTGAGTTTGGGTTGCGTTATTGGCAAGGCGAATGATCCCGTCCGCGTCAAGGGTCAAGATGGCATCGGGAGCGTTTTCAACCACCGCGTCATAGCGCGCTTTCTGGCGATCGCGCAGATAGCGCTCGCGCCGCACGGCCATGGTCACATCGACGATATGAATCAGGCATTTCCCGTCTGATCCATCGCGAATTGAAGAGACAGTTATGTCGTGCAGCAATTCGCGGCCGGCCCTGGTCCGCAGCGGTAGGAGTTGGCCGTGGAGCGCATGCGTCAAGAGACCAGAAAGTCCACGCGTGATGGCAGCGGTGATGGCGGTATCAAGACGCCCAAGACTCGAATCTGGAAAAACATCAGCGAGGCACGCACCATAGACCTCCTCCCGACCTCGTCCGCTCGCCGAGCTCATCCAGGCATTCCAGCGAACAACGCGTCGGTCGACATCAAGGACAATCATCCCGGCATTGACGGCGTCGAGAACGGGATATTGGGAAGACTTATCCTTTTCGGCCATGAGGTCTAAGTCTGAACGTCGCCCGCCACGCGACGGATATAGGCAGTGAGGAGATCCTTCAAGACTGCTAGCGAAGGCATATCGAGCAGCATCGCGATATGCCCGTCTATATCACGCTCACGGACCGCGAAGTGAATATAGATTAGCATCACCGTGTCGCCAGACTCGGGCGGGGGGTCTAGTTCGAATAAATCCGCGCTCTGCCCGTGAAGAACCTCTGGCAGCGAGATTTTCAGGCTGCGCTCAAGTTCGTTGGCAATCGTTCCAAGGCAGCCATTCAAGATGACGTTGCCAGTTTCGGAAAGTGCTTCCTGTTCAAGTTCGATGATGTCTTCAAAAGACAAGTCGCCGCCGACAACAGCTCGGACGAGTTCGAGGCTTTTTGCTTCGGGGAAGATCAAAAGCGCGCGACCGATGATATCGCCCTCAAACACCTGATGCACAGCGACAAGATCCTTGCGTTCGGCGCCACCAAGTACATGAATGGCCTCATCCCGCCCAACCAGAGCAACCCTCGGGACCGACAAGACGACTTCCTGGCGGACCATCATTGCTAAATCGCCGGCAGCTTGGCTAATGCCAAGATTGACCAATTCAGTGAGCGCATCGAGTTCCAATTCACTCAGATGGATGGGCGTGGATGCGTTCAAACCGTCAGTCCTTTTCGCGCGCGTCTACGGCTTTGGTCAAAAAGACCGCAAGCGCAGCTTCAGTGAGCGGTTTGGCGAGAAAGCTGGCCTGCATCGCTTCGGCGCGTGCGACTACGTCCTGCTGCCGATTGGCCGAAATGAGGGCAATCATCATGCGGGGATGGGAGTCACGAAGCTCAGCGGCGAGATCGAGACCATCAAGGCCCGGCATGTTGAAGTCGAGGAGCGCGATATCGGGGTTGCTGTTTTGGGTGAGGCGAAGGGCCTCCTCGGCGTTACCTGCCTCAAGGCGGGTCCAGTCCGGATGAAGGGCTTTCAGCGACTTGACGACTGACATGCGGGCCAATTTGCTGTCATCGACGATCAGAATGGTGAGGCTCATTGCTGCGGCATTTTCAGGGCTTTCGGTGGACAGAAATAGTACGAATTTTACAACCAAGTCCGCCGTCTGTCATAACTTTCCCTAACGAGGTAAATGCCCGGCAAGCCGGCGCAAGAAATCATCTCCCGGTGGCCCGACCATATGCGGGCGGGCGACCAGAAGAACCTGAAAAACGGCCGCATGCAGCGTTTCGCAAGTCCGCCAATCGACTGTGGGAACAGGGTCCGCTTGAAGATAGCGCTGAAGAGGTTCAGCATCTTCGCTCGGACAGACGCCGGACAGGACGACTATGCCATTTACAGCGGCTTTGACGGTCATCGACAGAGCTCCGTAAGGTCTAGGATCAAAAGAATGCTTCCATCGCCAAGGAGGGTTGAACCGGCCAGGCCGGGGGTGCCACTCAGAAGGCCTTCCAGGGGTTTCAACATGGCATCGAAGCGCTCGCCTATCACATCGACCTGGAGGGCGCTGGAAACGCCGTCGACGTTGGCGACGACCAAAATGGCGTCTCGGCGTCGGTCACTCTCGCCGTGCAAGTTGAGGGCCTCTCGCAGATCGATTACCGGAACCGTCTGGTTGCGCAGCACGATCGCTTGCGCCGCGCCCACCCGTGCAATGGCGTCAGGACCCACGCGTAAAGTTTCAACGACGGCATCGAGGGGAATGCCAAATTTCTGCCCCGCCGCGCTCACAACCATGATCCGGGTAAGCATGACACTGAAGGGCAGTGTAAAGCGGACTGCGGTGCCAGCTCCAGGCCTGCTCTCGATGCCGACCGTGCCGCCCATGCGAACAATTATGGTGCGAACCACGTCCATGCCCACGCCCCGACCCGAGAGATCGGTCACCGACTGGGCCGTCGAAAAACCCGGCTCAAAGATCAAGGCTGTGACCTGCGATTCACTCATGGCGGCAAGCGCCTCCGCGGTTGCGACGCCCCGGTCAATTGCGACTTGGCGAACTCGCTCCACATTGATCCCTTGTCCGTCATCGGCGATCTCGATGACAACGTTTTCGCCCTCCCGATAACCACGAAGCTTAAGTGTCGCGACCGCTGGCTTGCCCAGCGCCAAGCGGCCCGCTTTGTCCTCAATGCCGTGATCTATAGCGTTGCGCACCACATGCAAAAGCGGCTCGAAGAGCATCTCGACGATGGCTTTGTCGGCTTCCGTCTCAGCACCTTCCGTCACCAGATTGACGGATTTATCGAGGCCAGCCGCAATGTCGCGCAGCAGGCGAGGAAATCGCTGGAACACATGCCGCAGAGGCAGAACCCGCAGGGCAAGGACGCCCTGCTGCAATTCACCGATCAGGCGGTCAAGGACGGCGAAGCGTTGCTTTAATAGCTGCTCCAATCCCTCTTCGCCGTTTTGGGCCAAAGCCACGACGTGACCGATTGCGTTCTTGGCGACCGTAAGCTCGGTAGTAAGATCGACCAGGCTGTCCACCCGTCGGGCGTCAATTCGCAAGGCCCGCGCTGCGGTGTCATGCTCAGTCCCGAAAGCCAATGGCGCGCCGGGTTTGGCCGCCTCCTCAAAAAGTATTGCCTTGATCGCGTGAGCGAGGGGAGCGGTCTGGCCTTCTGCCAGGCTCTGCGCCGTCGCTTCTTCGATCGGGACAGCCAGACCGCTGTCACCCTGGGCAAGAAACACATTAGCCACGACCACGCCTGCGGATGCGACCTTACCGGCAAAGTCATCGTTAACCGTGCTCTCAAGAAGCCCAAGTTGTGCCTCCAACAGGGAGCGGGCGTCGAGTGACAAGGAGGAAGAGGGTCTCCGAACGGTCTCTTCTAAGGCTTCAATGTGGCAACGATCCAAAACGTCGGCCAGGGCTTTGTGAATCTCGGTCTCCGACGCGCTCGAAAGGGCCACCAAGACAAGATTGCATTGAAACGGATCGAGATCGCACAACTGCGGCCAGGGATGTACTGGGGAGACATCGATGGTCAATAGCCCGGGGAGTCTTGCAATGCGCGCAAGCGGATCTTCTTGGGAAAAGAAACAATCCGCGCTAGGCGTATATCGAAGCGCGCATCGCGCCTCTCGCGCAGCGTCCGGATGTTCGGCCAATATGGAGGTCACCCAGCCGACAGATTGCTCCACTTGTGGCCGCGGATCGGCGCCAGCAGCCACCCCATCTCCGCGTGAGAAACGCGCCACGATGGCCGCCGCTTGCTTGCTCGCGTCTCTGGGAAGGTCACCGCGCCTGGCGATCTCGTCTACCCATTGAATAACCTGATCAAGGCAGGCGAGGCAATCGCCGATCAATGTCGTTGAGATCGCTATTGTGCCCTTGCGGGCGTACGAGAGACCGTCTTCTGCCCCGTGGACAGCTTCGGCCATCGCGTCAAAGTCGACAATGCCCGCGCCGCCTTTCAAGCTGTGAAATGCGCGAAAGGCGCTGTCCAGCCTTTCGATGTTCGATGGCGATTTTTCGAGCGCCAACAGATCGGCGGTCGCCTGCTCGACCTGTTCGCGGCATTCGATCACAAACTGTTCGAGGAATTCGTTCATGCGGCCACTCCGCACATCATGGCGGCGAAAGCGAGCAGCCTGTCAGGGTCAATGGGCTTCACCAGATAGAAATTGGCACCTGCCTCCCGGGCAGCGGCAAAGTCTTGCGGACCTGCCTCCGTGCTAGCGATGAGGACCGGAATTCCTGCCATAGGAGGTTCTTGTCGTCGCAGCGTCTTGATAAAGGTAATGCCATCCATCTGTGGCATGTTGACATCGACGATGAGCAAGTCCGGAGCTTCAGAAAGAACTTTTTCAAGCGCTTCCAGTCCGTTGAGCGCTTCATCCACGATGAATCCCGCTTTTCCAAGCGTTTCGCGGTAAAAGAGGCGCACAAGCGCCGCATCATCAACCACCATTACGCGCATCTTTCTATCGCTCATGCGGGTCCTCCTGTGGCTTTCTGATAAACGATCGCGTCGGTAAAACGCCGCACTGAAAATAAGGGGCTAATGCGGCTCATCGACTCCGTATGCCCCAGGCAGATAAATCCGCCCGGCATCAAATTTTCGTAAAGGTTTTCCGCGGCGACACGGCGCGAGGCATCGTCAAAATAGATTAGGACGTTGCGGCAAAAGATGATATCGAACCGTCCATGCTGCCGGGTCTCAACGGGATCGACAATATTGACCGGTGTGAAGAGGACCGATTCGCGCAATTCTTCGATGATCTTCCAGATCTCCGCTCCTTGCGGTTCGAAATACCGCCGGACGAGGTCGTCCGTGAGGCGCATCAAGGCGCGCTTGCCGAAAACCCCGGCGTGGGCCTTCTCCATCACCGTCGTGTCGATATCAGAGCCGACGATTTCGATGTCGTATTGATCGACCAACCGCCAGTTTTCAAGCAGCCAGATGGCAATCGAAAAGGGCTCTTCGCCGGTCGAGCAAGGCACCGACCAGATGCGAATGGTTTCTCCCCTGGCTTTATGCTTCAGACGATCGGCTAGAAGATCGTTGGTCATACAGCGGAGCTGGTAGTCTTCCCGATAAAAGTAGGTTTCATTGACGGTGACTGCGTTGATGAGACGCTCAATCTCGCGGTCTACATCGGTACGCAGGCGTGTGAAATAACTCGCAAATGATACGGAGCCCGCGATCGACATGCGTTCCACGAGACGGCGTTCAATGTAGTAGCGCTTGGCCTCAGTGAAGACCATCCCTGTACGCCGGTAGATGAATTCGCAAAGCCTGCGAAATTCCTCCTCGGTGATCGCGGTGAACTCGCTCACGCCAGTCCGGCAGTTTGCGACCGGATACGCTCGCCGGTGACTTTGATCGAGAACTCGAGAAAACGCGTGCCTTGAAAGCGCGCGGCGCACCGTTCGAGAGCGGGGAGAGCTTCGGCGGTGCCAACCTCGGCCAAGACCTCGATGGCCGAGGCGCAGACATTGGCCTCGCTCTCGCCCTCGATCAGCCCGCAGAGAAGCGCTGTCGCTTTTTCTCCGGGAAGCGTCCGCGCAATCTCACAGGCCAGCAAGCGGACATCAGCGTCGGGGTCGGCCAGCAATTGCGGCAGATAAGGCCATGCTGCCTGCTGCATCGCCCGCAATGCATCGATGGCACCAGTCCTCCAGGCTGCGATTTCGGCACGCATCATGGGCAGGACCGCCTCAACCGCGTCCGGGCTGGCCATGCGGGTGAGGCTGGTAAGGATCGCCTCGCGGACACGGACGTCGCGCTCAAGACATAGCGCGGCCCCCAAGGCCTTCACCCCCCCGGCCACACCGCCGGCGGCGCGGGCTGCAGCCCACCGTTCCTCGGCGTGCCCCTCGAAGAGGGCGCGCAGCACGTCGTCCTTACCAGAAAGCAACGGAAGCGGAGAAGTAGATGATTTACGAATTAGCGGCATGGATAGGAACAAGGGACATCAGGCGATCGGCGATCCCTGCCAAGGGTTCGACCCATTCGGCACCGCCGCGTTTCACCAATTCACCGGGCATGCCCCAGATCACGGCGGTTTCTTCGGCCTCGGCGATCGTCGTACCGCCCAATGCGCGCAGCTCGACCATGGCTGCCGCGCCGTCATCGCCCATACCAGTCATTAGGATACCTACAAGCTGGCGGGGGGTGACATGCTCCGCGGCCGACCGCACGAGCCGGTTAGTGCTGGGGTGCCAAGGGTAGTCCGCCTCGGCGGGCACAGCTATGGCGAACAACGCCCCGGCGCGGCGGGTCACAATGACGTCAGCATCACCCCGCCCGATATATGCCGTTCCAGGTTTCAGCGCCGTCGGGCTGCGGACTTCCTGAACATGGATATTGCAAATACCATCCAGGCGGCGCGCCAAAGCGCCGGTAAAGCTAGCCGGCATATGCTGGGCGATTACGATAGGCCAAGGAAACCCCGCAGGGAGCGCGGTCAACAGAGCTTCAAGCGCGGGTGGCCCGCCGGTCGAGGTTCCCACAACCACTAACCGTTCTCCGGCCTCGGGTGCGAGCGCTGGTGCCTGATCTTTGGGCCTTGGGATGCGAGGCGCTGTCGTGTTCGAGATGCTGGCGCGGTGTCGAATGCGCTCTCGCAGGCGCGCGCTCGCTCTGACCTTAACCGTTGCGGCCGCGCGCACCTTTTCTAGGAGAACGGGGGCAAACTCTGCCATGCGCATGGAGACTGCCCCGCCCGGCTTTGTCACGAAGTCGACGGCCCCGAGACGTAGCGCGTCAAGTGTCGCTTCGGCTCCCTCCGCCGTCAGGGACGAGACCATGACGACGGGTGTGGGTTTTTCCAGCATGATCCGGTCGAGGCAGTCCAGTCCGTTCATTCCAGGCATCTGGACGTCAAGCGTGATGACACTCGGCTTAAAGACCTTCAGTTGCTCCAGCGCTTCCAAGCCATTAGGCGCAAACTGTACTTCGAATTCGGGGTCATTCCCGAAGACGCCGCCAAAGAGCTTTCGCATTAGGGCGGAGTCATCGACAATTAGAACTTTAATCACTCGACAACCCGCCCTTGAACAGCCTGGAATTTATCCAGTATGCCGCGCTCGGCGCGGGTCAGCAACTCAGGCGGGGACAGCAGAAGAACGATGCGGCCCGATGCGCCAAGGTTGATCACGCCACTAACTAGCCGAGCGATGTCATCTGTCAAGTCCGGCGCCCCTTCAATCGCCGCTTTGCTGGTCCGCAGAACGTCGGAGACGCCATCCACGACGAGGCCGGCATGGTGCCGTTCGGTGCGGACCACGATAAGGCGTCGCCCCTTTACTCCGGTCGAAAGGGGCATATCGAAGCGGCGGCGGAGATCTATCACAGGCAGCACCGCGCCGCGAAGATTGACCACGCCTTCCAAAAAATTCGGCGTTTTTGGAACGTGAGTGACTTGCGCAGGGAGGGCCGTAATCTCTTCGACCGCTTCGATAGGCAGTGCAAATTCGTCCCCGCCCAGCTGAAAGATCAAGAAATTCTCGTGGTCTTCCGCGGCAGGCGCTTGTGCAGTCAATTGCGTTTCGCCTCGCTGGTTATGTGCGCGTAACCGTTGCATTATGTCCTCCCGAAACAACTGCTCCGGCGCCAGGATCGAAACCAACCGCTTCCCTGCATCGCCGCGATAGATCGCCCTTATCCGCGATTCTCCACCTGCTCGGGAGGCCAGAACGCCTGGAATCGGATCGACAAGATGGATTTCCGCCGCCACGATCGCCCGCGCCGCGTCAGCGACTAACCCCACCTTCGCCCCGTTGACATTCAAGACCACGACCTTTTCGCGGCTATCGGCGTTCGCCGCAGTTGGAAAACCAAGCAGCCCGCGCAAAGAGAGCAATGGCAGCAAGGTGCCGCGGAGAGCCGTCACCCCGAGGACCAACGTTTCAGCTTTAGGGATTGCGATGCGGGTTTTGGGAGCGGGGATGACTTCTTGAACGTCGGTGAGATCAAAGGCAAATTCCTGACCAGCGACCTCAAAGGTGAGCAACATTTCATGCGTAGTTTTCCTTTCCTCGACCGCTGCGACTGTTCTGGCCATCACGGTACGCGCAATTTGGTGCGTAGCGCGTCCACGTTTTACGAACGCGGCATCCAGGAGACCTTTGATGTCAAGGATTTTCGCGGCTTCGCCTTCAGCGCCAGTCAGAAATGATCCTCTCAGCTTCTCACCGATTTCCATGCCCAGTTCGGATTGATGGGTTGCAATCCTTTCGGGCGTAATCCCGACCAGGTTGTCCACCGCGTCGACGACAAGGGCTACATTGCTCCCGATGTTGAGAATGACGGCGCGCGTGCTGGCACGCGCTTGCGTCTCCTCAATGCCCAGCAGCCCGCGCAAACTGACGACCGGTAGGACGGCGCCGCCCAAATTGGTGATGCCAAGAAGCGCAGGGGGGCTTTGCGGAACCCGGGACATCGGCGGGACGCGGATGATCTCCGCGACTTCATCCGCCGGCAGCGCGTAGCGCCGTCCGTCAATCCTGAAGGTCAGAAATTGAAGGGTCGATGTCGCAGCCGCGTTTTCGAGAATTTCAGGCATTTTGCAGCTTCAGTTCATCGGCAAGCGAAGCAATCTCTTCTATGGCTGCAGCGAGATCCTCTGCCCCTTGCGATTGTTCGGCGGCAGCGCTCGCCGCTTCACGGGAGGCAGCACTTGCTTCCTCTGCCGCGCTTGCGACCTGCCGCGCCCCGGCAGCGGATTCCACGGTGGCCGTCAATATGGCGTCGGCACCTTCGACAATAAGCTCGCTCCCGGCGCCCAACGCCTCGATCTCCTGAGAGATTTTTGTGAGCGACAATGAAATGGCCTGGTTGTTTTGTACTTCGAGCTCAGCGGAGACAATGATCTGATCAAGCTCGCGCTCCAGCAGCGCGACCTGATCAAGGATGTCACGCACGGTATCCTTAGCGCGGTCAATATTTTCCGAGGCTTCGCCTGCGAGATTGCGGATATCGGTCGAGACCACGGCGAAACCACGTCCCGCATCTCCGCCGCGTGCCGCCTCGACCAGGCCGCTGACCGCCAGCATGCCGGTCTGGAGGATGGTCATCGAAATGGCATTAACGGTCTTTTCGATCTTCCGCCCTACCGTCCCAAGGCGGCCAACGGTCTTGACGCTGTTTTGGGTCTCCTGCAAGGCGATCTTGACGCCGTCGATCAGGCCTTTAATGGCCTCGCTGCTCTGCGCAAGCCCTGCTTCGAGCGCCTTCACCCTCTCGCGCGCTCCCCGCCCGTTTTCCTGCGAGAGCTGCGCGCTCTTTTCGATCTGCGCGAGGGCGGCGGAAGTTTGCTGCGTGGCCGAGGCCTGCAATTGGCAGGCGCGGTTGATTTCCTCGATCGCGGCCATGACTTCTGTGGCGGTGCTGGACAGTTCCTGGATCGTTGCCGAAAGTTCTTCGGCCGAGGAACTGATCTGCTCAGCGGTTGAGGCGCCACCTGTCCCGTCTCGGAGGTTTTCGGAAAGAGTCGCCAAGGCGCGGGCTGCTATTTGTGATTGTTCCAGTGACTTGTGCTGCTCCTGGACCACTATCTGCGCTTCGGCTGCGCCGGAGGACTGTTCTTCGGCGGCGCTGGCGATCTCCTCCGTACCCTTCTCAGCTTCAAGCGCGGCGCTTTCGGCATCTATCGCGGCGGCAAAAACGGCACGACTGTCCTCGCCGATGCGAATCATGTCGCTTCTTCTGCTCGCCAGATTCTCGATCACCTCGGTCGCAGCCTTGGCCCGGCCGGTGGCGTTTTCCGAAGCCGACTTTAGCGCAACGACGACGGCACCCACATCGGCCTGGATAACCTCTGAGAGTTGCTGAACCGCCTGCGCGCTTTTATCCGAAGTCTCGGCCAAGGCGCGCACCTCCTCTGCCACCACGGCAAAACCGCGGCCCTGTTCGCCGGCACGCGCCGCTTCGATAGCGGCGTTCAGTGCATGGATATTGGTCTGATCGGCGATATCGCTTACGGTTTGCGTTAGCGTCCCAATCTCCTTGGCGCGACGTTCAAGTTCGCTAATGATGCCGACAGCCGCAAGCTGGCGCTCGGCGTTTCGTTCGATCGAGCGAATAGACAAAGCGATCTGCGCGCTAGTCTCAACAAGCGTGGTTAAGACTGTTTCAGCGCGGCGTCCAGACGCATCGGCTTCTGCTTTCGCGGTTGCAAGAGACGCAACGACGCGTTTCATTCCGGCCGATTGCTGTTGGGACGCGCCTGCGGCTTCTTCGGCCCCCGCGGCGATTTGCTCCATTGAACGGCCTAGTTCTTTGGTTGCTGCGGACGCCTGCATGAGCCCGGAAGCCAACTCCTCAGTCGCCGCGGCAACCCGTTCGGATATCGTCTGTTCGCGGGCAGGGGCAGCGAGCGTCTTCTTGGCCGGGGCGGAGGCAGCGCGCGTTTTCTTGGCCGCGGCGGCGGTGGACTGCGCCGGGGATGATAATTTTCCGGCAGGAGCCGCAATTTTCGATTTCTTTACGAGTGTCATAACTCCCTCAGTATTAGGCTTCCCGCTCTCCACCCATCAGGGCTGGGTATATCTCGAAGTAGAGCGTCAGCCCGTGGCCCCAGCGAGCACGGCATTGTATATCCCGACCTCTAAATCGGGTGATATCGGTAGTCTGATCCCGCCTTAAGACCAAGGTCGTTTTTTCGCAGGTGCCGGAATGCCGAAAGCCTTCGGACCATATGGCCTTTTGGTATGCTCCGCCAGAGCGCTTGATGCAGGAGCGTCGGTTATCGGCTTCTTGCGTGCGAGAGCAATTTAAACAGGGACAGATGAGCTTGGTGAATTTACCTGAGAGGGTTGCTTGGCATTCCCGGGAATTGCTAATCCAGACGGACCTAGCCCACCAGATATTGGACGTCAATTCCGGGTGCGCGCATCTCCTCGGCTGGTCGCTGCCCGAATTCCGCGCAAATTCTTTTTTTAGCCTGGCTCATCCTGATGATCGTGCATTGACTCTAGCCGCGCTGGCAGCCATCGACAAAGGCGGCGAAGCACTTGCCTTTACCAATAGGTGCATGCGCAAGGGCGATGAGGCCGCCTGGGTGTCATGGCAAGCCGTTACCGTCGATACGTCCGTTTTCTTTATAGGCCGCGACATAAGCGCTGAAAAGCGTGCGAACGCGGCATTAGAGAAATCGGAAGAGGCGTTGTTTCAACTTGACCGCACAGCGACCATGGGACACTTGGCTAATGGAATCTCTCACGACTTCAACAATCAACTGCAAAGTGTCGTCGCTTCGCTGGAACTGATTCGTCGCATGTTATCGAAGAATCGCGGGCCTGAGGCGGAACGCTTCATCTCTAACGCCATCACTGCCGCGCAGCGTGCGGCGACTCTCAATCATCAAGTGCGCAAATTGCTGCGCCCTCAATCGTCTGAACCGCAGGTGTTGGCGGTCAACCAAATGCTCGTCGGGGTGGAGGAAATGCTGCACGGTGCGCTCCCCCCGAAAATGAAGGTAGATCTGGTGCTCGCTCCCGACCTGTGGGATACCTATTGCGATCGAGTGCAGGCGGAGACGGCTGTTTTGAATTTGCTTTTGAACGCCTATGAGGCTCTGCCTGGAGGCGGCACGATAACAATCCAGAGCAATAATGTCGAAGTCAGCGCAGCGACGTCTGGGCCGCCGACCTCGCTGCCGCAGGGATCCTACGTCACCATCGCGGTAAAAGACTCAGGGGTAGGAATGCCGCGAGAAATCAGGGATCGCGCGTTCGAGACTTTTTTCACAACTAAACCAAGCGGTTTAGGAATGGGCCTAGGCCTCTCCGTAGTGCAGCGCATTGCTCAACAGACCGGGGGGCGTGCGTTCATTGAGAGCGAGCCAGGCCAAGGCACCGCGGTGACCGTCTATCTGCCTCGCTTCGTGAAGCGCTGAACTGCTACCCAGCCGCGCCAGCAGGGAAATGGCAAAACGGCGCGTCAGCTTCAGTTTGTTTTCGCACCAGATCCGCAATGCACTTACTCGTGATTTCCATGCGAGGAAGGTTACCAACGAAAGCTGGCACGCTTTACAAGTCACGCAGTAATGCGTATCTATGCGCGGCAGGCGCAATTCTTAACCGCCAGAGGCGGGCGTGTCCATCGCCCCTTTGTTCATCGACTTCTTTGACATTTTCTTCTTCGACGTTCCGGAGCCGCTGCCCATGGTATTTGAACCCTTGGAAGTCGACACCGCGTTTGTGTCGCCTCCCCCATTTGGCGTTCCCATACCGGTTCCGCCCCCCCCAGCAGCGCCAGCAGCGCCACCACTGCCGCCCGCGCCTCCGCTACCTGCTCCTCCACCGCCCCCGGCTCCTTGCGCAAACGCGCCCGCGGATAGGCCAAGAAGCATGGCTGTAATCACAACATTCTTGCTGATGCGGCTCATTTCGGTCTCCCAATACAGTTTTGACCACTGCGAAATTGGAGCGGTCTGCTGAAAGTTATCCGCAAGGTCTGTGCCTCACGCGTGCCCGAGTTCTTGACTCGAAGCCCGCCATAGCTCGAAGTCGCCGGACACTGCATCACCTGCATGCGTCGGTAGCGATTTTATTCATAGGACTCTTTATTGCTGGGTCATGGCGAAGAATTCCCAAATTTTGCAGACCAACACCGGAGGTTGGCATTATGGAGTTCGCCGACCATCAAAGCGAAGCGTATCGATTGCAGCGGCTTCAGGATTTTGGGGTATTGGATTCCCCGGCTGAAGCGCATTTCGATGCAATCACTAGAACCGCGGCGCAGATACTGCGGACGCCGATTGCACTTTTGAACTTCATCGACGAGGCTCGGGAATGGTGTAAGTCAGCTTGGG
>Ga0302230_10000937_pt1 | contig 20763 bp, 24 predicted proteins | sample II_Palsa_N2_1_FD_193523 | JGI IMG/M metagenome (GOLD analysis project Ga0302230, IMG submission 193523) | Peat permafrost microbial communities from Stordalen Mire near Abisko, Sweden - II_Palsa_N2_1 | ecosystem: Environmental > Terrestrial > Soil > Palsa > Peat permafrost | place: Sweden... | reverse complement strand
AGCTGCGCCCCCGTCGAGGCAGCGGCAACGGCACCGGCACGACCATGGCCACGTCGCAGCCATCGCAGCCGATCGAGCAACAGCAACAACACGACGATAGCAAGCACAAGAGCAGGCGAACAAGGGCAACAACATCAACCGCAGGCAAGAGCAGCAAACGGACAAAGAGCAACGAGGCTGCTGCACCGGCCGAGACGACGGGTGGATCGTGTCGATGCGTTCATCTCGGGTGCTTTGAGCCGCAGGTGGTGCGGGGACAGCTGCTGGACCCTCGCTCGTGGTGCTGCCACGGTACGAAAAAGGAAGCACGAAAACGCTGACCAAACACCGTCCAGAATGCACCACGACAGAGTCTGTGTGGGCCTGCATGACCTGCGCGCACGTCGGATGTGGGCGATTCAACGAGCAGCACGCCGAACAGCACTATGCCGCCACACACGTACCCTCTTTTCTGTGTATTATTTTATATCTATTTATCGATCTAGCATTGCCTCGTGTTTGAGGTCAACCGCAAGCTCGTGTTCTGCTACGCCTGCAACGATTACGTGGCCTCGCACGAGGGCGAGGAGGAGAAGGCGTTCGAGGAGGCACTACAGCAGCTGCGACGCGATCTGGACGAGATACAGGTCGATGCGGGCTCGCCCGCTGTATCGACCCCTGCTGCACCGATGGCCATGCAAGTGCCGCGCGTCTCGGTCGTCCTGCCCAAGTTGGTGCGGGCGTATTCCGTCATTGCCGAGGAGGCGCGGACCAAGCTCTCGTACCGATTTAAAAATACATATTTATTGTAACCTGTTTCTATGTAATTCTCAGGTCTAGGAGGGACGACAAGATCTTTGCCGCCGACCAGCACTATCGCCTCGCTCTGCTCTCTAAAGTGCTGCGAGGATGGCGAGAGCATGCCGCCGATGACGACCAAATGGACGTCGAGTCCAAGCCCAACTCACCCATCAAATCGCCGCAAAAGGGACGGCCCAAGCGGCTCGCCGTTCCGGGGCAGACGGGCCTGCGCAACCTGGGCAACACGTGTTTTTTGAATGTGTGCCTGCAGGTGCTCAGCAACATTGCCGTCTTCCGATCGTACTTTCTCAACCAGAACCAGCTTGCTCCGTTGCAGCGCAGAGCGACAATGGATGTCTTTACCGTAACAAGGAACTAGTGCGGTAGATCCATAACTCCTTTTCTTGCTTAGGACATGACCGGATCGACAAGGAGAAGAGCGCTAAGCAGCAAAGACAAGGACGCGGCCCCACCCAGCGAGGACGCCCAGTCGCTGGTGGTCAACCTGCACAACCTCTTTCGCATCATGTGGTCGCTCAACTGCCGATGGCCGGTCGTCAGCCCGTCCGGCTTCCTGTGGGCAGTGTGGTACAAGATGGCAGAGTTCCGCGGCTTTCTCCAGCACGACGCGGAAGAGTTCTTCTGGTACTTCAAATAAATATAAAAGAAGAGATGGGAGATCCTAGCACATTTTGAAAGCATATTCCTCGATCGGCTGGAAGAGGAGCTCAAGGCCAAGCACTTGTTCATGCTCAACGGACCGCTCATCAAGCGGAGGCACGTAAATATAGTTCATTTATTTATAATTTATCTTCTTTCTGGTAGATCTGCACGGTGGACCAAGCCAGCTGACCCCTTGGCGTCGCCCACGTGGAAGATCCCTCTTGGTTTGTCCTGTGCTCTTTTCCATTTGCTTAAGAAGAGCATCCTCGGTTTTTTCAGAGGAAAGCAAACGACCGTCGATTGTCGACATCTTTCGTGGCTCCCTCGTCTCTGTCAACACGTGCCTCAACTGCAAGCACGTGTCCTCGCAAGTGGAAAACTTTACAACGCTCACGCTGTCGTACCTCGTGCACAAGGCTGCCGATGGCGAGCTTGGCCGCGATGCAGACGTGTCCATCTTTGGTAAAAAAAAAATATTACGATAATATTTAAAAAAAAATAACAAAATAGACTTGCTGACCGAGTTCAACCATCCCGAGGTCGTCCATGCCGTCACCTGCGACGCATGCAACACCCAGCACCCTCACTCGCGAGAGATCCAGCTGTACGCCTTGCCCGAGGTCGTGCTGATCCACGTGGGGCGCATCATGTGGCAGGGCGTCCAGCGCCAAAAGATCCAGACGCACGTGTCCTTCCCGCTCGGCAACCTCGACCTGTCCCCGTACCTCTCCAATCATTACCAAAGGGCGCCCGCGGACGACCCCGATCTGTACGATCTCGTGTCGGTCGTCGAGCACCACGGCCGCTTTTTCGGGTCGGGCCATTACACCACCTTTTGCTATACCCCCGAGACGCAGAGCTGGCTCAGGTAGTTGCATGAGTGCAAATTTAAAAGCAACTGACAGATCATGACAATAATTTTGCAGCTTTAGCGACAGTAAAATTACCTACACATCGGCTGCCGAAGTCCAGAAAAGCCAGGCATACATGCTCGTGTACATCCGCAAGTCTTGCAAATAGAGGCGCAGTCGATTTTCTGCATTTTTTTTTGCTTCCTTTACCCACATCAGTGTACTCTTCTGACTTGAAAAACAACAACGGAAAGAAAAGAAAAGAAAAGAAAAAGAAAAAAACTTAATCCTCAAAGAAATATATTTTTTTTTTCGTAGGTGGAGGCGGCAACGAATCGGATCTATGCTTGCTTGGGCCCTTCGCCGGCCGGAATGGGTTCCCACGCGTTGGTGGTGTAGTTGTACCGCCAGCCGGGGTAGTCGGCCGCATAGAAAAAGTTGCCGTCGTAAGTCCCATTCTACAAGGAAAATCATTAGGAAAAAAACCAAGGGGCATGACATAATTGAGAACACTAACCGTTCCAGGACCCCCGGGTGCTCCTCCGGCCGTCGCTGCCGCTGCAGCTGGATCTGCTGTTGCGCCAGCGGCCGCTGCTTGTGCTGTTGCATCGCCACCTGCTGCTGCTGCTGTGGCGGCGGCTAACGCGTTGGGATCGTAGGCGTACTGGCTGTAAGCTGCCGCCGCTGCATACTGACTGTACATCTGGGCGTACTGCTCGGCATAGCCTCCCTGGCTCTGGCTGCCGTACGAGCTTGCTGAAGAGGCAGACGAGCTGTACTTGGCGCCGCCTCCACCGCCACCGTAGCGGCTCTGGCGGTTCTCGGCCTCGGCAATCTTCTCCCAGACCATGATCTCGACAGCGTCGCACTGCTCGGGTGTGCCCACAATGTTCACGATGCGCTCTGGTCCGACGCCCGTCTGGTCGACCGCCACACGGGCGCCCGTGGACCGCTCAAACAGCTTGATCATCTCGCCTCCGCGGCCAATGATGAGGCCCGTGTGGGTCGCGGGAATGCGCACCTGCTTGTTGGGGTTCTGGAAGATGCGGGGCATGCCGGGGACGCCGGGTGCTTGCTGCTGCTGCTGCTGCAGGCGCATGTTGGACTGCGCAATGATCTCGTTAATCTGCTTTTCCACTTCGAGGGCACCCTCGCGGTTGCCCACAAGGAACGCCGTGCGAACTTGCTGGCCCAGTGATTCTGATAACAAAAAAATAAATACGTTTAATACTATGGAATAATCTTGGTTCGGGAGTGGCAGTACCGTTGGGGATGACAAACTTGACGCCATACTGGGCCTCGAGCTTCTTGATGTTTTCACCGCCACGGCCAATGATGAGGCCCACGGCCGAGTTGGGCACCTGGATCTCCAGCCTGTTTGCATTGGCGCCGCTGGACTTTGACGCAAAGCCGTACGTGCTGGAGGACGGCGGGGCAACAAGGGACTGAGAATCGTCCGTCTTGAAGCTTGCGAGCTCACGGGCGAAAAAGTCCTGTGCGTCTGCAGGTTGCTGCTGCTGCTGCTGCTGCTGCTGCTGCTGCTGGCCATGGTCAAAGCCACCGCCATCTGGCCCGCCACGCTCCTCACGGGCCCGTCGCCGCTCAGGGTTCTCGTACAGGTCGCCTCCCGACGTGTTGCTGCCGCTCAGATCGAGGTACTCGGTCGGGCCAGCAGCCTTGATCGCCTTTGCGGCCGCACCAAAGCCAGCACGCTGGAGGATCTCTGTGTTGGGGTCGCGGGGGATGTGGAACTCCTTGACGACGTCCTCTTGCACAAGCTCGTCGATAAAGAACTTTGCACGCGTTCTGCGATTCCATTGTTTGCAAATATTATTATTTTATGCGTTTTGTCTCCTTACCGTTGCTGGTCGTCACCGGTAATGATCACAACGCGCTTGTTGTTGACCAGCGTCGAGTTATCTGGGGCCACCTGCACGACCGAGCCCGATTTCCGCTCGAGCTCGCGGATCATGTCGCCTCCGCGGCCAATGATCAGGCCGACCTTCCCGTTGGGGATGAGGTAGTGCTCTGTGTTTGCGGCTCCGACGGGGAGGGGCGTGCCAGACGATAGGCTGTTGACGATCTGCGTCGAGGTCACGCGACGCTGGAGGATGTCCTCGATCAGCTGAACGGCCTTGTCGATTTGGGATCTCGTTCCCGTGAGCACGACACGCCGATCGGGTTCTCCGTTGTCTATTTTTTATTGTGATTACAATAGTTTTTTTTTGTTTTTTTTATCGACTTACCTGGCGTGACCTGGACCTTGACAAACGTCTCCGACTCGAGCCGTCGGATGGTCTCGCCGCTCTTGCCGATGATCAGGCCCACGTTGGGGCTGGGCACGCTAATCTCGTGCATGACAACGGGATCGTGCGCTGAAAACATGGGGGACACCAATAAATAAACAGATAAATAAATAAAAAAGAAGGGGAAAGGCAGAAAGGACAAGTGCGTAGCGATTAGGAGTGAGCATAGCTCAAAGACCAGAGTGTCAGCCAAATCAAAACCCAGGCAAGCACAAAGCACGGGAAAAGAAAACAGGGGCTTTTTAAATATGCGTACCACTGCGTGCAATAGCCTCGGCGTACCCGCTGCCACCGCCACCGCCATAGTCGTCGCCGCTGCCACTGTAGCCCAGCCCTGCGTGGCGCTTTGCCCCGGACCCGCTGTCGTCGCCCGATGCCAGCCGCTTGCCAGCCTCGCTAAAGCTATCTGCCTGCGGGGATCCCGTGGCGCCCGCAGCGGCCCTGGATGCGGCCAGACGGGACGCGACCTCCTTGGCACGAGCGAGGGCGTCGCTGAACCCAACGGCCTTTGGTGGTTCGCTCATTTTTTCCCAGACCGCCAAAAGGGAACCTGTAGAACAAAAAAAATGAGAGAGAAATAAATTGCAATGCTCGCAAAGCCGAGTCGACCACACTAGACACAGTGGCGGGCTCAGAAACGCAGGTCGACATAGTCAGAGTCGGCAGCGGGGAAAGGGACCTGAGAAAACAGACACACATGGCATACAGAGCAACAGGGCTTACACTTTCTAAAATGCCACTTTCGTGTCAACCGGGTTCTCAAAAAACGTACAACAACGCACATCTTAAACGTACAGCGAATACAGCGAGTAGGAAATATTAGACTATGATCAGTGAGCGAATAAAAAAAAAATTACAATCGGGCGTTACGCCACGATGGCCTTCTTGGGTGGCGTTCTGGTGTCCTTGAACGGGTCGTCGATGCTCGCGCGAACGGCGTCGTCGTTGTCGTTGGTCGGTTCCTGTACGAGGCGATCGCTCTGGGAGAGAAGCGATTAAAATAATAAAATGCTATTATGTTGTTTGCTACCTTCTTCCTCTTGAAGAGCAGCTTGCGGATGCCCGACTGCTTGGGCGAATGAACCTCGCCCTCGGCGGAGTCGTCGTTGATGTGCTTGACGCTCGGATCACCGGCCTCGGACTCGCCGTTCTCCTCGTTCCTGTACTGAGACGTCAGAAAAGAGAACATCGAAGGGGATCAGCTCCTACCCTGGTCCTTTCTGCTGCAGTTCGCTCGTAGAGATCCTTTGAAAGTTGCGCGAGAACGAGAGGACTGAGCCCCAGCTGGAGATGCGCTTCAATCTGAAAAAACATGGAGGGTGTTGTTACGCCAACGTGTCGGCGTTCTTGTACCCTTTCTCGTCCTGCGAGTTGGCATTCTGTTGCTGCTGTTGCTGTTGCTGCTGAACGTTGGGACCATCCGATTCGACGTGGATGTCGGAGTCGTCGAGCCTGCCAGTGCGTGGCGACTTGAGCATGATGAATGATTGCGTTGTCCTGGTTTCAAAGTACGTTAATCTCCGTTGTTATTATGACCCCCAATGACTGGATGGATGCCAACGTCCCCCCCCCTCCCCCCCCCACGTTGCCAAGCAGAACCAAGGTCAGCACAAGCCCAACTATTCCCTTCTGCCGGCGCCTGTGCTGCCCGGTGCCAGCGAATCAAACCAACCCCCCTATGTTTGTTGACGTAGGCTTTACCTTTTGCAATTGACCCTCCCGTTGCTTCAGTCTCCTTATCGATGAGCGGGCGAGGAGGAGGGCGAGGAGGAGGACGAGGAGGAGGACGAGGGCGATGTGCTCCCGTTCCATCCACCCGCAAGGCCCCCTTAGGTCCATTTGAAACGTGTCGCGAGGGAAACCGTCACCACAGTGCGTCCCCTTAATCGATGTGTCCCTATTTTCCTCCTTTGTCCAACGGCTGTTTTTCAATCGCTCCGAGGACGGCGATCCCGATACGGGAAAATGGAGGAACCGAAGGGGGGTGAAAACGGACACGCCACGTAGCGATGAGGTCTCCATCGTCGCAAGGAGTGCCAACGCCAAATAAAGAGGGTATATATTGGGGGCAACAAAGCCCAAACCACAGTTTTCCTTGCCTTTGCTGATTGATGGCATGCTGCTGCCGCTCTGTCGCTCTGTGTTTTCCTCTCTCGCGCTCGCTCGCTCGCTCGCCCCTCCCCTCTCTGTGTGGGTCGGGGCTGCGTGTGCTTGGGCTTGGATGGATTGTCCGTGCTGGCCTGGGGCTTTTGTTTTGGTGCATCACCGCCACGTCAACGATGCGACACGGCGACAAGTGCTGGATGGTCCTCGACCGATATTCTTCCTGCAGTGCTCTTCATCCTCCTCTTTTATTATTTTTATTTTTATTTCACATCGGTGCCGTCTTCACCCTCTTCTCTCTTTGTCTACCTTTTTACCCTTCCACTCGTCCTGTTCTCTTTTTTCTTTCTCTCGTTTCCCGCATCCAAATTTTTTATATCTATTTTAACCCACCTACTTTTTTACAGGATTGTATTTATTGCAACAAACGATGGCCTTCATCGCCCGGACCGCGTTGTGCCTGATCGCCGCCGCCGCGCTGGCCCACGCCCAGAACGCCACACTGGCCCCCGTCGTCAACGCCACACTGCCACCACCGCCGACACTGGGCACGAGCGTGCTCGTGCAGCAGCTGGCGCTGTCGGCCGTCAACGCCACGGCCGGCTTCTCCATCGCGCTCCTGCCCACGACCACGCCCGGCACCGACTACGTCTTCATCGGCGCACCGTCGTACACGAACGGCAACGTGACATCCGGCGCGGTGCTGCTGGCCCTGTGCTCTGGTCTGTACAGCGAGAACGTGACGTGCTCTGAGCTGCCCGTGGTCATCACCGGCTCCAACGCCACCTCGGGCGACTACTTTGGCTGCTCGCTGGCCCTCGACGGCACCAACCTGCTCGTAGGCGCGTGCATGGCCAACAACGCCCAGGGCAAGGCATACCTGTTTGACTGCTCCAACCCCTCCAATTGCAGCCAGCTGGCCGTGATCCTCGCGCCCACGACCCAGACCAACCTCTACTTTGGCGACACCCTCGCCTTTAGCAACGGCAAGGCCGTCATCAGCAACTTTTTCCCTGCCTTTGCCGACGATGCCATCGCCTACGTCTTTGACTGCACGAACGCGGCCGTCAACCACCACTGCCTGCTCCTCCGCGGCCTGTCGGGCTCCAACCTCGCCACCAACAGCAACTTCAACGACCTGTACAACCCGACCGAGATCAGCGACAACAGCTACTACATTGCCGGTGCCGACGGCCAGGACGCGGTCTACATCTGGAACCTCAACGAAATCAACAACTGCACATGGGTCGATGACGGCGCCTTCCCCGTCTGCAACGAGGACGTGCTCATCCTCTCGGACCTGGCCGGCTTTGGTGCCGACGTGCGCTACACCAGCGGCATCCTCGCCGTCTCGGCCGACCGCGCCAACGGAGGCATGGGCGCAATCGTCCTCTACTCGTGCCCCCAGCTCGACAGCTGCGGCAGCAGCAGCGACATCAGCACCACCATCGCACCCATCACCGGCAACACGGGCGACAACTTTGGCGCCAGCTTTGACATTGTCGCCGACTCGGAGGGTGCCGCCCTCGTCATCGGCGCCCCCGGTGCCGCCCAGGGCAACGGCTCCGTCAGCCTCTACACGTGCTCGGGCACGCCCCCAACCCTCACCTTCTGCGAGCTCGTCACCAGCTACAACGGCACCACGCCCAACTCGGCCTTTGGCGCTGTCGTTGTGATCGAGAAGACCAACGGCGACTACGTCCTCATCGGCAGCCAGAGCCTCGAAGGCGGTGTCTTTGTCCTCAGCGACCCCCTCGTTCAGCCCTACGTGCCCACCGTGCCACCAACCACACCGCCCCCGCCCACGCCCACCAATGCTGGACAAAGCAGCCCAGCAGGAGGCGTGTCCGATGCCACCCGCACATTCTCGACCCTGCTCTCGATCGCCCTCTCTGCTGTGGCCGTCGCTTTCCTCGCACTCTAAATCCTATAATTATTGTTCTCTTAATTGATTTTTCTTTTTTTCCTCTGCTTTCCTTGGCGCTGTCCTCCCCCCCACACCTCTCCATCGACCTTTTCTCCATAAACTCAAGCGATGTTTTAAAGAGCTAAAAGAGAAATACAAACTGAAAAGAAAATAAATAAATAAATTGTAACACGTTTCAAAATATTTTTGTTTCTCCGTTTCTCCTACCCTCGCTCACGAGGCGGTGTTCGTCTACTCACCGGTTCCAGGCAGTGCTGCCCCATTGAAAGGGGGGGGGAATGATCACGCGAAGAGTGGCATCGAATGGCTGCGATATGGGCGGCGGCACTACGGGGCGCCCACTTGGCATACATCCTTTTTGATTGGGAAGGGACCCGGCGTACCGTGAAAATATGGGAAAGCAGCGCGTTCAACCGGGCAAGGTTGAATCAGTCTGGCCCGAGTACAAATGGGGGGCACGGAATACGGCGGGCAGGTCTCAGTTTTCAGAACCGTCCTTTTCATATGCGTTGCGAAATGCACGTCAACTCTTCATAGTTGCCTCCTCCTATGCCCCCCTTCTAACCCTCCCCCCATTCATACATCCTCCTTGCCTTTGCCTGCTGGCCCCGTGGCGTTTTGTGGCAACGCAAAACCCGATAAATCACAAACCGTGTTTCACACTGCATTCCAGCCAAGAAAAGTCCATCACTTGCTCGTCTTTCTTCTGCGTCTCTTGATTAAAATAAGCACAAGGCGCTGTCAGCTACGCCTCCTTCTCTTCTGCCTCTGTCTCGCATTCTCTCATCGTCTGCTCTGACTGAACCAAAAAAAAAAAAACAGGTGGCAAAAAAAAAAATGCTGGGCATTTTCACGAGTCGCCCTGCTTTCGTGCGTCCGTCATGCCGCTCGCTCGTCGGTGGGCTCCTTTTGTTGCTGGCAACGGCCGCGACCTCGGCGCGCGCCTACGTGTTTAACCAGGTCCCTTCCGGCTTGAGCGGCACCGACGACAACTTTGGCTTCAGCGTCTCGTCGCTCAACACGTACCTTGCCGTGGGCGTACCGCAATGCTTTTTCCACTACCCTGGCGCTGGCTTTGTCAAGGGTCCCGGCGCCCCCGCAAGCGGCAGCACCGCCGAATGGAGCCCCCCCAAGACCTACGGATCGGGTTTTGTCCTCTTTTACAACTGCCAGAGCGGCACCTGCGTGCAGGAACAAGACGTGTCCCCGCCCAGCAGCTCGGATGCATGCTTTGGCGCATCGGTCTCCCTAACCAACGGCGGCAGCACCCTCTTTGTGGGCTCTCCAGCCTACGAGTACGCTTCTTTCCACGCGTGTTTCAGCGTGTTTCAAACGTGCATCATGTTGACTTTTTTTCCCCCTAGTGCCTCCGACTCTGAGCAAAACAGTGGCATCGTCATAGGCTACTACGGCTGCGGCACCGACAACTCGTGCACGTACTGGGGCTCGTGGGCGTCGTCGAGCGCCAGCGATCTCCTCGGCTTTTCCCTCAGCTCGCAAGGCGTCGGATTCATCTGGCCCTATTACTACACGACCTGGTTTGTGAGTGGCGCGCCCGGTGCTGGATCGAGCCCCAACATTTACGGCTCGTTCATGATCGGCGTGATCAGCGCTAGCGGCACCGCCAAGTCCTATGTCAGCTTTCCATCTGGGCTCTACGGCGGCATGTCGATCTCGTCCTACTACAATAGCGGGAGCCAGTTTATCTTTGCCGCATCGACCTCGTACTATTCAGGGTCAGTCCTGGCCGGTGCCTTCCTCTACTACTGCTCCGTTTCCGGGTCGAGCAACCCAAGCTGCACCCAGTCGACCCGCATCTCCATCTCCGGCAGCTCGATTTCGAGCACATCGGTTACCCTGTCCTCCAACTACCTGGCCGTGGGCGCGTTCCAGACCAGCTCGCTCACCGGCATCGTCTACGTCTACCCTTGCTCCCTCAGCGGATCCACGCCCTCGTGCACGGCCTCGTCAGCCAATGCACTCAACAGCCTGAACCCAATCAACAGCGGCTATTTCGGCTACCAGATGGACTCGGCCAACACGATCCTTGCCGTGGCCGCTCCCGGCGAGACCGCGGCCAACATCTACCTCTACTCTTGCAGCACCGCATCAACCTGCGTCAGCATCGGCGTCGTCCAGGCCTCCCAGGTCGGCCTGACCAACACGGCAGGCGTGGGCGCAGGTCTCTGTGTCAACGGCAGCGCGTCCGCATCCGACATCTCGATCGCCTTTGGTGCGCCCTTTGTGTCGTCCTATTTGGGCGTGGCCTACCGCGTCTACGAATCCAGTAAATAATAAATACTAAATTATAAGTGAGATATTTATTTTTTCAACCAAATGCAGCTGTTCAAACGTCCACCCAATCGGCCACCGAGTCCGTCACCCGATCGGCCACCGCTTCGGCCACTCGATCGGCCACCGCTTCGGCCACCGCATCACTGACCGGCTCGCTGACCGGATCGGCGACCGCATCACCGACCGCCTCGCAGACCGCCTCGCTGACCGGCTCCGCAACTGGTACGCAGACACGTTCTGCAACCGCTTCGCTGACTGCCTCGTGGACAGGCTCCGCGACTGGTACGCAGACACGATCGGGCACTGCATCTGCGACTAACTCTGTCACCAACTCGCTCACCCAATCGCCCACCGCTTCCTATACCCAACCCGCCACTGCCTCGTTGACCCTCTCTGCCACTGCCTCATTCACGCCTTCGCCAACTGCATCTGCAACGGCCTCATTCTCCCAATCGGGCACTGTCTCGTTCTCCCAATCGGGCACTGCTACGTTCACTCAATCGGCTACGGCGTCGTTCACCGAATCCGCGACTGCAACTGCAACCGACTCGTCGACCCAATCGGCTACTGCTTCGTTGACTGAATCGGCCACTGCCTCGTTGACTGAATCGGCCACTGCCTCGTTGACTGAATCAGCGAGCAACTCGTTCACGCAATCAGGTACCGATTCCTTTACCCTGTCTGCAACTGCTTCACTCACGCAGTCTGCCACCGATTCGTTCACCCTCTCTGCCACCGATTCCTTCACCCTCTCTGTCACCGATTCGTTCACCCTCTCTGCCACCGATTCGTTCACCCTCTCTGCCACCGATTCCTTCACCCTCTCTGCCACCGATTCCTTCACCCTCTCGGCCTCCGACTCATTTACCGAATCAGCTACAAATTCCTATACCCAGCCAGCTACCGCTTCCTTTACCCTTTCCTCTACTGACTCTTTTACCGATTCTGCCACCGCTTCCTACACTGAATCCGCCACCGCTTCCTTTACACAGTCGGCTACTAATTCCTTTACCCTTTCAGCTACCGCTTCCTACACTGAATCCGCTACCGCTTCCTATACCGAATCCGCTACCGCATCTCTCACTCGCTCTGCCTCTGCCTCTTACACCGAATCAGCCACGGGCACGTTCACCCGCACGTCCACGGCCTCATCCACCCAGTCGGCATCTGCCTCCTTTACCGAGTCCTCGACCCAGTCGGCCACCCAGTCCGCCACCGAGTCCTCGACCCAGTCTGCGACCCAATCGGCCACCGAGTCCTCCTCGGCGTCCTTTACGCAATCGGCCACTGGATCCTACACCGAATCGGCCACTGGATCCTACACCGAATCGGCCACCGCTTCGTTCACCGAGTCATCGACCCAGTCCGCCACCGAGCCCGCCACCGTCTCGTTCACCCAATCGGCCACCGCGTCCTTCACCGAGTCCTCGACTGCGTCCTTCACCGAGTCGTCAACTGCGTCCTTTACCGAGTCCGCAACGGCCTCCTTCACCGAGACCTTTAGCGCGACCGCTTCTGCCACTGCCACGCCCTTGGCCGCCAGCCATCTCGTCTACTTTAACTCTCACCTGCCCAGCGGATCGGGTTACCAGCCGGCGGTCCAAGTCAGCCTGCCCGTTTCGGCCGGCAGCAAGCGCACCAACCTGGCCTATGAGCTCATCTTGACGGCACCCCTTGTCGGCTGCTCCAACCCTGGGTTCTACATTGCCGAGCTGGACCTGCCCAACTGGCTCGCCCTGGGCCAGATCGACCAGCTGGGCGTCCAGTTTGTGTCGTTCAACGCGTCCGTGCCCAATGAACTCGTGTACGTCGATGGGCCCAGCTGCAATCCGGCCGCTCAGGACAACTATTACGTCGGCATTACGCCACCGCCTGGGGCTGTCTTCCTGTTGTCCAGTCCGAATGGCTGCAACGGGTCGCTCACCGTCAATTTTGGTACAGTCGATTGATGTTTTAGTCGTCAATAATTATTTTATTATTTGTTTCAGATGGCACGGTTGGAGGCCAATCTGTCGACTGCAACGACTTTGTCTTTCCCACTGGCAGCGCCGTCTTCCCCACTGTCATCACCACCCCCTCGGCGCCCATGGGCAACGCGAGCCCGTACCCCTACTACCTCATCCCGCTCATCATCGGCCTTGTTCTGTTGCTCCTGCTGTGCTGCCTGCTCTGTCTGCTGATCTGTCTCTGCAATCGCCGCCGGTCTCGTCAGCGTCGCGAACAGCTCAATAGCATCGGTAAATAAGTAATTATTAAATAACTATTTATTTTTTATTTATTCCGATTAGAAATACGCAATACAAACAAGGAGGTCTTCCTGGATGAGGCTGCCTTCATGGGCGACTCGGGTCTCGCCCTGTGGAACGATGCCAAGACCAACGCTGAGCAAACCCCCGCGGCTGGACCGATCGTGGAGCCGAGCGACACGGCACAGTCCACCACAACCGACTCGCTCGCAACGGTAATAATAATAAAAAGGTTTCTGTCTGTATTGACTCTCTAAAGGACGGCAACTCTATTTATTACAACGAAAAGACCGTGCCCATCACTGGAACGTACGAGCTGCACGACAACCTGCCTTCATCCTCTGTACGCAAAAATAAAAAATAAAACATTCAGTTTTTAATAGTTATTATTTTCAGTCGGTCGACACGCGTCCCGAGCTCGATGGCCACCTGGACTCGTTCATGGACACGGCCTACGACCTCAAGGCCAACTCGTACTTTGGCAACGGCGCACGCCGCGATATGACCGATCCCGAGCTGAGTGCCTCTGCCATCATCGTCCCTGCACCACTCAACGAGCACGGCGAAGAGGGCGAGGAGCAGCAAGGGAAGGTCCGGCTGCAGCAGGTCACAACAACAGCGACGGCAGCGACTGAGCCTTCGTCCACGGGAACGCCCAAGTCCAAGCTCGAGTCGACACCGTCATCGCCGTTCTTTGGCACGCTCAACCGCATCCGCAGCTTCTTCATCTCTCCTTTGAGCGACGAGGGCGATGCGGACGACGATGCTGCTGCTGCGTCCTCCTCAGCCGAAGCCGTTGCCACTAGCAGCACGACAGCGAGCCCGTCGTCTCCTAAAGCGGCGCCGGCAGCATCAGCACGAACAACCAACCGCGGCCTCTTTTTCTCCTCGTCCAGCAGCAATGCTGGCCCCGTGCCGTTGCCGACCAACGCGGTTCCTGCTCGCAAGTCGACCAAGCCGCAGATGAAGCCGGCCTCGCGCACGATCAACTATGCGGCACCCTCACGAAGCAGCACGATTAAGAGCACGGCATCGACTGCCGTCCCCTCCACGTCCTCTGCGTCCGCCTCTGCGTCCGCCTCTAATGCTGTCATCCAAATGGACGAGATCTAGTTGTCTAGTTGCTACACTCTATTCCCCTCCCTTTTCCTGGCAAAACATATTCAGGTATTTGTCTCTGTAGAAAGAAAAAAAAGAAACGTATATCGGTCAAAGAAGGAAAGAAAAACGATAACGGGGGTCTAGAATGTCGCAAGCATCTCACGGAACTTTTCCTCCATTGAGATGGGGTCCTCGATCACCTGCACAAAGATGCCTGGTTGCAGCTTGTCGGCGATCGCCAGCACCGTCCTGACAACGCGCGATTATTTTTCAATTTCAATTATCATTACGATAAACGTACAGGAAAAGGTTGCTGTCGTTCAGGCCCAGGTCGGCGCGGATCTTGCGGACGGCCTGCTGGGTAAGCATCTTTTCGGGCACGATTGCCGTCTCTGCCTCGCAGTACTTGAGGAGGGCCACGGTTTTCCTCGTCAGAAGGCGCATTTGCTGCTCGACGTAGGTCTTCCGCAGCGCAAAGGGCAGTTTGAATATCTCGATCAGCATGGCCTCGACGTAGGGCGATCCCTCCTTGACGACCTCGAGCAATTTCCCTCTAGTTAAAAAAACAACGACACATTATTGAATTAAAACAAATAGGCTGGGACGCACTGCGAAATCGTTATGAGGGTGGAGGGATCGATCTGTCCTGCGGTTGCCAGCTGCACGTGTTCTGCGTCGTTCCATTCCTTGTGCACCTGCGAGAACATCTTGCTTTGAACAACAACGAAAAAAAAAAGCTGTTTCGTACGTTGAGGTATTCGTGGTAAATGGGCGCGTGCTGGACCGTGTTCTCGGTCAGGTCGATGATCGTCACGGGGAACGTGTACTCCAGCAGGATTGTCTCGGAGACCTGCGTCGTCCCGTCCTTGAGGATGCCCTGCAACCTGACCTCGGGCATGACAATGTGGGCCCCGTGGTACGCGAGGCGACACCGTTTCCTGTCGGCGGGCGAGATGAAGAGGGCCAGTGTGTGCAGGATCGTGTTGATCAGGGCCACGTCGCTGCCCAGGACGATGGCCGACATGTGGGTCTTGAGGAAGGACGTGACGATTCGTTTCAAAAACGCACGGTCAAACTCTTTGGGTGCGTTGGGGCCAAACATCGTGCTCTGGATCCTGATGTCATCGTCCATTGCGTGCTGGACAAGGGTCTGCGAAAGGGGTGTTAAGACCAGACCAGACGCAAACAGTAGGAGGTACCTTTAGGCCCGTCGTCAGCAGCGACATCTGGGACGACAGCATGTCGAGAGCTTGATGTTGTTGCAGCTAGCCAACCGTATTTTTTTTTATTTTCTTTTCAAATGGACGTAAACGTACTCGCTTGGTCTGGAGGATGCGGAATCGCTCGAGCATGGGCGGGATCCGCTTAACAATGATTGGATAATAAACAAGAAAGCTCTTGACCGCGTCGTCGGGCATGACCAGGCACACGGCGTGCTTGGACGGCTGTGACTGGGGCTTTTGGCTGGTGAAGATGAACGCACAAATGGCCAAATCTATTTTCATCACTATTTATAAACAGAAGGAAGGACGACATCGTACGGTTGTCTCCCAGGATGGTAAACTTTATCTCGACCGGATCCGTCACCTCGCCCGGTCGCCCGATCTCGCTGTTGAGCGTGTACCGCGATACGTAAATCATCTGGTCCGTGTGTGCCAGGCTCTCATCGGGCCACGTCTAAACCCAGTCCGTTAGCCACCGTTTGCGCGTCCATATAACCGTGCCTTTTCAATGAGAGGACCCACCGTGTTGTCCCAGTAGCAAAACATGATTGCAGTAAACACGCCAGGGACAGCCACGCCACCGACGTGCGGCACGTCGACCAAGGGCACGGCAGTTGCACCACCGCCGGGGGCCGCTGTTGCATACGACGTCACGCTCGACCCCCCAGGGGAAAATGCGCTGAGCACCGTCTTGTGGATCGACACGCCCTCGTCGTCGTCGTCGCCGTCGTCGTCGTCCCCGCCCTCGTCGTCCTGCTCTTCCCCGTCCTCGCCGCTGATCGTAAAACCGACGGTGGGCGCGGATCCCACGTCGGACGTGCCCGGTGCCACGAGTGCGTGTTCCGCTGGGTTTGCCCCCTCTTCTGAGCAAAGCAATGAGCGACGAGATCGTGTTAGGCGATGATAGGTCCACTTGAGAAGCTACGGCTTGGTCAGCCTCGCCGATCTTTAACCGGGCCGAGGTTAGTTGTTGTGTGTAAAGGATGTTTGAAAGCATGGGGACAGCATGTGAGAGGAGAGCCATGAGAGAAATCCAGACGTGCAAGACAGCAGCATCACGTTGCACGAAGTGGGGATTGTACTTGTAGTATCAGGCTCCGATTGTCACTCGGAACCAGGTAGAGAGAGATGTCGTGTCTTAGTCCCTATACAAGACACTAATGATCGAACAGGAAAACAACCAGAGAAAAACGAAAGTGTAGAAAGAGAGAGGGTGGGTGCCACAGGAAGGCAGAGCCATGGGTCACTGCACAAAGACAGACAAGTCACCCTACTCGTGACAGCATCCTTGCCTGACAGGTTCTCGTCGCTCATTGGTGATTCGTTCCGAGGGGTATTTCGTCCGTCCGTCAAAATGAGTTGTGCAAGTGAACACTCGGCATCATGGCGCGCAGGAACCTGAACAAGCCGAACGCGCGCACACTCGACTGTGGAGGAGCATACCAGTAGTCACAATTTCGGTTACACGGTGTACAGTTATACAGGGGAGACAAGCAAATGTTAACATGCTTAATCGACCTGGGGAAGCAAAAGAATCTTGCCCGCGTTGTCGCGCGACTGGATGGCGTTGTGCGCATCGCCAGCCTTGGAGAGCGAGAACTTGGCCGCGATGTGGATCTTGACCTTGCCCTGCTGGATCCAGTTGAGGACGTCGGTCGAGCGCCACTTGAAGTCCTCATCCTCGATGATGTGGTGGGCCAGCATCGGGCGTGTGATGGAGAAGGATCCGGCCATGAGCGTGTGTGGATCGATGGGCGGGACGGCGCCGCCAGCCTGACCAAAGAGGATGACGTGGCCGCAGATGCGCAGCGACTTGAGGCTCTTGTCAAAGGTGGGCTTGCCGACCGAGTCGTACACGACGTGGACTCCCTGGCCGCCCGTGAGTTTCTTGACCTCGACGTCGAAATCAGGCGTCGTGGTGTAGTTGATCGTGTAGTCGGCGCCGGCCTCCTTGGCGATCTGCGCTTTGGCGTCGCTCGAGACCGTGCCGATGACCGTCGCGCCGAGCAGCTTGGCGACCTGGACGAGGACGCGGCCGGTGCCACCCGCAGCAGCATGGATCAGCGCCGTCTGGCCCTTCTTGAGCACGTAGCTCGAGTGCGTGAGGTAGTGTGCGGTCATGCCTTGAAACAGTACACTGCTGGCAGTCTCGAGGTCGATAGACTCGGGCAACTTGATGATGCGATTGGCTGGCGCCGTGGCGTACTGCGCATAGGTGCCCGTGGCCGATGCCGTTGCGATGCGATCGCCCACTTTGAGCGTCGTCACGCCATCGCCCACGACCGCGACGGTCCCGGCGGCCTCCGAGCCTGGTATGAACGGCATCGTCGCCTTGTAAGCACCCGTGCGCTGGTACGTCTCAATGAAGTTAACGCCCGTCGCGGCCACTTGGAACTGGACCTCGCCGGGCCCCGGCTGGGGCAGGGGGACGTTGGTGTCGAGCGTGAGGGCTTCAGGGCCTCCGACTTGGTGGATCTTGATGGCGTGCATGACCGAGGGCATTGATGTGGAGAGCAGACGTCGAGAAGTATTTGTCAGCAAGAACGGGTAAACCATTACAGTTGTTAAAGAACAGGAATAATAAAACTGACAGTACAAAGACAATGAACTGATCGAGAAAAGAGTGTCTGTGGTAAAGGAACCACCAGTCCACTTCAGATAACAACGGTAAAGATCATGAAAAGAAAAAATAAATGTTGAAAAGTTGTGGATTTTTTGAAAGAGAGGGGATGCGGATGGGTTTTTTCGTTTGGTGAGATTGGAGAGTTGTGGAAGCTTGTTGAGTGAGAGCGCGTTAGAGGGTAACAACCTCGTGGTGATCATCGCTATTGTCGGCAGAGGCAGTCGGTTGACAAGAGGAAAAAAAACCAGATGGACGGAACGGAAAATTCTCATTTGCCTTTTTCCCCCGTCCGTCGCCCGATCCCTCCTCGTTGAAAGGTACTGTTGTTCTTGCTTGGGGTTAGGAAGGGAAAACAGATTGGGTGTGCTCTTTTTTCCTCCTTGCAAGACACAGCGCCTGAAGGGTATCTCAACAAAACCTTACCTTGTTTTTAGAACCCACGATGTCCACCAGCGTGCAGCAGACCGGCACGTCGCCCGACGACAGTACGTTCTTATCGCCCCTCTGCTCAACTCACTTGCTTGTTCTCTAGTGTGCCCCGAGTGCATTGAGCTGTACCAGGGCGACAACAAGGCGACCCTCCCTTGCCTGCACCCGATCTGCACCACCTGTGTCGAGAATAAGAACGGCACGGACGAGTACGTGTGCCTCTTCTTCCGCGAGGGACTGCTCTGCAACCACGAGTACAAGAAGGACCAGGTGCTTGTCGTCGCAGCTGCGAAAAAGGACGAGATGTGTGGATCTTGCCACGAGGATTCCGCGGCGTTCCGTTGCCAGACCTGCAGCCTCCTCTTGTGCACGGACGAGCACAAGGCGCACCCCAAGGTCAACACGGGTCACGTCGTCGTCGCCCTCCCCTCTGCCGCTGCTACCGTCCAGAACCCCTGCGAGACCCACAAGACCGTGGCAGCAACGTTGTACTGCAAGCAGTGCGACAATCTCACCTGCATCGACTGCGTTCAGAGCCACGACGGGCACTCCATGCAAGCCGTTGCAGCAGGACTTGCCACCCGCTCAGCGCTCATCAAGACCAAGCTGTCCGCCGTCGAGAAGAAGTGCAACGACCTCAAGCTGGGCGGCGACAACGAGGCCAAGCAGGACCTCGATTTTGTCACGGCCCACCTCGCCACCACCACCGCCAAGATCGATGAGGCCTTTGACGCCATCCTTCTGCCCGCACGTGACTTTGTTGTCTCTGTTGAGAACCGCAAGCACGAGCTGCGCAAGAATGCCCAGGACGCCATCGGTGCCGACGTCAAGACCCTCGAGCAGCAGGTCGACACGTTGGCCACGTTCAAGCACGACGTTGATGTCGTTAAGGCAGCTGACGTGTCGAGCAGTGGCACCCAAGCCCTCGTTTCTGCCCGGCTCGCTGCCCTCGAAAAGGTGGCCGTCAAATCGACCTCGGCAGTTAAGGAGACCAGCCACTTTGTGTACTCGCAGCCCACCAAGATCGCCAAGCTGCTCGAGTCTCTCAAGGCTGTTCAAGTCGCCCAACTCGGCAACATCACCAAGAGTGCCCTGCGCGAGCCTCCCAAGCTTGGACGCGACTACAATGTGATTGGTGACCCAGTGAAAATCATCGGTAATAAGGGGAAGGGTCAAGGTGAGGTGCAAAGCCCCATTGGGTTGGCTGTGGACGCGGCAGGCAACGTTGTGGTTGGCGATCGTGGCAACGCACGTCTCCAAATATTTAACAAGGATGGTGGTCATCTGCGGTTCTTTAACTGTGGATTTAGTGTCTGGGGTGTGGCTGTTGCTCCCTCGGGTGAAATTTGGGTTGCGTACAACAGCAACGATCTTCGTCTTTACAATCCTCAAAGTGGAGAGCTGGTTCGGTCTCTTGCGGCCAGATCCTTCTTTTGTGCGTCTCTCCCTGATGGGTCGGTTGTGGTCTCAACCAACGGACCCCACGTTTGCCTCTACAACTCTGCTGGTGTCCAGCAGTGGGAGTCGACGGGAAGTGGTCTCACATATACATATGGGGTTTGTCATGTTCCCGACATCAACGTTGTTGCTGTTTGTGACTACAACAACAAACACGTCCAGCTGCTGTCATTGGCGGATGGTCGACACGTTCGCACGATTGGCGCTGGTCAGATGAACCCCCGATCAATTGCCTACGATGCTGCCGCCAAAGTTCTCCTCGTCGGAGAAAATGATAAAGTGTCTGCCTGGACGCTAGAGGGTCAACTCGTTCACCAGTGGGGCAAGGACACAGTGAATGTTGCCCACGGAGTCGCGATCGATCCCAGCGACAACACTATCTACGTCAGTGACCACAACAACCACCGTATCCTAGTTTTCTAACATATCAATACCTTTTTACTACGTTGTTTACGAGTGGATTTATCTTTCTTTACTACTTGATACGTTGATTGGTTAGAAACTTACTACGCATGCTGCCCACTGTCCAGCAGTCCAACTCGCCCCGATGCCGATCATTTATTTGTCTAGGAAAAACTAACAAAATCAAATCAAAATACAACAAAAAAGAGCAAACTGAGATATAAAAGGACACCGCATAGAAAATAATTAGAAAGAAAAAAAAGAGAGAATGTCCAACTACTCCGTAGGGAAAATCTACGAGTTGACGAGTGAGCAAACCGATCGCATTTACATCGGATCCATTTGCAAAAAGTACT
>Ga0302230_10000934_pt1 | contig 20817 bp, 28 predicted proteins | sample II_Palsa_N2_1_FD_193523 | JGI IMG/M metagenome (GOLD analysis project Ga0302230, IMG submission 193523) | Peat permafrost microbial communities from Stordalen Mire near Abisko, Sweden - II_Palsa_N2_1 | ecosystem: Environmental > Terrestrial > Soil > Palsa > Peat permafrost | place: Sweden... | reverse complement strand
CGTCTGTTTTTTTTTTCTTGTTTTTCTTTTTCCTGCTCTCAAGCTTTCCACAACTATGACGCTTCCTCCGTCCTTGCTACTCGCACTATTGCTTATCCTTTTCGATCTGTCTAAGTTACAGTATCCCGTTGTTTTCTTTTCTGTTTCTGCAATATATACACTAGACTATATCTTCAGTTGTCAGCCTTTGCATTTTTCCTTTTCTTCTCCCTGGTGCTCGTGTCTGCGCTGGAGGGTGTGAATGAAATGCACGGGCTGTGCAACTCTTTGCCTTCGTGCTCACCCCACGCGATTGCCAAGTTTTGTGGATCAGCAGGCTTGCTTGGATCGATCTTGATAAAACCACCTCCTACAAGGAACTCTTGCGTCTCGAATGTGGTGGCTCCTCGCAAAACAGTCGTGTAATAGCGGAAGATTACTGTGCCGCGCGCCACAGCTCGCTGTGCTCCGCTGAATGTCGGCATGTGGCCATCCTTGCTTGGGTCCCCCAGTTTTTCGATCACTTTTTCGCGCATGTTTTCGTACTGCACTTTAAAGCCGACATGGAGAGATGGCAGCACGCTCTTGGGAAAATGCCGGTCGCCGAAGAGGACAAAGAGAAGGCGGAGCGCTGCACTCTCATCGACGTCAAAGCCGACGACAAACTGGCGATGGGTTACCGAGTTGTCGACCTGGAAAATTGGGTGCACGAGGGGACCCACGGCGGCAGCATTTTTGAACCAGGCAAGGAGAGCTGTGTCGTTTGTGCCGACTAACCGATGATTGTAGTCGTTTGCGACCCACTGGGCAACAAAAACAAAGGAGCCGATTCGTTCAGCAGCGTTCCACGATGATGGTAATGCGTGGACTTCTGTGTTTCTGTATGCAAACGGGGTCCCTTCACCAGTGGCGAGTGCTCGAAACAGCGCATTGATGCTAAATCGGCGGCGCGTCTCGTGGTGCGTGGCATAGGTGAGCCAGCACTCCCCCAGCAGCGAGAACGAGCATGTGGCGGTGTTATAGGGTGCGCGCAAGAATGCCGTGAGGAGGAGGATGAGAAACTCGTCCGCATCGGCCGATACCACGTTGTACGATTTTCGTGGATTTTCCTTGAGAAACTGGGCAGAGTGGTACGCCATGGACAGATCGGCCTCGCCCAGTTTATTGCTGAATCCCTCGACTAGGATGTCCAGGTGTGAGGTGGAGAGCGCAGAGGTTGCCGAGCTAGACAAGAGGGGAAGCGGCATCCCTGGAATTTGCTGGTACTGCCGCGACCCCATCTTTGGCATCTCGAAGTCGGAAAACAAGTTGGGACCTTGCTGCATACCGATGCGCTGATGCATCTCAATGGTGAGAGCCATGATGAGTACGAGCCTCGTGTCGCGACGGGTAAACACGGCATTCATGTCTAGGAGCTCCTCACTAGCGGTGGCGGGGTCAAACAGTGATGCGGATGCAGAAGAGGAGCCAGCAGACGAGGTCAGTGACACGGCAGATCCTCCGATTGCGCCCGACGATGAGGACGTTGAGGACGATGAGAACGTTGAGGACGATGAGGACGATGAGGACGTTGAGGACATTGCTGGTGCTGGTTCTTCTGTGCGCAGGTACTTTTGCATGGCTGCCTTGATTTTTTCCATTTGGATGTCGCTGACAAACGTGCTCTTGTAGGTCTGGTTGCCACTGCGACGGATCTGCTCTGGCAGTTTGAAATGTGGCACGTGGTTGGGCTTGTCCCAGGAGAGAACGAGTGAGCTGACGCCGGCGGCCTTTATTTTTTGGACGTGTGCGACCAGGCGTTCGACGAGAAACGAGAGCGAGACCTTTGCTCCTCTGAACTGCGCGAGCCACTGCAGCATGTCGTAGGCCGTGCCCTCTGCACCAGCGTACACGAGGTCACTGGATGCATCCTCCCCAAAACGTAAGAGAGCATTGTAATCGTTGTTGACCGTGTTGACTTGTTTCAGTAGAGCCTCGATGACGTGGACGCCCCTTGCTTTCTCGCCGTGTCTCATGGTACCATCGGCGTTGGTAAAGGTGGTGCAGTAAGGGCTTGCTGCTTTGGCGAGCTTGCTTTGGCACAGCCTGAACCCTTCTTCGTGCGAGATGCTGCCCGCGGAAACTTTTGCCATAATGTTGGCCGCTGCCTTCTTGCCCTCGTCGACGGCCAAAGTCGCGTGGGTCGTCTTGGCCTTACGATCTTTTTTCGCCTTCTCGCTCAACTCGAACGATTTGACCTCCTTTGCTCCTCGCCCCTTCGTGACCGGTTTGTCGATGCGGTCGACTTCTTGCCGCTTGAGCGCGACAGCTCGCTCGGAGCCCTTTGGGTACGCCCTTAAAAACTCCTTGCGCTTGGCTGCGGTTGACATGTACTCAGCATTTTTAAACAGGAAATGCTGCTGCGGATCGGTGTTGTTGAGTGCGCCGACAAGGACAGACCTGAGCTTGTCAAACGCCTCCTCGTGCTGTTTCCTCGCTCGATGGGAAGAGCCGCAAGCGCTATCGCCGTTGATGATGTGGAGCAGTTCATCAATCGCAAGCTGCTCGGCCTGCATCAACGTGACGTCGCGATCGACCCTCGACTCGTCGGCACGATACTTGCTTGTCAAGCTCTTTTTGGCTGTGTCGATTTGACGCTCGAGATGCTCATCGCTCATCACCTGATGCAGCGGCCCACTGCCGGTCTCAATCGAGTTGCCTCTCCGCAACTCCTTTTGCAGCTTGCTGTCGGGGCGATCGATGATGTTGGCCATGTAGCCGCCAACTTCGCCGTAGGCAAAGCGTCCAAACATGCAGAAAATCGGAGTAAACGAAACCATTGCGTGGCACTTTTTTTTTTTGAAGACAATGGTAATAATGAATTAATAAGAAACAGTACTAAAATTTTTTCGTACCTGCAAATCCAGGTTGTTGATTCGTCCTCCCCTCTGGTGCATCAAGATGGTACCAATGATGCGGCGCTGAAAATCCAACATGATTGGAATTGTGACTTCACCATCGAGGGATGTATTGGCGACGCGGTCAGAGATTCTGCCCTCACCTGGAAACACCGTGTGCAGTGCAACAGTGAGGGCGGCGTAGTCGAGGGACAGCACATTCGTACTGGTTCTCCAGTCGACCGCCTTGAGCATAGACTCCAAATGCTCCACCTTGAGGACGGCCAAGCGCTCGAAAATTCCGCACCCAGACAAAGCAGGTACGATCGCTTTGATCATGGCCCAGTTCGCGTGGAAAGGAGCTGAAAAGTTAAGTTTTTTAAATTTCGCTGAAAATAAAAATATTTTTTACATGGGAACAGGAGGATGGGCGCGAACAAACCTGGATGCTTGCGGATGACCTTTTTCGCGTGCAAGTACGTCGAATGGTCCAGTCCGATGACGAGGTAGCTTGCCACACTGCCATCAGGTGCCTTGGCTTGGAGAATGTCCATGAGATGCAGCAACGTTGCAAACACGCCCTCGTCGCTGTTTGGCTTCACAAGCACAGGGCTAGGGATGAAGACGACAGGTGTTTGCCTGTCACGCCACGCAGGAGCTGCAAGGGAGAACGCACGTGACACGTCCTCGATGCCCAAGGTCTTCTTCTCTCTGTACTTGTCCAGGAGGAGATGCTCGGCGATGGCTTCATATTTTGCAATGCGGTCCATGCCGAAGCCCTCGTGTCCCCTCTCGATATCGGCAAGCAATTTTTTCAGTTCTGATTGCTTTTTCTGCCGCGACTGTGCTTGCTCCAGTGTTTGTTGCGGGGCAGGCTGTGGAGTAGCCACTGGAGGGACCGTTTGGATTGTTCCTTGCGGAGCGCTGATAGGGGGGTGCGAGGAGCGGGAGGTAGTTGTGGAGGCCTGGACTGTTTGGATGTTTGTAGTGTTGGCGTTGATGTCGGTTACCGCCGCCCTTTGTGACTCTTCCCATGACAGCCAGTCTGAAAAAAGAAAATATTTTTAATTTCAAGATCCGTAATGTGGCCCACTAATGTGGCGGTCTCAAGCCCGCAAATAAAGTATGAAAACACAGAGAGGGATCTGGGAAGAGTGGTGATGGTGAATTGAGGTTTCGGCATTCCCCTCTCCCCCCCCGCCCCCTTTTTTATTGTTTGGAAAGCGTATATATGTATATATATTTTCTTTGGGAAGGGGGATTTTATTTTATTACCTTTGCGCAGAGTGTGTGGAACTTCGTTGCACCATTCCTCCCACATCTCTTTGGCACGGCTCGGAAAGACGGTCAACACAACCATCATGATGTGCACGCCGACCAGGACGCTTTCGTACAAGGATCGGGCATAGCGGAGCTGCTGGATGTCCAGGTTGTCTATTTGGCCGCGCTTCCCGCTTGTATCAATGGATGCGCCTGCACTTGACAGCATGTCCTTAAAGCGCACTTTTTCGTCAGACTTGGAGCGCTGAGCATGTTGTTTGCGCAGCTCTTGCATGTGCTTGATTGTCATTGTGAACGCGCCCACTTTGTACAGAGTGCGGTGCAGTTGGAATCGTCTGAATGAAGTTTCGGAATTAAAAACATTTTTTTTTTCTCGGGCTTAAAATATTTCTATGTACCGATTTGGCATCAACGACATCATCGTGGCAGTGTGCATGAGCCACAAGCGTGCAGACGGAGCCGCAAGATGGATGATGTACTCTGCTTGGAACAGCATTTTTTTCTTCATGTCTTCCTCTCGTTTTTGGCGCAGCTCTGTACGACGAGCGATGGAGACCCCACGGTGTCTGGCCTACAAAAAGAAAATATGTCACATGTTTTTCATCATTGGAGCGTACCACTGCATCTGCATTTTTATTCGTCCATCGTGTTTGAGACATCATACCCTCGAGATGGTCGCGAAGGCATCTTGGGAACTGGGCAAGGCGGTCAGCGATGTCGCCAGACGATGGAGCTGTCGTAAGGGCAGTCTTTTCCGCTTTGGGGAGCTTGAGGTACCACTCGCGAACCGTCGTGACGAGGGCATCGCTTCGTGGCTCCATGTCGACGAGTAACGTCTCAGCATTCTCTTTGGCGTTATTGAGGCACGAGATTTTGAGGGAAAATGCGTGGCGCTGTTGGTCTTCTTGGCAGCAAGAAACGTATTTGGAACCAGCATTTCCGATTTTGTCAATGTGGATATGGTAGCAGCGAAGGATACATTCGCGACAAACAAAGCCATGTCGCTCACGGTCACGCTTGCTCCATCTCTCCGAGTCACCGCCGTCGGTGCTATCGAGATACTTGGCGGCTTGCGTGAGTACACCGCATCGAATGACGTCGCAGGGAAATCGAATTGCTGTTTTCGAGCTACCCTTTTCATCGGTCTTGATAATCGTTTGAGCATGATCGCAAAAACAAGACTCGCGTTCTCGGACATAGAAAACGCTACATACAAAAAGGTATTAAAAATATATTTTTTTTGATGGTACTAACCAAAGACTTTTGCACTCCACACATTTGCGTCTGCTGAGGTACGGATCTGCAAGGGAGATGCCGCTGCCACTGGAAGGTGTCACGGTTGTGGGCGTGATGGGGGGCGTGACAGAAGAACGAGGAGTACTAGGAGCCGTGACTGGTGTGGCGTTGGGCCCGAGAGAGGCGGCGACTGTGGCTCCACGGGGACCTTCTGAGGCTTCTGGCGCTGTTGCGACCCTGCTGGTGGTGGGCGTCGAGGTTGCGCTGGACCGCCCGGACATGCTGTCGTCCAGGTCCATTCTCGTGTTATCATCATCTGACACCGTTTCGTCTTCCAGTGGAGCTCGAGCGACGAGATCGGCCTGTTCTTGCTGTTCGTGTGCAGCGGACGTACCTCTTTTCTGCCGTTTCTCTGGCGGTTTCTGGATTTGCGCAGCCTGAGTGCTACTGGACGACCCTGAGAATGAGCTGCTTCGACGTGAACGCCGCCTGGATCCGCTGGCGCCGTTTGCGTTGTCATCATCGTCACCGGTCAGGTGGCCCCCTTCTGCCAGCGTCTCGGGTACAATAGCATTGACGGGATCACTTTTTCTTGTTAAATTAGGATGGTCGCGCAGCCCCTTCATCTTGTGCCTCCAGCATATCGGCATGATTTTTGTGAGCATCTCCATCTTCTCGTCGACAGTCGCAAGGCTCTGTACAGACGAATGATCCATCCAAAGCTCAATTGCATCGCTGTGGACCTGGCACATCCCAAATAAGTGCGCTAGGACGGCATTCTGCGATTTGTCGCCTCGGCAGTACTCAGGGCATTGGTCGGGCGTGTCATCGGGTGCGAAGAGGCAGCATCTTGTCCACAGCTGGGCAGTCTCATCGCCTCCCATCGCATGGTTGACGGCTTTTTGGGCAGCTTTGGCGCCCACAGCTGCATCGGCATCCTGTACGACGGTGTCTCCTTCAGCATCATCGTCGTCGTCGTCTTCACTCTCATTTTCTTCCATATCGAGTGCATTCTATTTTATTATGCCGACATAAATATTCACTGAACAATAAAGAGCTGTCACGCACTGCAATGCTTGCTTGAAGGTTAGGGCGCAGAAGAGGCTCGTCTTCAAAAAAAAAGGCTGACTCTGAGCCTGAGTCGTCCGACGAGTCCTCGTCCAGGTCGCTGGCACTTGTCCATCCATCCGAGCCAGAGCCAGATTGATCGATGTCCATGCCGTCCGCCGCAATGAGTTCCTCGTCTCCTTCAGTACTCATTCTTGCTTTGCCGCGTAGTGAATGGCTCGCGCTCGTGACTTGGTTTTCCCTCCCTGTGGTTTTCCTCGACGGTTTTCCTCGATGGTTTTTCTCCGTCCTCCGGGTCCGTTCCTCGAACCTCGTAACCCTAGCACGGCTATTTAACATGGATTACATAGCGTAAGCAGTACCTGTGACGGTCAGTACCTTGTGGGCAAGCTGCGAGGACTGACTGGAGGTTCTGCTGGGTGAAAAAGACTGACCGACTTTTCCCCCCTGTTCTTCAGCTTGGACAGACTGGGTGGTGTGGATGCACGAGTTCTTGACCTACGAGGACCAAACTTGGTGAGAACACGGACCGTACATAGCTGCACATAAGCCTGTACTCAATCTATTGAACACAACAGGGCTTGGGAGTGAACCACCCACCAAACCAGGGAAAAGAGACCCCGCGGCAAACAAAACAACACGCCTATCACCGCTGTCGCCCTTGAAAATAAGCCAATTAACCTCGCTCCAGCGCACAGACGTAGGCGGGGTACCCACTAACAACGGCAAACACCCCCCAGCTCCGTAGAGTAAGAGAAAAAATAAATGGCCCAATAGCAACGGGAGGTCCCCTTTAGTACGGGAAAAAAGCTGAGGGCCACGTGGTTTGACGGCAGAAATTACATAAGACGGGCCTGATGAATCGGTGCACGTACGTTGTGTACCCGCTGCAGCCGGGCGATGGCGGCGGCGGCGGCGAAGGTGACAGGGAGACACGTCGGACGGCGGCCCAGGTGCAGGAGGTGGCCGCGCAGCTGTATGCCCTGAGGGACCGGATGATGGCGACGATTGCGCCTTTTGTCAAGGAGCACTTGTGGCACAAGGAGCCGTTTGTGCTGGATGTGTTTGTGCCCCAGGTGCCTGCTGCTGCCGGTAACTGAGCGGGGGAGGGGGAGCGAAGATTGACCTTTTTTTTTTTTTTTTTTTTGATAGGGAGACCGGCCTGCCTGGTCGGACAGACGCGGTTCGGCGACTGCATCGACGACGAGTGGTTCATCGTGTTCCTGCTGCGCGAGCTCACTCGCAAGTTTGACGTGGCCGTGAGTGCGACCGACAACGACGGCGAGTTTCTCCTGATCGAGTCGGCGATGGTCCTGCCGGCGTGGATCGACCCGGACAACAGCGAAAACAGGGTGCGACCAAATCAGCGCGGCCCTTTTCTGAATATGCTGTGCAGGTGTTCATCTACAAAGGCAAGCTCTGCATTGTGCCCATGCCGCTCAGGCCAGAGACGCGCGGCGTCTTGCCTGCAACCACGCCCACCGTGTCTGGCGCATTACAGATCCTCAGGGACAACTTTGGCCTTGTCGACAGCTCAGCCTCTCTGCAGCGACCAGTCGACATACGCCTTGGCGAATTCCCGCTCAAAACGAGGCAGCTCCTACATCATGCGCGATGCGTTGTGCCTCTTACTGTCGCTCACCTACTGCACCACTGCCCGCAACTGGTCGCTCCCGCGGTGGACGCGTTCTACCATCGCGACTCGACAGGGATGAAGGCGTGCGCAACCATGTCGCGCTTCCATCCAACCATGACCAAAAGCGTCGAGACCACGGTCACGTTTACGCGCTACCTCTACGCACAGCTCATTGCCCAGAACTTTTACGCGCCGAAACCGTTCCAGCTGCCGCCGGCCAAATCGGCCGACTTTGCCATGCACGAGCTAGGGATGAAGCTCACGTGCGGCTTTGAGATCCTGTGTGCGCAGCATGGCGACGATGCCAAGAGCAGCGGTGAACAGTCGCGGTGGCAGCACTATGTTTCAAACCTCACCCAGCTCGGCTACTTTCGCGAGTACCTTCCCGCGTCCAAACCGTACAAGGAGCTGGAAGAGCAGGCACGCTCGGCCTTTCTCGCAACTGAATCGGCCAAGCAAGAGTCTGCGACGTCTGCCCCGGCGATCGGCCTCGAGTTTTCCGACCCAGTCGCCAAGATCGAGCAGCTGCTTGCCGTTCCTGTTATCGAAGACGCCGTTGTCTCCACCGCCGCGCCTGACTCTGATCGCTGGCTTTCCATCACGGAGAACGAGCCTTTGTTTCAAGGTTTTTTTTTCTTTTTTATTTTCATCGGAATATGCGTTTATTTTATTTTTTTATTTTTGATATAGGAGAAAAGGACAAGGATGTGGAGGGCCTCAAATCGATGGCAGACATCCTGTCGTCGTTCATGCAAAAGTCTTCTGGCCTCGAGGGTGTCGAGTTTGCCGAGTACGTTCCATTGCTGCTTAAGAGTTATTTACATTTTTCTTTTTTCTTTTCGTCCAAAGGGATCTATTAGAGGACGACCTCAAGGAAGAGGACAGCGACGAAGAAGACGATGATGACTATGATGACGACGACGACGATACAAGCGGGTCGGACGAGGACACTGCTAAAACGCCTGCTGCGACCGCTCAACAGAAGAAAAAGGCCAACAAGATCTCGTTCGACCTTGACACTTTTCTGGGAATTTTTGCGGGTGCAACGGCGACAACGACAACAACGCCGGCATCCTCTGGCGCAACGGAAGCCGCAACTGCCGGCGATTCAGACGACGACGACGGAGAAGAAGAAGAAGGCGTTCTCGAGGACTACATGCACGCGATGGACAAAGAGCTCGCATCGACCGAGGCCCTGAGTGGCTTTGAGCGTGAGCCAACCATAACCAGCGCAGCCAGCGAGGCCACAGAGCCATCCGTCGGCCCCATCGACCTCGACGTCAACTTGGTCAAAAACATTCTCGAGTCTGTCGGCGCCCAGCACGGTCTGGCCGGCCCGATCTCCAATCTCCTCGGTTCGCTGCACTTGTCCTTGCCTGCCATCGCTGCCGACGACGTCGAGGATGTGTCCTCGGAGGAGGAGTCCTCGTAACTAGCTGAACACTGCGAAATAAAAATAAAATGTACATGGGCCAGTCACTTGCAAATAATATGGCAACCACGGCGCCTGCAGCTGGGACCTCCTTGGCCGAGCAACGAGAGGTGGCGGCGCGTCTGCATGCGCACAACATGGCGATCAGCCTTGGCGGCATGCCGAGTCACACGCTGTACCCGCTGTCCAACTTTGCGATCGACCAGAAGCAGGTGCAGATGGAGGAGGATCCGTCCGTCGACTCGAGGATGAAGGTAACGTCGAGCGCGGGCTGAAATGGCTTACCCTCTCGTGCCATGCAGCGCATTGAAGATGAGTTCCACACGGTCGGCATGCGCCGCACGGTCGAGGCAGTCCTGCTGGTGCACGAGCACCACCACCCGCACGTCCTCATGCTGCAGATTGGCGATTCCTTCTTCAAACTGTACATGGCGCTACTTTTTGCGGTACTAACCCAAAGGCCGTGTTGCGCAGGCCTGGAGACCAACTAAGACCGGGCGAGGACGAGGTCGAAGGGCTCAAGCGTGCACTCCACCTTCGTCTAGGACCGCAAACGCCAGTATTATTAATGGGCTGACGTGACCCTTCTCTAACCGCGCCATCGGGTAATCGCAGGACAAGGAGGTGCCAAACTGGGAGGTCGGTGAGCTCGTGGGCGTTTGGTGGCGACCAAAGGCTGAAAATTATCTGGTATTGAAAACAAAAAGAAATTTTTTTTTGATTGCACAAATCCTGACTTGTCTTCAAACGTTTGAAAGTATCCGTACGTGCCCGCGCACGTCACCAAGCCACGCGAGATGCGCAAGATGTTCTTGATCAAGCTGCCTGAACACTGTATGTTTTTACGCTTTTCCCCCTTTTTTTTTGACATTCTTTCATGAACTTTGTCATGTTTAGGCACATTCTACGTTCCACGCAACATGAAGCTGCTGGCCGTACCCTTCTTTGATCTCTTTGAGACGCCCAAGGTAGAGTGATGGTTTGAATAATGGCAATCGTACTGAAGTTTCTACGTCGCAGCGATACGGAAACACCCTTAGCACCCTGCCGCACCTTGGCTCGCGAGTGAACTTTGTTTATCAAGACTAGAAGAAGAACGCGTGCAGTCCTGTTGTAACAGTGCCGGAAAAAAAAAAGGAAAAAAAAAGAAAAACTGAAAGAGCACTTTCGTTTCGCTCTCCGAGTCTGCCAAATTGGTGTTGCCTGCTTCACGACAGCCGCAACACTCGCCGCACACAACCACAACAACAGCACGACAAAGCCCCTTCCGGGTGTTCTATGTTCTGCACCCTCGTCTTTGACCAGCTTCCTAAAACGTTGCCGCCGCCCCCCGACGACAACGACAACGCTCCATTGGTGCACCAGCAATCCTTGCACCACCACCAGCTTCAGGTAACGACAATTGCCTTCTTTCGGCTGTTGGCTTTTCTCGACCCACGACGAGTGCATGCGCGAGGTGCGGGGTGGGGGGCCCTCTCTTCTCTCTTTCCTCTCTTTTTTTCTCTGCGCACTGACGTGGTCGTCCCTCGTGCTTTTTATCCTTTGGAATCCCATTAAGACACTCCCCCCCCTTTTTTTCCTCGCAACTAACCGCCCTCTCTTGTTTTCCCCTCGCTTGTGTGTGCAGCTCGGTTCAGTAGCAGTGCCGTCAACGCGCTGCTCAAGAAGATCTGAAAAAATTGCTTCAACAGCGATTCATATGTACGACGAGGACCCCACGCGGTCGTGCCTTTGTTCACTGACCCTTGTTTTTCTTTCTTTCTTTGCACTAGACACCGCTATTCAGCTTGCTGGCAGGGCTCTTCCTGAGGCACCTCCACCACCCCTTTGGCTTCTTTTTTTTGTCCTTTCTGTTTCTTTTCCTTCTTTTCCTTTTCTTTCCTGCGCCCTAAACCTCTTCCTCTCTTAACTTGCAAACTTTAAACTCCTAACCAACCATGTCTGTCGTCAACATCAACCGCGCCAACACGGACGCCTTCTACCGCTACAAGATGCCGCGCCTCCAGTCCAAGATCGAGGGCAAGGGCAACGGCATCAAGACTGTCATTCCCAACATGGACGAGATTGCTCGCTGCCTCGGACGACCCGCAAACTACCCGACAAAGTTCTTTGGCCTGGAGCTCGGCGCCCAGACAACGATGGACGAAGCCAACAACCGCTACGTTGTCAACGGCGCCCATGACGAGCGGCCCCTCGCGGAACTGCTCGACAAGTTTATCAAAAAGTTTGTCCTGTGTTCCTCCTGCAGCAACCCCGAGACCGTGATCGTACTGGGAACACCCGATCCAGCGTAAAACAACAACTCACAGTACCGTTTTCTTCACTAGATTGTCGACAAGCGCGAAGAAATCTGGCTCGACTGCAAGGCCTGCGGTGCTCGCAACAAGGTTGACCAGCTCCAGAAACTCTGCGTCTACATCCTCAAGGTTTTTTCATATTTATATTTCAGTTTTTTTTATTTTTATGTTTATTCACACGACTTTTATTTTTCAATTGAGCAGAACCCGCCTGCGAGCGCCATCAAGGACTCTAAAAGCAAGTCGGGAGGCAAGGAGAAAAAGTCAAAGGAGGAGCGCCGCCGCGAGAAGAACGAACGTGCCAAGAACGGTGGCAGCAGTAAGCGTAACTCGGACGATGAGAACAACGACGACGAGAACGACCAGCAGGACGAGGCCCCTTCCGCAGAGGGTGCACCCACCACTGCAGCAGCGGGCGGAGAATCGACCGATGTTAGCATGATTGCCGATGTCGACGAGGAATTCACCGTCGACGAAGCCACGCTAGCCAAGGCGCGCAAGGAGCTCACCGAGGGTCTCAACAGTGCCGTTAAGAACCTCATTGTGTACAAGGACGACGACGCAGCCGATGGCGGCGACGATGCCGGTGACGCGTACGAGGGCTTTGCTGCGTTCCTTGCCACGCCCCGTTCAGCAGACGAGATCACCGCCAAAATTTCTAGCGACAAGCTCAAGGAAGACAAGGCCCTTGCCGTGCTCGTCCAGACCACGTTCACCGAAAACATCATCACCGAGCTCCCCGAAAAGAAGGACTTGCTCAAAAAGCTCGTCAAGTCGGAAAAGTCTGTCAAGGGTCTGATCGGCGGCCTCGAGCGCCTCGTCGGCGCCACGCACAAGTCACTCATCCCCAAGTTTATGCGCATCCTCAAGGTAAACCCCTGCAATTGAAAAAAAATTTTTTTTTCACCTTACATTTGGTTCCGTGCAATACAGTTCCTCTACGACGAAGACGTTCTCGAAGAGGAGGTCATCCTGGCCTGGAACGACAAGATCTCGAAAAAGTACATTGACAAGGAGACAGGTGCCAAGCTTCGCGAGGTTGTCAAGCCCTTCATCGACTGGCTTAAGACAGCCGAAGAGGAAGAAGAGGATGACGACGACGAGGAGGAAGAAAACTGATTTAAAATGAAATAAAAAAGCACACCTCCCCAAAAATCACACATTTTGCCTGCAGCAACTGTTTCATACACTCTTTTTTTTTTTTTCTCTTTGTTTCTGAATTGTACATTTGTTCTTTTTTTTTATAGTAAATGGGAAAATGGTCACCGCAAGTCTAAAAAGCCTAGCCTGGTCTACTTAAATGCGTTGCCGTTTGTTCGATTTGGCGTCTTCGGATGCTCTTTGGGCCCTCTGAGCGGCGAGGGCGCGCTCCGCAACAGCTCGTGCTGCTGCGATGGCCGCTTCAGCCGTGACGGATGGTGCTGGGGCCGCGCTAGGCACGGATGGTGGTGGAGCAACGGCAGGTGGCGGCGTGGATGCATTTGTGACCGATGAGGTTGAGGAGGAGGACGACGACACAAAGCTGATCTCGGTGCGAGGTCGTGTGAGCCGTTCGCGTTCTCGTTGCTCTGTCCGCTTCTTTTGCAGCTCGGCGAGCTCCTCATAGTGGGTGCCGTCGGGCACCCTTTTCACTCCTTTCTTTGAAGAGGTCTGTGGATAGTTGGAGCCAAACTCGTCGAGCTCGTACAGCTCGATCAGCTTTTCATAGATCTTTGGATTGCGGAAGCTCTTGAGGCCCTGCAAGTACTCCATGACCGACTTGTTGGACGCCTTCTTTGCATACAGCGGTATTTGTTTCTGCACGGAGAGCAGCGAGACAAGCGTCAGTCGCACCAACAAAAAGCACGACAGTACCAGTTCGTCCTCGGTGAAAAACTTGGTCGTTTCGGGCGGCAACTCGACCGCGTCGATCGCAGGCAGAACCGTGAGCATGATCTCCCGGGAGCTTCTGTTTTGTGCTACAGTAAGAGAGAGGAAATAGCAGCCAAGAACGTACAGAGTCGTCCCTGGCGGCTCTGGCTGCCCCCCATCCGCTGCAGAAGGCGCATAGCTCTCGCTACTCAGGTCTTGCATCGTCGTCACGTTGCGCAGCCCCGACCCAGTCGCTGTAGTCGCTGGTGCAGCACTTGGCGCGCGTCGTACTACACCCATCGACGATGACGGCGACGGGGCAAACGTAACACGACTCGTCTTCACTGCCACTGGTGCTGCTGGTGCTGGTGCTGGTGCTGTGTGTCCACTGTTTGCCTTGTCCGTTGCAGCGCTGCCTTCGTCGTCGTCGTCGTGGTCGTCGTGGTCGTTGTAGGACACGAGCGAGGCAGGGCGCGAAGGCGGCTTCTGCTGCGGCTGGGCGCTGGCGGGCCTGAGGGCAGCAGGTGCAGGGGCAGAGGGGGCGTTGGTGTCCTCCTCCTCCTCGTCGTCGTCGTCCGAGGACGTGCCGTACGCAACCAAGCTCATCCCGCCTTGTTTGTGTCTCGAAAAAGTGAGTCCTTGCTTTGATTCAAACGACAAGAAGAGACTAAAGATTTAAGGCTACAATCTAAAGAAAGCAAGGACGGACGACATGGAAAGGGAAAGTAGTAGTAGAGAGAGGGAGGGAGGTGGGGAGGAAAAGGAGGAAAAAAAAAAATTATTATTCGTCGTCAAGTTGTTGGATGTAGGGGTTGCCACCTGCACCGGCAGCCGCGTCGCTCGCGGCGGGTGCGTAGCTCGAGTCGTGTGGGGAGACAATGGCCCCGGCGGCCTTGTTGTGTGACTGGGCGAGGCTCTGGTCGCCACGTGTGCCCGCAAAGACCTTGGCGACGTCCTCGGGCTTGGACAGGAAGAAGATGTGTGCGATAATGGCGGCCGAGGTCGAGCCAATGATGGGGCCGACCCAGTAGATCCAGTGGTCGGTCCAGCAGCCGGCGACGACGGCGGGGCCGAACGAGCGGGCAGGGTTCATCGAGGCGCCGGTGAATGGGACGCCGACGAGGTGGAGGACGAGGATGGTGAGGCCGAGGACGAGGGGGGTGAGCTTGCCGGGACCGTATTCGGCACCGCTGACGGGGGCCATCTTGCCGACAAAGGGCGAGATGGCGGTGGAGAAGACGATAAAGATGAAGATGAACGTTAGGGTAATCTCAAACTGGAGGCCGGTGCTCGAGGTGATGGCCGAGTGGAGTCCGTGGCAGCCGAGGCCGTCGCGTGCCTCGATCGTGGCCGGGAGCAGGCTCTTGAGGACAAGCGAGGCGAGGATGGCGCCGACGAGCTGCGAGATGACGTAGCAGAGACCGCGCACGATCGAGATCTTGCGTGTGATGGTCAGGGCCCAGGTGACTGCGGGGTTGATGTTTCCTGTGCAAACAACACAAAAGCGGTGCAGTTTTAGTCGTCCCAGCGTACATTCATGGTTTTGAGCTTTGTGCGTACCTCCGGAAATCTCACCAATCGAATAGATGCTGATGGCAATGGCAAAGCCGTGCGCGAATGCGACCGACATGACGAACGCGGCCTGGTCGTACGCGTCGCCGTTGGTGGGCGCCGAGTTGACAGCCGATGTTACCGAGGCCGTGCCCAGGAACACAAAGATGAGCGTGCCAAAGAACTCTGCCAATGAGCAGCGCCAGAGCGACTGCCAGTGGTCCTCCTCCTTGTCGTACACCTGAGGGATCTTGAGCCCCAAAAAGTCGAGGATCTTGACAATGAACGACATGGCTGCACGCGTGAATAAAAATGTGAGTGAACCAAGGCGGACCGTGCCAACAGAGACAAAAAGGGGAAAGAAGGCAGAGCACACACACACGCGCGCAAGCACACACATGCAAGCACACACACACACACACGCACGCGCAGAGGCAACGGTCAACCGTGACTTCCCTTTTGAAAGTTCGCGACTGCGCTAAAAAAAAAAAAACAACAGGCGCACCTGGGCGCACCGTCACTGCGAGATTCAACCGACTGCTCACCAGTGGACCTTGCACAGGCTGGCCGACACACAGGCGCACGGCAGCCAGACGTGCCCACGCAGCCCTGCCGCAGCCCACGCGCCCACGCGCCCCTTGCCAGCAACTCCACGCGCCGCACTGAAAAACCAGTTTTGAAGTTTGGCTCCCTGAGAGTCATGGTCGTTGTGACGCAGCCAGAACCAGGCAGGAGCCTGCCCCAAATCCCGTTTTCATGCGTGACGACGTGGCAAACGGGACCGTGATGTATTTAAGACGCGGCCGGTCATGCATTTTTATTTGTCCCCCCCTCCCCCCTCTTTTGACCTCTTGTGCTTTGTGTGTGTATTGCGTGGCACAGTGATTGTTGACCTCTGCTTTCCTTTAGGACACACCACCACCCCCGCGTGTCCACCACCCCCGCGTGTCGCCAGCCGTACTGCCAAAAGCAAGGCGATGAAGCTCTACTCGATCGCGGTCGTCAACGTCACCGACCGCAGCGCCGGCAAGCTGCTGACGATGGAGTCTGACTTGACCTCGTTCAACTACTTTACCCGCGCCAAGTACGTAGCTGTCGAGTGACGCCGATGTGTCTTTTAACCGTGCAATGCACGTGCCAGTGTGCTCGAGTTTATCACGTTCATGTCCAAGACCATTGCAGAGCGAACAGACCCTGGTGTGCGACAGAGTGTCAAGCAAGACGGTACGACTTGTGTGCAATGTACTGTTTGAGGCTGCTGAACGTGCTTGCAACAGTGTACGTGGCACACGCCTACAGCCGTGTCGATGGTCTCGCCGCGGTCGCAGTCACGGACAGCGAATACCACACACGGTATGTACGGTCGAGGAATCACACTTGACGCTCGATGTTTACGTAGAGTGGCCATTTCGTTGCTATCCAAGGTGCTGGACGACTTTGTGAAGCAGTATGTTATTTCGCACCGTGACCTGTGTTTATGTCCGTGTTGTTGATAGGTACCCGCAAAACGCATGGAAGACAGCTGCCGCGACTCCACTGACCGAGCTGAAGGTGTACTTGACCAAGTATCAGAACCCCGAGACGGCCGATACCATCACCAAGGTGCAAAAGGACCTCGACGAAACCAAGGAAGTGCTGGTAGGCCTGGGATAAAGACTCGCTTGGCACCAATCTCTCTGTCTGCCCTTAGATCAACACAATGGACCAACTTCTCCAACGCGGGGAAAAACTCGACGACCTTGTCGCCAAGTCCAATGACCTCAGCTTTAGCTCCAAAAAGTTTTACCAAGAAGCCAAAAAGCAAAACCAGTGCTGCTCGATCATGTAGCCGGCCCATCCCATCAAGCTTCAAATTATCTCGCATACACGGATAGGAATATATTTCTGTTTTGACACATCAAAGGCCTTCCACATGAAAAATTTTTTATTTTATATAGCATCAGAACAAACTCACAGCGTCCCGCTGAATCACTTGGCTACTGTCGGACTCTTGGGGCTCTTGAGGTTGTCTGTGCTTCCACTGCTGCTTCCTGCCGCCGCTGCCGCCGCCTTTTTGTTCTTCTTCTGCTCCGACCGTGGTTTCCGCTCCTTCTTCTTCAGTGTTGTCATGTGCTGCTTCACCACGCCCATGTAGGCTACGTGGAACTTGAACACGTCTGCTTGGGGCACCTGTTCGAAGAGAATCAATGCCGGTGCATTTGGGAAAAAAAAAAAAAAATGACGACCGCGGTACCACTGTGGACAGCTTGACGCTCCCCGCGACTGCGCGCACAAGGACAGCGCCAGGCGCCGCCGGCTTGACCTTGGGCGCCCCAACCTCGGGCCGATCTGCCTTCTTGACAAACTCGACCGCTGCCACGAACACACACACGATCAGCCCCTTGTCAGCTCAAACAGGGCGCTCTTCATACCTTTCTTGGACGTAATAAACACTGAGCCCTTGCTCTTTGTCCGGTCGAACAGCTTGCCCAGCTGCACGATAAACTAGAGGGAGGGGGGCGTCAGTACAGGCCAGAGGTTAGCTGCGTGCCTCGGTGTTCTCCAGTCGCCCCATCTTTTTTAAGTGTGCCCCCTAAACAGAGCGTCCGGCAAGCAAGTCCTCTTTTGAGTCCTGAAACAGCGCAAACATTTGTGTATCGTTTTCAAAAGGTAGCTACTACAATTTCAAAAATTACTGGTGCATCAGATTCAAAGTACCCTAAATTTTTTTCGTCGTCGTTAAATCAAAGTTGCGGGCTCAGCGCTCCTGCCGATCGGATGAGCTTGCTCAGCGGGTTAATCACCTCGAAGGACGCAGTAAAGTCGTCGCGCGCCTTAGCGGACCACGCCTGCAGAAGGAACTTGCGCTCGCCGACGTGCACCTGCATGAGCCCGGTCCAGTTGTTGGCAGCGGTGTCGACATCGGGGAACGCGAGCACTTTGACCTTCTGGATCTTTTCGCGTGTCTTGTAGCGGATGTCACCCGATCGTTTTGGTCCAGCTTGAGGTGCATCGGCCTTTTTAGCCCCGTTCATCTTGGCCACAAGGAGGATGTCTGAAAAGAGGTACAACCTAGAGAAAAAATTGAGCATCACTTAAAATAGCTCGATTTGGTATTACCTGAGCACTCGTCGGATCCGCAGTTTGGCTGCTGGGGATCGGAGGACTTTGGCATTCTGCCACGTGTCGTCGCTGCTATTGGAAGGCGTCTGCTCGACTTCGAGCTCGTTGGCCTCGAGCTCGCTCACAAACAGACGATGTGGAGCGATCAGTTCCTTCAACCGTCGTAATAATATTTTTTTAAAAAAACTTTTAGAGGGTGTCCTGCACGTACGAAATCGTTGGGGACACCCTTGAGCTCGTCCAGCACCTCGACAACACGCAGGCGCGAGTCTGCCTTGCGCTTCATCTCGTTGATGTAGTCGGCCGTCTCGCGCATCTGCGCTAGGGCCTGCTTGATGTTTTCAAAGTCGTCGTGCTCGCTGTCGGTGTTCTTGAGCAGGTCTGACAGGTAAAAGTAGTGACGAATTTAACGAAAATATATTTTCCATGTGCGTACTATCGAGGATCATGACATAGCGAGGGATGCGCTGGATGGGGGTGAGCAGGTGCTCCGTCAGTCCGATGGATCGCGTCTCTGGCCGTTTGGAGCACTCGGCCAGGAACGATCTGAACGCAGCGGCCTCGTTCTGGACCTTGTTGATGGTCTCGATGGCCGTGTTGTAGTTGTTGACAAGGCCAATGTAGATTCTCATCGACTCGGTCATTCGCAGGAAGATGTCGCCGATGAGGCTTGTGCGAGACCACGCACCGAATCGCTCCTCCAGGTCTGCCAAAAGTGCAGTGTTGACGTTGAGGATGGCCGCAATCTCGGGGAAGAGCATCTTCATCTGCAGGTCGCTCACGATCGGCTTGTTGATTTCGATAGTGGCCCGAAGCGGTTTGATGTAGACATCGGTTATCATTCGCAACGTTTCGACGTAGGTCTGTTCCGTCCAGATCAGCTCCTGCACAATATTGGTCCGCTTTTGATGCAATTGGCGCAATAGATCCTCTCTTTCTTGCCGTATCCTGGTACGTATAAAATTAAAAAAAAATATCTGTAACAAATAACGAGTACCGATCCTCCTCCTCCTGACGGCGCTTGCGTTCAGAATCTGCCAGTCGTTTCGCTTCGAGGGCCTCCTCGCGTTCCCGCCTGAGTGTTTCCTGTGGCCGATTCTATTGCATACCGTGTCCAACGACAAACGAACGTACCAGCAGCAGCTTTTCACGCTCGCGCTCGCTCTCGACCTTGAGCCGCTCTTGCTCGCGGCGATACAGGTCCTGCCTGATAAAGCCATTGAGGGCGATCAACCACTGGTTGAGCGACGCCTCGGTCTCGGCGTGGAAAAAAAGGGCCTGGTTGTCGAGCACGACCTTGAACCCAAACGGCTTGTCGTCCTCGGAGCTGGCGGCGACCGAGGTGCACGTTTGCAGGTCCACGACCTTGAGCGGGAACTGCTCGTCCGTCGACCGGTACACAAACAGGAAATTGTTGTGCAGGACGACCCACCGTCGTCGCCATGCCTTTTCGGCGGGTCCCTTGAGCACGAGAAAGCCGCCTCTCCTACCTGGTACCTGGTGATGGCAAATCCCGTTTAGAGAGGCAGTCTTCCAAGAGCAAAAGAGGCGTACCTTTTCGGCGGCCTCGGCTCGCTTGCGCTTCTCCACAAACTGCTGAAAATCGACGGGCAGCGTGCCACCGAGCTCGTCAGGCATGTTTTCGACGGCGACGTAAAAGTGCAGGGTGCTGCGGTCGACAGTGTGGATCTTGCCTGCGAGCTTGGCAGTCATGAACGGCTTCATTCCGGCCACGATCAGCGACGTCCAGACGGGCGCATCCACAATGTAGACATGGCGCAGCCGGGCGGGGAAATGGAGCTATTCATGCATTCAACCATGTTTGATTTTTATGAACGAATGCACGATCCAAACACAAACCTGAAGCTCGGCAGCAAACTTGTTCAGCAGCCGTAGGTCAAACGATTTCCAGGTGCTCTGGGCCATGTTTATAATGAGCGTAAACCCGTGCTGTTGCGTCTGCCTGCTCTGCATCGCCACGTCCTAGAAAACGGTGTTTTTATTTATTTTTTTATTTCTACCATGATTTGATTAGAAGACAAAAACGGTACCGCAAGATAGACAAAGAGATCGAGGTAGCTGAAGAAAGACGTGTCCACGTCGTGTAGCCTTGCATTGAAAACGATCAACTCGCCGTTGTCCCTGTGCATCGTCATTCAGCAGTTACAGCTGAGATTCGTCATTAGGATCCTACCGACAGCGTGACCCGGGCATATACAGCACCTGCGTTTGAAAGAGATCGAGCACGTCCTCTATCATGAATGGCTCCCTGGCGCCAAACTTGCCGTGGTACTGGCAGGGGAGACGAGTCAGAATTGCACTCGAAACAACCTGAAACGCACCCTCTCAAAACGTTCGCCCGCTCGGTCCATATTCCATTTCGCGGCAAAGAGGAAACGTGCGAGAAGGTCTTCGGACGGTAGCTTGAGTTCCTTGTACGTGTCCAATGCTGTTTTTTATAATTTTAAAGGGGGGGGGGGGGGGGGGGTGTTAAAGTCTCCTTTCCCC
>Ga0302230_10000933_pt1 | contig 20831 bp, 26 predicted proteins | sample II_Palsa_N2_1_FD_193523 | JGI IMG/M metagenome (GOLD analysis project Ga0302230, IMG submission 193523) | Peat permafrost microbial communities from Stordalen Mire near Abisko, Sweden - II_Palsa_N2_1 | ecosystem: Environmental > Terrestrial > Soil > Palsa > Peat permafrost | place: Sweden... | reverse complement strand
AAAAAAAAAAACTTACTCCGCCGCCAGAGCCACCAGCAGGACCCAGCGAGCCAAGCATACTGTTCACGTCCACCTCGAAGGGGTCATAGGTTGCGCCGCTGCCACCACGCGGCCCGAACGACGGCGAGGGCACGTACTTGTCGCTCTTCTCCTCGTTCTGTGCTGCCATTCGCAAGGGCGCCTCCGAGTCTGCGTGTATGCGCGCGTTAGTCAATGTGCCAGGCTGAGCAGCCGAGCTGAGAAAAAAAAGACACGAGGGTTGGGCCATATTTCTTCTTTGGAACTCCAGTTTGTAGCCCAGCCCTGACGTGTCATTTTACCAACCCGGGGCTGCAACGTCGGGGACACTCATGGACTACCAGCCCGGGCTTGAATCCAGGCCTCCGCAAGAGCCGTCCATGCCGCGCCTTGCAAACAGACGTGGGAGCACAGGCAGCGACACTGACAGCGACGACTCGTCAGCGTCTGCCGCGGCTTCTGCTGCCAGTGCCAATGAAGCTGCGAGCGAACGCCGTATGCGCGGCCAGTTACGGCGACAACAGCTGCAAGAGGAGCAGCCGGCCGCAGAGGAGCGAAACCTCTTGTTACGGCAGCAAAAGCTAGCAGAGCTCCAACGGGAGCAGCAGGAACGACTCCTCTCTGCGCTGCGTGCGCAAAACCAGCCGTCACAACAACGGCCGAGGCCACAAGCGGCCCCGCCAGGGCTGCAACATCCCCTTCGGATACTTTTGGTCGAGGACGAGGACGCCAACATTGTGCAAGCTCTGCACGTGCTGGCAAAGGTATCTCGTCGTGTGCTTGTTTTTTGTTGTTTGTTCTGACCCTCTCCCACATAGTTGGGTTATAATGCGGACGTTGCGCGCGATGGGACAGAGCTCGTGGAGAAGATGAGGGGCAACACCGTCTGTCCTTACGACGTTGTTATTCTAGGTACACACAAGTCAAAACCAATGTTCTGACAGCAATGTAGATCTCGCTTTGCCCCAAATGAACGGATTCGAAGCGATGGAGTGGATGCTAAAGCAGTTTGCCAACAAGGAGTCGAGACCAACCGTCATCACCGTCACCAGCTCGAAACACGAGAACGATTTGTTTAAATGCCTCCAACTCACCATTGGTATTTATCAAGTTTTTTTTTTTTTTTTTTTGTAATAGAAAAACAATCCCACAGAATACTATATTGCAAAGCCCCTCACCCCAAAGGAACTATGGTCAAGACTCAGTTTGGTTTCTCGGCTCCGACGATGAGCCCCACCCAAATGATGATGCACGTTTTTCCCCTCAATCAATAAAAAAAAATTTTTTTTTTTTTCGTTGTTGCCGAGCCAGTTGTAAATCATTTGATTCCTCCGTATGTACAATAATGTCTCAAAAAAGAAGTAGAAAAGAAGAAATCATGCGCGAGAAGAGGGGGCTGTTAAACTTGAAGGGCCAAAATGTCGGAAAAATTCTTTTGAAGATTGATGTGGCGGTCGAGGTCCTCAATGGCGCATGTGGCCCGTCGGAGGTAGGAGGGCATCCCCATTGACTTGAGCATGGTTTGTGCCTGGACGAGTTCGGCCTTGGCGGCGGTGAAGCGACCATGGATAAAGTTGTACCGAGCTTTGATCATGAGATGTACGGGCCGGTAGATGGCAAAGATGGTGGCAAGCGCAAGGACCTTGCCCAAGGCCGTCTTGACGTTTTTCTCAATGTCCTCGAGGGGAGGGAGGTCTTTGGCGACGACGGCATCGTGCATCTTGGCCTCGAGGAAAAACAGCAACAGCTCGGTGTAGAACTCGGCGTACATGGTGTCACTGAACGTGACGCTGAGTTGTCCAACGATATCCTGCCGTAAAAAAAGAGAGTGAGAAAACTCCAAAAAAAGAAAAAAAAATAAATAAATTGTATTTCAGCATACGGGGTAAACAGCAATCATCGCATTGGCCTCCTTGATGTCTCCACAGCGCGCACTGCACAGGGCCAACGGGATGACTAGCCTCCAGGGAAGCAGAGCGTCGTTGTTTTTTCGGACTTTTGCATGCAGCTCCTTGGCCTTTTTTTTTGAAAAGCAAATCAGTTGATACACCTACCAGAAGGCCCACATTACCTTTTGATACGAACCAAACAGGGCCGAGTAGACACGACGGTTATCGGAGCGGGTGTTGGCTTGGCTGAAGGAGAGACTCAGTTAGAGGAGAAAAAAAAAACTTTCTTATTTTGGTTACCTGATCAGAAGAACGGCTCGAATCATCTGAGTAAACTCTTGCTTGCGGTTGTCAATGTTGATAACGGCCAGATCCTTGTTGAGTTCGTTGAGAACTTTGTTGGCTGCGGAAAGAAAATAAAAAAAAAGGTTCTTTTTAATATCCCCCCCCAAAAAAAAATTAGCAAAGTTTCTCTCAAACCTTTGTCGATCTCTTCTTGGAAAACGTAGACGAGCGCGAGCATATTGCCGGTGACGTGCCAGTAGAGCTTCATGTTGGCGAGTTGGTAGAGCTCGAGGGCGTGCGCAAAATTGAAAGCGGCGTCCCGCAGCTGGCCCTGGGCAAACTTTTCCGCGCCGACGTGCTGGTAGTATCGACCGACGGTTTCGGTCGACTCTTTGCCGCTGCCGAACGACGACATCTGCCAGGCGAGACGGCGGTAAGCCTTGACCAGGCCCTGCTTAACATAGTATAGCCATCCATTGTTGCCCAATGTGAGCATCCATGCGATCGACATGCTGATGTGTGCAAACAGAGGCATGGCCGACCGTCCAACTGCCTCGGAGGTGTTCATCGCCAAGAGCATGTAGTACATGATGGCGAGCGAGCGATAGAGCGACATGCCCTCATACATGTTGCCGTAGTAGAGCGACTGTCCTTGCTGTTTCAAAAACAAGGGTTGAAAATTTATTTTGACTTTTGTTGAGACATACCAAGAAGGACAGGTTGGCAATGTCCATGTAGTATTTTTCGGCACCGCGCACTTGGACAATCGTCGAGTCGGCCCACAGTCCGATCCTCATGCGGTGGGTTATGTGGCGCATAAGCTCGTACGCGACGCCACCAAAGAGCGGCAGGGCCTTCCAAATCGTGTTGATCTTGGAGGCGTCAATGTAGAGCGCGAGCGCCTTGAGTCCCTCGGCCGACTCTTTCGTGGCCTCAGCGCAACTTCCTGTCCGGTAGCACGAGTCGCTCACGGTTGCGTAGTGCTGTGCGACGGCGAGGGCAGGATCGGACGCATCGAGAACGGGCTCGAGCAACTGCAACGCGGACAAGAAAACAATTAAGAAAAGAAGCATAGGGGGGGAAAAAAAAAAAAGTGGCCACCTGCTTGATGACAAGGGCAATGACAAAGACGATCTCGATGCGCAGCACGCCCATGAACATGAGGAACACAAAGTCTCCAGCATTGTGCATCACGCTGTGCGCCCAGAAATACACCATTTTGTCGACATCGCCGGCTGTAATTTTAATATATTTTTTTTTTATAAAACTTTTTGAGAACGAAAATAAAAGAGCACACCCTGGTCGTCATCTCGGAGGCTGAATGCTTGGAGGGCTCGAGTGGCAAAGGAATGGCTGTCGATGACGATGTGGGTTGTGGACATGATGTACGTGCTCGCACAGAAAACCAACAGGGCCGCGACGGCCGCAACTCGCCGACTGGTAGACGGCGGATCGCTCGAGTCCAGCACGGGGCCAGACGTGCTGCTGTCGCTACCAGGCATACTGTTGTCAAAGCCCACAAGTCTAGCAGAGCACGTATTTCGTTAAGAAAAACGAAAACGAAAACGAAAACAAAACAGCGTACGGGACCGAGTGGTACGCCGGGGCAGAGAGGTTGTTGGAAACGAGGACGGCGCGGAGCAAGTGAACGTGCTTGAACAGGTTCTGGTTCTCGCGCTTGAGGTAGTCGTTCTCCTTTCGCAGGCGAGCGGCGTGCGAGTTTTGCAGCTGGATGTGATCCACAGCTTTCTTCAGCACCGCACCCTTTGCGAGGCGCTTCCCGCTGGGTCCCAGGAACACGAGCGATTTCAGAGTAGTGATGGCATTGTTGATCACCGCTTGGCGTTTTCGTTCGCTCGCATTATGCCTCTGCTTGAAGGCCTCCTCGTCTCCGCCCTCGCCGCTTGAAAACAAAGAAAAAAGCTTAGTTTTCGTACGCGATAATTGATACATACTCTTCGTCCATGCCATCGCCACCGTCCTCCCCGACGATTGGCTTGAGGTCATAGTCGTTGCCTTGGTCCTAATGAAGAAGAAAAGAACGCTTGGAGATGAAAAAAAATAAAAATTATCTTTTGCTCTACATTGGACCAGTTGAAGGCACCGGTATTGAAGGAAAAGCCACCAAAGTTGGATGCCGACGTCGTGAGTGGGATGTCGGATACGCTTTGGAGGGGCTGGTGTTGCGGCACTGCGGGCGACGGAGGGGTGTACTGAGATGGCGATGGTTGGTAGGACTGTGGCGATTTCCCACGTGCGGGTGCTGCCGATTTTTTGCGCGCCGCCCCAGCCGTCCCTGGAAAAGACTTGACCTTTGCAGCCGAGGAAGAGGCCTTGAAAGCGTCTGCAGAGCCATTGACAACGTGGAAATCCTCCTCGGGCGAATTGGTGTCGCTGGACGACTCTTCGTAGCTGGCGTACGGAACCGCCTGCTCCTGATGGTAGTAGCTGGCAGCAGACGAGCCGGACGTGACGCTATCGGGGTCGCTGACGCTCTGTCCTGGCGACATGTCCTGCGAACGGGTGCTTTAATTACTTTTTGGTCGGTAAGGGCAGACGTACCAGTGAGTTCGGACTGCCATCTGAAAAGCTGCCGGGCGGTGGCGAGTACGGGTCCTGCTGTTTGAGCAGATACAGATGCTCGTACTCACTCCCGGCAGAGACAGACGTCAACGGGGCCGCCGAGGGCGTCGAGGTCGAAAACCTGGCCGCGTGGGTGTCAAAAGAAACGTGATGGCCCAATGTTGACACGTACCATGACGGCTCCATGACAATGTCAAAGAGCAGCGAGCCGCTGTCGCCCGTGCCTGCAGGTTCAACCATGTTGTCGTTGGCAGATGTCGTGGCGCTGTTCAGGTCCAGCGACGGCGTGTCCGCGCCCCACAGGTAGTCCATCGAGAAGGAGAACGCGAGTCCGCTCCTGTGTTGCATAAAACTGTTTAGCATGTGGACGATTATTTCTGCTTTTCCCCTGTTGGCTCACAGCACGGAAGACAGAGGGGGAGAGAGAGAGAGAGAAAGGGAGAGTGAGCGAGGGGACAACGAGGACCGCAGAGGACCGCAGCAGCTGGTCCACTTTGAAAAAAAAGAGTAAGCCATGAGGTCACTGCAGCTGATTTTTTTCGACACGTAATCACAGATTTAAAAATTTTGCAAACAATCGCGCGGGGGGTGACAGCCGCGCCCGACTGGGGAGAGTAGGCCGAGGTTGGCGACGATTTCGGTGGGCCGAATCTGGCAAAGAAGCATCTGCGTATCTTTCAAGCATCCCAGGGAGAGTGCCCGGCAGTGTTGCGGCAATCTTGCCCGGCGCGAGGAAGACAGCTTGCTTTCCAAAGGCTGAAAACAGCGAGGAGATCCACTGCGGAAAGAGGGCGGCATTGTTTAGAGCCAAACGACAATTCAGTTGCGCAAAATGATGGTATGGCAAAAATAACGTCATGACCTGACGATGTGCGTGCGTGCAGGCGGACGAGGACGCGCCCAGGCCAACGTACCGCGGGAACCCGCTCTGGAGTGATGTTGTGCCAGTGCCACAAGATGACGGGGCGGACGCGCCCGCTCCCATTGCGTACTCTGCCGAGTGTACCGTCTCTTTGAAGATTAGCGCTGTGCTAACTCAAAAATGCGTGCGCAGACACCGAGGTCATGGACTACTTTCGAGGCGTGCTCGCGACCAAGGAGAGGAGCAAGCGGGTGCTGGACCTGATCACGCACATTGTTTCCCTGAACCCGAGCAATTATTCTGTGTGGTAACGCGGCGGTTTGCATGCGCGGTCAACCATTAACACCGACCAACCAAAAAAAAAAAACAGGCAGTATCGGAGGGAGGTCCTAAAGGCCACCGGCGCAGACCTGAACGCCGAGCTCAGCTACATTGCTTCGCTGCTGGTCGAGACGCCGAAAAACTACCAATTGTGGTATCATCGGCAGGTCTTGGTCGCACTGCTGCACGACGCCTCGAACGAGCCGGCGTTCCTGCGCACGATCCTCCTCGACGACGGCAAGAACTACCATGCCTGGGGGTTCAGGTACGCTCCCGCTCCACTGAAAAGGCAAGGTCTCAGTCTCCCTGATCGAAAAGGCAATGGCTGCTAGAGTCGTTCCCAGAGCTGTGGCCGAATGAACTGCCGTTTGTGGAAGAGTTGCTGACGATCGATGTGCGCAACAATTCCGCCTGGAACCAGCGCTACTATATACTCCAAAAGTACCGTTTGCCCACGGATGCGGTCCTCAAAGAGGAGCTCGAGTACGGCAATATTTTGATGTGTTTTTTTAAAAAAAATCTATGTCAGGTACGTCTTTAGCAAGATCGAGCGCGCACCCAACAACGAAAGCGCATGGAACTACTTGCAAGGGTAAACCCCCTTTAAAGAAAAAAATTCTTTTTCTTTTTGCGCTGATTTTCTTTTAAGGCTCGTCGACCTAAGGACCTTTGCTGACCTCCCTCAGGTGGAAGAATTTTGCGTCGGCCTGCGCGACCGCGGCATCATGACGTCGTTCCTCTTTAGCATGTTGGCCGACATCTTTGAATCGAAGGGACAGCACGCCCAAGCCGCCGAGGTAAGTCTGTCAATCAAATTTCTCGTCTTATCTTAAAAAAAAAAAAAAGGTCTTTAATCTGCTCGCCCAAAAGCTGGACACCATCCGCAGCAAGTACTGGGAGTACCGCCAGGCCGTGGCCCTTGCCAAGCAGTAGCATTTTTTTTTTTTTTTCAATTGTGGAAGATGGAAGACGCGATGTTCCACGCATTCTTTTTTTCGGTCCTTTTTATTTTCGGGACCTTTTTTTATCGCAGGCGTGACTGTGCCAGGCCAAGCCAAGCCATTACGGTAATGCTATGTGTGTGCGATTAACTACCGGCGTCACCGTCTCGAAGAGGCACGCCTCGTGGGCGATGACGAGGGGCTTGCCTAGCTTGGCCCTGGTGAGTATCTCCTGCCCTTTGCGTGCGGTTTGTTTGCCTTTTGTCTTGTTGATGAGTCGCGCTAGTTGGCCCGGTGCTATTTTGGTCTGCTGCCATTGTCTGTGCGCACAACCTGACGTAGAACGTGTGCCTCCTGACCGACCGGACCTCCTTTTGAGTGGGGATTTTTTTTTTTTTTTATGTGCGTGCGTGCTGTCGTGTTTGTTTGTTTCCATGCTTCTCTCTCTGGCTCTCTCTCTCTCTGTCGTCTCACCTTTATTGCACTGTCGTCGTACCGCTTGCTACCGTGCTCTGTCCCCACCACACCTGCTGCAGTACACTCACCGTTTGCAACAACAATCCGTTGGTCCAGGTCGCATCCCCATCCGTGTGACGTGACTGCAAGCCGGACAGCAGGTTAACCGCCGCATAAAGAACAACCACACTGTGAACCCCGAATGCACGGGCTTGAAGCTAGCTGTGTCCGGTCCAACTCGTCGGAACGTCTTCTTGCAAACAACACATCCACGACGACAACAACGACCACGAGAGCGCCATCGTCGGCAGCGGCGGCGGGCACCAGCGATACAGCAACCATGCCATCTGTGGCAGCAACACCGCTATCGATCAACGTCCTGTGTGCGACGTGGAACGTCAACGGGAAGCAGTGCAAGGAGGATCTGAAAGAGTGGATCAATCCAACCGGCCTAGGTACCGTTTGCTGAATGCAGCAGACCAGCGACACACCTGCTTGTTGACATACGCACACTGTAGATGCCAAGCCAGATGTCTACGTGCTGGGCTTCCAAGAGTTTGACCTTACGCCCGAGTCGTTTGTCAAGATTGACCAAGCAAGGTTGGACACCTGGGTTAAAGCAATCGAGGCTGCGCTTGCCCCGGTTGGGACATACGTCATGGTAGGGAGGAGCCTCCTCTAAACGAGCACTAACCGCGAAAACAGATTTCCCAATGCCAACTGGTAGGTATGCTCGTCATCCTGTATGGAACGTCCGAGTTTTGCGAGCATGTATCGGACATTGACACTGGCATGATTGGCACGGGATACATGGGCGTGATGGGCAACAAGGTGCGATTGTCGTCAGATTGCGTGCATCAGGTTGGCTTATCACGTTCCTTTTCTTCTTGCATTAGGGCGCAGTGGCTGTGCGATTCGTCGTCGGAGGCAATGGCCAGCCTGGGACTGGCAGGTCACTCTGCTTTATTAATTCCCATCTGAACGCGCACGTGCACAACGTCAAGAGGAGACAGGAAGACTTCCAAGCGTATGCGAGTTTAAAGGGGAAAAAAAAAAATAAATATTTAACATTTCCCATACAGGATCATCCAAAAGCTCACCTTCTTTTGTCAACACCCTATCGAGATACCGCCGCCGACAGACCTGGTAGCTGTTCGCGACATGATGAAACACGAGGATGATGCTGGGTCGCCACCAGAGGTCAGCACGTCGTCTGGGCAGCTTGGGCCTGCCGAGCGTATGTTACCTCTCCCCCACCCCGAAAATAAATTAAAAAATAAATAAATAGCCGAACAACTGCCTCCGGGAGATGTCGATGGATTGCGGTTATTGGACCACGATCTGGTGTTTTGGATCGGTGATCTGAATTACCGGGTCGAGCTCACTCGCAACGAGATCTTTGACGCGATCGAGAAGAAGGATTGGGACCAGATGCTCGCTGCCGACCAACTTTTGTATGTACCTCGCGTTCTTCTTTGGGTGTGACTAAACAACAACAACAATAACAACAAATTTTTTTTGGCAGACGAGAGAAGAATGCACAGAGGGTTTTCCAGGGATTCAGCGAAAAATTGCCCCTCTTTCTACCGTCGTACAAGTTTGACGCAGGGACAGACCAATTTGATTCGTCTCCCAAGAATCGTCTGCCAGCCTACTGTGATCGCATTCTGTGGCGTGTCTCCAAGTACGTGCCCCCGTTTGGGAAAAGAGAAAAAAGAAAAAATGAACCTGCTGGAATAGGTCGCAAGAACTGCACCACAGCCACCACTTCCACGGGCTCGGCAAGAAGACGTCCGAATCAAGGATCCCCAGTTTGTCGGCCGAGGAGATCTCATTCGGGGCGGTCAAGTCACTCGAGTCGCTAAAGTACAGTCCAATAAGAAAGGGGTTATCTCACACTGCTTTTAGGGAGTCGGATGTGCAAGTGCTTTACTACGATTCACGGATACAGCTGCGCGTGTCAGATCACAAGCCTGTGACGGCCCTGCTCAGGGTAGATCTCGGCAAAGTCGTCATTCCGATTGGTACGTGCGCTACCCCCGAAAATAAAATAAAAATAATTTCTCAATTTCTGGAAATAGACCAAAACCAAAAGCAGCCTGCGTCTGTGAAATCACTACCTGTTGTCTCCAAAAAGGTCAGTCAATTCCAAGTGCACGAAGGGCCTCATCCCCCCTCCCCTTTTTTTTTTGGTAGACAGGATATATGACCAACATGGCACAAAAGCATATCATCAAGGCGTTCAACGATTACCAGGTTTTGGCTGCGTTTGCTGTGTTTGCTGGCTTTGTGTTCTACTGTTTCCAGTGACAGTGAGGTTACCAATTTTCCGTTTGTTTGTTTGCATTAGGTTATCTCCCACTTTTCTTCCTCCAGTCTCTGGTTCTTCACTTCCCCCCAAATCCAAAAAAAAAAAAAATTTTTTTTTTTTGTTGTCATATTGTACCCGTAGTTTTGCTCCGTTTTTATCATGTACTGCACATCCCAAACAAGGACGTCTCCAACAAGGTATTCATTCTGATAATAATTTAATTAGGTCAAGCAGTTCGGTACTTTCAGCAGGGGGTTGAACGATCGGCTGGGTATCTTTTGGCAAATCAAAGTCGAGCTGGGTGTTGGTTCGGCACTCAGGGGCAGCCTGCACAGAGAGTGCGGAGGGCAACGCCGACTGTGGCACACCGTGTTGATGCTGGACAATGAACTCGCTCATGGAGGCCGCGCGAGGATTCTCGAGGGGGAACGTGCATTCGACGTTGTCGCACATGTACACGCCAGCATCAAAGGACGTCACAAAGAATCGCACAGTTGCACCGCACATCGGACATGGCGTTCTGCGGAAAAGTTGGATTAAAAACCACACTGCGTCGAAATCAAACATACTTTGGCCTTTTGTTGGACTTTCTGCCTGCCCCCGTAGAGGTGGATGCTGATGGCCTCTTCAGTGTCCTTTCAACGACCAGGCCATTCTCATTTGGCTGAAGGCTTGCTTCCTAACAACAGAGCAAAAGGGTTAATAAACGACCGTTTTTTCGTAGACATAAAGAGTGGAGGAGTTGGAGAAAGCGAGAGCGAGAGAGCACACGCCCAAGTGCCACACATTGTGACCCGAGCGTGCAACATCAAACGAACGGGGGACATAATGGTTCTTCCACCCCCCTCATGCTGCGACGAGAAGGGCACAACGACAACGCCCACGCGTGCAAAAATTGGCGGATTTTCCAACGCGACAAAAAGAAACAAAGAAAAAAGTTCCCCCACGCCCACCCTTTCTCTCCCTCGCCCCAGTCCCAGTTCCCGCCCTCCCAGAGGACATGCTAAGGTAGGTTAAGCACCATGGTGTGAGGTGGCATTAGGCGTGAGCCACGCGACGGAGACAGCACTGTGACTGGATGAAAAAATGTGGCTGCGATTTGTGTTCCTGGCGACCCAGCAAAGAAAACATGCGCAATATCTGCCTCATTAGCGGCCGCTCGCACCAGCAGTTGGCCCTGCAGGTTGCGGACCGGCTGGGCGTAGACCCTGCGCAGGTATGCCATGGAGTGAAGCTGCGTGAAACGGGACGTGTTGCTCAAGGTGCGCACCCTTTTTTGGTTGGGTGGATAGATCAAGTTGGGCGAGTTTGCAAACAACGAGCTCTCCGTCGAGATCAAGCAGAACGTGCGTGACAAGGACGTCTACGTCCTGCAGTCGGGATGCGGCAGTATCAATACGGTGGTCATGGAGCTGCTCATCATCATCCACGCCTGCAAAATCGCCTCGGCGCGTCGCATTACCGCCGTCATCCCCAGCTTCCCCTATGCCCGCCAGCCCGATGCGCCTTACACGAGCGACTCCAAGGCACGCCGATCCGACCTCTGGCAAGCAAGACCTGGCACGCTCGTCGCCAATTTGGTACCATTCCACCAAAGCGGAGCGCAAATGCTAATAGTCCTCAAAATCAACCATAGCTCACGTCTGCGGGCGTCGACCACATCATCACGATGGACTTGCACGACGCACAGTTTCAAGGCTTTTTCGACATCCCTGTGGTTTGTCCCTATCTTTTTTTTGTGTGTGTGTTTGACGACAAACGGCAACCGATAGGACAACCTGGTCGCCGCTCCTCTCATGGTCAGGTACATTGTAGAGAAGATCCCCAATTACAAGGACGCCGTGATCGTGTCGCCCGACTCTGGAGGTGCCAAGCGTGCTACCCAGATTGCGGAAAAGCTCGGCACCGATTTTGGGCTCGTCCACAAGGAGCGCAAAAAGGCCGGGGGCGAGGACCAGCTTGTGTTTGTGGGCGATGTCAATGGCAAGGTGTGCGTACATCTGCCTCGTCTTTTTTTAATGATTCTGAGAAAAGGTTGCTATCATCATTGACGACATCATCGACACGGCTCAAACAATCACGGTGGCCGCGAGCGTCCTGGCCACGTGTGGCGCCACAAAGGTCTACGCCGTCATCACGCACGGCATCCTCTCGGGCAACTCGCTCGATCTCATCAACAAGTCGATGCTGCACGAGGTTGCCGTGTCCACGTCCGTGCCCCAGAAGGAGCACCAGGAAAAGTGCAAAAAGCTCAAGACGTTTGAAGTGGCACCCATCTTTGCCGAAGCCATCCGCCGTATCCACAACGGCGAATCAGTTTCGTTCCTCTTTGAAAACGCCATGTAGTTTGCAAGCCTGAAAACAAATTTTTTTTTTTGGGTTACATGCGTCACTTGCCACCAGACTCGAGCTGCTTCTGGTTAAAGTACACGGAGGAGTACGCCGAGTCAAGCCCGGGGATCTTGGCAGCCGTGAGGATTTCGTAGCCGGTCTCGGTGACGAGGATCGTCTGTTCGAACTGTGCCGAACGCTTGCCGTCGGTCGTCGTGGCCGTCCAGTCATCGGGCCAAATCTTTTCTTGATACGTACCCTCGCAAATCATAGGCTCGATGGTGAAGCAATGACCGGGGGCCATCACGCCGACCGCCTTGTTCTCTTTCGGTTGCGGGGAAAAAAAAAAAAATAGACAATCAGACGAGAATAAAATCAATACTAAAATACTCGCATAGTGAGGAATATTTGGCGCGGCGTGGAAAAGCGTGTTGACGCCGTGACCTGTGAAGGCTCGCACGACCGAAAAGCCGTTGCTTTCGGCATGCTGCGAGATGACATTGCCGAGGTCGCGGTACGGCACGCCGGGTTTGACTGCGCCCACTTTTTTTAAAAAAAAAAAGAAAAAAAAATTATTTTCTTGTTCAAGACATACCCATTTCGATGGCCTTTTCGAGGCATTCGCGCGTGACGTTGACGAGCTTTTGGCCGACTGCATCCACTTTGGAGCCGACAAAGTAGGTTTCGTTAAGGTCGCCGTGGTAGCCGTCGTAAAAGAGCGAGACGTCAATGTTGACGATGTCGCCATCCTGCAGCGGACGCATATCGGGGATGCCGTGGCAGATGACCTCGTTGATCGACGTGCAGACGGAGCGGGGGTAGTTGTGGTAGTTGTATGGCGACGGATAGGCGTTGCGCGCGATGACTGCATCATGCACGATGCGATCGATCTCGTCCGTCGTCACGCCGGGCTTTACTGCCGCTGCGGCCAAGTCCAAAACCTCGCGCGTGAGCTGGCGCGATGGCGCATATTTAGAAAAGGGGGAGCGACAGCAAGAAACGTACACGGCAGACCGTGCGAGCCTTTTCGATCTCCTCGGGGGTGAGGACCTGGATCTTGTTGTTCCCTCGCTCGCTCTGCTCGCTGTAGGGGATGCCATCCTCGGCATAGTCGGGACGCTTGATGTCCTTGGGGACAAAGCGGCGTGGGCCTGGCGGCCAAGGGCGGAGAGCACCGGTGAAGCGGTACTGCGGCCAGGGATTGTACGCTGACAGGGAGGGTGGGAGGGTGTTAGCGTGCCTTTGCCAAAGGGAAAACGTACTGGCAGCGTCGACGTGCAGCGCCTTGTGAATGCTCCACGAGGCCTTGAAGCACTCTTGCGAGCAAAAGTACGACTGGGAGAGGATCTCGGGGCGGTTGGCCTTGAGGCACGTCGGGCTGTTTGGTTAAACACGGGGTATGTTGGCACGCTCTCCTAGGGGTGGGTGTCTTTCCAGCGTACCACTGCATTTTGCCCACGCCCTGGCAGCCGGCGGCGTTGTTGCAGCGGGGGGCAGTGGCGGCCATCACGAGTGAAGGTGTGCGGAAAGTTTTGGCGGACATGCTCGGGGCCACGTGGGGAGTCGTTCGGACGAGGCGATTCCTCCACTCGGCTGCATCGAGGGCGCGCCCGCTGTTCCACGTGCTGGGGATCGAGACGAGCTGCGACGACACGGGCGTGGCGATCGTGTCGAGTGACGGGACGGTGCGCGCGCAGGTCGTCGTGGGGCAGAAGAGCGTGCACGAGGCGTATGGCGGTGTCCACCCGTCCAAGGCAGGCGAGAGCCACGTCCGCAACCTTCCTGGGGCGATCGAGACGGTCGTGCGCCAGAGCGGGCTGGTCCTGGGTGATCTGGCTGCGGTGGCCGTGACGCGCGGGCCAGGGATGGCGCCGTGTTTGTTGGCCGGCGTACAGGCTGGCAAGGCTCTGGCGCTCGCGCAAGGGAAGAGGCTGCTCGGGATCCATCACATGGCTGCGCACGCGCTCACTGCGCGGCTCACCAGCCCAGAGGTCGAATTCCCGTACCTGTGCCTGCTGACGTCTGGCGGCCACACGCTCTTGCTGGAGGTTCAAGGGCCGACCTCGTTTGTGCGACTGGGCACGACGCTGGACGAGAGCGTGGGCAACGCAATCGATCACGTCTCCAAGCGCCTCAGGATCCCCTGGGGAGCGTTTTCCGGTCCCGGCGCTGCACTGGAGAACTGCGCTCTCAAGGGCGACCCAAACCGCGTCCAGCTGCCAAGGCCGATGCAGCACGCCAAGAACAGGGACGGCTACGACTTTAGCTTTGTCGGCCTGCGATCGCACATGGACAGATACCTCAGCGCGACCCCTCCCGTGACCGAACAGGACGTTGCCGACGCGGCAGCATCCTTTCAGCGAGCAGCGTTCGACCACGTGCTTGCTCGCCTCGTGAAAGTAGTGCGCGATCGCCCCAAGGACCACTACCGTACCCTCGTGGTCAGCGGTGGCGTGGCGTGCAACACCTACTTCCGCGACCGGTACCTGGAGGGGGACAAGGGAAAAAAACGTCTTAATAATATGTTTTTGCAGGGTGCGGGACCTCGACCTTCTCCCTTCCGTCTTCCCGCCTCCCCAACTATGCTCCGACAACGGTGCGATGATCGCATGGGCTGGGATCGAGCGCCTCCTTGTCGACCCTGACGCCACCGATGATCCTGACTTTGACTTTATTCCCAAATGGCCCCTAGGAGAGAGCAAATAGCAATTATTATTTTTCACAGTCTGCTCGCAGCAGTGGAATATTGGTGCAAAAGAGGCTCGTTGAATGAACCACGGACGAGATTCTCCACGGCGAGACGAGCCATTTGCTCACGCGTTTGCAGCGTCGCTGAGCCGAGGTGGGGAAGGACGATGCAATTTCGCAACCTGAGCAGTTCGTGGTCCACTGGCAGGGGCTCGGGCGTAGTCACATCCAACGCGGCAGCCCATAGGTGGCCAGATTGCAGTGCCTAAACCAACGAGGATCCAATTGAAAAAAAAAAAAAGCCATTGCATCGCCACATCACATACTGCGACGAGGGCGTCCTGGTCAACGACGCCACCACGGCTCGTGTTTACAAAGATGGACTGAGGCTTCATCTGAGCAAACGCGGCAGCGTTGAAGAGCTTGCGAGTGTGCTCGTTGAGCTCGCACGTTGCCACGACAATGTCGGCCTCGGCGAGCAGATCGGGGAAAGGCCGGAAGCCATAGTTGGGCAAGCCGGGTTTGGGCCCCGACGCGCCAGTGTACACGATCTTGGACCCGAATGAGGTCAAGCGGCTATGGTCGCAGGGTCAAAACAGGAAAACCGGAAGGGAAAAAAAACGCGTACTCGGCCACGGCGCGACCGATCAGTCCCATGCCAACAATGCCGACGGTCGAACCAGAGAGGCCGCGCCCGCACATCCACAGCGGGGACCATGTGCTCCACGCGCCAGTCTTGACGGCCTCGATGCCTTCTGGGAGCCGCCTGCACGCAGCCAGCACCAGGGCCACGGTGATTTCGGCTGTCGCATCCGTGAGAACTCCCGGTGTGTTGCCGAGCTTGATGCCGCGCCGCTCGAGCGCGCGCACGTCCACATGGTCCACTCCCACCGACATGCTGCTGACGACGTTGAGCGATGGTCCCGCTGCATCGAGGACGTCCGTGTCTATCTGCTCTGTCAGCAGACACAGGATCCCGCGGACCGACTGGTCGTGTTTGGTCGAGACCGACCGCACCAGGTCGAGCAACTCGGACCTCGAGACGGGCCGATCCTCTGTCCACTGGTGCAGCGCGACGGAGCACTCCTTGGCGCACTGCTGCAGCAGCCTGTCGGCCGCCGGGGTGAGCTTGCGCGTGACGACCCACGCCGCGCGCTTCATCAACGAAACGACCACAAAAAAAACTGAAGGCAATCAAAAGTGCTCTCTACAACGGGGGGCCTAGAATCGTTTCCTATTTTTGTCGACGTTTTGCTTGACGAGGTAGCCGACGACCGCCACACCAACGAGTGCGACGACAACGACAACGGTCCAGACAAAGGCCTGCCAGGGGGCGCTCTCGTTTTTGACCTTTTCGGCTTTGGTGCCGCGCTTGGCAGCCGGGATGTCCTGGGGGATGGCTGCCCTTCGGAGGGCCTCGACCTGGGGCCGATCCGGGAGGATGTACTGGGTTGTGGTCACGGAGAGGATGTCGTGGTCGTCTGCGACGTCGCCTGTGGCAGCGGTGAAGCCGACGTAGCCGGCCGGCGGGAGCTGCACATTGTTCAGGGTGACGCAGGTCATCCACTGGTTGCTACCGCCCACATCGAGATCCACCTTGAGCGTCTTGCCAAAGTATGTGATGCGAGCGCGAGTGGGGAAAGGCGACTTTCGGAAGCGGGCCTGTCGAGCGCAATTTGCGTAAAAAAGAAAGGGGAGGGGAAAAAAAGGCACTCATACCTCGCAGCCGCCATTGTTGTTGAGAAAGTTGTCGTCGTCGTTGGTGTACGCCTTGGTGCCGTCGTTGACCATGACGCCGACGTAGGGGAACGAGACGGGGTGCTTTGTGTTCATAAACGTGTCAAAGAACACACCGACTCCGTTGAACACGGCCGTGTTGCCAAAGGCCGGGCCGGTCATCTCCTTTTCAGTCGTGAACCAGAATGCAAAGCCGTCGCCATACACGTTCTTGCCCACTCCGTCCACCTTGAAATCAAACTCGATGTGCCAGTTGTCAACGCTGAGGGGCTATCCAAAAAAAAAAAAAAAGCAGAGAGACCGTCAATAAAAGGAGCCTCTTTTTTTGCGTTACAAACCTCCTTGCTCCAGAGCCAGCCGCGCTTGCTCTGGCGGTCGGGCGTGAGGCGCACGTACTTGTTGGTGCTCACGACGGTCGAGCCGCCAAAGGACCAGTAGCGGTTCTCGAGGTTGGCGTCTGGAGTCGGCGTGGAAAAAAAAGAAAGAAAGGGATCAGCAGAGTTACGACGAGGGAGAGGCAGTACCAAGATACGGCTGGTGAAGAATATGCGAGCGCAGGGGGACCTCCTGCACCGTGTCGTCCGGCAGGCTCGCGTTGACGGCCACGCCAAAGGCGAGCAAGCAGAGGCCAGCGAGGACGACGAGCGAACGCGCACGTGACGCCATTTTTGGAAGTTGCCCACCTGATGCTCCGCTCGTCCGTCCTCGTACGCGCTCGAAAAGAAAAAAAGCGCGAGCTAACCACAAGCAACCCCCGCCCCTCCCCTTCCTTACCCACTATCATGTGTACAAAAAACAAAAAAACCACAGCGCAAGGCAACGTCCGTTCGTGCGGTGAGCCAATCCCTCCTGGGTCGTTCGATGGCCACCGAGGCTCACTCGGCCCCTCAGGCCTCCGACTACGGCATTCAGCTCAAGGAGGAGAAGACCACGGGCACCGGCGGTGGCTGTACTGTGCCTTCCTGTTTTCTTTTTTAATTCCGACTTCTTTCTCGTGCAGTGCTGCCGTCTGCTGAGGGAGGCAAGAAGATCAAAAACTTCACCCTCAACTTTGGCCCGCAGCACCCCGCCGCGCACGGTGTGCTCCGCCTCGTGCTCGAGCTTGACGGCGAGGTCATTGAGCGTGCCGACCCTCATGTCGGTCTTCTTCACCGCGGCACGGAGAAGCTCGTACGTGGCTCTTTATTTTTCTTTCTTTCTTACAGCTGGTGACAAAAAAAAGATCGAGTACAAGACCTACACCCAGGCCCTGCCGTACTTTGACCGCCTGGACTATGTGTCGATGATGTGCAACGAGCAAGCGTACTCGCTTGCGGTGGAAAAGCTGTTGGGCATCGAGGTGCCCCTCCGCGCAAAGTACATCCGCACAATGTTTGCCGAGATTACCCGCATCCTCAACCACATCATGGCCGTGTGCACGCACGCTCTCGACGTCGGTGCCATCACCCCCCTCCTCTATCTCTTTGAGGAGCGTGAGAAGCTTATGGAGTTTTACGAGCGCGTCTCGGGTGCGCGCATGCACGCCGCCTATGTCCGACCAGGTAAAAAAAAAATTTTTTTTTTTTCCAAGGAAGAAATATTAAACTGGCCGTCTAGGTGGCGTCTCTCTGGACCTGCCCCTGGGCCTTCTCGATGACATCCACAAGTGGTCAACCCAGTTTTCTGCCCGCGTCGACGAGGTCGAAGAGCTCTTGACCAACAGCCGTATTTGGAAGCAGGTATAATAAATAAGTTAAAAAAACAAGCAGCACAAACTAATTCTGCTGTCCATTCCAGCGATTGGTCCAAATCGGCGTCCTCAGTGCAGAGGATGCCATCAACTGGGGCATGAGCGGACCCATGCTCCGCGGCTCGGGCGTCGCCTGGGATCTCCGCAAAGTGGCCCCTTACGATGCGTACGACAAGGTTGAGTTTGACATTCCCGTCGGCGTCCACGGCGATTGCTATGATCGCTACCTCTGCCGCGTGGAGGAGATGCGCCAGTCCGTTCGCATCATTCATCAGTGCATCAACCAGGTAGTGGAGTTGAAAACGTTTTCCCTATTTTTTTTTCCAACCGAGAGAGAACACTAGATTCCCGCGGGACCTATCAAGGTCGACGACCACAAGATCGTGCCCCCGCCGCGTGCCGAGATGAAAGAGTCCATGGAGGCCCTCATCCACCACTTTAAGCTCTTCACCGAGGGTTACACAGTGCCCAAGGGCGAGACCTACACCGCCATCGAGCATCCCAAGGGAGAGTTTGGCGTCTACCTGGTCTCGGACGGAACCAACCGACCATACCGCTGCAAGATCCGTGCCCCCGGCTTCCCCCACTTGGCCGCCCTCGATAAGATCTCCAGGGGCCACATGATTGCCGACGTCGTCACGATCATCGGCACCTGCGATATTGTCTTTGGCGAGATTGATCGTTAGTTCCAGGGAAGGAAGGCCTAGATTTGTCAGTGTATTTTTTTTTTCTTCCTTTTTTCCAATAATTTTTTGAGTACATTTAAAGCTCGGTCCTGACGTTGGACAGAGAAAAGTTGCCAAATGCAAAGGCAGACACGGTCGAGTTGAGGACAATGTCCCTGAAGATGGCCTTGCCCGTGTCGGCGCCCGCAGCGCCAGCGACGACCATGAGCGGCAGCAGGTGCTCCTCGCGGGGATGGCAATCGCGCGCATTTGGCGCGAGGGTCCACGACGACAGCTTTTGGTCCCGAGTGATTGCGTCGGACGTGCACGCCTCGGTCAGCCACTGGTCAAACCTGGCGGACGGCGCCAGCGCACCCTGCGTCATGAAGCCGCGCATGTTGTGGTACGACATGCCGCTGCCGATGATCAGCACGCCCTCGCTGCGCAGGGGAGCCAGCGCGCGGCCGATGGCCAGATGCTCGGACGGGCTCAGATTGGCCTTGAGCGACAGGGCCACCGTCGGCACGTCGGCCTCGGGATAGGTCAGCTTGAGGGGCACAAACACGCCGTGGTCAAACCCGCGCTGGCCGTCGGCACCGCTGGCGATCCCGCCCAGGCCCAGCAGCTCGCGCACGCGGTCGGCCACGGCAGGCGCTGCGGGCGCGGGCCACTTGAGCTCGTACGTGTGCGGCGGGAAGCCATAGTAGTCGTACAGCAGCGTGGGCGCCTTGCTCGTCGTGACCGTTGGCACGGCCTCCTCCCAGTGACCTGAAATCACCAGCAGGGCGCGTGGCCGCTCGGGCAGGCCCTTTGTGAGCGTGCGCAGGAAGTCGGCCATCTTGTCCCACGGGTTCTTGGGCGACGCGGTCCACTCCATGAAGAAGCACGGGCCACCCCCGTGCGGCACAAAGACGGTCGGCAGCTGGACCATTGCGCACTTTTCAAATCCAATCGGAAAAAACAACCAGGAGAGTGTCGGTTAGTAACCTCGCCCAGTAATGAAGAACTGAAGAAGGAAAGAAATAAAAGAAAAAAATCGGATTAAAAAATATGTGCCTGATGAGTTCAGTTTGTTGGAGCGATTGGACGGGGAAGGCGATAGAACGATCCAGTGAATGAGTTGGGTCCGTCGACGACGTGCAGAAGAAGAAGGGGCGTGTGAGTTCAGCAGGGAGCGAAGAGGACGGTGCACGCACAGCACAGCAGGAGAAGGGACACGAGAGCATATCAGGAGAAGGGACACGAGAGCACAGCAGGAGAAGACATCAGCACGCGCGCAAACAGAACATGACAAACAGAAAAAGGAAACCATGATTAACAGAAGACTTCCCTAACCCGAAAAAAAGAAACGGAAAGTTGAACGTACTAATGCGCCTTTCGGCTTCCGGCCTTGCGTTCATGAAGAACGATTCCGGAAATATGCCTATTAGCTGATGCGGGTAAAAAAATACCGTAAAATTAAAATGGTTGGAAAAGAAAATAATTCGCAAACCTTGCATTATTTTTGTGATGCATACCGTTAGAGAGCGTGAACACTGGCGACGATCTCGTCCCACATCGTCACGTTGAAGCGAGCGTACGAAAACGCCCGGTGGTAGGGTCCTGTCATCCGACGTTTCAAACTGTTGTTTTTGCTGGCATAGTGGAACATACCATTCGCAGCGGCAAACGATCCCGTCTTGGCCATGCAGAAGGAGGCGGGGCGTCAGAGTCTTCATCATCATCTTCGTCCACAAGGCGAGCCTTCTTGATCGCTAAAGGTATAAAAGATTAATAAGTAGGCACAAGCCGTCTACTCTCATACGTCTTGTAGCTGGCGTAGAGGACGTGGCAGCAGGAGCAGCAGCACGATGTTTTTGGGCGCGGATGCGTGAGTGGCAATGCTCGAAGCCTCGTGCTGGCTCGCGGGCCAAAAGATCGGCGTACGTGGAGCCTACGGTCGGGTCATCAAAGTTTGCCGCAGCAACGAAGCGCTTCCGCTCGGTTTCCCAGTCCTTGTGATACTGGGTCTCTTC
>Ga0302230_10000929_pt1 | contig 20863 bp, 24 predicted proteins | sample II_Palsa_N2_1_FD_193523 | JGI IMG/M metagenome (GOLD analysis project Ga0302230, IMG submission 193523) | Peat permafrost microbial communities from Stordalen Mire near Abisko, Sweden - II_Palsa_N2_1 | ecosystem: Environmental > Terrestrial > Soil > Palsa > Peat permafrost | place: Sweden... | reverse complement strand
TTAGTAAAATAAAGAAAGGAACACGGAAGTGGGTTCGTTACGCCAATGACTTGCTTGGCACCGGCCTTTGCCGCAAACAGGCACAGGATGGACGTTCCGCAGCCAATGTCGAGCACGACCTTGTCCTTGAACAGGTGCGCGTTGTTGACAATGGCGTTGCGGTACGCGTTTGTTCGGACCTCGTCCTTGAGCATCTCCTCGTGGATTCCAAAGTGCGCGTACGAGTCAAAGTAGTAGTCGGCGCTGGTCAGGTCGTACATGCGGGCGCCGCTCTTGTTGGCCGCCGTGGCGGCGGCGGGCGTGGCGTCCTAGGGTGGGGATAAGAAACGCAGCAACGGGGGGAGGCGCGTTGGCGTACCATCGCGTCGGTCATTGAATTGTCTGGTTCACAAAGTGGGCCACGCGGTCCAGAGTTGGGTGCTGCACTGCGTCGTGTTTCTCACCGATTTTGACTGAAACGCTTCGGAAACCGACGTTCCGCTCTGCGCACTGCGGCCAGTGCAGCCGTTTCGTGGTGTGGAGCAAGAACACGAGTTACAACGAGCCGCCCCCACTGGCCGCCACTGACCTGAGTGTTATTTCCAGGCCGCGTATAATTTATTTCAGAAGATCAAGAGATAATTCTTGCCCTTGTCGGTGGCGAGGAGGGTCCCGTCGGTCGGGCTGACGGAGAGGCGAGTGATGGGGCTGGACCCGAGGAGGGATCGCCACGAGGGGAGCTGGCTGGCGGGGGTGCTCGTGAGCCTATTGTTGTACTCGGATGTGCCGATGCTGGTGCTGGGCACGAGGCCGGAAAAACTGCACACGATCTGGGAAGAGCTGCTCTCCTTGGACGCGGTGAGGGCGATGATGTCTGCGCCGGCGAAAAAGACGAGGTCCGACGAGGGGTCGTAGGCGATGGCCCCCGAGTTTTTGTACTGGGGGCTCGATTCGCCCAGGCCGTCCGCGCCCTCGTCAAGCTCGAGAATGTCCTCGAGTGTTTTGCTGTTGCCGACGTGCTCGTACGCGAGGAACTCGCCCGACTTGAGGTCAAACTTGCAGGTGCCGCCGAGGCCCTCGTCGAGGAACTGGACAAACTCGTTGGTCGCGACGCCGCGGCCGATCCGACCCAAGCCGCACTCTTGGTTCATAAACTTGAGCACCTCCATTTTGTTCCTGAGCAGCATATGCATGTCCTTGGCGAGCCAGCTGGGCTCGCGCTCGGCGTCGGTGTTGACCATGGCCACGGGCCACTTGAAGCGTCGCCGCCGGCCGGTCTCCTTGAGGAAGAACACGAGCGCGCCCGTGGTCGGGACGCTGGCGAACGAGACGACGACCTGGTGCTCGAGGTTGAGGATTTTCTTGAGGTCCAGGCTGCACTGGATCGTGCCGTCGCGCACGCTGACGAGGTGCGCGATGTTCCATGAGCGGACCCACACGCTGCCGTCCAGGCCGGCCACGACCTCGAGCACGCTGCAGTTGTCCTCGAGGAGCGTCTCCAGGTCAAACGAGTAGAGCACGTTGACGTCCGAGTCGCACACGGTGAAGCTGAACACGTTGAGCAGGCCCGTCACAAACACAAGCAGGCCCTCGGTGGTGAACGCAAAGTGGGAGTTGAGGAACGGCATCGCCTGCACCTCCCGCAGCTTGATCACTTTGCGCGGCTCGCGGACCGAGGTAAAGTCGCGGGCGACACGGTACTTGATGTACTCGGCGCTCTTGTCGATCGAGTCCAGCGACTGGTTGGGCGGGTAGATGCGCTGACGGGTCAGCTTGCCACCACCACCACCACCACTGCCGGCGTTGTTGTCGTCCTCCTCGGGGAGGGCGCCCGTGAGCAGGACAGACATGGGCCATTCGAGGTGGGGCGTGGTGGTCACGGGGATGCTGTTGTCCCAGTAGTTGGAGCCGTGGGCGAGCGCGATGCGGCTGGTGAAGGCCTGGAGAAGGACGCGCACGGACTGGCCTTTCTTGACGACCTCCCGCTCCGTGTTGACGAGCAGGTCGTGCTTGACGGTGAGTTGGTCGCGCAGCAGTTGGACCGTCTTGACGTCGGCGTCGATGCCGGCGCACAACGTGTCGCGCAGGCTGTTGCGTTGCTGGTCGTCATTAGGCATGTACAGGTTGAGCTCCTGGATGAACACGGCGCGGCGCAGGAGGAGCGTGCTGATGAGCTCGTCCAGTAGCTCGCCCTGCCGCCTGACGTTGTACTTGTCCAGGTCGGTGGGGCTCTGCCAGCGCTCGACCTCGATCAACATGCTGCCGGCAATGCTGACGTGCCGCCCGCGCTTTTGGTGGCGTGCCTCGACCGGGTCCTCCTCCAGGCAGAGTGGGCAGACGTAGTCGTCGCACTTGTTGCAGTAGGCCGTTGCGCGCATGGCCAAGTGCTCGGGGCAGTGGATCGGCTGGCCGCTGATCGGCACCACGGACGCCGGTTTGCCGTCGGCGCACACGTCGTGGGCCGTGGCGCCGGTCCTGCAAAACCTGCGCAGACAAAACTCGCAGTGGAACATGATCAGGCGCTTCTTCTTGCCCTCCTCGGCGCAGACAGAGCACGCGCAGTACTCCTTGGTGACCTGCGACGTGGCGACGGGGAAGAGGATCTGGCTCTTGGAAAAGCGTGTCCCGCAGAAGACCTCCTCCTCGCCGACGGCGATCGTGAACGGGCACGTCGACTCGCCCTCCTCGGCCTCGGCACACGGCACGCAGATGGGGTGGAAGCACGGCAGCACGGCGACCTCGGCGGCAGACTGGAGCAAGTCATCGCAGGCAGCGCAGTTGACCTGCTCGAACGCAGCGGCGGCCTGCTCCGTCTCCTCGGCGTCGCTGTCGTCCTCGCCGGCAATCAGCGTCGTGGACTTGGGCACGTTGGACTTGGGTTCGTCTTCATCCTCGTCCTCATCGTCGTCGTCTTCCTCATCGTCGTACTCGTCATCCTCGTCTTGTAAAGCGTTCAAAGCGTTGATCTGTGCCATAAGGTCCTCGTCCTCATAGTCCTCGTCGTCCTCATCGTCTTCATCGGCTTCCTCATCGTCCTCATCGGCTTCCTCATCGTCCCCATAGTCCTCCTCATTGTCGTCCGCCAGCAGTTGTGGGGTTATTGACGCAGAAGAAGCAGAAGGACCACTGGGCGGCGGCAAAAGCTCGACCGTGGACCTGAACGAGGGCGCGTTGACGCCCTGGCTGACGCCTGGCTCGACTGAGAAGGACGGCGTGAACGGCTTGGCGTTGGCGTTGAGTTTGCCGTGGGCCGGCCGCATTTTGTGATCCGTCGCAAAGCGCAAAATGAGTGCGTTCCTGCTCTTTGGCGGCGGCGAGGAACGCCACGAGCTGCCACCGCGCCGCGCGATCACGATCGGCCGCGAGCACGTGGACATCATCTGGACGCGTGGCAAGCAGCCCAAGTACCTCTCGCGCAAGCACATCTCGTTCGAGTATGTCCCTCCGAGCCGTGTCGTGGCCGTGTTCTACGGCGCACAGCCGACAAAGGTGGTGAGCGCCGCGAGCGGGGCGGCCGTGGCCATGGTCAAGAACGAGCCGGTGACGATGCATGACGGCGACTCGGTGGAGCTGCCCGACGGCGAGCTCATCGTGCTCGAGGTCAACGAGCCCATGTCGGCCCCTCTGCGTCCTGCGGCGGCGGCGGCCGTTACGAACGCGAGCCAGATGACAACACAGTCGGTGTCCCACGCGGCCCCACCCATGTCTGGCGTACTGTCCGAGTACGTGCCCACCAGTGCGCCAGCCGCCGCCGTCGATCCCGCCCACGACCTCGCCTACGACGACCCCATGCTGTCAGCGGCCGTGTGCAGTGGCAGTGGCGAGGACGAGGACGAGGACGACTCGCAGCACCAGCAGCAACACCCGCCGGCAACGCCACCACGCGACGCAGATGACGACGACGACGACGACGACGAGGGCGCGATGGTGCGCCTGGACGAGGAATCGGACGACGTGGCCACCTCTGACGATGACAACGCCGCCAACAACCACAACGATGGCGACGACAGCGAACGGCGGCCCAAGAACGCGTCCGAGGCGACCTGGGCGCTGTTTGAGGAGAAGCGGGGCGCCGAGCTGGCCGTGCTCTTTCCCGACATGACGTACGAGGGAGTCCAGCTGGCCCTGGCCGATCTGTGGGGGTCCCTGCCGGCGCAAGCGCGCGAGGAGTGGGAGACTGCTGCGGCCAGCAGGCGGGGGCGTCACAAGCGGGCCGCACCGTCGAGTGACACGGACGATCCCGCGCCCCCTGAGGCACCTGCTGCTACCAAAAAGGCCAGGGTGGACAAGAAGGGCTCGGGAGCCGCTGAACAGAAGAAGGGTCCGGCAGTGGACAGGCCAGTGACAGCATCGGCGACCATGCGGACGATGGAGGAGCTCGTGATCAAGGGCCAGGCGCACCTTCTCAAGCGGGACCAGCTGTCCGACTTTCTCAAGGAGCAAGGGATGAAGCTCACGGCCAAGCAGACCAAGGAGGACCTGGTCAAGCTTGTTTCTGATTTTTTTTCCTAGACCGCCAAAAAAAAAAAGCGAGGGGACAAGAAAGAAAGAAAAAAAAAGGAACCGAGTTGTTCGATGGGACCACGCAGCAAAAATTTGGACATTTTATTTGTGGACCATGCGAGATTTTCCCGTGTTGAACCGTGAGTTTTCGCACGTTTCGAACTCGCGACATTCGCGTAACCAACGACCCAGTGACGAGTCTTTTGCACAGCTCCAGCCCCTCGGGAAAGAGGCTAGACCTATAAGCACGACGCACTAACCACTGTGCTAATGGACCGAGCTAAAAAGCCAAACAGTGCCATGTGGCGCCAGGAGAAGACATTTTGGACTGTCTCGCGGGGGATGAATGTGCAAGAACCGGCCGCAGAAATTTGCGCGCGAACGCCAGGAAACGAGACTTCGCGGCGCAGGACTTGCAGTGTGCCGTGCGCCTGTCTGTGCAGTCGAGATGGGAAAAAAAACAACTTTTGTCTTGCGTGCAGAAATGCAGGCCTCCCACAATGACCCCAACCCCCGACTAAAAGCAGCCCTCTTAAGGCCCGTGGTCCGCGTCGTACTGGCCCAGCCGGGCAACGTTGCGGTTGTCTGTGACCCACAGCGTACAGTGGGGGCCTTTGAGCTCGCTGGAAGGATGTGAGTGCTGGGTCGGGCCGCGGTGCCTCTCCTATGCCGAGAGTCTGCCTTTGTAAGATGAGGGTTCGACATAGGCCGCCTGCCGGAGGGCGAGCGGTCTAGGTTGTTAAAAAGAGGCGTAACGCACGAGGGAAGTAATTCTGCAGTGAAAAGCTTTCTGCCTTTGTCAGTAGAAAGATCACAGGCTTGAGTAGGGAGCCCGGGGCTTCCGGCGCGAGAACCTACGACCGCGAGTTCCACCATTCTATTTTTTTTTTTTTTTTTGGCTCCGGGTGCGAGGGCAAGTTCGTCGGCCTCACGGCATGCGGCTGATGAAGGGGAGGCCAAGAGCTGTCAAGTTCATCCGCGAGATCGAGCATTTTTATTATTTTTGTCCTCGACAGAATTCACAAATTTTCAGCGAGACTCCTGAGCGTGGCGAGCTTCTCCGGGGTGTCCACAAAGGTCTCGCTTGTCACAAGAAGGCCGACGAGGCCGAGGATCTGGGTGAGGGTGTCGCGCTTGGTCCACGGCAGCTTGCCCGCGGTCGCCAGGTCGAAGACTTGGTCGTAGGGCACCTTTTCGGAAGGGCCGAGCACGGCGACCACCGCGGGCGGGCCATCGAGGAGGCGAGCGAGTTTGCGCTTGTCCTGTTCAGAGTCGCCCCACATGTCGTCCTCGGCCGAGCCCGAGTAGTCGCCGTCGGTGTAGTCCAGGCCGGCCTGCCTGCGGATCATGTTCATGCGCCTGTTGGTGATGCGGTGGCCCCAGCGCGTCTTGGGCTCCCGCGGGTCGTACGGCTTGTAGAGACGGTCAATGGCCTCGAGGGTGTCGGTGGCCATGGCGACGGCGTGCTGCACAAAGTTGCGCTTCTGGTCCTCCAGCGCCTCCTTGGTGGCCTCGTCGAGAGTGGTGTCCCAATCAGGCTCGTAGTCGACGCCGAGGTACAGATCAAACCTCGACGTGTAGATGCCGACGGCGTGGAAGAGCAGGTTGACCAGGTCGTAGCTGGACAGGACGTCGCTCCAGGCTGTCGCGCTCCCAAACAGCCACGTGCGGATCCTGTTGACAGTGGCCCTGCTGATGCCCGACGCATCCTGCTCCTCGATCGCTTCCCAGTACTCAAAGACATCCACGTTCGGGATCTTTGGCATGTCGAGGTAGCTGTTGGCAGCCAGGAAATGGTAGCCCTCGTCGCAGCCCTTGGCAGGCTTGCGCTTGCGCTTGGACTTGCCGCCAGCTGGGGCCGCCGATGACGACGACGACGAGGACGGCGTGCGCTGAGGCATCTTTTGCGCAGCGACGACCTTGCGCTTCTTGACCTTGTGCGGGGCCGCGGACGACGAGCCGCCGACCTCGTCCTCGTCCTCATCGTTGTCGCCGTCGCCGTCCGAGGTCTCTGAATGCAGCGTCGTAGCTGCCTCGGCCTCGCTTTCCTCCTCGTCTGCCTCAGCGTCCGCTGTGCCCAGGAGACGGTACTGCAGATGGAAGAAGAACTCGACGCTTTCGTTGCGCGCGCGATGGTGCCACCTGAACTTGAGCTCGATGCCACGCGGCAGGCCCACGGGCGACCACATCTGGGCCAACGTGCCGATGGTGCGCGGCTCGTCGCCGTCCATGGTCTCGTTGGTCGTGCGCGCGCCCAGGCTCTTCTTGATCGCCAAGGCCTGCGCCTTCGTCATCTTGGTGCGCTTGGCGATCTCGGCAAAGACGCGGCTCACGTCGTCGTAGATGGCCCAATGCACCTCGTTTTCACAGTAGTTGCGCTGCTCATGTTGGGCCTTGGTCTCCTCAAACAGGGCGGCCTCGTCCTCGTCAAAGTGCCCCTCCCACTTGGCACGCTCGGCGAGGTACGCGGTCCACGTGGCGGTGGCGGTCGTGGGGGCGCGCACACCGGCCGGCACGGGAGCAAAGGCGTACGTTTTGCGCGCGATTTCGCGGGCCATTCCGAATGGGTGGCGCACACTGTCGTAATGGAGGCCACTTTGAAAAGGCTGATTAGTATGGAGATGGAGCCGCGCAGAAGAGAAAGCCTGAGGCATCGGAGTTGCGCTCTGCCGTGCTTTCTTCGTCGCCGTTTCCTCCTTTCCGTTGAAACCAGGTTTTGTGCAAAAAAAAAAAAAAAAAGTCGAGTTTGTTTCACCCGATCCAACGTAGCGATCAGCCTTGGACAGGCGCCAGATCTTGCAGCGCCTCACCCGGTTGGTTTGCAGTGCCATTGCAAAAAACAGGCAGCTGAGTCACACAGTTTCCACTTTTGTTGGTTGCCAAGCGCCATCACGCGTCAAATGACCTTGCTCCTGACCGTCGCTGCGGCCACGCTGGACTACGGCTCGCTGCCGGGCGGCGCCAACAACAACAACCAGGACCCCGACGGCACGGGCGGCAGCGAGCAGGCGCCGCTGTCGCTGGGCCCGTCGCAGTCGTCGAGTATCCACCACCAGCAACAGCGCTCGAGTCGCGCCTCACGTTCCCGCGCAGCTGATGGCATGAGCATTCGCTCCAGCCTGCGCTCGAGCATGTGGTCTGACCGCAGCAGCGCCTTTGTCGCCATTCACGGCGGCAGCAACGGCTACAGCGCCCCGGGCTCGTCCTTCTCGACGTCGTCCATATCGGCAGTCGAGACCACGAGCAGCGTCAGCGTCAGCAGCGTCGGGGGATCCTCCAACAACGACGACGGATCAGCAACGGCCCCTGGTGGGCTGACGGCAAACAAGGTGGGCAACATATACGAGGCAGAGTTTGGGGCAAAGATGATCTTTGTGCGCGGGACACCGGTGGACAAGCTGTGGACGGTACGTTTCCTTGTCTGTCGTCCTGTGTGTGCAGCTTAATTTGCGCATGCGCAGTTCTCGATCCCAAAGGGCTGGAGGGTCTTCGAAGAGCCCTTCAAGCAGCCGCTGTTTGTGCCGTTTGTGATGACAGACATGGACGGCAAGCGGACGTACGGCCTCAGCCTGACCGTGACCGAGGCCACGTCGCTCAAGAACGTCAAGGCCCAGCTGCACACGGAGCACGCGGATCTGGTCGTGGGCAGCGACGCCACGCAGGTCTACATCCCCAAGGCCGTCATCGTGCTGTCGAGCGAGCCCATCTTTGGAGCGATGCGCCGCATCCTGTGCTCGATGGTGGCCGATACAAGCGTGTCGCTGCAGCGATGGGCAGGCGTGCTTACCAAGCAGGTGATGATGCCGGCACCAGGACAAAACGGAATGGTCTTCACCATGAACGGATGCCCCGTCGACGTTGCCATACCCGCCGAGAGCGAGTTTCCCCTCCTCGACGTACGATTATTACTATTATTATTTTCGGTTTTTCTAATGCTTTGGTTTAGTTTCCGATCGCAAACGTCTTTCAGCTGTTCTCCGTGGCCAAGTTTTGCGAAATCATGTCGGCCGTGATCATGGACGGCTCGGTCGTGTTTGTGTCCAGCAGCTACAACTACCTGACCATGTTTGCCGAGAGCATGCGTGTGCTGTTGTACCCGCTGCCGCTCATCACGACCTACGTCCCGCAGGTCACCGCCGCCACCTCGGGCTGCCTCCAAAGCATCGGCATCTACATGTTTGGCGTCCACAAGGAGGTCTACTATGTCGACCCGGCAGAGTACGACGAGGGAGTCTGGATCGTCGACATTGACACGGGCGACATCCAAAACAAATCACTCATTGTCGAATTGCCCACGGGAATCATGGATACACTCCAAAAATCGGTAAGCCAGTAAATAATTACCCGGAATTCTTATCGTTTTTTAAGCTACGCGAGTGCCTCTTTGGAGAAATTACCAGCATGGACTCATTCTTGGGCGAGCTGGGCGAGTCCCTGTTTACCAAAGCGCGCACTGGTGGAACGATCTTCAAGAGCCCTTCCAACGTCCAGATCCAGCAGATTTTCCTCGATGCCTTCGTCTCGCTGCTGGGCAATTTCATGGAGTACGTCGTCGTCGTCAGGTACATCCCCGAGCCAGTGATCTTTTTCGAAAAGATTCGCTACGTGAACGAAAATCCATCGGTAAAAATAATCGCTTTTTATTTATTTTTAATTTCACACAACCCTCAGGACTTTGCTCGCGCGATCGTTCAAACGAGCACATTCGACATCTTTATGCGCGAGTTTGCCCTGTTCCACAAGGTAAAATGAGCCATCTTTTTTTTTTATTTAAATTATTATTTAAAAAACAAAAACAAAATAATAGAACAAGCTGTTTACAGCGGTGCTCGGCGCCCGCAAGCAGGACCGGTATTTCACAGTGCCCAAGCGCGATGTACAATTTGTCAAGTCGCCGGAAACCGACATCTCTGGAGCCAACTCGATCGTGTCCTACAAACGATGGGCTGCAGCGTTTGAACAGGCTGCCCGTGGCGACCCTATCCTCAGGATTGCCGAGGAGGGGCCGCAAGAACCTGTCCCAAAGAAAGCCAAGGACCCTACCGGCAGTGCGCTAACGATCCCTATGGATGCTCAGGTTCGTGCCAAGTGGAGAAAGTTAATTTATTTCTATTTTTATTTGCAGATCCCTCTCAAGCCAAAGCCACTCCTTGATATCGATAGCAATGGTGGAAACGGAAAGGCCCCCGCTGTTCGCACCGACTCTGATGGCATTGGCAACGTATTTTTATTTTTCACCCTTGAAAAGCAGGAATGGACTTATATTTATTTCCCAGGACTCTCAAGCAGTTCTCATCCGCACGACCTTGGAGGACGTCGTCTCTGCAGGCAATAGTCATCTCGGCACCCACGATTACATGGTGCAATCCTTCCAACGAAGCTTTACCTTTCGCGCGCTTTTCGCAATGGAAGTGCGGCACATGTGCGACGTCAGCCGCAGCTTGGTGGTTCTTCAGGGCACGCAATTCGAATGGCTGGGAAAGGTCGTGTTTTCGCTGATGGATGCTGCCCTGGCCGAGGGCGACACGCGATGCCTGCGGATCGTCACACCCCAACTCGTCCGCATTACACGTCACGGCGCCAGTGAACCCACCTTCCTGTGCAACTTTATCGAAGACCTCATAGAAGACCGCGGTATCTGGATGTCTGGTCAAGTCTGGGAAGAGGTCATTCTCGGTATGGTTAAATAAAATAGAAAAGCACCTTTTAGATACTTGCGTTCTGTAGCTTCTCTCGACAACCACCGCCGATCGACTCTCCACAGTATCCTTCAGGCAGACATGAAGAGAGCCAACGTCCCGTCGACGACCGTGCAAGACTTGCTCGACTACTGCAAAGACAAGAAACACTTTGACGAGGTGTTTGAAAAAGAGGAAGAAGCGATCTTTGACCAGCTCAAGTGCTACGGTAAGCTAGCATGCAACTTTTTTCTGTCTCATTTCTCTACGTCAGCATCGGTGATGATGGCGTTTGGCTTCTCGTTCGACTACGTGCGCAAGTTTGTGGGCGAGAGCCTCGTCCTGGCGACCAGTCTGTCCGATAAAGTGGAGCGGCAGCTCAGAACGTACCTTGAGGAGGCCGATGAGAGCAACAACAAGCGGCAAAAGCGCAAATACCCCAAGCCTCGAACGATCTACGGCGCCGAAATAACCAACTTGCCCGAAATCCGCGACACGCTCCTCCCCAAGGAAGAAACCATCATGCAGTCGCAAAACGTCATGTACATCTCCTCGAGAGCGGGTGTTGCCGAGGGCGCATTCTTCCTCACAAACTACCGCTTCATCTTTGTGGGCGTCAAAGTATTGCTTGCTCCTGTCAACACATTTTTTTTTTTCTTACGTTAGCGTTTTCACAGGAAGTAATAAAGGGCGCTCGCACGCGAAACGTCTGTCTCGACGTCCCCTTGGGCACGATCGCCGACATGCAACGGTTTGATCCCCGGCCTCGAGACGCCATCTGGACGCCAGCGGGCATCGCCTTCAAAACCTACGACGCCAAATCCTTTGATGTAAAAAAGAGAAATAAATTAATATCTCCTTTTCTCATACGGTTCTCTCATCAGCTCTGCTTTGACGGCGACAACCCTGTCAGCCAAACCGAGGTCTACAATGCGATCAGGCGACAGCTCAAGAGCAAGCAGGAAAAGTTTATGTTTGTCTACCAGGGCGCCGACATTTTCAACCAGGCACGTCTGGTTGCTTTCTATTTTCTTTTTCTTACCTCGCTGTCTACGTTTAGGTCCGGCTGACTAGCAAGCTCAACTTTAGCGACTTGTGGAAGCGGCCGCTTTCTTTCATCCCCGACATGACGTTCCATGAGCGGCGTGAACGTGGACCTGCGATCGAAATGGACATACTCGACATGTACCTGCTTGGCCTGCTGCCAGGCGATATCTTCCTCGATAACTGGACCATCTGCAACGAGCGGTGGCAGTTATGCTCCACGTACCCGAGCGTGGTCTTTGTACCCACCGCCATCGCCAACGAAGTGGATTTAGCGCAGCTCCAAAAGTACTACGTGAGGAAGCGTTTCCCGTCCACGACGTGGGTCCACCCTCGCACCCAGCGCGTCCTCATGCGCAGCGCGCTCACCACGTCAAAGCGTGGAAGCTCCATCACGCCTCGCAACTTGGCCGACGAAAAGCTGCTGCAGCAATTTACCATAACCGGCACCAAGGTGTACATCATCACCGAGAACGAGACGGAGCTGATGTTTGGCTGGGACCAGACCAACATGGGTACAAAGTCTTCCCTTTTTTTCCTATGTGGTCTTCATAGTAACAAAAATGATATGGGTAGACTTTTGGTACCGCAACGTCAGCGTCGAGTACGTCAAAAACCCGAGCAAGCAAAAATTCTCGACCGGCGGCATCTTTTCGCGCTTCATGAGCACGATCACCATCTGCAACTTTGGCGATCCCGACAAGGACCTGCCTTTCTTCAACTCGTTTGCCGACAACTGGCTGTACGCCATTGAGGACATCCTGACCAACGCCAACCTGGTGATGGAGTTGATCGAGGACGATCGGGCGCACGTGCTGTTGTCGCTCGAGAACGGCTGGGACCGCACGCTGCAGATCTCGTCAGTGGCGCAAATTTTGCTCGACCCCTTTTACCGCACCATCTACGGCTTGCAGGTGCTCATCGAAAAAGAGTGGATCAAGGCCGGACACCGCTTTTCCGAGCGGTGCGAGGCCGGCGACGCCCAGGGCGAGCGCGCCCCCTATTTCTTGCAGTTCCTCGACTGTGTCTGGCAGCTCCTGCAGCAGTTCCCCAACGAGTTTGAGTATAATGAGTACTACCTCCGCTTCATCGCCCACGAGAGCTACAACCAGCGCTTTGGCACATTTGCCTTTTCGTACGTTTTCGTTTAGTTTATTGAAAACAATTTTTTTTAATTGTTTGCAGGAGCGAGCAAAACGCTGTGGAGGAAGGACGAACAAGGGGTGATCCCAGTGAGCCCAAGACTGTCTCCCTGTGGGAGTACATCAACACGCGCCACATGAGCAGCCCCGATTTTTACAACTTTCGCTTCATGGTATTTGTTTTTAATTTATTCTTCTCTCATTTGTCTTTTTCAGCCACCGCTCACGCCTGTGCTGCGGCCCAAGACCTCGCTAGTCTCGCTATTTGTGTGGGAGCGCTTCTTTTTGAAAAGCTACTACTCGACGATTTCGCAAAAGGGCCACGCCTTTGCGGACTTTGACACGGACGCGGTCAACGACGAGCCCGCCAAGCTCCTCATGCAGCTCGCGGGCGAGCGTTCGCGTGCCCACCAGATCAAGAACCCGATGGTTCCCCGCCCCACCCTGACGGCTTACATCCCCGAGTGGCTGCAGGACTGGACCAGCGTCGTACGATTTTTTTTTTTTCGATTCCTTTATCAATAATAAAAATAATCTTCAGGCGATGCTGCCCTCCGCCCTTGTCCACATGACCGAGTCGCAGGCCTTTGACATGACGTCGATAGCCGAGACGGCGTCGGTTGTCTCACGCGAGCGAGTCGACACGTTCAACAGCACCGAAAGCAAACGGCGAGTCGAGGGGTTCCTGCAAAAGCGTGCCGAGTTCGGCGTGGTCAAACTGTACAGTCTGCGCCGGTTTGTGATCGACCTGGAGACGCACACGATCGACTATTTCGAAAAGGACAAGGGCTCTGGCTTCTTCACCTCCAAGACGGGCAGCATCGCATACCCGATCCAGCAAGTCTGGTTCGACCCCAGGGAAGAGAAGAAATTCAACGTGTCTGTCAAGCAAACCGTCAACGGCGTGGAGAGGGATCGAGTGTACGAGCTGCGTGCTGCCAACATCCCCGAGATGATCGAGATGGGCAACGCCTTTGCCGACTTTGCGGGCCTCCCGTACGAGACTAATAATAATCATAAATAGTTTTTCAAATCTTTTGTGTTCATGTAGACGACCTGTGCTCTCCACCGAAGGATCGCCAGAGCGGAAGACGACGATCAAAAGCATATCCAGAAGCAGCGTCAAGAGCCCTTTCAAAACGCAAGCCGTTTCGCGGTTCTTTGTCTCATCTGGCGAGCAAGCCAGTGCCTCGTCCTCGTCGCCAGCATCGCCCTCAGCCTCATCGGACGCTCTTCCATCGTCGTCGCCGCCACCGCCTCACGAACCGCTGAGCATCGTTCCCTCCTCTGTCTACAACCAGCAGCTCAAGGATGCCGTGCAAGCGTGGGACGTTGCCCTCGCCAACAAGCTGCTCAACCAGGGCGCCGACGTCAACAGCTCGTTTGACGACGGCAGCACGTTGCTGCAGTTTGTCGTGCGTGTCGGCGACAAGCACCTCGATATGGCACAGGCGCTGCTGGACCATGGTGCCGACGTCAACGTGTGCGACGAGGAGAACGAAATGTCGATGTTGCACCTTGCGGCGGTGTACGGCCAGGCCGAGGTCGCGCGGCTACTGATCGAGAAGGCGGGCGCGAGCGAAACCAAGGAGGACAAGCAGGGTCGCACGCCCGCAGACGTCGCGATCGGCCAGTGCATTCCCCTGCTGGGCGACTCGGCCAAGAAGCGTGCGGCGCGCGACCAGATCAGCGGCCACCGGCTCAAGCACCTGCAGTCCTACAGCCGCCGGATCGACTTTGCGCCGCCAACCAGCCCCACGCACCGGGACAGCTTCAAGACGATCCTGCTGGACGCTGCTCTGCTGGACACGCATGTCCAGATCTACGAGATCAACCTGGGCACGTTGGGCCCCGAGCCCGCCTGCCACCTGCTCGTGTTTTCGCGCAGCTCGGAGGACCAGACGTCGACCGTCGCCTTCAACGACTACCTGATCCAGGTGACGACCGACGTTGCCGGCTCGCTGCAGCAGATCCACCAGTACTATGGCGGCACGTCTTTCTCGATCAGCCTGTGCCTGGCGTACCCTTGCGGCCACTCTGCCGACCAGGTGGCCCTGATCAAGCGCGATGTCACCGACCTGACCGAGGGCCTGGGGGCAGCCCATCCCGACTGGCGATGCACAACGTTCCACTACCTCAAGTCGCAGTTCAAGCTCCTGCAGCAGGTCTACACTTGAGAATATATAGCATAAATAACATTGTAATAATATTTTTATTTTCTCATCCCGCGTCCCTCGACAACGCATTGAAATCGACGTCCGACACAGACAAAGGAAGCAAAGAAATAAATCACGCATTCAAACGCTCATCAGAAAGGAAACGACAGTGACTTCGACAACCATCGCATTCTTGTCTATCGGCTCGGTCTCCTTCCTCAAAACGTTTTCAAAAAAAAGTGTGACATGACATCGTCAATGTCACCCCTATTTTCAAAGACGGTTACAGGAAAAAAAAACTTGCAACGGTCTTCCTCCTCTTCCTCCGCCCTTCGTGCTAGGGACCTAACCGGCCTCCCCCCCTCCTCACTTGCAGAATACATATAAGATGAGCGCAAAGAACGTCGTCGCCAAGCTGCGCGATCTGTCAGCCCAGCCGCAAAACCGAGCTGCGATCGTCCAGGTTTGGCTCATTGGAAGAAAAAAGAAAAACCCGACTGACTGCGTGTTTGTATTTAGGACCAGGGCTGCCTGCCGGGCCTCATTCTCTTCCTCGACTCGACCGACCGCCCGGGTAAAGGAGGACACTGGCATTTGTTGTGCAAACTAAGTCTCACCCTTTTACCCAGTTGTCGTGCTCGCATTGGAGGCAATCCAGTATTTGTCGCTGTGCGAGAGCAACAAGCAGATCATGTCACGCGAAATGGGCCTGCTCGTGAGCATCAACGTTCTCATCAAGACCGGCTCGCCCGAGGAGCGTGCCCTCGCCACTCAGATCAAGCAGGTGAAAAAAAAAGAAACAACTCCCTTAAATTAATCTGCCAACATTTTTCATAAAAAGAACCTCGAGACACCAGCAGCAGCAGCACGCACAGCTGCACCCGCACCCGCACCAGTACAGAAACAACCCGCCGTCACAAAAGCACCGTCGCCAGTGCGCCAGCCCTTGGGCGCCACCAACCGACAGACCTCAGCGGGAGCGGCTGCTGCCGGAACACTCCACGCAGGCGGCGGCTTTGTCTCCAAGCAGAGCTTTGGCGGCTTTGCACCGATGCCTCAGCAGGTAATCACTTTAAATTTTTTTACTTTTGTCTTACCAAAAAAAAAAAAAGATGCCCATCCCCCAAGCACAGAATTCGTTCTTTGTGGGCGTCGCAAACAAGAAGGCCAAAACCTTTGTCATCCAGCTCAGCGGTCTTAAGGACGATTCGACTAGGACACTGGTCGAGGAGGCATTATTGTCGGTCCGCGGTGTGATCTCGTTCACGTTTGAGCTGAACGCAGGGCGAGTGAGTGTGCGCGCCCGTAACGAGCTCTCGGTCGAGACCATCTTTTATGCCATCCTTAACGTCGACGAGGATCTTTCGCCGCGGCAAGTTCTCAAAAATCTCCAGGGCGAGGTAACGAAACAAAATTTAAGTATGCTTATCTTATGCCATTTTAAAACAGGAGGTTTTCCTTGAGCCTACCTTTGCAAAGGCTGACCGCGACGACGAGAACGAGCCCCAGTACCTTGAGGACATTGACGATGAGATGGGTACGATTTCTTATTAAAATAAAAAAATGTTTTTTCTTATTAGTGTGCGTAGATCCCGAAGCCATCAAGCGATCTGCCCTCGCAAGAAAGGCCAAGCCGAAGAAGACTGCCGACTACGACTCGACCGAGGCCTCCACCGGCGGCTGGCTTGACAGCGTCACCTCTTTTGCCAAGTCATGGTGGAGCTAGATGACCAAAAGGCCTTTCTTTTTTTTTAACTATTTTTCCTCCCGTTTTTCTCTCTCCTTTCCCCTCCCCACCCAAGAGCACGATCTACTAACAAAAAAAAAAGTGTTCTGTTTCTTTTTTTGTAAATTGGTCTTTCAAATAACGTCGGTGTTTTCCCGGACATGGCGTTCTTCAACAAGGTGTGTCGGTCCAACGCGCCGAACGTTCCTCACATCTATTCTAGCAGCAACAGAACGTCGTCGTCGTCCAGCAGCAGCAGCAGGTCCAGGTCGCGCCGCAACACGCGCCGTGGCCCGTGACCACCTACTCGACGTACCCGCCCAACCAGCCGGCGCCCGTGTACGCCGCGCCTCCCCAGCCCACGTACGTGCAGCAGCCCCCCTCGTACGCCCAGCAGCCCCCCTCGTACAACACCCAAGGTACGCAAGGCGGTTGCCAGTACACCGCGCCAGTTAATCAAATCCTCCTCGTTGTCACAGTGCCCACGCAAACGACCACTACGACGGTCGTCGTGACAAAGCAGCAGCAGCAGCAGCAGCAAGTCGTCGTGCAACAGCCACAGGTGGTCGTTGTCCAGCAGCCGCCGGTCGTTGTCGTCCAGCAGAAGACCGGCCCGAGTGCTGGTCAGATGCTCGTGGGTGGTCTCGTGGCTGGAGCAGGTACGTACTTTTGCCACCATGACCCAAAACGCGAGAGAGCGATCTGACACTCTGTTTGTGTCGTAGCCATCGGTGCGATCGCTGCTGCCGCCAACGACAACCACCATCACGGCCACCACGGTCACGGTCACAAGCACCGCTAAAACACCGATTGAAATTATGCAGTCCCTTTCTACTCTTCTCTCTGCTTTCTACTCTCCTCTCTGCTTTCTTCTCCCTCTCCTCTCTGCTTTCTTCTCCCTCTCCTGTTGAGCATGGGCTTGACCCCCCATCCCCAATGTAAGTAAGTGAAATTAAAATAAAAAAAACAATAAAATCTGCCCTGGAGTACTGATGACATCTTATTACGCGTTCAAACCAAGCGACGTGCGATGTCGCATTTCGTCTTGCAGGAGGGACGCGACCTCGTCCTGTGCATTGCAACCACCATTAAAAATACACAATTGCAATGCACATCGGCACACCTGGTTCCTTCGGACGGCGACATCGTAGGGCGTCCATTGGTACTTGTTGAGGATCTCTAGCTTGGCATCAGCCGCCAGCAGCCATCCGACCTAGCAGAGGAGGAGGAGACGTCGGTATTCAAAGCATCCAAAATAAACATACGCAGGCAGTGTGGCCCCAGAACGCGGCATAGTGCAGCGGCGTGTCCTCGTCGGCATCCAGCGCGTTCACATCCAGCCCTCGCTCGGTCAGATGGTGCACCAGCTCGTCGTGGTTGCCCTCGACGGCAATGTGCAGCAATGACCACTGAGACCAACTCGTTTAGGCCCTTTATTGCGGTCTGTTTTTACCCCCTTGGTCGCCGCAATCGGATCGGCCGCGGTGAACACCGCCTCGTCGTCCGCCGCCGTGAAGGCCGCCAGGTTGCCATCGCGCGCGGCCACAAAGAGCGCGTGCGAGAGCGCCTGAAGCGGCTCCGTGTTGTCGTGGTCACCCATCCCGGGCAGCGTACTTTTAAAATGCCTTCAGCCGTGAGTTTTTTTGTTTGTTTCTCGGATCGGCGTCCTCAAGTTCACGGTCTTCCTGACATGCCAGAGGGCAGTGTGGAATCCGTTTGGGTAATTAGACGGGGCAGTCGGGGGGAAAAAAAAAGGGAACACGGATTTATTTCTATTAATCCCGGTGCGATGTTCGCCGACATGCCAGGATGGGGCTGGAGCAACTTTGAGACGTCGTACGCCAAGGGGTTCATGTCGACGGTCGAGTCCTCGGTGGCCGTGCGCCTGCGCAAGTTCATCGTCGTTGACACACCCGACTGGTTTGGCACGGTTTGGGCCATCATCAAGACCTTTGTCAGCACAAAGTTTGCATCCAAGTGGCACTTTGTCTCGCGCGGATCGGCCGAGCTGGACAAGCTCATCGCCCCGGAGGCCCTCCCTGTCGCCTTTGGTGGCCAGTTTGACATTGACATTCCCAGTACGCTTTATTTATTTATTATTTGTTTAATTATTTTTATTTAGAATTTGTGAGCGATCGCCAATTGGCTGAGGCGTCGTCGTCGTCGTCGTCGTCGTCGTAAGCAAGCAAACATGTGTATACGAGACATCAAAAAGGCCCTTCAGTGAAACTTTGAAAAAACAAAAAATCAAACGGAAAGGAGGAAAGAGTGAATGCAGGACGCAAAGCGCTGTGGCGATGCCGGATCGAGGAGCATGTACAGGCTGGGCTCAAACAGCTCGACCTCCATCACCTGGAACGACGCGATCGGCTGCGCTGGGTCGACGCAAACGCCATCGATGCGTGCGTAGAGCAACTGCTGGGCGCCCTTGGGCTTGACTGCCTCGAGGATGTCGCCGTAGAGCCTCTTGGCGTGCTCGAGCAGCTCGGCCGGGGCCTCGAACGGGAGGGTCGTGCCGCCGTAGCTCGTTTGCACGCGGAAATCGCCTTTGGCAGGGCTCTTGCGCACGGCATGGCTGAACGATCCGCCCATAAACACAAAGCCGTACTCGCCCGCGCCCTCTGCCTCGATCTCCTTGACGTACTCTTGCACGAGGGCCCCGGTCCCCTCCACGATCCTGCCAAAGCGTGCCTGCACCGCCTTGTCATCCGCCTCGGTCGCGAGCACACGAAAGGTCTCGTGCGAGCCGTTGCTGATAACGGGCTTGACCACGGCGTGCGTCCAGCCTCGTGCCGCCAGGACCTCCTTCAGATCGGCCGTGTGGTCGCCCCTGGGGACAAACTCGGTGGGCAAGACAGGGAAGCCCGCAAGCAGCAGCTCGTGCAGGTACCGTTTGTCCATGTTCCAGCGGATGACCGCGACCGGGTTGGCCACGGCCACCTTGGACGCTTCCAGGCGATCGAGCCACTGTGCAAAGGCGGTGGCGTGCTTGAGGTAGTTCCTAGCCACGTGCTATTAGATCCCACGCAGCGCGAACGGAGGCGGGTCGTACCAACAGCTGCGGATGACAACGAGGCGGTAGTGCGACCAGTCCGTCGCCTCCTCGTCGGCGTCCCACGGCACAGCGTCCACCGCGACGCCGTACTGCGAGTGCAGCAGCGCAACGGCCTCGGCATCGTCCTCGGCCACATCCGGGGCGGCGCGTTCCGTCACCCAGGCGATCTTCATTTACGGTGAAAATGATGCGACTGATGAATGAACAAACACAGAATGAACTAACAGGGAGAAGGGGAGGATCAAAGAGAGAGAGAGAGAGAGAGAATACTGTGGGGATAGTTATTCATTGTTGCGTGGGGGGTGGCATGCCAGCAGACCACGAGACGCGCTTGGCGGGATCCTCTGGCTGTTGCAGCTGTTGTTGCAGGTGGTGTTGCAGTTGCTGCTGGTGCTGCTGGAGGGACAGCTGCGAGTCGCTGCCGCCGTGAAGGCTGCTGCGGCTGTTCTCGCGGGAAAACATGCGGCCGATCCTGCCCAGCCAGCTCTTGCGGCTCTCGCGCTGGTCCTCGGTCAAGGTGGGCGAGCTGACGGGCGATGGCGCCGTGGGCGAGTGGCGCGCCGGGTCGCCGACAAACTCGCCCGAGGCGGCAGACTCGTTGCGCGAGATCCCCCGGGTGGGCGAGAGGCCGCTCTGGATCGAGCCGCTGCTGCTGTCGCTGTGCAGGGGCACAAGGGGCGCGAGGCGGCGCTGGGCGTTGAGGGGGGTTGCGGTTGCAGGTGCAGCCAAGGGCACCTCCTCCTCGTCGTGCGCTGATGAGGCATGCACGCCCTCCTGACGTGCCCGCCGCTTGAGATCGTTGAGGGCCAGCGGGTTGACCGAGGCCTGCTCGCCGTCGGGCTGCTCCGTGATCTGGTACGTCTGCAGCAGGGCCTTTTCGATCATGGGCGTGGACAGGGCGTCGTAGCCAGGGAATTCGACCGAGTCCTGGCGCGGGATGATCATGGCCAGCAGCGATGGGGGCAAGACGGACAATTGCAGGGAAAATGGCCTAATGACAATAAATTAGAATAAAAAATAGGCACGTTGAATAATACCCATCGGTGGTGGTGGCAGGCGTCGAGGCAGCAACAGCGATCTTCCCGGGCGAGAGGAGGGCACTGTTAAACTCTGTGCTGCCGTTGCGGACATAGCGCGCCGGGGCTTGGACCAGCAGGGACCGCGATCCACTGCGACGGAGCAGCAGCTGTGACTTTCGCAGCGAGTCGTTGGGGCTGACGAGGTGGCCTGTTCCGGGCGACGGCGGCACCTGCGCGCGGTTCATCTCGCCCGACATGGCGCGGGCCATGACGCGCGACGACGGCTCCTGGAACTCACCAGACATCGACCGGCGGTACTCGCGCACGTACGAGATGGCGGGCGAGAGGGCCCGAGTGGCCGTGTTGCTCGCAGAGCTGGGATTGCTGGGTGGTTTTGCTGTGCTCTCGTTGGCTGCGGCAGCGTTATTGGTCTCCCACGACGGCCTTCTGGTCACCTCAGGCCTAAGTAAAATAAATGAATAAATATGCACGTTGCTTAGTTCTGCCTACTGTTTGGTGGAGGCACTCGAACTGCCACGGGACCTGGATCGCTCGTGCGTG
>Ga0302230_10000926_pt1 | contig 20880 bp, 20 predicted proteins | sample II_Palsa_N2_1_FD_193523 | JGI IMG/M metagenome (GOLD analysis project Ga0302230, IMG submission 193523) | Peat permafrost microbial communities from Stordalen Mire near Abisko, Sweden - II_Palsa_N2_1 | ecosystem: Environmental > Terrestrial > Soil > Palsa > Peat permafrost | place: Sweden... | reverse complement strand
TGGCTTCCACCGCGGGGCGGATGGCGCCGACGTAGTTGCCCAGATGCGGGGTACCGGTGGTGGTGATGCCGGTCAGTACGCGAGTCTGCATGGTGTTCGCTTTTGGGTGATCGATGGTTGAACGGTGACTATCAGCGGATCAGCGTCGACTTGCCGAACAGCGACTCGACAAGGTCGACCGCGAGTTTGGCGGTCTGGTTACGTTTGTCGTACGCCGGGTTCAATTCGACGATATCCAGCGAGGCAAGTCGCCCGGTATCGGCAATCATCTCCATGCACAGCTGCGCCTCGCGATAGTTCGGACCACCGCGCACGGTAGTACCGACACCTGGCGCGATACTGGGATCGAGAAAATCCACATCGAAACTCACATGCAGATGCGTGTTCTCGTCGATATCCGCCAGCGCCTCTTCCATCGTGCGCTTCATGCCAACTTCATCGATATGGCGCATGTCGTAGACGCCGACGTTGGCCTCGCGTACCAGCTTCTTTTCGTGCGCATCAACCGAGCGAATACCGATCTGGCGGAACACATCTGGCCGGGTCGCCGGCTTGTTGCCACTGAGCTGGGTGAGCACATCAGGGCCGTTGCCGCATAGGCAGGCTACCGGCATGCCGTGGATATTGCCCGACGGCGTAGCGAGTGCGGTATTGAAGTCGGTATGCGCATCCAGCCACAACACGCGAAGCTGCTTGCCTTCGTCGTGGCAATGGCGAGCCACGGCAGATATGGACCCGATCGCCAGGCAGTGATCTCCACCCAGCATGATCGGCAGCCGACCGGCCTGAAGCTCCTGATGAACAGCCGTATAGACGGCCGTATTCCAGGCCACCACTTCATCCAGATGACGATAGCCATCGGTCGGCGGCTGCCATGGATTGAGCGGGCCTTGCAGATTGCCGCGATCGATCACCTTCAGCCCGCAACGCTCCAGCCGGGCGAACAGATTCGCCACGCGCAGCGCTTCCGGCCCCATCGACGCGCCGCGATGCCCGGCGCCAATGTCGGTCGGTACACCTATCAATGAAACGGTCTTGCTGCTCATAACGTATGTGCCTGGCTGCCGAATCATGGCAGGCGCCAGACGGCAGGCACAAACCATGAAATCGATGTCGGTTGGCGGGCGGCGCTGATCCCATGTCAATACTTCAAAAGCAAAGATTGTCGCTTGAGAAAGTAGCGAAAGTTGTAGCAGAACCTGCCCGTAAGCTGCTGAAGTTTAGCGGATTCCGGCAAAGGCCGCTCCGCCCATCGGGCGAAAACAAATCTTCCACAGTCAACCCCACCCGAAAGCGGATTTGGCCGTCACACGCTCTTTCCAGACGATGGGATTTGATCTGCGGGAATATTTTCGCAAAGGAGCGGTCATGACTATGCATTATTTGCAGCAAGCACTCGTTTCAGCCCTGCTCGTGGGCAGCATGGGCACCGCCATAGCCCAGTCGAATACCGCTGGCGATGCAAAGAGTAGCCTTAGCGCTGCAGACACGGTTTTCATCGAGAATGCCGCCAAGGGTGGCATGGCTGAAATACAGATGGGCAAGACGGCCGTTGGCAAATCCACCGATGACAAAGTGAAGGCGCTGGCGCAGCGCATCGTCGATGACCATACCAAGGCCGATGCTGCGCTGCAGACCCTCGCCGAAAGCAAAAAAGTGAGCTTTCCATCTGACCCAGCAAAAGACGCACAGAAGGAAAACGACAAGCTGCAGTCCATGAAAGTCAGCGGCTTTGATCAGGCCTGGTCGAAAGCGATGGTCAAGGATCATCAGGATGCGATAAAAATGTTTACCCAGGAAGGCAAGGACACCAAGGACACAGATATTCAACAGTTTGTAAAATCCAACCTGCCCACGCTCAAGTCACACCTCGAGGCGGCTCAGCAGCTGGCAGCGGTGCCTGATGCACGCGACCAGGCGATGGATCAGTCAACCAAATCGATGAGCAGCATCATGGACAGCACGCCTGCTGCCACCGCGACCGCAGCCACAGTAAAGGCGCCCGTGGTTCCAGCGACCACAACGGCAGCTCCGAGCGCAAAGCATTAGATCCCGAAGCGCGTACTTAATTAACGGGTAGCGCCGACGATGACGGTCTACGTAGACAGCCTCCACAATTACGGCTGGATAGTGCATGGGCAGCTTACTCCGAGCTGCCACATGTTTACCGATACGCTTGATCTCACCGATCTGCATGCCATTGCGTCGCAGATCGGCATGCGTATCGAATGGTTTCAGAACAAGGTTGCAGCCCCGCACTATGACCTGAAGCCGGATCTTCGCGAAGCCGCTGTCAGAGCCGGAGCGGTAGCCGTAGACCGGAGAACAGCGGCGCTTATCTGGAAGGCGCGAAGAGCGTTGCTGAGAACGGCTGCGAACGATTTGCCACCACCGGAAATGTCATGAACTGGTCTGGTGGAATATCAGGATGGCGCCAGCCTGCTTGCCTTGATCATCACTGATCGGCATGACATCCCCCCTCCCCCTCACGCTCGACCCGTCCGCCTACGCGTACACCACTTAGCGCCCAGGATCGTCAAATATCGCCGCGTGCGCCAGCAGCAAGCCGCTTGAACGGTACGGTTGGCTGTCTTCGGTAAACAAGCCGTGCATCGGGCTGTAGTCATTCGGAAGTACGTCCATCAAATCATTATCGGCTGGAATGATCTCTGGGCGGGCTACGGTCAAGCCGGACAGGATAAGAAGCTTTGCTGCGCCCCATATGATGCTCAGTCACGCCCGGCAGAGTCCGATATCAATCCATAATGGTTCGGCTGTAGACGCATCACTAGCGAACGTCCGCCGGCCTTGGCAGAAATCTTGCTTCAACACCTCATCAAAAATGATGAGCACATGGAATGTTGAAGTATGCCGGCCTGTCGATATGCCTTTGCCTTATGGCGCTTGGGCTGAACCAGGTCTTTGCCAGTCAAACCGCCGCACAGCAGTATGCTCAAAAAAGCGCGCTCAGCGTCACAAATGGTTCGAATACGCCTGCCAAGAAAGCGAAAAAAGCTGGCTGGTGGAAATTATAAGAATTCTTTCATCGAGCGCTTCAACGCATCGTCTAACGGGTACGGCGCATTCGCTTTCAAGTCGTAAGTACTGAAGGAGCAAGCCATGTACAAGATTCGAAAAGAGTTAGGACCCGATCTGCCTCAGATCGCGTCGAAATCTCGCCGAGAGCTGAGTGTCATGCTGGCGAAGCTGGATGAGGCCATACCGCGGCTAATTGCGCAGAACCCGGACAATGCCGACTTCATGCCGTTGTTTGCACATCGTGCAGATGTCATTGCCATGCAGGCCGATGCCGTAGACCACCAATGGCTGATAGCTCGCGTCGACGGGCTGCTCGAGAAGAACGGTATGCTGGATGAAGAGTACTTGCTACCTCATAATTTGTAAGCCAAACCATTTGGGCGCGTTTTCGCGAAAAAGCCCGTACGCGGAGAGCCATCTAAAAAGTTGACAGCTTTAATCAGGCGTCATAACCAGAGAACAGTTTCTGGCCGTAACAATCTGACTGAAGAGAGTTTGCTGGAACGTGGCGCCGAACAGAAATCGTAGCCAAAACTACCCAGCCGGTACGGCATCGCGTGTTTTAGTAGCCATGCCGGATATCCGCTACCGCACAGATCCGGCCCAACCGTGACGCCACCACCAGCGATTGCCTGGACTATTCGAGCAGATCGCGTCGTTCCGCGCACCATTCGCACGATCCGGACGCTTTGCGTCCAGGCGATAGTGCCTACGTCTCTTTTTTTGCCTCACTACGGACACATGCCGCGTTAGCTAGCATGCCGCGTTAGCTAGCATGCCGACCGTTTCGCAAGAGCTCGAGAGGGTTTGAACGCACATGGAAAAGCCAAAGACAGCAAGAATGAGATCGCCGGCTGCCTTCTTGAGCTGAGATTACGTAGCAATCCAGCCCGTGAATTCGCAAGTCACACTTGCAGCGCCTTAATCACCAAGGAGCCGAGACATGCCTATGATTCCGTGGTTTAGGTAAGCAAAGGCCATACCATCGATACCAAATGGCCAAAGACGATCAAGACATGTGGCAAACTGATAGTCATCATGAGATCCAGTTCACAGACAAAACGCCAACCATCGATGAATGATCGCCAACCGGTCTGAAGCACCGACGAGGGGGGAGCACACGGATGAGTCTGTTTCTAATCGGCCTATTTATAGGCTTGAGCATCGGGACATGCCTGGGGTTTTTAATTCACGGCATGCTTGGAGCCATGCGCAACGAAACTCAAACGGCAAATGCTGACTATCGCCGCTCAAGTGTTTCGGATGATTCTTCAGCAGTGATGCGTGGGACGGCAACGACGCTTTCCAGCGCTACGCGTATGAGTGTTGCAACCGCTCAGCAAAGTACCCGGTTCCAAAGAAACAACGCGCTACCCATCGAGATCCCGTATCTACCGCCGCGAAGAGAGTGATACGGCAATCGCCTCTCTTGAGTGGCTCGGCTGGAAACGTGCCGACTGACGCACTGGAGTCCAGTATCGCCACTCGTGAGGAATGTCGCATAAAGCATTTGGCATGCCCGGATTATCCCGTTGCCTAGGGTTTTTCGATAACTGGGGTGAACAGCAAATCCTGGTAATCCCAACTGAAGTCGGCCAGCGGCGAAATGGCCTTCATCTTTATCTGGTCGACCCTCCCATCGGGCTTGAGGCTGAAGGTGACTTCGGCATCTTCGTAGCCCGGCGTCGTGAAGTGGGTCCGGAAAGTGTCGTATTGAACATGTTCGAGTGCACCGGCCAGGCTTGGCGAGCGATCAAAGCTGATCTTCAATCCGCTCTCGACCTTGCTGATCGTGATCGTACCGTACCAGGGATCAGCGTACACACCGACGTAGCCGGCCAGTGGCAACGAGGGGCCCCGATCCGGATGGCTCGCCATCTTGCCTGTCGCTAGCACGTGCAGGGCCTCGACCTCTTCCTGCTGCTGTACTTCTTTGTAGTTGGCGATCCAATCCGGCGACGGCAGGCCCAAGTAAGTGTCCAGAAGGTGCTCGCGCATGGCAAACAACGTGCCCGTGTCCTCCGAATTGATCATCACGGCAAAGGCGACATGCCTATCCGGAATAATTACCACCGCCGAGATGCCCCCCAACACGCCACCGAGATGGGTGATGATGTTGTGGCCGCGATAGTCGCTCACCTCAAAGCCGAACGCGTAAGCCTCGAACTGTGGCATGGCCAAGGCCAACGGCGGCGGTTCCGGCGTGATCGGTATCAAGGTTTGCGGAGTCCACAGTGCTGCGGATGCTGCGTCGCTGAAAAGGGATTTGCCATCGGGCATGACACCGTGATTGAGCTGCACCTGTAGCCACTTCCCCATATCATTCGCGCTGCTCATCAGCGCACCAGCCGGTGCAAAGGCATCCCCCGTCATCACACTGGTCAGAACGGATTGCTTCCCAAAGCCACGCACCGGGCTGGAAATCTTGGCGTGTAGCGACGTCTGGTCCGGCACCTCGGCATCGATGCTCACTTGAGTGTCTTGCATCCCCAGTGGATCCAGGATGTGCTGCTGCACAAAATCCTCCCAACGCTGCCCGCTGACAGCTTGCAGCAGCTGCCCCGCCACGATGTAGAGCACGTTGTCGTAGTCATACCTGGCCCGGAACGAGTGCACGGGTTTCAGATAGCGGATCGCATGCACAAGTTCGGCGCGCGAGCGATTGGTCTCGGGCACGAGCATCAAGTCGCCCTCACCCAGTCCTAGACCGCTGCGATGCGCGAGCAGATCGGTGATGGTCATTTCGCTAGACGTGTAAGCGTCGTACATGCGAAAGCCCGGCAGCTTGTCCTCGACAAGGTCACTCCAGTGCAGTTTGCCCTGATCGACCAGCATGGCCAGAGCGGTGCTCGTGAATGCCTTGGTGTTGGAGCCAAGCGGAAAAATCGTGTGTGCGTCCACCCGCGCTGACGTACCAAGCTTTCGTACGCCGTAAACATGGGTTGAGATGTCTTTGCCATCCACGATCACCACCGCCATACCCGGCGTATCGAAAGCCTTCATGGCCTTGGCGGCGTATGCATCGAGTGTTATCGGGCTAGAGTACGCTGGCGGCGTAGCGGTTAGCGCCGAAAGGGGCCATAGCAATCCCGTGACCCCAAGCAGAACCAGAACCATGCGCCAGCGAGCGACTCCACGTCGCTGGTGCAGAAAACGGGCGCGCATCGGTCTGATCATCAGCTTGTCCTCCAACGATGCAACCTGCATGAGGTCTGACGCGCTCGACCTCGTGACCGTGTTTGCTCCAAGTCGCATGGCATGAAGGAAGGCCGTCAGGACTTGGGTGGGGAACGGCGCTGGCGTGGTGTACGGCTGACTTTTCCATGCACGACAGCCTTGGACGTGCGATCGCCGGCGACCGGTGCCTCGACATAGCCCACAAATTTCTGCCGTTGTTGCGTGATGTCGCCGATGCGCTCGAATCTGTCCCCCATCTGGTGAGTCACTGCACCGATCAGCAGGCTGAAAAGGCTGTTGGCCGCGCTGAAGTTGTGCCAAGCCCGATGCTCATCGATGGGCAGCATGAGCACATGGTCGGTGAGCTGACGCGCCCAGTAGCACTGCGTGTCGGTAATGATCACCAGCGGAATACCGCGTTGAGCCACTTCTTCAGCCAGTAGGCGGAAGTGACGCGAGTAGCGACGGAAGTCGATCAGCACGACGCAGCTATTTTTGGTCGAGTCGAGCAGGACATCGGCATACGCACCATCGAGCCCATCGGCAAACGACGTGCGCGGCTTGACGTGCTGCAGCAGGCTCGCAAAGCCGATACCCAAGAAGCGGCCGTGGTGAAAGCTGGCCACCGACACCCGGTCGGCATTGACCAGCCTGTCCACGATGGACGTCCATTCCTTGCCGTTAGTCAACGCATGGGCCGCGGTGAGTCCGCGAATTTCCGCCTGCAAGCTCTCGGAGGGGGATGCAGCATCGCCGTCTCCCGCGCTGCCATAAAGCTGCATCCACGAAACGCCGCCGCGCAACTCCTTCTTCAGCTCGCCGAGACCTGCGTAACCGAGGTTGCGCAGGAATCGACCCACGGTCATCGGGCTGACATCGACGCGCTTGCCAAGGGATGCCGCCGTCTCAAACGGTATGCTGTCGATATTCTGCAGCAAGTGAGCGGCGATTTTCTGTTCGGCCGTGGTAAAAGTCTCCCACCTGCTTTTCAGTTTTTTCTTTATATCCTTGGTCATCTTCTTGTACTCACCGGGTCATCGCCATGGCCGGGTCTATTGCTCCATGTCTTTCCACATCACCCAGCCGACGACCAAGCATATACAGGAGTGACGCGGAGATACCGGCCACCGCCCCGATCAGGACGAAGAACCATCCGTGGGAAAGGACGCTCCATAACGTACCAAGCGCACCGGCGAGCAAATTGCCGAAGAAACCGGCAAAAAACCACGTAGCAATGCTGGTGGCGCGAAATCCTTCCGGCGCCAGGCGACCAAACAGCGCCAGCCCGACCGGCAGGATATAGAGCTCGCCGATGGTGAACAGCACGAACCAGACGAACAGCCAAAGCCAGCTCGCTCGCGTACCATGCGCGTCGCTCCATGCAGCAACGATCCCCAGCGCAACGTAGGAAACACCGACGATGGCCGCGCCGAACGCCATCTTGCCCAGTAGCGGTGTTTCCACGCCACGTCGGGCCAGACGCGTCCAACGTGCCACCAGGAAAGGAGTGAACGCGAACACCGCCAGCGAGTTGATCGACTGAAACCAGGTCATCGGTATCACCCACCCTGACGCCAGCTGGCGGTCAATGCCGGTGTCGGCCCACAGGGCAATGGTGTTGCCGTTCTGCTCGTAGGCGCCGCGGAATACCACCACGATTGCGGCAATACCGATCAACAAGGCGAAGCGATCACGCGCGGCGCGATCCATCGGTGGCTTGGCTGCTCGCATGGCGGCGCCGCGCGCCGGTTCGGGAGGAAGGTAGCGGCGACCGCCTAGATAGATCACCAGCGACAGCAGCATGCCGACGCCGGCGGCGGCGAAACCCCAGTGCCAGCCATAAACCTCACCCAGCGTGCCGCATACCAGCGGGGCGAGGAAGCCACCCAGATTGATGCCCACGTAATAGATGTTGTAGGCGCTCTTGCTGCGTATGTCGCCATCGCGATAGAGACCCTCGATCTGGCTGGCCAAGCTGGGCAGAAACAGCCCGTTGCCCAGCGCAATCGTGATCAGCGCCGGATAGAACAACGCCTCGGAGGACATCATGAAATGACCTAGGGCCATCGCCGCACCGCCGATCACCACCGCATTGCGCTTGCCGAGCCAGCGGTCCGCCAGCATGCCGCCGAATACCGGCGTGAAGTAGACAAAGGCCGCATAGGCGCCGTAGACCAGCGAGGCATATTCCTGGCTCATGTCCAGGTGCTTGGTCATGTAATAGACCAGGATCGCCCGCATGCCGAAGAAGGAGAACATCTCCCACATTTCGGTGAGGAACAGCACGGACAACCCGCGCGGATGGCCGAACCAGTCGCTGCCTCTTGTGGGAGTCAATTGGTCCGACATGATGCTCACTGATCTCGCCGGGTAGGTTCAGCGGCCACTACGCCACCTCCAGCTGGGGTGAGCCCCACAAGATTGGTGGGCACCAGATCTTGCCGTCTTCGTAGACCGCCGCAGGCGTGCGGTCGCGGGTCAGGAACACCGGCCCGTCGAGATCCACCACGTTGCACAGCTGGCCCACCACGAACGCCGGCGCCATCGCCAGCGAAGAGCCGGACATGTTGCCGACCATCAGCTCGAAGCCCAGTTTGCGCGCCTCGTCCGCGAGTGCCAAGGCCTCGGTCAGGCCGCCGCACTTGTCCAGCTTGATATTGATGATGTCAACGCGACCAACCATCTTCTGCAGGTCGCTGCGATCCTGCACGCTTTCGTCCGCCGCGATGCGGATTGGGCATTCCAGCCCATCGAGCCATGCCTCGCTGCCGATCGGGAACGGCTGCTCCACCACATCTACCCGCGCCTCCACCAGCGTCGGCAGGAGGCGCGAGAAGGACTCGCGCGTGAAACCCTGGTTCGCGTCGACCATAAGCCACACGTCCGGCCGCGCCGCACGCACCGCAAGCACGCGCTGGGCGTTGAGATCGTCGTCCGTGAGCTTCAGCTTGATCGCGCGAGCACTGGCATAGCCGGTCGCGCGCTCGGCCATGACGTCAGGTTCTTCAGCACCCACGGTGAAGGTGGTCAGCAACGGCTGCGGTGCATTTTGCGCCGCCAGCTCCCACACGAATTTGCCGCTGTGCTTGGCTTCCAGATCCCACAGCGCACAGTCGATCGCGTTGCGCGCGCCGCCGGCAGGCAACAACTGCTGCAGATCCTGGCGCGTCATGCCCGCCTCGATCCTGGGTCGCAGCGCCTCGATCTGCGCCAGCATCGAGGTCGGCGTGTCGTGCTTGTAGTAAACGCCCAGACCCTCACCACGACCGACCATGTCGCCGTCATGAAGGGTGACCACCAGCGCTTCGAAGTCGTTGAAGGTGTAGCCGGTGATGTGGAAAGGAGCCTTCGTCGGCCACTTCTCGATGTTCGCCTGCAGTTGCAGGCGAACTTGTCCATTACTGTTCATGAATACTCCGGATGTTTCGACAATCGTTCGACCACTGAACGGACATCAATAGCTAGCGCTGAAGCTGATCAGCCCGAACACCACGATGAACCAAGCCAGATAGATGGCCGCCAACGCCAGCAGTGTTTCGCCGACGCGTACCCACCGACTGCGCCGAGGCGCGGTCCAGGCACGCACAGCATGGATAACCACCGTGACTGCGCCGATCAGTCCCAGAACGCCGAGGACATAAAGCAGATAAAGCCAAGGCGTAATCGTGCCTTGCACCAGCGGCACCGCATTGGTCGCGGTGAGCACCATAAGCAGCACCAGCCAGCCAAGCACGACGACGAACAGCGCCAGCGTGCCCAGCCGCGACAGGCTGCGCGAACGCAACTGCGCGATAGTCAGCTCCAGCCTCTGGTGGTAATGCTTGCGCACGCCCCTGCCGATCGGCCAACTCAATAGCGCGACAAGGACGACCAATGAAGACAGCACTAACAACCAGCGCACCGAACCCAGTGACTTCAAGCCCGATACTGGCTGGAACACGAACACCGGCGGCTCTGCATCCGTGGCCCAGTAGCGAATGGCGCCCTGCCCGTCGGTCACAAACTGCAACTTTGCGGTGCCGTTGACTTCGCGGTAACTCAGCGGCGCTACCTCCTGCCAGTGCAGCGGCGCGCCCGCATCGTTGGTCAATGCCGACACCGTGATGGTGTCGTCCGGCTGTGCCGCCACATTGACCTGACTCAACAGGTAGAGCGCGCGCATCGCACTGTCATTACGACGGCTGGACTCGTACCAGCCAGCCACCCGCGCCGCATCGGCCTTGGCGCTCGACGTGGTTGGCTGCGATGGCACGTGGTAAGGAAAATAGCGGTCGAGGAAGGCTCGGAACAGTGCGGCCCGGATCACTCCGGCGCCACCTTCATTGCCGGCGCTGTTCATCGAAATGAAGAAGCCGACATGCGCGTCGAGCAATAGATGCAGATCGCTATGGAAGTAGTCCAGGTCGCCGGCATGGCCGACGATGCGCTGCCCTTGACTGCTCTCCTGGTAGAAGCCCAGATCGAATCCGTTCAAACCTGGTGCCGCGGTGCGTTGCGGACTGTGCATCAGCGCAACCGTCGCCGGCTCAAGAATCTGGGCGCCGTTGTAACTCCCACCCTGCAGCTGCGCGATCATGAAATGCGCCATGTCGATCGCGGTGCTGCTCAGGCCGCCGGCAGGCGCGGGGTTGACCAGCTCGAACTGCTGCAGCTGGCCATCGGAGGCGGTTATGTAGCTCTTGGCTATCAACGAGGCCCACGTTGCAGGCAGCGGCTGGTCGAAGGTCGAGTGCTGCATGTCCAGCGGCACGAAAATATGCTGCCGTACATAATCCTCGAAGCGCTGCCCCGACACCCGCTGCACGATATAACCCGCCAATCCGCAACCATAGTTCGAATAAGCGACGATCTCGCCCGGCGGAAAGATGCGTGCCGGGAGGTGGGTTTTAAGATAGTCGTCCAGGACGACTTGCTGGGCTCCAACGTTGATCAGGCCCCGCGCCGTGTCCTCAAACCCTGGCGTGTGCGTCATCAGATCGCGCAGCGTGATCGGTTTGCCGTCACGCGGCGGAATCGCGAAGTCGAGGTAGTCGTTGATGTTGCGATCGAGATTAAGCTTGCCCTGCTGGACCAGCTGCATCACCGCGGTCCAGGTGAACAGCTTGGACGTTGAGCCTGGACGGAACAGCGTGGTTTCCGGCGACGGAGGCGCGCGCGTTTTCAGGTCGGCGTAACCATAGCCCTTGGCGAAAATGATCTTGCCGTCCTTGACCACCGAAATAACCGCTCCGGCCACGTCGCCGCGTTGGAGCGCGAAGGGCATCAGGCCATCGAAGAACGTCGAGAGATCTTCGCCCGTCAGCGCAGGCGGCGTGCCGGTTGCATTGGTATCCGTGGTCGAGCCCGTACCGACAGCCGTTGCTGAAGCCGGTAGCGGTGCTGACGTCGCGGCTGCCGGGCTCAGCGGTTGCGTCACCTGCGCCGACGCAATGCCGATGGCGCAGGTGACGACAAACGCCGCAAGGATTTTGATGTAGCGATTCATGCGTGAACACTCCAGTGGCGAGGGGTCGGCCTGCTCAGAAGTCATAGGTGACAGTGACGCCCACCGTGCGCGGTGGCACGTAAGACGCCGCGAACGGGCTGCCTTGCGGGTCGATGGTCTCGGACGTGAGCGAGGTGATACCGCGCTGGTTGGTCAGGTTTTTGACGTAGGCCTGGACGGTCCAAGCGCCATAATAGGAACCCGCATGCAGATCGATGCCGTGATAGCCGGGCGCCGTCAGGCGTGGCCCAGGAACGGGGAGAAAATCGGTCTCTCTCTCGCCCACATAGTTGTAGCTGGCGCCGGCAGAACCCGACCAGCCACCGTCCAGCGGAAAGTCATAATCGACGCCCACGGTGCCATTCCATTTAGGCACCCACGGCAGCCGATCGCCGTTGTACCCATACAGACCCGGCGGCGTATCCGCCGTCAGTTCCGCATCGGTATAGCTCGCGTTGGCCGACAGCACCAAGCCACGGACCGGCGTGTACTTCCAGCTGGCTTCGAGGCCCTGGCTCTTGGCCTTGCCACCATTACCGAGAAAACTGAAACCGCCGGCGGTGGAGGTGAGCTGGATCTGATTCCAATTGATATAGAAAACGTCAGCATCGAAGGTCATGCGTTGATCGAGCAGCGTGGATTTGAAGCCAAGCTCATAGCTGGTCAACTTGTCCGGTTCAAAACTCACCGGCGCCCCCAGACCCGGCGGTACGCCCACATTGGGACCACCCGGCCGAAAGCCGGAGGCGACTCGGATATAGGCCATCAGGTCGTCGTTGAACTTGAAGCTGGGATTGAACAGATAGGTGGTGGGACTGTCCTTGCTTCGTGTGGTGAAATCGACAGGCCCAACCAGCAGACCAGAGCCGGTTTGCGTGAACGTGGTTTCGTCGTTGCTGTGGCGCGCACCCACCAGCACGCTCAACTGCGACGTCGCATGCCAGGTCAGATCTGCGTACTCGGCCCATTCCTTGAAGATGCCTGGCCCCACGTCGATCGTCCCCAGCGGGGGTAGCGCGAGCGGTACACCGGTACTGGCATCGAAGCCTTCCACGTTCTGCTGATTGGTGGTGCTTTCACGCGTGTAGAACAAACCGACGCGCCATTCCAGCATTTGATCTTCTGGCGACTGCAGCCGGAGATCCTGGGTAAATTTGCCCAGGGTGATCGGATCAGTAATGGAATAGCCGCCATCGGTCAGTCCGAAGGAAGGATTCAGGACTGGCCCGTAGGCGGCGGTCACATCCTGATCCGAGTTGACTCGCTGCGTGCTATAGCTAGTCGAGGACACCAGTTTCGCCCAACCGAAATCGGCGTTGACGGAGGCGTCATACAGGCGGTACTGGATCTTGAACAGGCCGGTCCCGGCCGCCCTGCTCTGCTTCTGGTAACCATAGAGCGGCAGCAGCGTGGCTGGATCCACTTCGACGCCCGTGTTTGCCAGCCCATCACTGCTGAGATTCTGAGCCAGTGCCGACAAGCTCACTGATACCTTGTCGGTGGGCGTCCACAGCAATTCCGCGCGGCCACCGTTGACCTTGGCCTCGTTGACTTCCGACTTGCCGGTATTGATGTTGTCGATATAGCCCGGGTCGGTGCGGTTGTAGGCATTGACGCGCAACGCCAGCGTGTTCTCGAGCAATGGCACGTTCAACATCGCGCGCTCGCTGAACCCATCGCCGCCGCCGGCCACACTGCTGTATCCACTCGAAACATAGCCAAAGGCGCGCGTGGCATCCGGTGGAACGGTGACGAATTTGACCAGGCCACCAAGCGAGTTCGAGCCATAGAGCGTGCCTTGCGGCCCACGCAGTACTTCAACGCGCTCCAGATCGGCGGGATCGAGATCAGGAGTCAGCAGTCCACCACCGGCATAGACCGTACTCGACCCGTAGGGTGCATCGTCGATATAGGTACTGACCGCGGAGTTCGCCTGACCGCTGCCGGAGGTGATGCCTCGTAGCACGAGCTGGGTCTGACCTTCCGCGGTTGAGATGACATTAAGGCCGGGCACTTGGGTGGCGTAATCGGCAAAGCTGTTGGCGCCCTCGCGCCGAAGATCGTCCGCAGAGATGGCTGATACCGCCATAGGAACGTCTTGCAGTTTTTCTGCGCGCTTGTTGGCCGTGACCACGACGGCTGGCAGGTTCGTGGTTTGCTTGTCTTGAGCCGTCGCCTTTTGCCCTTGCGATGCGTCCGGTGCCGGAGCGGTCGCGTCACTTTGCGGCGCACTCGGCAGGCCAGCGGCTTCGGGTGATGGATTGCCCACGCCGAAAGCAAGGGCACATGGTGCAACGCCAGTTGAGCCGATCAAGGCAACGGCGACGGCTGTACAGACGACACGCCGACTATGCTGAAGATCCCGATGCTTCATGACGTTCTCCCCACGTGATAAGCGAATGGCTAGCTCAGAAACATTGTTATGTTATTATCATTTACGTGTCAATGATATTTTTATATCTATCTCGTCTGGGCAGCGCAACAGCGATGTTTCGGCGTCTAGTTCGGCAAGCCCACAACAGCCCGATGTCCGCGGCGTGCGAGGTTGGGAGTGAATGAACAGTTGTTGCGGCCTTCTCCCTGATGGGGTGTGCCCCATGCTCGAAGTCAGACCAGCACGCGAAGGCTTCATCGTGTTCGATGCCTATGAGCAAGAACCGATCATGCGTTTTGATAGCAGTGACGGGCCGCCGACCTCGTGGCCGAACTGGTGACCGCCGAATCGCTGCATAGCCTCGGACCGGTATACGTCCGGTTGTTAGCCGGACCGAGCGCAGATAAGCTCCAGACGGATCAGGGGGTTGTGCTTGGATCTTTGCAGGCGATCACGGATGTATAACCGGACCCAGGGGTCCATCTATTAGGTAGTTAGGCCTCATAAATGGAAGATCTGAGCCGCCCACCAACTAAGATCGAGCGCCTTTTGGCTTCACTTCTGTCGGCCGTGGCTACTCTCATCTTCGGCGCAGTCTCAGTCTTCATTTTTAGCAGCGTGCCCGTTTCGTATACGGCGCTCGCTATCTTCACGGTTCTGTTTATGGTTAGCGCCGTTATGTTCTGCAGGGCTGCTTTTACTGCACGGCGGCGTCTTTCAAACAAAGAGCTGTCTCGTCTCGCTTGGGTGCTGGTAATTGGTGGCGTCGCTTGCGCGGCGCTTGCTTTGCTTTTTGGCTCGGGCACGCACCGCCTATTGCTCTTAGGCTCAAGCCTCTCTTGTGTCGCGTATGGGCTTGCGGGCCTTCGTGGCCGCGCGCGATGATGCCTAACATCTCGTTCAAGGCGGACGGCTTCGCCGCCGCTTAACTCCAGCGTTAGGTGCTAATAAGGATCGTCGAGCAATGATAAGCAAGCGATACATTCCAATCGCCGTGCTGCTCGTATCCATACCTTTCTGGTTGCTTGCCGCTGCGAACTACCCAGGAGGCACCATTTGGGACGCGGACTCTCCGGGGTTTAGTTTCACGGCTAATTACGTGTCCTCACTGTTTCAGCCGCGTGCTTTGAACGGCGTGGATAACGCCGCGCGGCCCTTCGCTTTTGTGGCAATGCTGTTATATGCAGCTGGCGCCGGCTACATGTTCTGGATCATCTCCACTGCTTATCCAAAATCTGCGGCGAGCAAGACCGTTCAGATTTTCGGAGTCGGATCGATGGTTTATGCGTTTATCGCTGTCACAACACCGATGCACAATGTGTTGGTGATTGTCGCCGCAATATTCTTCGCAATCGGGTGCGCAGGAATGTTGATTTTGCTCTATCGAGTTCGCGCGCATAAGCTTGCATTACTCGGCATCTTCAACCTACTTTTGCTGGCCATACTTACGGCAACTACCAAAGGGAACTTGCTCGTCAAACTTGGTCCTGGCTGTGAATGGTTACTCTTTCTAAGCGAGGCTTTGTGGGTAGCGTTTGTATACTTTGGCGCAACCGCGCCTAACAATTCGTCCAAGCGGACGCGCGTGCCTCGCGCCGCTTAGTTCCAGCGTTAGGCCGCACACAGGCTTCATGACTGCCATCAATTCCCAGAAGGGAGCACCATGGCTAAGTACCTAATCTCTTTTCCAAGCGCTGCAATGGTTGTGCCCGATGGCGAATGGGGAGAGGTAGGCAGCAACGCGCACGCTGTGATTGATGAGGCGAAAGCCGCCGGTGTTTACGTCTTCGGCGGCGGAATCAACGAAGACGTACCGCCCGTGCTCGTCTCTGCTGACGGCTCGGTTGCAATGGGCGGCTATCCTTGGGCGCACACGCTCGACGGCGGCTTCACCGTGTTGGAATTGCCTTCGCGCGACGAGGCCATCGCGTGGGCGGCGCGTATCGCCAAGGCCTGTCGGTGCGACCAAGAACTGCGCGTCTTCGGGTTCGACCCGCAGTCCTAAGGGCAGCACTGAAATGGCGCGGCGTGCTTTATATCGATGGGCGGCCGGCGTGATCTCCAACTCGAGCACGATTCACAACCGGCATCGCAGTTTTATGAAGTTTCAGTACTCTCTTATGCCCTTATGTAATAGAACTCACCTCGTGGTAATGGACCACACATGTGGGGATTTTCATGAAGATCTTTTCCACGGCCTCAGCGGCCGCGTTGCTTCTCGGCATTAGCGCTCTCATGGCATCAGCAACCGTCCAAGCGTCAGCCCCATGTGGGGCCCCGATTTGCGCCACATGGTGGCAGGAATGCGTACAAGGCAATCAAACAGCTTGCGCAGATTACAGGGGGATATGCACCGCATGTCCGCCACCATCAACCGACAGCGGCACGCCACCGGTGAAGATTGATAGCGAGTCAGATGCGGCATTATCGAATTCGAAACAGGCCGTTCTGACCGCCAAATAAATTGGCTGAAAGGACCCGATGCAAAAAGCCCCGAACAATGTTTCGGGGCTTTTTGTTTGTATCAGGATAATTGGCAACACGAAGCGCCGCCGGTGTCACCGTTGAGCATGGCCGTACCATGCAGTACCCAGCCGCGGTGGATGTCATCCGGTCCCAGCGGCGCGGCAAAGGGTGACCACTCGGCCAGCAGATCAAAGGCAAAGGATTTGGCGCGCTTCGGCTGTCGGGGCATGGCGGCAGCAGTCTCATAGGGTGATGCTGCATGATGTGCCCCAGGGGAATCCGATCATGCCAACGTACGTCATCATGCTCTGCATATTTTCGGTCGTGGCCACTGCCCTAACGATCGAGGGCCACAAAGCGCGAAAGGACGGCGGTGACAGCACTGTGTTCTTCGTCGGCGTGGTGCTATTCGCGGCAATCGCGTTCGAGCTCATAACGGGCATTCGGCTATAGCCGATGGTAGAACTGCGGATAGAAAACACTCATCCAAAAAAGTCATTGGCTTATTCGTATATATTTGGCAGAGGTTCTGATGAGAGCCCGCGCATCTATCGACCGTTTCTTGGGTGAATAATTGTTGCCTAGTTGTTGCCTCAAACCAAAGAAAAAGGCCCCGCATTTCTGCAAGGCCTTGATATTCCTGGTGCGGCACCCGGCATCACATATGGCGTTTAAACTACTTATCTAATGCCGTTTCTTTGTAAATAAAGTATTTGCTACCGTCAAAGTTACCGCCAAGTCGGAAAGAGTACCGATTCCAGCTGCCTACATTGCACAAAAGATACTTCCTTTGGACACCGACTTAGCTGGACGTGATGATTTGGCAGGTCGAAGCAAATCAAGCCCTACAGAAGTTCTTGTTGATCGACCTACAGGAGCTATGGAAACGTCGACCCATCAACTGGATGAGTATCCTAAGGCTAAGAAGCGGCAACCTTGCGCAGCGCGTCCCGCGCCTGCCGCTCCTTCAACGGTTGGAATTTGCGAACCCAGCGGCGGTATCGGCAAGCAAGGCGCAGTGATGGGCAATGCCCAACCGCGGCGCAACAGCAGCAAACTGGGAAAAAATTAAGTGCAGATTATTCGCCAGCGATGCTCCCCTATAAATTTCGTGGCTGCTAACCAAGTCCCAACATTTTTTGCGCAGCTTGTGCCAAAAGTAAGCGGCTTTCCTTGGATGCAGCAACGCTACTTACTGCTTGCCAAATTTTCGCTGCGGCGGTTTTATACCAGACGCCTTTGGGGTATGAAGATAGATTGATTTTTAAATTCTCAATCTCTCCATCCAATCTTTCTACTTCTTGCCTAGTCAACTCATTTTGCTCTTCCATCATTTGAAACTTTGCCGTCAGTTCGTCAAGTTTTCGTCCAAGTTCCTCAGCTTCTTCTTCTGTAAATCTTTGTTGCGGATTGCCCACATGCTCCTTGATGTGATCTTCAACCGTTTGCCGCAATTCATCGAGTTCACTATAGATAGGGATTGTTGATCTCAGTTCGTCTCTAATAGTGACCGTCCAGCGAATTAAAGCGTCCGGAACCAAGTTCAAACTTTCATAAAGATTTTTTTCAGTCTGCTTATACTCGCCGGGTGAGCGCGTGATGAGCACCTTAAAATTGTGATCTTCGGCGACTGTAAAAGTGAACTCTGGTCGATGCACAAACGTGACCGTTAGCAATGTAACTTGAGCACCGTTTTCCACTAGAAAGTCAGCCGGTGTGAAAGGAGACTTTTCAATCGCGTCCCAAATTCTCACCATCATTGATGTGCGCAAACCCATTTCTCTCTCCTAACTAATTGTGGCGACGACCAGCCTGCCCCAGTCAACAGAGGACGCCCCAAGCTGCCACAGGGTTGTACGGCTGTAAGAGCTTGAAAACTACCGCAGCAAGGACTAGCGTTTAGAAATACTGGGGAATGACGTGGCAAACTACAAATACGCAAGTTTCCTCACTTTGAGCAACCACGAGGCTTTCGACGCCCTTCATCCACCCGGAAATCCAACTCCGCACTCTGGAATATACCGTTGCGAGTTCTGTGGGGAAAATGAAGTGTCAACGCGCGGACATCCCCTGCCGCCCCAAAATCACCATCAGCACAATCCACTGAATCCAATTCGGTGGAGACTCATAGTGGCTACTAAGTAACTCTAAAAAGAGCATCAGATCTAACATTACGTTCGATTGATGCTAGATGTCATCAACGGTGAACTTTAGTGGGCGCGATCGATGGCCATTGATTTGTGCTATCAAAGATATCGAATTATCGATCTGAATCGCTTTCCAGATTGACAAACATATAAAAAACCGAGCACAGCTAAAAAGATCATTGAGTTAGCCCAAGCATGCAACTTGCTGGTTTCCAAGAATTGGCAAACTATGGATAAGAGCGTCACGCTGAGTAAAAGTACACAAGTCGCTAACGTCTCGGTGATCAGCCGGTCATACAGGCCTACTTTCGTCATATTTCCCACAAACTTTCTATTGCCAGAAGACGCGATTATTGACATTGCGGCGATGAGAAAGCCCAAGAGAGTCCCCGCAGCTCCGCCTATCGAAGAGCAGGCAGACCGAAGCCTGTCGTCAGGTAAATGGGGAATTTGGAAGAAAGCAACTCCATACACGAGCAGCGCCACTACACAGCTACTCAAGAACATCGTCACCTTCACCAAAGTGCGCTTCGAAGTCTGCACGGCTCTCTCTATGTGATCGATCAATCATTGCGAACATGCTAGGGGCTGGGGGATATTTCGCGTCCGACTCTTCGTACTGAACCGTCTTTACTCGATCTAAGATCAGATCAATAGGGTGCTCTATTCCATCCTCAATAACTTCTGCTCGCGCTGTAGTAGCGCCAAAAGCAGCAAATGCTCTAAGCAAGTCCTTCGCTTTATGACCAAGTTCACCGGCACTATCGCCGCGTCTGCTGTCGATGCTTATTGCTATGTGCATTGTGTCTCCGCCAACACCCGATAACATTCTCAGGTATTCATCTCCATAGTCGTCATCTGGTAGCGCTTGTGCATTGGTGGGACGAGCGATAGTTGCTGTGATTTTTTTCGCAACCACATTCCCGGCCATTAGTCGGTCAAGCGCGCCTCGAATAGGAATGGGCTCAGCCCGAACTTTCTGCCCAGTAACCTGCGTGAGGAAAGTAGAAAGTTGCTTAGGCGTACTGCCGTGCCCATTGATATGCCACCCGATCAAGGAATGTTGTCGATAGTAGACAAAGAAATTTCGTTCGATCAAACCTTGGCCTTCCATCAGCTCCAGCTCTGATGCTTGCGCGCCAGTTATGCCGACTTCCGGCAGATCACTCGTTCGAAACTTTCTGAATTGTCCCGCAAAGGAACTTGGCCTGCGCCGGTGCTGAAGATTGAATATTTCTCGGGTGTAGCCGTCCGACGCGTTTACGCTAGGAATGTCCCCCCTAACAATTGCCTCTAAAGCATCTTGTACGTCACCGATCTCACCGTTCGCGACAATAGTGAGTTGAAAAAAGTCGATCCGATACTCGCGTTCCTGCATAGGCATCAATACTTCCCCTGTAGCCGTACCGAGGTAAGGCTTATTGCTGATCGTTCTGATATCAAAAGCCCGGCGCCATTTCCGACCGAGCCACCCGATTTTCACATTGGATAGTACTCGTCGTATGTAGGCCATCGCCTACGAAATTACCGAGACGTCGCTTCGGCATCTGATCAACGCTGTCTCAGAATGTATACCTTTCGGAAACCCCAAAAAGGTCTATCAAAAGTCCTATCAAAAGAGTATTATCATAAGATCTCAGGAGTTATGATAAATGGGCGAGGTCGTTGGGTACGGTCGTGTAAGTAGTCAGGGGCAATCTCTGGCTGTCCAAGATGAAAAGCTAAAAGCTTTCGGATGCACTCGCATCTATGCTGAAAAGAAGTCTGGTCGGCAGCAGGACAATCGTCCTCAGTTTCAGGCTTGCCTAGAATTTCTTCGTGATGGCGACACATTGGTTATAAGCCGGCTCGATCGCATGGCACGTTCTGTTCTGGATCTGGCCAAGATTGCCGACGTGCTCAAGCGAAAGGGTGTCACCCTTACAGTCTTAGATCAGTCGATCGATACTTCAACGTCAGAGGGGAAGCTGATGTTCTCTCTACTTGGTGCCTTCGCAGAATTCGAATGCGACATCAGAGCTGAGCGCCAGAGTGATGGCATCGCCAAGGCAAAGAGTGCCGGTGTGACATTTGGCCGAAAGAAGGCTTTGACAGACGAACAGATCAAACGTGTGCAATTTCTTCGGAATGAGGAGAAGCTTTCCGTGCCGGATATTGCCGACCGCTTCAATTGTGGTGTCGCGACAATCTAT
>Ga0302230_10000922_pt1 | contig 20939 bp, 33 predicted proteins | sample II_Palsa_N2_1_FD_193523 | JGI IMG/M metagenome (GOLD analysis project Ga0302230, IMG submission 193523) | Peat permafrost microbial communities from Stordalen Mire near Abisko, Sweden - II_Palsa_N2_1 | ecosystem: Environmental > Terrestrial > Soil > Palsa > Peat permafrost | place: Sweden... | reverse complement strand
AGGCTGCGATGGACATCGCACTAGCAGTGGTCGTGCAACCCACTTCTACGGTGGTCCAACCTGTTCAACCCGTACAGCAGCCGGCTGTTAGAGCCCCTGCTCGAGCGGCACCTGTGTCGCATTCGTCTTCCCCTTCCATTATCAATGTTCGCCCAGCACAGCCAGTGCAACAACAACAACAACAACAACAACAACAGCCACCCGTGCAGCCACAGCCCCAACCAACTGTAGCTCAAGTAGTCCAGCCGCATAAACGCACGTCCAACATGATGGAAGAGACGTCCACACTGATTCCCTCGACCGCTATCGAGCCGGCTCCTAAACGGCCCGCTTACGCTGGTACAAAGAGAGAATTCCCTTTATTTAGCGAAATCCTAAATCGTTGCAGCTGCAGTGACGATTTCTCCTGATCAAGCTCATCACAGCACGCCCGACTTTGATCTGGCAGATTTTGACATCAAGTTCAACGCCCTCGTCGCCGCGATGGACTCTGATATCCGCCGCATGCGCGATCGTCTCAAGCAGGCCATCGCAGTGTAATAGTTTATAAAAAAAAAAAAAAATTTTTTTTTTTTTGCATATGCTTCAGAATCTATTAAGCTTATCATAGAGATTGGTTGAGCGGAGGAGGTTGCAGATCGAGTTGAAAAATTCCAGGATGGACGACTCCTTGCTCACTGGCTTGTCCCCGTATATCACGACAAAATAGACGCTCGGGTCCAGCCTCGCAATGTAGTACGTAGCATGAGCCCTAGAGTCGTGGAACTTGAACGGTGTGGAGTTGGTCACGGCAATGTCCTCCTCTTTGTCGAGGATGATCGAGACAATGTTGGGCTTGTGTTCGGCCGGCGTCGTGTTGGTCGGGAGACTGAAAATGCACTGGAACGAGTTCATGCCCGTCGGCGGCTCATAGGTTGTCGATGGGACGTAGTATCCCTCCTTATGAAAGGGTTCTTCGGGACTGGGCGACACATGAAACAAGAGCGAGACGTTTGTCGCCTCTGTCCGACGGTGGAAGACTTTTATCCTGTCCAAATAAAATAACCTTTTTTTAAGAGAGGAAGATAAATATATAAAATGCCTACAGGTCAAAGTAGTCGCAATCTGTTCGAGCAAACTGTGCTCGCATCTCCGAGGCGGATCCACCCATGTCGATCTCGTGAGAGAGCAGGACGTTGTAAAAATAGAGGGTCATTTTCGCGACGAGCATTCCTGTGTTTTTGAAACTTGAGTCTGCGCAGATCAACGCCAAAGGCAATACCGTAGAGCTCGTTGAGCCACATGAATGTCTTGGGAGCGGTTTTGGCCAAGTCGACGTCCAGTTTGGACGAGGACGACGCAGCTGGCGGTGGATTGCCACCTCCAACACTCGTACTGGATAATGACGGGTTGGCCGTACCGCCGCCACTGCCTCCACTGGTAACGCTAACGTCGCTTGCCGATCTGCTGACGGCCGACGACAAGGGCGCATGCTCTGGCGTCGACGTGGGAAGACATCTTTGTCGCCAGTTGTCGAGATAGCCGCGACACTTGAACAAGAGGGCCGTCGAGTCCTTGAACTCGTACGATCCGATGGCGAGCTGCGCTTTGAAGAGACAAATAAGGATGCTCGTCTCGATCATGAAGCCCATGCGCAGGAGGGTGAGGCACGGATGCTGAAAGCTGTTGCGGTTCGTGTCAAAAAGGACCTCGAGCGAGACAACGAGGAGCCGGTAGTCGGGCAGGGACGACGGCGACCCCGCGAGCAGACGGTACGTCGAGATCAGCTTTTGGCGCACGTTGATGAGTGTGCACGTCTGCTGGAACAGGTCCACAAAGTACTCTGCGTTGACGCCGGCCGGGAGCGGTGTGTTGACGTTGCCGATGGAGCGATCGCGCACGACCTTTTGCAGGTCCTCGATGATGATTGTGTACATGAGGCTGAGCGACTGTGCGGCAACGTTAATAACAACACAACCTCGTGGCAGGAGGAGGAGACCATACATCCTTCTTGAATATGTTCTTCTTGAGGAAGGCGTAGGACGCGTACATGCCCTCGCTCACGCTGAACCGCGACAGCGCGGCAAACCCCTGCGCCAGCGGCGTGTTGGCCACCAGCGCGGTGCACGTCTTGATGTGCCTGGACGCATCGGTCTGGTTGTACCGCCCGAGGGCGTCGTAAAACAGACGCGTGTGTTCCTCGAGCGGCGATGACATCACCCTGACTCAGCTCGCCCGAAAGTGGCACCTCCATTTTTAGCGAGTATGACGACCAGGGCCGAGAGGGAAGGCAAGGAGGCTCTCAACAAGCAGCACCAGGCGATCCTGGGCACGCTGCTGGAGCGTGCGGACAACGCCATCTGTGCCGACTGCAAGAGCAAGGACCCGCGCTGGGCCTCGTGGAACCTGGGCGTGTTTATGTGCATCGAGTGCTCGGGCGTGCACAGGTCCATCGGCACGCACGTCACCCGCGTCAAGTCGGTCAACCTCGACACTTGGACAAACGAGCAGATCGAGAGCATGCTCCGCTGGGGAAACGCGCGCGCAAACGCGTTCTGGGAGGCGTACCTGCCGCCGGGCACAAAAGCCGTCAACATGTATGTTGTTTTTTCTTCTTCCCTTTCCTTTCCTTCTTTCCTTCACCAAGAAAGATAACGCGACAAAAAACACACTGGGCTGGTTCTGACTCTGTCGACTGCAACTAGGGGACTCAACGCCTACATCCGCGCCAAGTACGAGCGACGCGAGTGGGCCCCCAAGGGCCCCGTCCCTGTGCCACCCATCGACGAAGGCTCGTCCGCTGAAGCAAGCACTGCTCCAGTCAAGAAAAAGGAGAAGAAGGCCAAGAAGGCGCCCAGTGGTGACGCTGCTCCTGCTGCTGTCACTGCCACGGCTACGGCCACGGCCACGGCCACGGCCACCACCGCCCCTCTCCCACAGGCCGCCAACAGAAAGTCAGCCGCCGGGTCTGCGGTAGGTGTGTTGCTGACAGACCTCGATACCCCGAGCGTGTCCTCAGATAGCTTGTCCTCCTCTGCACCTGTTGTTGCTCCTGCACCGTCCCCCGCCTCATCATCATCGTCGTCGTCGTCGTCAGTATCATCATCACGTCCTACGTCTGCCACCGCTGTTGCTGCTGCCGCAAGGCCGGCGTCAGCTGTTAAGAAGCCATCGACGTTGAGCCAAACGACTGGGCCATCCGATCTGCAAGCGCTCGAGGACATGTTCCTGGGCCTCACCGTCGTATCGCCGCAGCCGAGCGGGGGGAGCTCGGTAGCAAACTCATCGTCCGCGTCGTCGACTGCTCAATCGACCCCGCCGCCACAGCCGACCGTTTCATCTGGTGACCTCTTTGACTCGCTGAACGTCGTCAACACCAGCGAGGTGCCCAAAAAGGTTATCCCGAAGGACCACATCATGTCTCTGTACATGACGCCATCGTCAGGGGGTCCCGGTGTGTCGGGTAGCCCCACGACGCCGACGCAGTTCAACCGCGTCAACACCCCGCCCGCCTTTGCCCCATCCAGCACGATGCCGCAAGGATCGTTCCGCCCGTCCATGGGCCCGCGTGTCGACACTCCCCCGGTGTTTGCATCGCCCTCGTCGATGCCCCTCTCGTCCTTTATTTCCAATAACAATCAACTCTTTTGACCAAAAAAAAAAAAAAAAAAAAAATTATATCTATAAACACAATCCAATGTATCTGAAAAATTGTTTGGGCGGATGAAAGTCAATGTTGGAACAAAGAAATGGTGATAAGACTACCTAGATAGAAGAAATGAAAAGGGTACTTGCTCTTTTTCTTTGTTTTGCTGGTCATTTGTGACAGTTGAGAATTGATTAGTCCTTCTTTTCGGTTAGGGCGTCGAGGATTGGTTTCCTCTTCTTGAGGAACTTTTCCTTGATCTGATCAATCTCCTTCTGCTTGTTTGTCTCCAGATCCTTGATCATCTCCGCCAGCGAGTCCGTGTTGCCGCCCTTGACGAGGTCGTCGAGGTTGGTCAGTGGCGCCGACGTGGCGCCCTTCTTGCCCAGGAGCTGCATAAACAGAGGAGTATCGCCACCGGCACCGCCGGCAAGCTTTGTTGTTCCATCGTCGTAGTCGTCAGATAGGACCATCGTGCCCACGTTTGATGACGACATAACCATCGTTCCGGACGACATGACCATCGTGCCCGTGTCGTACTCCTCCTCCGTGTTCTCTTCCTCGTCGTTGTCATCGTCGTCCTGGCCGCCGGCGATCGCGGGAGCGCTGGCACGTGCCTTGACGATGGTGGCGGCACTCTCCTCGACCTCCTGAAGACCACCCTCCGAGATGCGCTGCACGGCACTGTCGATGAGGGACTGGAAGACCTCGGGGCCAGGAGCCGACTTGATGAAGGGGTGCTAAGGTGAAAACGGGATTGTCAATAACACACAAGAACTGCGTATCTTCATTTACGTTCAAAAGCTGGTCGGCGGACTGGCGCTGAGTCTGGTCCTTAACGAGGCACTGGGCAATAAAGTCGTGGAAGTCCTTTGAGTACTTGTCCTTGTCTGCAAGCGTAGGCGAGGGCTTGTTTGGGATCATGAAGATGGCCTGCACAAGATTTAAAAAAAAATCTTTTAGTTTCTAACAAGCTTACGGGGTTAGTTAAAAAAAGGCATACGCGCATCGGGTGGATGTTGTGGTACGGCGGCCTGCCCTCTGCCATCTCAATGCAAGTAACACCGAGCGACCAGATGTCTGCACCAGTGCCGTAACCAATTTCCTGGATGACCTCGGGCGCCATCCAGAAGGGCGTGCCAATGACCGTGTTGCGTTTGCTCATAGTGTCGGTGAGCTGGCTGGAGACGCCGAAATCGGCTAAGCAAGGGTGGAAAACAAGCAGGTAAGGGATACACGCCGGCCAAACAAACAAACAAAACAAAACAAAACAAAACAAAAAAAACGCACCAAGCTTGGCCTCGCCCGCAAGGTTCATGAGAAGGTTACCGGCCTTGATATCACGGTGGATCTTCTTCAGCGAGTGCATGTACGACAGCCCCTTTAGCGCGTCCCTGCAAACGCTCGCGATTTGAGGCTCCGTCTAGTTGAGGAAAACACTTTGTTAAAACACACAAGGAGTTGCGATCATACCAGGTTGGTCTTGCACAGCCGCATAATGTCGGAAACCGAGCCCGCACCGCAGTACTCCATTGCAATCTATTGCACGGCACTGAGCTTGCTGCCAAAAAAAACAAAGAAAACTAGCGAGAGCCCATTCGTACCCAGAGGTCCGTCTCCTTGAGGAACGAGCCGTAAAAGTTGACAATGTACTTGCTCACGCAGCCGTTCATGACGTTGACCTCCTTGATGATATCCTCAAGGTCGTTCTCAATGGGGACGATCTTGATCGCCACCACATGGCTTGTTTTCTTGTGCGTGGCCTTGTGCACTTCTCCGTACGAGCTATTTATTGTTGTTTATATGGGTAAGTTTTCTTTTGTTGGGTGGGCGTACCCAGAGCCCAGCTTCTCCACCAGCGAGAACAGGCTCTCGGGGTCCTTGGTGAGCTCTTCGTCGTTGAGGGCGAACGTGGCCATTGTTGTTCTCTGTCGCCGCCTGTTTTCCGGTTTTGGTGCGTTATGCGTGTTAGCGTAAAAAAAGGTCCGTGCCATGCGTAGAAGAAAAACAAACAAACCGCAACCCCAAAACGGCGCCGCATTTAAAACCTGAAGGGCATTTTTTTTTTTTAAGCTCAAGCACCCTTGGAAGGGAAGGCCGCATGCCCTCAGCCAGCGGCCGCGGCCACCCCTCCGAAAACAAGAAGAAAAAAGACACACACAATGCTGGCGATCCACGGGCCACACACTGCACGTGCAAATGGAAAGATGGAGACGTTGAGGGGATTTCCCGAGTCGCACAAACGTCGGTGGTTTCCCAGCTGGACACGCGCAACACACCCTCTGGGCATTTTCAACGCTTGCTACGCATACAGAGGAAGTGAGTATGGCAGAGCTGGCGTTCAAGGTGGACAAGCTCGTGGAGCTGTTTGGCCAGCAGGTAACGCTGCTTCGTTTCTCGCAGAAACCAAGCACCAACGCATTGTGTGCCAGTTTGACCGAAAGTTCTTGACAACACTGCTGGAGAGCCAGCAAGGCAACCTCGAGCAGGCGACGCACTACATGCTTGAAATTGTCAACCGGCAGCCACCAGGGACGCCGAAACAGCAGCAGTTCATGCAACCAGTACGCGCTCGTGTGTGTTCTTTTCCGTGCTGATATTGCCCTTGCACCTTTGTGTAGCAGCCACCAAAGTATCAGCCGGCCACCGACGACCTCAATGACGACAAGGACGACATGAGCATGGATGGCGACAGTCACCACCATGGACAGCTGCCGGCAAGTGCAGCCCCCGTCGTCTCCTCGGCATCGCGCGACCAACGCAAACAGCAGCTGGCACAGCTGCAACAGTACCTTCAAAAGATCGGGGTGGCAGGTAAAACCAATTGTGCTCGCTTCCCTTCTCAGTCATCAATCAATCGATCCGGATTACAGGGATGACGGCGCATGAGAGGCGCAGGTTCTTCATGCACAACCCCGTTGCCCTCTCCGACATGAAGACGTATCTGCACACGATCGGTCTCGGCGGCATGACCTTTACCCAAATGCAGGAGTACTTTAAGGTTTGAGGCTCCCGCTTTTTGTCCACGCGTATGTACCAACTAAGAATGAACACAGCAAGTCGGCCTGTCGTTTCACGCACGCCAGGAAGACCCTGCTCGCGACGAGCTACTGCGACAGCTCCTGACAGTCGAAGTCAAACGTACGTCGTGCTCTTTGTCTTCTTTCTTTCTTTCTTTCTTTCTATTTTAATTTTGCTACGGAAACATCTTCTGCAGGATATGACAACTACAAATTCGGTGACCGTCTCTCCGCCCAGCAAAAGCAAAAGTTCTTTAGCGAGGGTTATCTGCACTTGAAAAACGTGGTCAATCGGACCACAGTCGACGCGGCTCTACGCGAAATCAACTGGGTGCTTGGCCGCGGGTTCTCGCCCGAGCAAAGAGACATGTTTGACAAGACGACCTGGTGCCCAGAGATCAAGAGCTCGGTGCCGATCCTTGACTTGCTGTACGAGTCGCCCGCCCTTGCCTATGCAATGTCGCTGGTCGGCCCCGTAGCGCGCATCGAGTCTGGTCTAGTCTCTGTTCGCGTAAGTCATGTCTTCTCTTTATGCAAATAGTAACTGTTGCACACTGGCCAGTTTCCTGGGCATGGGTGCATCGATCGAAACGATCAACGCGTGCGGCACCTCATCCCAATGGACAAGCCCATTAACAACTTTATGCCTTGGCCACACTGGCAGCACTTTTGGAGCCTCGACGGCATGCCGAGCCAGTACAATCAACTGCCTCGCGGGCAAGTCCAAAACTACACGTGTACCATTAGCGTCTACCTCTCTGAGGCCCCGGTTCCCATGAACGGTATTGGCGTTCCCCTATTGATGTCGTTTGTTCACTGTGTGTGCGTGTTTCTTGTGCAGGAAACGACGTCGTGTATTCAGGCAGCCACCTGGTCATAAATGACTTTTTCAGGAGGAACGGAGGCGCCCAGCAGGTGCTGCAATCCAAAAACGTCCTCGAGTTGAACAAACTTGTACTTACAAGTCAAGACTTACTATTTGACTAATAGTTACACACCCAGATCACGATTGGCAATATGATCCCACTAGTGGTGAGCCCAGGCGATATCACGATCTCGCATTACCTCTTGCCCAAGACGATCGCGCCAAACATCTCCTCCAACGTCCGCTACGTCGTCAACTTTCGCGTCTACGAGGCAAGTCACGTACCCAACGCCTTCCGCCCCGACTCGATGGACGACATGTGGCTCGAGTACGAGGGTCTGCGCGAGATCGGCGTGTACTCGTTGCGCTCTGTGCAGGACCCACTCGCGCCTCTGCGTGCCGCTGCCCTCACGGTCTCTGGGAATCAACAGCAGCAGCCGCAGCAGCAGCCACCAGCGGGTCAAGAACAACTCAAATTATGCCCAAACTGCAAGACGGCGACGAATCCTGCTGCTGCTCGATTCTGTTCCTTCTGCGGCCGCCCATTGCAATAATGCTTTGTAACATCGTGTACTTTGTTCTAATAAAAAAAAAATTCACCACAATATTTTATTTTGAAAAAGTCCATCAGCTGAACACAAAATTTACTGCATCCTTTTGCACGCGGATATCCAGCTCCTCTGGTCGCACGACCACTACCAGTTCCGTGTCGTCCCCTGTCAATGAGTCCTTGCGTCTTATTGTCACGTAGACCTGTTTGTCGATGCGCGATGTCACGTAGCTCAAAAACTGCGATTTATTATTAGGAGAAACAAGTACCCTTTATTATTATTATTTACCTCGGTCGTCGAATGGACCGGCCCGTTGTCCACTTTGCAAATGACGTCTCCTGCGTTAATGCCGCTGATGTGGGCGGGCGACCCCCGAAATATCGCGGTCACTAGGATCCCACCCCCAGATCCATCGAGTTTGGCAAGGTCCGGAAGTGAATCCCTGTCTGACTGCTCCAGCTGGCTGGTGAGGGCAGGCGTGAGCGACACGATCCGCATCCCGAGCCACGGCCGTACGACGCGACCTTCGTAGGCCAGCTGCTTGATCAACGGCATGGCCGAATCGACACGCATCGCAAAGCTGATGCCGTGAGCGTTGGCCCGAACACTGTTGATGCCCACGACCTCACCGTCTAGGTTAACCAGTGGTCCGCCCGAGTTGCCCTCGTGAATAACACAGTCGGTCTTGCCCATCAATACACGGTAAACGAAGAGAAAGGATTTTACTAAACAATCGTTACCTGAATAAACTGCATCTTGTTGTTGATCATGCCCACGTCCGAGCTTTTCCGATGGAGTGCTGCGCAAAGGGGAGGGGCTTTAGAAAGAAAAAGTGCTGATAAAAATAATAATTACAGGAGACAACGCCAGCAGTCACCGTATTTTGAAAGCCGAGCGGCGATCCGAGCGCCACGACCCAGTCACCCAGACGCAGTTGGTCGCACGAGCCAAAGGTCACAGCCGGGAGCTCGTCCGTGTTGTTTGTCAGCTTGACAATGGCCAGATCGCTGATGGGATCGATCGAGTACACGATCCCGCCGTACTTGCGGCCGTCGCGCATCGTCACGACCATCCGCCCTGGCCCGTCGTGGTCCATCATACCCATGACCACGTGTGCGCACGTGAGTATCGTGCCCTCTTGCCCGATGATGAACCCAGACCCGAGCGACACCAGCACCTTGTCTGAAAACAGCGACGTTTGGTGCGCCTCCTCCACTCGCAGATGCACCACCGTGTCCGCCACCTTTTCCACCGCATCCGCCACAAAGTTGAACTTCCTCGACGCCCTTGCATCTTGCGGCGGCGGCGGCGGCGGCGGCGGCGGCGGCTGTGCCTCGCTGGTTTGCGTCTGGACGAGTGACAACAATGCAACAGCAACACCGCCGAGCAGTGCGGGCACCACCCCTTGCCTGTGTCGGCCATAGCCGTACTGCTGTTGTCGCTGCCTCTGCTGATGCAGCTGCCGCCACAGGATGGCTCGACCAGGCTGAACGGAAGCAGCACGGAGCAACAGATGCGACATTGAGGCAGACAAGCAATTGCTGGGAAGCACACTGTATACTGTCATGGGGGCGCCGCGGTTTCACGTGGGCGGCCGTGTTTCTTTTCCCTGCCGCCCTTCGCCTTCTACCTGCTCCCACCTGATGGCCACGTCACTAAAGGGTTGCACACACAAACTAGGGCGAAACCACCAAACACACAGAGGATGCTGCGGTCGGTGTGGCGCCCTGCCTTGTCGGCGGCGAGGGTCAGCAAGGCGGCGATGAAGCCTCACCAGGCCCTTTTCAGCTCGTACCGTGTGCTGCGTCAGGCCGTCGAGCTGAACGAGGTAACAACGTGCCAAGACACGACCTGCACAGACAAAGGCAAAAACTGAACCAAGCCGGAAAAAAAAAACACACAATAAAAAACAGGAGGAGAAGGCCAAGCTCGCCGAGCCCCGCTTCTCCGACACGGCTGATGTGGTGATTGTCGGAGGCGGTCCCGCCGGACTTGCCGCGGCCATCAAGCTGCGCCAGCTGGCAGAGAAGAGCGGGAAGGAGCTGCGCGTGTGCGTCGTCGAGAAGGGCAGCGAAATTGGTATGCGTCTTTGGCAGTGGTTTGGCGACGCTTAAAAAATAGTTTGTGTCGACAGGTGCCCACACCCTCTCTGGCGCCGTCATCGAGCCCCGCGCGCTCAACGAGCTCTTCCCTGACTGGAAGGAGCGCGGAGTACGCTCCGGTTTTTAGGCCTTTGTTTTCTTTCTCTGATTGTCCTTGTTACTAGGCCCCGCTGCACACCAAGGTCACAAAGGACAAGGTGCTTTTCCTGACCGAGACCCTGGCCATCCCGATGCCCATCCCGCCGCCAATGCAGAACCACGGCAACTACATTGCTTCGCTCAGCAACGTCGTCAAGTGGCTCGGCCAGCAGGCTGAGGAGCTCGGCGTTGAGATCTACCCTGGCTATGCCGCGTCTGAAGTCCTCTACAACGAGGACGGCAGCGTCAAGGGCATCGCCACAAACGACGTCGGTCTCAGCAAGGCCGGCAAGCCCAAGGTACTTATATTATCATGAGCGAATCCTACCTAACACCCGTTCCCGTCTACAGGACAGCTTTGAGCGCGGAATGGAGCTCCATGCCAAGATCACGATGTTTGCCGAGGGCTGCCACGGCTCGCTCACCAAGGGCCTCATCAAAAAGTTTGACCTCCGCAAGAACAGCCAGCATCAGACCTACGGCATCGGCTTGAAAGAGGTCTGGGAGATCGACCCTGCCAAGCACGAGCCAGGTCTGGTCCAGCACACGCTTGCCTGGCCAGTCAAATCGGACGTGTATGGAGGCTCGTTCCTCTACCACGCTGAGAACAACCAGGTCTACGTTGGCTTTGTCGTACGTTGCGCCCAACCAAAAAAGGAAACCTGATTGTTTTTTTTTTTGTTTTGTTTTTTTCCTAGGTTGGTCTCGATTACTCCAACCCGTACCTCAACCCGTACCTCAACCCGTACAAGGAGTTCCAAAAGTTCAAGACCCATCCGGCCGTCAAAAAGTACCTGGAGGGCGGCAAGTGCATTGCTTACGGCGCCCGTGCCATCAACGAGGGCGGTGTCCAGTCCTTCCCCCAGAGCTACTTCCCCGGTGGCATCCTCCTCGGCTGCGCTGCCGGTACCCTCAACGTTGCCAAGATCAAGGGCTCGCACACGGCCATGAAGAGCGGCATGCTCGCCGCCGAGGCTGCCTTTGCTCGCCTCACTGCCGAGAAACAACCTGAAGGCCCGATCATCCTGAGCGAGTACGAGAAGAACCTCAAGGACTCGTGGGTCTGGAAGGAGCTCTGGGCTGTGCGCAACTTCCGCCCTGGCTTTGAGAAGTTTGGTCTCTACGGTGGGTCGATCGTGGCCGGTCTTGGTGCGTCGTCGTCGTCATCGTATTTTCTTTTCTTTAAAACCTGTTCTTCCAGTTACCTTGATTACCCGTGGTTATGAGCCTTTCACGCTCAAGCATGGCCATCCCGACTACAGCACGCTCAAGCCTGCTTCGCAGTGCACGCCGATCAACTACCCCAAGCCAGATGGCAAGATCACCTTTGACCTGCTCGAGAACCTGGCCCGCTCTGGCACCAACCATAATCACGACCAGCCTGTGCATCTGACGCTCAAGGACGTCAACGTCCCCGTCGAGAAGAACTACAAGATCTATGACGGCCCCGAGAACCGCTTCTGCCCCGCCGGTGTCTACGAGTATGTTGACAAGGAGGACGGCAGCGGCAAGCGCCTCCAGATCAATGCCCAAAACTGCCTCCACTGCAAGACGTGCGACATCAAGGACCCCTCCCAAAACATCAACTGGGTCGTCCCAGAGGGCAAGGGCGGACCCAACTATGTGAACACATAGACAAAAAAAAAATGTTCTTACAGTAGGCGACCAAAATGTTTTTTTAGAGTTGGAAATGGACGGCAGAACAAAAAAAATAAAGAGCTACCTATAGTTTTTGTCGTTGTTTTTGGAGGGTGAGAAGCCAGCGAATGGACGGGAGGGGATGGGGGATATCGAATACATTTGAGGACTTTTTCTACTTTTTTTTCTTGTTCTCGTTTTTTTGATTTTTCAATCACCGTTGATGGACTGTACAGTTGCATTCACGGGCGTGGGCTGCTTGGCGGGCTTTGCGTGGTGGTGAGGGCGCGGTGGGTCGGGGAGCATCTTGAGTTTGAAGCGGACGTCGATCGCACTCGTGCCAGTGTTTGTCCATCGCAAAAAGTAGGTGCCGGCCTTGTCGACAGTGACCTCGTCCGAGATGACCTGGCCGAGCTTGATGACTTGCGACTTGATCGATGTAAGCTTGTCAGGCTTCTCCTTGTAGTGAAGATCATAGTCGGGCATGTACATGAGTTCAAACCGGGCGAATTGGCCCTGGACGACCTTGGACGACCAACCGAGCGGCATGGCGCTGGACGAAAATCGAAAGTATGATTACAAAAACCTAAAACAGGGAACTTTTACCTCTCGCCATAGAGGCGCTGGTACCGCTCGAGCTCGTACTTGGTGATGGCAATGGGGTGGTCGTGAAATGCATTGGGCTGGACCTTGCCAGACATGTAGTAGCCCTCCTGGTCCTTGTGAGGGTCGGTGTAGCCTTTGCTGAGCGGATAGGGTACGCAGCCTCCCTCATGACGGCACGAGCAGAGACCACCCCAGAACCAAGGCATATTTTCGGGTGCAACGCGCTCGTGCATGTACGCCTTATAGTCGTAGCCATAGATCTGGATTTTGCCGAGCGTGCGGACTGGGAGCTAACAAAAAAAAAAAAAAAAAATAGAAAATGACTACCCGACAAGCAAATATAGTTGGACAACATACGAAAGGCTTGATGACCGTCCAAAACATTTGGAAAATAGACGGGGCATTGATGATCATGACCACTTGCAGACTCTCAGGGTAGTTGTCCTCGATTTTTTGCAGCTGGTTTCAAGAAGAAAAAAACAAGTTGAACAACGTAGAGAAACATTTCCAATTTACAAGGCCTTGGAAAAGGAGCAGTGCCGGCATATAGAATTGGCGGATGCCGAGGCCCTCGACATCAAAGATGAGGGAGATGGTTGGTGTGATCTTGCCGACCCTGCACGCATTTTACGTATAAACAAATAATTAATAAAACAATTGACAACATACTTGGTCTCGATGTCTGGAAGGAGGATGTTTCCAATCATCTCGCAGCCCGCCTGCCATGTCCATACAGCTCTCAGTGCAAATCGTTCATATGTTACGTACGATGATGGTGTTCTCAAGGACTTCCTTGGTGATGTTTTGTCCGACACCCTTTGCGTCCGACGATCCGAGGGGGAAGACGACCAGGGGGGTTCCGTTGAGGGTCCACTTGTGGCAGGCCGAGCCCGAATAAAAGTTGAGTCGCTCCATGTCCCACTGACCAGGGCTGTCGCAGCCGTTGGTGTCGGGAAAGTCGTAGCCACGGAGGGCCTGGGGCATGTGCCTGGAAAAGTCGAGGCTGTTGAGGTTCTTGTCGGCACGGTACTGCAGGTTTTGTTCGCACATCTTGATGGCATTGGCCTGGTGCACGACGCATACCCAAAAAAAAAGGGGGGGTCAATCGCAAAACGAGATGTGCCTTTTTTCTTGTTACAAGGTTGAGCTCGCGGGCACGCAAGAAACGGAGCAGACGCTCTTCGGGGACGAGAGGGAATTGCTTCTTCATAGCTGCAACGAGTGGGAGCTCCTGTTCGGTCTCGTTCAAGGCCCAGTCCGAGAGGGGACGCAGTTTGTTGATGTGCTTGACATTGGCCTGCGACTTTTTGAACTCGTCGTCCTCGTCGCTATCCTCTTCGGCGGAGACGTACTCGCTATCGCTCTCGATCGTGCCCGCACGCTTGCGTCCGCCCGCGTGTGACGCGTTGGAGAACGACCTTTCAAAAACAAACAAACAAAAAAAAAAAACAGAGCTTCAGCGAGGACGCATTCTTCTTCAGCGCCATACCGGTAGTTACGTGTGGCGTTGGGGTGCAGAAGCTGCCCGGACTCGATGTCGTTCTTGCCAAGGCGGCTGTAGCCGCCGTTCGTCTTGGCCTTGGTGAATTCGTCCGCTCCGTCGTCATCAGCACCCTGGACGCCGACCCACTTGTAGTACAGCAGAATCTCGGCAACAACCGAGAGCACGGCAAACACTTGGCAGAGGTACTGCGCAGTGAACTCAAAGCTGAGGAAGCATGCCTTGACGGTGAGGTACACGAGCGAGCCAACGACGAGCGTCTGGTTTTAATTATTGCGGAGGGGGAAGTTTAGATAAACAAAAAAAACAAAGCAAAAATAAACTGAGAGAGAATGCTCAACTCACCGAAAGAGAGCAGAACCCGAGCTTGTGACCAATGAGCACCATGATAAGCGCCTTGACCAGCGAGAAGATCTGCCACAGACTGTTGTGTTACAAGAGAGGTGCTGTGGGGGCCGTTCTGTTACCCAAACGTCGAGCTGGCTTGATTCAAAACTGTACGCCTCGACCTCGTGCTTGAAAAAGACCTCGACGGATCCGTAGTCCTTGGAGGTGCTCAGGTACGCCGCCGTGACCGTCAGCGCAGCAACGATCTCGGTCAGGATCGGCACAAAGCGCTTTGAGCGGGCCATCTAAAAACAACCTTCTTTTTTTTTTGCGGGGGAGTGTTGGTCAGTGCGGGGTACGAGTTTTACGAGAACGCACAAAGTCCTTATTTTTTCCAATAGCTATTCTTGCGCGCTTATACAGACACCATAAAAGCAACGCGGCAACACACGACAGGCCCGCTCTTCAAAGTCCAAGACACCAAAAAAGACGAGAGACGGTGATTTGGCAACGGCCATTTTTACAGAGTGTCGCTCCCCGATGTCGAAAACCGCAACAGCGTTGTACGACTACGAGTCGACCAACTGGGACGAGACGCAGCTCGTGGAGGGCGAGGTACGGACTGCTGGTGGTGCTGGTGCTGGTGCGGGCGGGTGGGATAAGGGGAGCAACGGGTGGAACGAGCTAATCTAGCTGCCAATGAAAAACACACACAAAAAAAAAAAAAAACGAAACAAAAATAACTCGCAAACAACACATAGACGGTCGAGCTCGTCGACTATGAGGCCGCCAACCTGCCTGCGCCAGAGGCCGGGTGGGTGTACGTGCGACCGATGCGGGAAGGCGCGACGCAGGGCATAGTGCCTCTCTCGTACATCTCACCAAATGCAGATGACGGCGAGACCACGCTGGACACACCCACTCAGGTACGGTCCCACAGTCGCCCAGTGTTACTCACGCCTGCCTCCCTTGCAGCCTGACGGAGCCTCTGTGGGTGCACCGACGGCGGCAGCGCCTGCTGCACCAGTTGCAGCTGCTGCTGGAAAGGACGGCAAGGACAAGGACGGTAAAGGGTCGGTCGGGCGGATGCGTGGCATGTCGTTCTTCAAGGTAACAGCAGGCGTTGCACTTGCGCATACGTCTGACACCCTCATTACGTGGGTAGAAATCGAGCAGCAAACTAGCTGCGGAGGACGACAAGGCTGCCTCTGGAACGGACGACAACGACACGGGCAGCGCGCTTACGGACGACGAGACCAATCACTCTTCGTCGCCTGCTGTAGCCAAGGTACCAGCGAATATCCAGTTGCTCAACTGAACGGGAGGGATGGACCAAAACGCACACACATAGAAAAAGAGCTGGTTCCAAACATCGAAAGCAAGCAAGCACCAAGACGAGGTCGCCGCAACCACAGCTGCAGGCGCTGAAACGTCCGGCGCGGCAGCACCGACTGGTGACGGTGCTGATGGTACGCAATCGTGCTTTTTTTTTTTTTTTTTTTTTTTTGGTATTGCACATGCTTGATCGTACTCTTACAGGTGACAAAGTGGAGAAGAGTGTCGAGCGCAAGAAATCAAATCGCTCGTCCTTGGGCCCGTCGTTCATGGGAATGAACAAGAAAAAGCTGAGCGAAATACCCCGTGATGCGAGCACAGACAGCCTTTCCTCTATTGCCGTCTCTGATGAGGCGGCTCCCACCGATCCTACTACGGCAATCGCTGCCGAGGGTGAAAAAGATGCCGACACCTCAATCTCGGCGGCAACGGAACGATCTGCCTCCAAGTCACGCGCCTATTTCAAACAAAGATACTCGAAGGGTGGAGCTGGCGCCGCGCCTTCCAGTTCCTCCTTGGCCGCAGCAGTTGCCGCAGCCGCGGCGGCCGGAGAGGTTGGGCATTTCTTCTACAGTACCTAAAAGATACTAAAAATTCTGGACTATAGTCTCCTTCATCTACTCCGCCGGTGGTGGACGAACAAGCATCCGCGGGCGACGAAGAAGAGGGTGCCAAGGAGGGAGGCGTCAAGGAGGGCTATCGATCGTGGTTCAAAAACTACCAAAAGATCCGTGACGAGACTCCCGTGGCCACGACAGCACCCGCATCGGCACCAGCAGAGTCAACAGACGTATGATTTCTTCTTCTTTCTTTAAATGTACTGAACATGTGAGCAGTCTGCATCGACTCGCTCAAGCTTGCTGGAGGCAACGTCCCCACTTACCGACGATTCGTCCAAGGACAAGGAGGACAAAAAGGACAAGGAAGACAAAAAGGACGAAAGCAGCAGTTCCAGCAAGAAAGAAGAGGCAAAGAAGAAGGACGAAGACAAGAAGCCTGTCATCGTCGTCAAGAACGACTCACCAAGCGTACGTCGCTGCTCCACCAGGAGAATGGCCTAATCTTTCTTTACACGGCGTAGGTCACGGTTTTGTCAATGCCAGGAGCTGCTCCCCCAAGCCAAAAGATGTGGTACGAGCAGATCGAGGATCCCTCGGAAAGACAGGCCTTCCTTTCGCGCATGACAAAGGAGCAGAAACACTTTCAGCAGGCTGTCTACGAGATTTACACCACAGAACTTGACTTTGTCGAGGACTTGAAAATCATCATTGAGGTAACTGCAGCAGTTGCAGCGTGCGCGACTATTGAAAATACTAATAAATTAAAATTTTTTGTTGCAGGTTTTCATGAGAGGCCTGATGGAACAACAGATCCTCAAGCAGAGCAACATTGCTGCCCTCTTTTCAAACGTCGAGACCCTTCTCGGTGTCAACGAAGTATGGCTACAAAAAAAAAAAAAAAAAAAAATCAATTCACATTTTAATTACTTTTTTTTTCTTTCGCTTAGTTTTTCCTCGGCGAAATTGAGAGAATCATGGGAGAATCAGACCGATGGCCTCTTGTGGATGTCATCAGCCCGGCTTTCATTGCAGCGGTACGTTCTTTCTCCTGGTTTGAAGAACTCATTTCGATCCAGATGGACTACTTTCCCCACTACACCGAGTACTGCTGCAACCACCCAGAAGCAGTCGAATTGTGCAAACGCAAGATGGAAAAGGACTCGTTCGCAAAGTTTAATAAGGAGTGCTCTGCAAGGCCAGAGTGCAAAGGCCTCAACCTCGAGTCGTTCTTGATCAAGCCAGTCCAACGCATTTGCAAGTACCCCCTGCTCATCCGTGAGCTCATCCGCTCGTGCGGCACAGACCACGACGACTATGCCCAACTACAGCTTGTCATGGAGAAAATGGAGGTAGCTATTTGCACTTTGATAAAGTAAAACGCTCAAATCATGACATTTCCACAAGGCGGTCGTCGGAGAGGTGAACGAGCGTATGAAGGACGCAGAGCGTTTCGATAAATTGCAGGAAATCGCCTCCAAAATCAAGTCGGATGAGCCTCTGGATATTGCCGATATTTCCCGCCGCTTGTTGGTTGAAGGCTCGCTGAACCAGTATGAGAATGGCAAATCCATTGGCAACATCTATGGATGGCTGTTCAACGATAAAATTCTGCTTGCAAAACCGCAACGCAACCTCGTCGGAGAAGCCAAGTACAAGCTCATCATGGAAATGTACGAAAATGTTTTTCCTTCATTACCTAAAAAAAAGACACAAATTAGTAACTTGGCGCAGCTATCCATCAACGACGTGGACGCCAGCGCCGTCGCCAACGATACCACCTCGTTTGACTCGTCCAGTAGCGCAACAGACTCGATGTTTGACATCATCAAGATCTCCAAGTCTCAATACGTCCAAAACACCGTCTTCCGTGTTGACGCGGGAACCGATGCTTGTATGTTCTTTTTTTTTTTTTTTCTTTCCTTCCTTTGTGGAGTTGACCATGTATTTCTCGCTACTTGAACAGACAAGTGGTTCACGCAGGCAGACAAGGCAGCAATTCGCAATAAGGCGATCAAGAACGAAAACAGCAAGCAGGAGGACCTGTTGACCTTGCTCCTCCAACAGCAGTCTGCCTCAAATGAAGAGTACGTCGACCCGCTGCAAATGTACAGCCGCGAGCAGTCTGCAAAGCTCCAAAAGGAGCGTGAAGGTAGCACCGCAAGTTTTACTGCTCGAGAAAATACTGAATCTTTTTTAAAAAGCTCAAGAGGCCATAGTACGGAAACAAAAGGAGGAAGAGGAGCGTGCCAAGGAGGCTGCCAAACAAGCCGAGAAGCAGAAGCAAGAAGCAGAGAGGCAAAAGTTGGAGCTCGAGAGACTCAACAAGGAGAAGGCTGAGTTTGAGGCTCGAACAGCAAGCAAAGCATTGCCCGAAGCGTACGTTCTTGATTTTTTTTTTTTTCATGTTTTGCAAAGTAACGCGTTCTTGTTTGTTTGTTTTCTCAACTAGACCCAAGGAAGCGGTCAAACCTGTTGCCGACAAGGAGGAGGCCGAGGACAAGCTTGCTCAGCAACGACTGCAAGCTATCCGGGCCAACATTGCCAAATCTTCAGGACCGAAGGCCAAGCCCGAGGTTCCTCGTCGAACCTACTACCACGGCGATGCGGACTCAGACCCTTTGCAGGGCGTCAACATTGCTGGGGCGGCGAGCGCCCTGAAGCCCGCTCCTGCTGCGGGGGGAGCTCCCAGACCTGCCGTCGGATTACCCAGGCCTGCCGTTGGTGCCAAGCCGCCTGCTGTCGCTCGAGCTGGGGCAGGTGTAACAGCCGTCGACACAACCTCCACTTCTGCTGGATCGCCTATGGTCAGCCCCAAAGTGAAGCCCACTGTCCCCAACCGCAACTACGCAGCGGCAGGGGCGGCCGCAACGCCGTCTCCTCCGGTCGCAAGACCGGCCTCCACCGCGACCGCCCCGCCGACACGCGCTGCGCCACAGGCAACCGGCACATCAACCACGCCGTCGCCATCACCCGCGCCCGCATCAAAGACCCCACCGCTGGTTTCCAGTGGCATCAGTCCCGCCTTGAAATCCTTGCCGCAAAGGGTCAGCTCGGGAACACCTTTGCCCCCGACCCCGGCACCAGCTGCCCAATCATCAGCCGCAAAGCCCCCGGTGCCAGCCTCTACCCACGCCCCTGCTGCTGCTGTCATCGCCGCATCCGCTGCCGTTCAGACCCACCCACCGGGTGCGAATGCGGCGCCGATGGTGCACACCCTGAGCCCCGAGGCTGCTGCCCGTCTCGCCGGTCTCGCTGCTTCACGCGGCAAGAGCGGCGATGTCGCCTCACACCCCCCACCAGCGGCAGTCGCACCGACCAGCGCTCCCGCACCTGCTGCGCCAGTCGCAAAAGCATCTGCAGAGCCGGCTGCTGGATCCAACAGCCCAGCATCGCCCTCCAAGTCGGCCCCTCCACCTCGTCCGACAATGGGCCCGACATCGAGTGCGCAGACTGGAGCCGTGCCACCCCCCTCTGTTAGGCCCTACGCTGAGGACGCTGAAAAGGAAAAGTTGCGCAAGGAGGCGGAGGAAGCTCGCAGGGAAGCCGAGCAGGCCAAACAGGAGCTCGCCAAGCTGAAGGCGGCCGCTGCAGCAGCTGGTGGGAACAAGCCGCCAGTGGGCGCAAAACCATCGATCGGAACCAAGCCAATTATTGGGACCAAACCAATCGTCCCGAGCACGGGCGGTGGCGCAGCTCCTCCTGCAGGCGCAAAATAGCCGCGGTGTACCCAGTCATCTTTCATGGTAACTCGGTTCCTAGAGGCAAACGACGATCATCGTTCTTTTTTCCTTCTCTACCATTCCTCTTCAGTTCACTTTCACTCTCTTTTTTTGTAACTTTTTTATTTGATGAAAAAACGACGATTTGACCAAAAAAAAAAAAGACGAACGGGTTGAAAACAAAAAAAGCTAAGTGTAGAGTGAAGTTTTTAGAACTGGAACGAGGCCGCGAAGGGAGCGTTGACGACATCGCCGTATGCGACCGCAGAGGGCTTGCTCTTGAAGAGCTGCAAAGGAAGAAAGAGAGAAATTTTACTTTTTATTTTTACGTCGAGAAAAGAAAGACAAACCTTTTTGGCAGCAGCAGAGACATCGGCAGCGGTGACCTTCTCGATGGCAGCGACGAGATCGGCGGACGACTTGTAGCTTCCGCTGGCCTGGAGTGCAATGTTGTCGATGGCCCCTGCGTTGGACTCGTACGAGCTCGCGACAGTGAACTGGGCCTGCGCCTTGCCACGGGCGAGGTCCTCGGCCGAGATGGCTGTGGCGGTCTTTTTAAGCTCGGCAACGCCGGTCTCTACTGCACTGTTGAGCTTGTCTGCGGACGACTCGACGTAGACACCAAAGAGGCCAGAGTCGCTGTAACTAATGTTGAACGCAGACAAGGTGGTACCGTGGCCAAACTTGGCCACGGCCTTGGCCAGGACCGAGACACCACTGCCGTACTTGATGTGCTTGCCACCGCCGAGGATCTTGCCAAGGACGAGGAGAGGGGCAAACTCAGGCGACGAGTAGCTGGCACCCTCAAAGGCAAGGGCGTAGATGTTGACGGGGTCGCTCACGTTCTCAATGTGGAGGTCACCGCCGATGTACTTGGCAGCGGCGGGGGTAGTGGCTGAAATTAAAATTAAAATATTTCTTTTTCTTTAAAAAAAAAAAAAAAAAAAATGAA